>SPLK01000193.1_pt1 | contig 22736 bp, 18 predicted proteins | sample 2456111 | NCBI WGS metagenome assembly SPLK01 (sample SAMN11156906, study PRJNA527647) | hot springs metagenome | biome: Geothermal region; feature: Hot spring; material: tree branch in hot spring; isolation source: hot spring sediment rich in lignocellulosic material ... | reverse complement strand
ATAATAGCCATATGGATCCCTCCTTTGGGTGTTTAGTGATTTTGTGATAATTTCATTTTACACCAAAGGGGATCCATTTTTTATGCCCTTTTCGCCTGGGGGGAATTTTTTTAGCTGCTCCGTTCAAAGCATGATTTCCTCTATTTTTACATCGAAAAATGGGGGAAATTTTTTTTTACAGGTCTCGCAAAGTTTGCGGGACAAGTTATTGCGGACAGCGCAATTAGCTCAACCCTTCCCTCGTTAAAAAGTAAACATTCTTCGGGATCGTCAGCGGCGGGGCAGTCAACACATTTTTGACGGAATCCGGCGGGATTACCGTTAATGCGGGACCCTTGCCTGAATCTTTGCAGGTAAATCCATATGCCGATTTCAAATTTTTCCCATTCCATCCCCTCCCATCTCCTACCCTTCTCCGTCGGAAAATTTCCCATCATCCATGACAAGCTGTATCCGCCGTCGGGAATTTCTATAAAACCAGAAAGGGAGAAAACCAAAAAATCGAAAGCGCTGTCCATCATTTCGGACACCCCTGTTCGTGCACCCGTTCACCGGCGGGAGAACATTGTTTCATTCTTCAAGGAAATGATAACCGGCGGAAGAAAAATCTTGGAATCTCGCCGCATTTTTTGTGCAGCCGTCAGTGCAGGATCAGCCGGGATTTCCTTTCCCGACGCCATCGCCGGTTTCTTTCGATCCACCAATCCGCCGGTCCCTTCAACCGTGTTCGGATACTCAGGATTGCCTTTTGTTCCGGTCCGAAAACTGCCGTGAATGTTCCGCATGGGGAGCTTCTTTTCCGGGCGAACAAAAATAAAAAGAAATATTCATAGAATAAGAAAAAGTATGATATGATCATTAACAAACTTCCAGATGGAGGAGCGAATGGGGCGAAAAAATTCCGTGGGAGGGGTGAAACATGTTTGAGATATACGATGTGGCGATTATTCCGTTGATTATAGGAGCGGTGGAGTTGATGAAAAGGATGGGGCTGCCTGCCAAATACAGCCCGTTTGCCGCATTGGCGCTGGGATTAACGGTCGGTTTGGTCTATTTGGATGCGCCGATAAAGGAAAGGATCCTTGTCGGGATCATGTTCGGATTGTCGGCGAGCGGGCTGTATTCGGGCACAAAAAATATCGTGGAAAAAGGGGATGCAAATGACAGTTAAGGACTTAACGCCCGGTCTGGGCGGCGCGGATCCGGGGGGCGGCCCCGGCCGAGCCCGCCAATGTGCTTATCCTTGAATTGGTGCAGGCGCGGCAATCCGAAGATTCACGATTCCGCGCCGAACCCGCTTTCCACAAACACGGGGAAAAGATGGCCGGACATTCGGTTACGACGTCCGTCTTTTTCTTAATAAAGAAAAGGCGGTTCCGCCATGAAAAATTCCCGGCCAAAGCGATGTCCGGCCAGGCTTGGAAATCCATTGCCGTGTAAGGTGCCGCAAACTTTGTGCTTCCTTGTCCGTCCGATGCGGAAGGCTTGAACTTGCCCCTGCTTTCGGGCATGTTTCGGCGGATGCAAATGAGGGGCCGCCCGGGCCACTCCCTGCCCGGTTCCTTCATCCGCCGGCATCTCCCCCGTCCCCATTCCCTGCGCTTCAAAAAAACACTTCTCAATTTTATATTTTTAAGATAAGATACGATATGAATGAATATTCATTCGTCCGAAGGAGGGAGAAGATGACCGTTGAAGAGATCGTCAAGGCTGACTGGATCCGGAAAAACCGGCTGATGGCCCTCGGCTATTCGGTTTCGATCCCGGCCGCCATTTTATACAGCGTCCTGAACGGGGAGCATCCGCTGAAGGTCTGGATTTATTCGGTTTCTTATGCTGTTTTTCTTTCTTTATATTTCATCCTCCATGTACGGCTGAAATGGTTGAAAGCGTTTCCCTACGCGGCCATTTTTCCCCTGTATACCGGAATGGCCGTCTACGCCTATTTTTTTGCCGGCAGCATATCGGCCATGCTCATCATTTTGTATCTGGCCGTCATCTCTTCCGTGCATTTTCGAAGGCCCCTTTTCGCCATCGGCTACGGATACGGCTTCATCGCGCTCTTGATCAACAAAATCTTCGCCCCCGGCCAGGATCCGGTGTTTGATGCGGCCTTCGGCGTGGCCATGCTCGTTTACGTGCTCCTCGGCATGGTGTTCTTGATCTTGATCCATCTCAATCGGCTGCAGTTCCGCCAATTGATCCGCGTTTTGAAGGATGCCGAAGAGGAGGCGGAAAAAAAGGAGAAACAAAAGGAATTGCTGGAACAGGACATTTTGCAAATCATCTCCCGGATTTCCAAAATCAACGGGCAAGTTCAGAAACATATGTCCGCCCAGAATGAGATGATGCAGGCGGTCAACGAAATCGCAGCGGGGGCGGCATCCCAGAACGACCAGGTCGTTTCCATCGCCGACCATGTTTCCTATGCCACGAGGCAAGTGGAAGAAATGGATCGGATCACGAAAAAGGTGATGGAACGCACCTCCGATTCCTTGAGCATTTCCAAGACGGGAACGGAAAAAATGAAAGAAATGGAAAAAACCATGGGCGAATTGGCCGGGATCGTCCAGCAGCTGAAACAAACCTTCTCCACGTTGGCGAAAAAAATCGAGGAAACGAACAGCTTTGCGGACAATATCCAGGAGATTGCCTCCCAGACGAATATGCTCGCTTTGAACGCCTCCATCGAAGCGGCCAGGGCGGGAGATTCGGGCAAAGGTTTTTCGGTGGTCGCCGCGGAGATCCGGAATTTGGCCGAATTGACGAGCCAGACGGCCAACCGGATCAACGAAAACTTGGCGGGCGTCAACGAAGTGAACCTCCAAACCGTAAAGGAGATGGAGCAAAGCGGAAGGATGCTGGATAAAAGCCTTGCCGCCTCCGCCAGCGTTTCAAAGTTTTTCGTGGATTTGAGCGGCAACTTGGAAAGGCTTCATGCGGAATTTTCCCAACTGATGGAAAGCGTCAACAATGTGAAGACGGATACCGGGCGCATCGAAGGGGCCGCGAAGGAACAAGCTGCCGTCATTTCCGAATCCACCGCAAAGCTGGAAGAAATCCGGCAGGTGATCGAGCAGCTGTTGAAAAATCATGAGGAGATCGCCGGCGATTTGCTGGAGACGAACAAAAGCGCGGAAAATTTGCAGAAGCTGATTTTGGCGGAAGAATGATGCGGGATGCGGATGCTGCGCAAGGGGGACGGGCCCTGGAACGACGGACGAAATCCGGCGGCTGAATTTTTTCCGGAATAAAATCGGGGGAACATGAGAAATCTTGTTGATGGTGTCTGGCTGAACTCATACGGCTGTCCCGAACTTGAGAAATCTTGTTGAAAGGCTTCCCTTTCGGGATTGACACACGAAAGGCCGTCCGCGCAGGCATCAGGCAGATAGGACTCGCCCAAAATTTCTGAAGGCTGCGGATCGGAAGATCCGTTTTTCTTTTGCCTTGCCGTTTCCCCTTTGCCGTCAGCGGCTGAAAAAGGATCGCCGGCAAAATGGCGCAAAGATTTTTCCCGCCGCAAACATCCCGCCCCTGCATAAGTTCCGCCGCATAGGAAGGGTTCCGGACGAAAAGCTCTATCTTTTCCGCCGCAAGAATCCGTTTGGACAGGCCGGGAAAGGGGGGCGGCGAAACAGGAACGGACGGAACGGAACCCCGGGTGCCCCCAAGGATCCGGCCGCGGGAAAATGCGTCTTTTTCCGGGGAAACTATTTTCTTTTCCGCAAAAAACATGGTAGACTAATCACAGCGGAATGGAAAAATTTTTAGAAACGCGGGATCGGCCATGGACCGTCATGAAAAGAAAGGGAACGTGATTCCCCTGCCCGATTTGGAGAACCGGCTGTTGCAGAGGGGAATGGATTATTTTGCGGAGGGAAAATACGGGGAAGCGGCTACGATGTTTTCTGAAGCAAAAAGCATCGGCGGGGACAACCCGGTCCTTTACCATGCCCTTTTGGCCGCGTACTTGAAACAGGGAAATGATCTCGCCGCGGAAAAGATTGCGGAGGAAATGCTGGCGAAGAAAATCGGGGACGAGGAAACGCTGGACATTTACCTGTTCATCCTGCTTCACCGGGGGGAATACGGGAAGCTGCAAAAACTGACCGCTTCCCTTTTGGCGGACGGGGAAATGCGCGCCGATAGAAAGGAACGATTCCTTGCCCTGCAAAAGGCGTGCCAAGAGCTGGCACAACGGCAGCCTTTACCGGAGGAAACCGTTTCTCTAAGAAAAAAGAATAAGAACGAAAAACATCAACGGCCGTCATATAATAAGAAAAAAGACGGCTTGAAGGCGGAAAGCATTTTCGGCGAAAACAGGGTCGAAGCCATCCGGCAGATCGCCGATATCGGGGAAGAAGAGCTGCCGCAGCTATTGCCGGAAATTTTATCTTATTTGGCGGATCCGGAGCGGGACCCCTTCGTGAAAACCGTTCTTCTCCACAAGCTGTACAGCCTTCATTACACCGGCACGGTGAAGGTCGCAAAATTCGGGCGGAAGACCGGTTTGGATCTTTCCCGTTACGGGCCGGTGGATCAGGTTCCCTTTGTCCGGGACGTCAAAGGGAAGATCGAAGAAAGGCTGGAACAATCCAACCCGAGCCTGATGGAACATGCCCTGTCCTTGGCGGACCGGTTTTTCATGGCCGTATATCCCCTGGAAAGGGATTTCCGAGACGCCGGGATCTGGTGCGATGCCTTCATCTTTACGGCGGAGTCGTATTTAAGTTCCGGCCTTACCGGCACCGGGGGAACCGGAGAAATGCCGGTTCCGGAGGACGGGGATGTGGAATTCCGGAAGGCGGTCGAATGGATCCTCCGTGCGGAACGGTGTTATGTGTAAAAGGGGACGCCGATCCGGACGGCCGCGGCGCCGAAGGACTCGTGCGGCAGAAGGACGGCGGGGCTTTTTTCCCGGGCGGGAAATTTTGCGGGCAACGGAATCCTATGTTTTGCTCCGATCTTCGCCGCAACAGGGGTTGTTTTGCAAAGGTATTGTCCCGCAGAACCTCGTTCCGCAGCTTCGTTGCCGCCCAACACTCTGCTCCGCAACGGGGGCGCTAAACAAAACCTTGCTCCGCGACCTCGTTGCTGCGGAATTTTGCCAGACGGATCAAAAGGAATACCGCACGATGTTTCTTGCTCCGCAACCTAGTTGCTGCGCAACACCCTGTTCCGCAAAATTTGCTCGGCAGCTTCGTTGTTCCGCAGAACCTTGCTCAGAGACAGGGGCGCTTCGCAGGACCTTGCCCGGCGACAGGGTTGCTTGACGAAGTGCTCACCCGCAGGCTTGCGTTTTTGTTGCTGCGTTGCCCGGCGACAGGGTTGCTGGGCGAAACCTTGCTCGAGAACTTCGTTCTTGCGCAAGAATGCTTGTTCCGCAAATTCTGCTGCACAACTGCGCCGTACCCAACGCCGCCGAACCGGATCGCCCGGCCTGCTCCGGAAAACCCTTCTGGCCGCTCTGTTGCTGCGCAGAAACGCCGTGCCGCCGGTACCTGGCCTTGCCTTTTTTTCCCGACCGATCAATTTTCCCTATTTTATTGAAAGAGCAAAAAGCTATGTTATAATGTAATGGTTGAGTGATTCGAAATTTTACATAGACCGGGAAAACATCGATATAAAAGACAAACGGATGAAAACATAAGCTGGAGGGAAAAATAAATGTCAGTGAAATGGGAAGTTTTGGAAGGAAGCCGCGGGGAATTGACCGTGGAGGTGGATGCTGCCGAAGTCAATAAGGCCCTGGATGCGGCTTTCAAAAAAGTCGTAAAAAGCGTCAGCGTTCCGGGGTTCCGGAAAGGAAAGGTCCCGCGGACCATTTTCGAAAAACGCTTCGGCGTGGAAGCATTATACCAGGATGCCTTGGATATCCTGCTTCCGGACGCCTACGCCAAAGCGGTGGAGGAAGCCGGGATTGAACCTGTCTCGAGGCCGGAAATTGACATCGAACAGCTGGAAAAGGGAAAACCTCTCATCTTTAAAGCGGTCGTCACCGTAAAACCGGAAGTCATACTCGGTGAGTACAAAGGCCTGGAAGTGGAAAAAACGGATACGGAAGTCACCGACGAAGAAGTGGAAGAAGAATTGAAAGCCCTGCAAAACCGCTATGCCGAACTCGTCCTTAAGGAAGAAGGGGCGGCGAAGGAAGGGGACACGGTCGTCATCGATTTTGAAGGGTTTATCGACGGCGAGCCCTTTGAAGGCGGAAAGGCGGAAAATTATTCGTTGGAACTCGGTTCGAACCAATTTGTCCCCGGTTTCGAAGAACAATTGGTCGGAATTTCCGCGGGAGAGGAGAAGGAAATCGAAATCACCTTCCCGGAAGATTACCGCGTTTCCGAGCTGGCCGGGAAAAAGGCGAAATTCAAAGTCAAAGTCCACGAAGTAAAGGAAAAGGTGCTGCCCGCCTTGGATGACGAATTTGCCAAAGACGTGGACGAAGAAGTGGAAACGCTGGAGGCCTTGAAGGAAAAAATCAAAAACCGCCTGAAGGAAGACAAAGAACACCGGGCGAAACACATGCTGGAAAACGCGGTGATCGAAAAGGCCGCGGCCAACGCGGAAGTGGAAATCCCCCAGGTCATGATCGAAAACGAAGTGGAACGCATGTTCAATGATTTCAAACAAAGGCTGCAAATGGACAACATCAGCCTGGAACTTTATCAGCAGCTGACCGGCCAAAGCCCGGATGACATCAAGAAGCAAATGCGGGAGGATGCGGAAAAACGGGTCCGCGCCAATCTCGTGTTGGAAGCCATCGTGAAGGCGGAAAATATCGATGTCACGGAAGAAGAGCTGGAAAAAGAAGTGCAAAAAATGGCGGACCTCTACCGCATGACGGCGGATCAAGTGAAAGAGGCGCTCGGTTCGCTCGATTTCCTGAAAGAGGATATCAAGCTGAACAAAGCGGTTCAATTGCTTGTCGAACACAGCAAAACCGTGGCATAATTTTCCACGGGGAATATGGGGATAACAACAGGGCGCGAGATGGATTTCGTGCCTTGTTTTATCCTTGAAACCCTTTGCCCGGGGCCGGACCTCCATTGAATATTTTACCTTCATCCCGGTCGAGGGAATTGCGCAAGATATACATAACATCATTTTCCGGGAGCGTATGTTTTCTTTTATTCCGAAAAATGTGATACAATGCAAATACATAAACCGTGAGCATTTTTCCGGTTACCGTGACCTCCAGGCAAAAATTTTGAAGGGGTGAATATTTTGTTTAAATTTAACGATGAAAAAGGTCAGGTGAAATGTTCCTTTTGCGGAAAAACCCAGGACCAAGTGCGTAAGCTCGTTGCCGGCCCGGGCGTTTATATATGCGATGAATGCATCGAACTGTGCACGGAGATCGTGGAGGAAGAACTTGGGAACGAGGAAGAATTCGATTTCAAGGAAGTGCCCAAACCCGCAGAGATCTACGATATCTTAAACGAATATGTCATCGGTCAGGACAGGGCGAAAAAGATCTTGTCGGTGGCCGTTTATAACCATTACAAACGGATCAGGACGAAAAGCAAGATCGACGACGTGGAACTTTCCAAAAGCAACATCTGCCTGATCGGGCCGACGGGAAGCGGGAAGACGCTTCTGGCGCAGACATTGGCCCGGATTTTGAACGTCCCCTTCGCGATCGCCGACGCCACCTCCTTGACGGAAGCGGGCTACGTGGGCGAAGATGTGGAAAACATCCTGTTGAAGCTGATCCAGGCGGCCGATTATGACGTGGAAAAGGCCGAAAAAGGGATCATTTACATTGACGAGATCGATAAAATCGCCCGCAAATCGGAAAACCCGTCCATTACCCGGGACGTGTCGGGCGAAGGCGTCCAACAGGCTTTGCTGAAAATTTTGGAAGGCACCATCGCCAGCGTTCCTCCGCAAGGCGGAAGGAAACATCCCCATCAGGAATTCATCCAAATCGATACGACGAATATTTTGTTCATCTGCGGCGGCGCCTTCGACGGCCTGGAACAGATCATCAAGCGCCGCATCGGCCAGAAGGTCATCGGTTTCGGCACGGAATCGACCAAAAACGTGGACGACAAGGATTTGCTTTCGAAGGTGTTGCCCGAGGACTTGCTGAAATTCGGCTTGATCCCCGAATTTATCGGCCGCCTGCCCGTCATTGCCACGTTGGAAAGCCTGGACGAACAGGCGCTGGTCGACATCTTGACGAAGCCGAGAAATGCCATCGTGAAGCAATTCCAAAAGATGCTTGAACTCGACAATGTGGAACTGGAGTTCGAAAAGAGCGCGCTGCAGGCCATTGCCAAAAAGGCGATGGAACGGAAAACGGGCGCCCGCGGTTTGCGTTCGATCGTCGAAAATCTCCTCTTGGACGTCATGTTTGAACTTCCGTCCCGGAAAGATATCGTCAAATGCGTCATTACCGAAGAATGCGTAACCGAGCAAAAACAGCCGCTTCTCGTGCTGAAAGACGGAACGGTGGTCAATAAGGAATCGGCTTAAGCCTAAAAAATCAGAATTCGGCCAAATCGGCCGCTTTTTTTTTCTTGGACGGAATTACTAGCACCAAGCAATGAAAGGGTATTGATGATGGTTGGTGTTTATGCGTCTTGACTTAAATAAAAATTAGGATCTCGTTTAAATCTCCATTGTTTGACCTGTTCAGCGGAAAAGATATGGATGGGGCATAACTAACCTTTTTGTTAGTTATGCCGTCCAAGTTTTTTTTCGCCGCCACCGATCGGAAAGAAGAAAAAGGCCCCGCGGACCGTTCCCCGGATCCCTTGGCGGGCGGAATCGGGGCCGTCCGTTCCCCGTTCTATTTTCGGAAAGTTTCCCTTTGGAGCTTTTGTTTATTCCTTTCCCTCCGGGGGGATACTATCGGATAAAAAGGAATTGGGGCTGGAGGGAAAAGGAATGGATATTGCAAGCGTCGCGTTATTGATCCAACTTTTTTTCGGGATCGTCATCGGTTTATATTTTTGGAACTTGTTAAAGAACCAGCGCACGCAAAAAATTACCATCGACAAGGAATCGCGGAAAGAGATGGAGCAGCTGCGGAAAATGCGGGCCATATCGCTGACGATGCCGCTTTCGGAAATGGTGCGGCCGTCCCGTTTTTCGGAAATCATCGGCCAGGAAGACGGGATCAAGGCGCTGAAGGCGGCCCTGTGCGGTCCGAATCCCCAGCATGTGATCATCTACGGCCCGCCCGGCGTGGGAAAAACGGCGGCCGCCCGGCTCGTTCTCGAGGAAGCGAAAAAAAACGAAAAATCCCCCTTCGGAGAAAATGCCGCCTTTGTTGAATTGGATGCGACGACCGCCCGATTCGACGAAAGGGGAATCGCCGATCCGTTGATCGGCTCCGTCCATGATCCGATCTACCAGGGGGCGGGGGCGATGGGCCAGGCGGGGATTCCCCAGCCGAAACAGGGGGCGGTGACCCATGCCCACGGCGGCATCTTGTTTATCGATGAGATCGGGGAATTGCATCCGATCCAAATGAATAAATTATTAAAGGTTTTGGAAGACCGGAAAGTGTTTTTGGAAAGCGCCTACTACAGCGAGGAAAACACGCAGATCCCCAATTACATCCACGATATCTTCCAAAACGGCCTTCCCGCCGACTTCCGCCTGGTCGGCGCCACGACGAGAAGCCCGGAAGAAATCCCTCCCGCCATCCGCTCCCGGTGCATGGAAATCTTTTTCCGGGAACTGGAACCGGATGAAATTCTCGAAGTGGCAAAGAAGGCGTTGGACAAAGTCCAATTGACGGCGGGCGAAAAGGGCTTGCGCCTGATCTCCCAATACGCGAAGAACGGAAGGGAAGCGGTCAATATCGTCCAGATCGGGGCCGGGCTGGCCATCAACGAAGGGCGGAACTTCATCAGGGACGACGACATCGAATGGATCATCCACTCCAGCCGCCTCACCCCGAGGGTGGAAAAACGGATCCACGGGCGCCCTGAAGTCGGCTTGGTCAACGGCATGGCCGTTTACGGGGCGAGCGGCGGGACTTTGCTGGAAATCGAAGCGACGGTCATCCCCGCGGTGAAAAAGGGGACGGTGAACATCACCGGCATCGTGGAAGAGGAGAGCATCGGCGAGCAGGGAAAATCGGTCCGGCGGAAGAGCCTGGTGAAGAGTTCCATCGAAAACGCGATCACCGTTTTGCGCACCTTCGGCGTCCCCGCGGACGAATACGACATCCACGTCAATTTTCCCGGCGGGATGCCCGTGGACGGCCCTTCCGCGGGAGTGGCCCTGGCGTCGGCCATCTATTCCGCGATTTATAAGATCCCAGTGGACAACCGGGTAGCGATGACCGGGGAAATCAGCGTCCACGGCAAGGTCAAACCGGTGGGCGGCATTTACGAAAAGGTAAGGGCGGCGAAGAAGGCGGGCGCCAAAAAGGTCATTGTCCCGAAAGGGAATGATCAGGCCCTTTTAAAAAACATAGACGGCGTGGAAATTGTTCCTGTGGAAACGATCACGGAAGTTTTCAAACACGCCTTCCCCATGACAGGGGAGAAGCCGGGGACGGAGGTCCGCGACGCCTTTTCCGCCCCCGATCCGCACAAAAAAACGATTTAGTTTCCCGCTTCAAGAAAAGGGATGGATCGCGGGGAAAGGCGGACTTTTCCCGGAAGGCGGGTCCGGGCCGGACCGGGCGGACCGGGAAAAGGGGCGCCGGACTGGTTTTTCGACGGCTGACGAAGGGGAGAAACCCGTCAGTTCGTCCTTTTTTTGCGGCGTTTTTTCGGGTGTTGTAAATAGACAGTTTCCAAAGAATCAGTTAATATTTGTATAAAGAAAGACGGAGGAAATGAAGGGAAGATCGATTTTTTCGACTGTTGAATGGAGGTTTTCAAATGAGTTCGCAACAAAAGACCATAGTACCCCTTCTTCCGTTGAGAGGCATCCTCGTTTTTCCGGCGACTGTCCTGCACCTGGATGTCGGCAGGGAAAAATCGATTCAAGCGCTGGAAAGGGCGATGATCGGCGAGCATTTCATCTTTCTGACGACGCAAAAGGAAGTCTCCATCGACGACCCGACGAAGGACGACATGTACCCGGTCGGGACGTTGTCCAAAGTGAAGCAGATGCTGAAACTTCCGAACGGCACCATCCGGGTGCTCGTGGAAGGATTGAAGAGAGGAAAAATCGAACGGTTTTTAAAAACGGATAGATATTTTGAAGTGGAAATTACCACCTATGAGAACGAAGGCGGGCACGATCTGGAAGAAGAAGCGTTAGTGCGCACGGTGCTCGATTATTTCGAACAATACATACGCCTTTCGAAAAAGATTTCCTTCGAGACCTTCACCTCGATCCAGGACATCGACGAACCCGGGAGGATGGCCGATCTCATCGCCTCCCACATGCCTTTGAAATTGAAGGAAAAACAGGAGCTGCTGGAAACCTTCGACGTGAAAGAGCGGCTGCAGCGGCTGGTCAATATTTTGCACAACGAGAAGGAAGTCATCCAGCTGGAGCGGAAAATCGGCCAGCGCGTGAAAAAGGCGATGGAGCGGACCCAGAAGGAGTATTATTTGCGCGAGCAGATGAAGGCCATTCAAAAGGAGCTGGGCGAAAAGGAAGGAAAGTTCGGGGAAGTCGAAGAGCTGCGGGAAAAGATCATGAAGGCCGACATGCCCGAACATGTGTTGAATACGGCCTTGCGGGAACTGGACCGCTATGAAAAGATGCCGAGCACTTCCGCGGAAAGCTCCGTCATCCGCACCTACATCGATTGGCTCATTTCCCTACCGTGGAAAAAGATGACGAAGGATGACCTCGATCTGAAAAAGGCGGAACGGATTTTGAACGAGGACCATTACGGGTTGGACAAGGTCAAGGAAAGGGTTCTCGAATATTTGGCCGTGCAGAAACTGACCCGGTCGTTAAAAGGCCCCATCCTTTGCCTCGTCGGTCCTCCCGGGGTCGGGAAAACCAGCCTCGCCCGCTCGATCGCCCGGGCCTTGAACCGCCATTTTGTCCGCATTTCCCTCGGGGGCGTCCGCGATGAATCGGAGATCCGCGGACACAGGAGGACCTATGTCGGCGCGATGCCGGGCCGGATCATCCAAGGGATGCGGAAGGCGGGAACGGTCAACCCGGTCTTCCTGCTCGATGAAATCGATAAAATGGCCAGCGATTTCCGCGGGGATCCGGCCGCCTCCCTTTTGGAAGTCCTGGACCCGGAACAAAACAAGAATTTCAGCGACCACTATATCGAAGAGCCCTATGATTTGTCGAAGGTGATGTTTATCGCGACGGCAAACAATGCGGCCGCCATTCCCGAACCGCTGCTCGACCGGATGGAAGTCATTGCCATTCCCGGCTATACGGAGATCGAAAAATTACATATCGCCAAGGATTATCTGCTGAAAAAGCAATTGAAGGAACACGGACTGACCAAAGGGCAGCTGCAAATCCGCGAAGACGGGATCCAGCAGATCATCCGCTATTATACGAGGGAGGCGGGCGTCCGGGGATTGGAGCGGCAGATCGCCTCCATCTGCCGGAAGACGGCCAAGATCATCATCGCCGGCGAGAAAAAGCGGGTCGTTGTCACGAAGAACCGGGTTGCCGAGTTTTTGGGCAAACCCCTCTACCGTTACGGCCGCGCCGAACAGGAAGATCAGGTCGGGGTGGCGACCGGCCTCGCCTTTACGGTGTTCGGCGGCGACACGCTGCAAATCGAAGTCTCTTTGGCGCCCGGAAAAGGCAAATTGGTGCTGACGGGAAAGCTCGGGGACGTCATGAAGGAGTCCGCCCAGGCCGCTTTGAGCTACATCCGTTCCTCGGCGGAAAAGCTCGGTGTGGATAAGGATTTTTATGAAAAATACGATATCCACATCCACGTGCCGGAGGGCGCCGTGCCGAAAGACGGCCCTTCCGCCGGCATCACCATCGCCACCGCCCTCGTCTCCGCATTGACCGGAAAGAAAGTGCGGAAAGAGGTCGGCTTGACCGGGGAGATCACGTTAAGGGGAAGGGTGCTGCCGATCGGCGGACTGAAGGAGAAAACGCTGAGCGCCCACCGGGCGGGGCTTTCCACCGTCATCCTGCCGAAGGATAACGAAAAGGATTTGGACGACATCCCCGAAAGCGTCCGCAACGATTTGAACTTCATCCTCGTTTCCCATGTGGATGAAGTACTGAGGCATTCCCTGCTGGAAAATTAGCTTCCGCCCCGAAGGGCGAAGATGGAGAAGCGGTTGGTGAAAACGATGATCGTAAAAGATGCCCAATTTATTATCAGCGCGGTATCGGAAAAACAGTATCCCGAAGGTTCCCTGCCCGAAATCGCCATGGCCGGACGCTCCAACGTCGGGAAATCGTCCTTTATCAATCGGATGACCAACAGGAAAAAATTGGCGAAAACCTCATCCAAACCGGGCAGGACGCAAACCTTGAATTATTATTTGATCAACAACCGGTTTTATTTCGTCGACGTCCCCGGCTACGGCTACGCCGCCGTTTCCAAAAAGGAGCGGCGGTCCTGGGGAAAGATGATCGAAAACTACCTGCTGGGGAGAAAACAGCTGAAGGGCGTCGTCCTTCTGCTCGATATTCGCCACGAACCCACCGGGGATGACTGCCTGATGTATCAATTTTTAAAACATTGCCGCATCCCCGTCGTCGTCATCGCCACGAAGGCGGATAAAATTTCCAAAGGAAAACATGCCAAGCACGTCAAGATCATCCGGGAAAAGCTGCAGGCGGACCCGGAGGACATGGTCATCCCCTTTTCCGCCGAAACGGGGATCGGAAAGGACGAGGCGTGGAAAGCGATCGAGAACTTGCTGGATTGAGGCGGCTCGATACGTTTCCGGAAGCGGTCCGCCCGGCCCTCCGGCGCAGGCGCATCCAGGCGGGGCGGAAGACATCCCCGACCCGGTTTTCCCGGGGATCCTTTCCGGCGCAAAAGGGTTGCTCCTCTCCCTTCCCGCCGCTTCTCGAGCGCCCGGGTTTCCCGCGTTAAACAGCCGTTTTTCTTTTTTACCGGACGGGACGGGGGCCGGAGCCGGCCGCAAGGGAAGGGCTCCTTCGCCGTCCGGTCCGGCCATGCGCCTGACAAAACCGATCGCTTTGACCGGAAAACCCCGAAGCCGGTTTTTATTTCATAAAAAAACCGGATCCGGGAAGCGGGAGCCCCGTATTCCGGCTTCATAAGCATTCATCGGTGAAAGGTCCGGCGCGGACCTTTGGCGAAGATTGGGCAGGCCGGCGAGCGGACGTCCCGTTCCCGGCTTTCCTTTTTCCACCTGTTCACTTTCTCTTGAAGAGAAGGAAATAGAGCCCGATGGCGATCAAAGCCAAGGGCAAAAAAGAGGAAAGCTGGACGATTTGATTTTCGATCCTGCCGAAGAGATCCAAAATTTTTTCGTAGAAAAGCTGAAAGACGGCGATCGTAAAGAACAGCCAGCCGTAGAGCAAGCCCTTTTTCGTTTTCAAATGGAGCAGGAAAAATCCGAAGGCGATGATCAGGAAATAGATGCCGGTATCATTCGCCTCCAGGGAAAAATAGCGGGCGGCGTGGAAATGGGCGCCGATCCCGGCGAGGATCACCCCGGGCAGGATCATCTCGTAATCTTTTCCCGAATAGGCGTGGATCAAAAAGGCGACGCCGATGATCAATAAAATCGTGGGCCAAGTAAAAACGGGAAAGGGCGGGTGGTAAGATGAATGTTGAAAGAAGGCATAAAGTCCGAAACCGATGAGCACGGCGCCCGGAAACCAATTTCCTTTCATTTGCGACAAACCTTTCCGTTAAAATGGGGTTGCTTCTTTCTTTTGGAAAAATAAAGGATCTGTCCTCCATTTGTCAATGGGCGGCCATAGGCTTTCCCGTGCGCGGCCGCCGCGGCGGCTTTATGAAAGCCTTTTCGCGGATCCGGATCTCTCCGGACCGGCAGCCCGGGGACAAGTGCCGATTTAGAGAAAAGCTATTTCTATTGCCGGGACGGTCCGGAAACCGGCGGTCGCCGGATCCGACTTTAAAAGAAAAAGATATTTTTATTATAGTCCTTCTGTTTTTTCCGGCAACCCGCTTTTCTCGCTTCCGCCCTTTTCCCGGCCGGGGACGGCGGACGGATCGTTCGGGTTCGATTTTGAAAAATTTTCATAATCTGTTCATAAACTTGTAAAAATAATAATGATTTTAATGTTATACTTACTATTGATTGAGGTTGAACAACGGAACAGGACGAACTACGGGGTGATTGAAAATGCAGATTTTGGCCGCGACCGTTCACTATAAAACGGCGCCCGTCGAGGTCCGGGAACGCCTGTCCTTCACGGACGAGAAGATGCTGGCGGAAGGAATGGCGGCATTGAAAGAAAAGAAAAGCATTTTGGAAAACGTCATCCTTTCCACCTGCAACCGGACGGAAGTATATGCCGTCGTCGATCAGATTCATACGGCCAGATATTATATCAAAGAATTTTTGGCGGAGTTTTTCGGGCAGGATTTGGAATCAATCGCCCCTTATATCCGTTTCCATGAAAATGAAGAGGCCGTCCGCCACCTAATGAAAGTCACGTGCGGCTTGGATTCGATGGTCCTCGGAGAAACGCAAATTTTGGGACAAGTCCGCACCAGCTTTTTCATCGCCCAAAAGGCCGGAGCGACCGGGATCATTTTTAACCGCCTGTTCAAAGACGCCATCACCCTCGCCAAAAAGGCCCATACCCGGACGGAGATCGGCAAACACGCGGTTTCCGTCAGCTACGCGGCCGTGGAGCTCGGGAAGAAGGTTTTGGGCGGTCTGCAGGAGAAAAAGGTTCTGGTCATCGGCGCCGGGAAAATGGGCGAATTGACTGTGGAAAATCTCTATAGCAACGGTGCCAAACATATTACCATTGTCAACCGGACTTATGAAAAGGCGAAGGAATTGGCGGAAAAATTTTCCGGGAAGGCCCGTCCCGCGGAGGAATTGGCGGACTGCCTGACGGATGCGGATATCGTCATCAGCTCCACCGGTTCCGAAGAATATATACTGACCAAACCGATGATCGAACCGATCGTCAAGGAAAAGGAAGGCCCCCTGTTCATGGTGGATATCGCTGTCCCCCGGGACATCGACCCGGAAATCGGCGGATTGCCGTCCGTACATTTGTACGATATCGACGACTTGGAAGACGTGGTGAACCAGAATCTGGAGGAACGGAAAAAGGCCGCCGGAATCATTTCCGGCTGGATTGACGAAGGGACGGAACAATTTTACCAATGGATCCAAACGCTGGGGGTCGTCCCGCTCATTGCCGCCCTCCGGGAGAAGGCGTTGAAGATCCAGGAGCAGACGATGGAAAGCATCGTACGGAAGATCCCCGATTTGACGGAACGGGAGCGGAAAGTGATCAGCAAACATACGAAGAGCATCATCAATCAGATGCTGCGCGACCCGATCCAGCAAATCAAGGAATTGGCGGGGCGTCCGGACGCGGATCAGGCCTTATATTATTTCAGAAAGATTTTCAATTTGGAAGACATAACCCCAGGGGAAGACGACGGGGAGCAAAGGGAGATGGAGGCAGGCCGGACCAAACAGAAGCAGGCGGTCCAGGGTTGACGGCTCCGGCGCAAAACATCCGGGAAAACCGCCGTTTGCAGGCCGTTTTTCCATGCTGCCGGCAAAAGGGCTTCGTCATGGGGGATTCGGGGAAAATGGCCTATCGGGCCGTTTTCCCCTTTTTCCCGTAAACCGGAAGGCCTGCTTTCTTCCGGCCGCCATTTTCCGGGAAATGGAATTTGGCGAAAACGTGATATACTGTATATGGCCGGGTTCCGGCAAGGGCGATCGGGATCCGTCATCGCGCCGGCGGTCGCCGGGGCATCGGGATGTCCGGCGAACGGTTGATGATCGGTGATCGGGATCCCTCATTAGCGGCGCCGGATCCGGCTATGGAGAAAAGTCGGTTTTGGGCTGTGCCGCCTACGGCGGCCTGAGGCCCGGACGGGAGGATTCTATGCGAAAAATTATCGTCGGATCACGAAGAAGCAAGCTGGCATTGGCGCAAACCCGTTGGGTGATCGGCCGGTTAAAGCGGCTCGGCTGCCCATGGGAATTCGAGATTCGGGAGATCGTCACAAAAGGGGACCAAATTCTAAACGTGACCCTGTCGAAAGTTGGCGGAAAAGGGCTTTTTGTAAAAGAAATCGAGCAGGCCCTTCTCCGGGAAGAGATCGATATGGCCGTACATAGCATGAAGGATATGCCGGCGGTGCTGCCGGCGGGTTTAACGATCGGTTCGGTGCCGGAAAGGGAGGATCCGAGGGATGTGTTCCTCGCCAAAGGGGGAATTTCTTTCCGGGAACTACCGAAAGGGGCGGTGATCGGGACGAGCAGTTTGCGCCGCAAAGCCCAATTGCTCGCCCTTCGCCCGGATTTGGACATCCGATGGATCCGGGGAAACATCGATACGAGGCTGAAGAAGCTGAAAACGGAAAATTACGACGGGATCATTCTGGCCGCCGCCGGCCTCTCCCGGCTCGGTTTTCCCCGGGAGGACATCACGGAATATTTCAACGAGGATGACATGGTCCCCGCCGTCGGGCAAGGCGCCCTGGCCGTGGAATGCCGGGAGGATGACAACGGCCTGCTCGAATGGCTTGCAAAACTGACCTGCCGAAGGACGGAAAGGGCGGTCATCGCGGAACGGGAATTTTTGAAACAGGTCGGGGGAAGCTGCCAAGTTCCCGTCGGGGGGCATGCCAAAACGTCGGAAGACGGCGGCATCCTCTTCACCGCCTTCGTCGCCTCCCCCGACGGCCGGCAGGTTTTCAAAGAGAGGGTGGCCGGGAAGGATCCGGCATCCGTCGGCAGGGAAGCGGCGGAACGCCTCTTCAATCAGGGGGCGAAACCATTGATTGAAGCATTGGCGCGAGGGATCGATGAACATGAATGAACGGCCATTGCTGGGGAAAACTTGCCTCATTCCGCGGCAAGGCGGACAGGGAAAGGATTTGGCGGAGAAGATCCGGCGCTTGGGCGGGAAGCCCCTTTCCATTCCCCTGATCGATTTCAAGGAAGCGGAGCCCTCGGAAGCGGAGCTTGCGCGCCTGAAAGGGGCGAGCGGCTACGATTGGTTTGTTTTTACCAGCAAAAACGGGGTGGATTATTTCTTCCGCCTCTTAAAAAAATACGGCATCCCCTTCCCGGAAGGGAAGAAGGCGGCCGTCGTCGGGAAAAAAACGAAGGAAGCGGCGGAAAAGCACGGCTGGGAAAGGATCTTTGTCCCGTCGGCATTCACCGGGGAACAGATGGCGAAGGAATTGCCGGAAGCCGTGAAGAAAGATGAACGGGTGCTCATCTGCAAAGGAAATCTGGCGGGGGACGTCATCTTCCGGGCGCTTTCCCGCCAAGGGTTCCGGGCGGACGAAATCGTCGTTTACGAGACCTTTTTCCCGGAAGAAAGCGGGAAAATGCTGGTGGAAAAGGTAAAAAGCGAAAAATTGGACATCCTTTTGTTCACGTCCCCCTCCACCGTCGAACATTTCATGTCCGCGGTCAGGAGGGCGGGCCTGGAGGAACGGGTCAAGGACGCTGTCGTTGCGGCGATCGGCCCGGTCACGAAAAAAAAGGCGGAAGAATACGGGTTGGACGTAAAGGTTTGTCCCTCCGTCCATTCGACGGACGATCTGGTAAAGGAACTGATTGAAACGATTTCCCATCGCGAGGAGGAAAGCAAATGGAAACGTTAAATTTTCGCCGCCACCGCCGGTTAAGGAAGAGCGCCTTTTTACGGGATTTGGTGAGGGAACATCATCTGTCTGTCGACGATCTCATTTACCCCCTCTTTGTCGTGGAAGGAAACAAGGTGCGCAATCCGGTTCCATCGATGCCGGGAATCGAACAGCTCTCTCCGGACTATCTGTTGGATGAGATCGGGGAAGCGGCCGCCCTGGGCATTAAGGCCGTCTTGCTTTTCGGGGTTCCCCGGCACAAGGATCCCGTCGGTTCGGCGGCCTACCATCCCCACGGCATCGTCCAGGAAGCGATCCGGGCGATCAAGGCGGAATACCCGGACCTTCTCGTCATCGCCGACACCTGCCTGTGCGAATATACGGATCACGGCCATTGCGGAGTGGTGGAAAACGGCGATGTCCTGAACGACGCCTCGCTGGAGCTTCTGGTGAAAACCGCCGTCAGCCAGGCGGAGGCGGGCGCCGACATCATCGCCCCTTCCAACATGATGGACGGTTTTACCGCCGCCATTAGGAAAGGGCTGGACGATGCCGGCTTCGCCTATGTGCCGATCATGTCTTATGCGGTCAAATACGCCTCCGCATTCTACGGACCGTTCCGGGACGCGGCGGAAAGCGCGCCGAAATTCGGAGACAGGAAAACCTATCAGATGGATCCGGCCAACCGCAGGGAGGCCTTGCGGGAAGCCCAATCGGACATCGAGGAAGGGGCCGATCTGCTGATCGTCAAACCCGGCATGCCCTATTTGGACATCATCGCCGATATCCGTCAGCATTTCCCCGTTCCCGTCGTCGCCTACAATGTCAGCGGGGAATACGCGATGGTGAAGGCCGCGGCACAAAATGGCTGGCTCGATGAAAAAAGCGTCGTCCTCGAGATGCTCACCGGGATGAAACGGGCCGGGGCCGACCTTATCATTACTTATTTCGCGAAAGATGTGGCCCGTTGGCTGAAAGAATAGGGAAAAATTTCATCCTTTGCGAACCGGTCAAGGGAAGGGGTCCGTTCATTGACCGTTTGCAAAGGCCGTGGCGAAAATTTTCCGGGGATGGCGGGGCCAAAAGATACACGAAGGCAAAAGTTGCGGCGGACCGTTTCCGGAACGTAAAGTACCGGATAAGGATCGAACGGGACCGGGAGTTTTTCCGTCCCGGGGCGATTCCGGAAAAAGGCGGCAAAGGGCTGAAAAAGCGGCCGGATGCGAAATAACGGGTATGGAACATTTAATGGAAGGTGGGAGATATTTTTGCGTACCTTTGACCGATCGAAGGAAGCCTATCAAAAGGCGTTGACGCTGATGCCGGGGGGCGTAAACAGCCCGGTCCGCGCCTTTAAGGCCGTCGGCATGAACCCGATTTTTATGGAAAGGGGAAAGGGTTCGAAGATTTACGATATCGACGGCAATGAATATATCGATTATGTCCTGTCCTGGGGCCCCCTTATCCTGGGCCATGCCCACCCGGACGTCGTGGAAGCGCTGAAAAGGGCAGCGGAGACGGGGACGAGCTTCGGGATGCCGACCTTGATCGAAAACCGCCTGGCCGAACTGGTGAAGGAGCGGGTCCCGTCCATTGAAATCATCCGCATGGTTTCGTCGGGGACGGAGGCGACGATGAGCGCCCTTCGCCTGGCGAGGGGGTTTACCGGAAGAAACAAGATTTTGAAGTTCGAGGGATGCTACCACGGACACGGAGACGCTTTGCTCATCAAGGCCGGTTCCGGCGTGGCCACCCTCGGCCTTCCCGACAGCCCGGGGGTCCCCGAGGGGGTGGCGCAGCATACGATTACCGTTCCCTACAACGATTTGGATGCGGTGAAACTCGCCTTTGAAAAATTCGGGGAGGATCTCGCCGCCGTCATCGTGGAGCCGGTGGCCGGCAACATGGGGACCGTGCCCCCGGTCCCGGGATTTTTGGAAGGATTGCGGGAAATCACCAGCCATTACGGCGCCCTCCTGATTTTCGACGAAGTGATGACCGGGTTCCGGGTGGATTATCATTGCGCCCAAGGATATTTTCAGATCGAGCCCGATTTAACCTGCCTCGGGAAAGTCATCGGCGGCGGGCTGCCCGTCGGGGCCTACGGCGGAAGGGCGGAGATTATGGAAAAGGTCGCCCCGAGCGGTCCCGTGTATCAGGCCGGCACCTTGTCCGGGAATCCGATGGCCATGACGGCGGGATACGAAACGCTGAAGCGGTTGGCGCCGGAGGATTACAAGGAATTTGAGCGGAAAATCGACCGTTTGGAACAAGGCTTTATCCAAGCCGCGGAAAAATACGGTGTCCCCCTGACCTTCAACCGGGCCGGCGCCATGTTCGGGTTTTTCTTTACCCGGGAGAAGGTTGTCAATTATGAAACGGCGAAAACCGCCGATTTGGAATTTTTCGCGAAATTCTATCGGGAAATGACGGCGCAAGGGATCCTCTTGCCCCCGTCCCAATTTGAGGCCCTGTTCCTGTCCAAGGCCCATACCGATGAGGATATCAAACGGACGGTTCAGGCGGCCGAAAGGGCTTTTGCCAAGCTGACGCAAGGGGAATGAATCAATTCTTGCGGCCGCAGGTTTTTCGGGACATTGTCTTCGCTTTGGCCAAGAGTTCGGATTGTTTCATCCCCTGCGGCCGCAAGTTTTTAGCGTTTGCCTCTTGCCATCGGCCAAAAACACGGAATAAATGATCGCAAGCGGCGGCAAACCGCGCGGAAAGCCGCTAGGAACGTTTACCGTTTTTCATGGAGGCCGTCGCCCGCCCTTCGCCCGCCGGGCAGGTGGGAGCAGGAATCGCAGGGTCTGTCCCGTCTTTTCCTGCCCGGCGGAAATGACATTTGTCAACAACGATTTAAAATTCCCCCATTTCAACGAAATGAAATTCCCCATTATGAACGTTTAATTCGGCAACTGGGCAGGATAAATTCCTGCTTTTCCTTTTCTCGTAGACGATAAGAAGCGCCTTTGATATTAAAGGTAATGGCGTGATGTAATAGGCGATCTAAAATCGCTGTCGCCAGGACATCATCACCGAATACCTTCCCTTATTCAAGATAGGATTTATCGATGTAAGAATCATTGAACCCTGTTCATACCGTTTCGATACAACCTGAAAAAAGACATTGGCCGTTAAATCATCAAAAGGAAAGTAACCGACCTCATCAATAATGAGGGGTCTATACTATTTGTTGGGGTTTAGAAACAATTCAAAAAATAAGACACGTGGACTCCGATTTCTTTTAGACATGGATTTGGCCAACCAACAAAGAAAGGAGCCACGTGTCCATTGAATCGTCACCGATTTCTACCCGGTTTGCCTACCCCAACAATGGACAAGGGATCATAGTGAGTACGTCTGCACGGCTCCAACGATTTACTAATCGCCGGAGAGTGCTTTTTTAATTTGCCTTTCGGCATTCGGCCACTAAATCGTCTGCGGTTAAGAATAAAGCGGTATATCCTTGCGTGATGGCTTCCACCGCAAAGGAAATCGCTAAATGCGCAGGCATATACCTCTTGTATTGACCATCTACCAAGTACTTCCCCACATAGGCCCAGTCCATTTGAGCTTGTTTGCCCGGTGGTGTTTCATACCGTAAGGTGTCTTGTTTCTTTGGCTGTTCCCGATAGGGACGAACAAAATCTCTTCATATCGTCATCATCCCTGTGTATCCCATGGCTTGTATCTCTTCCAAAAGAACAACCCAATTTGTCGTTCCTTCTTTTATTCTTTGAAGTAGGTAGTTTTTATAAGGATCTAGCTTGCTCGTTTTCTTTTTCTCACTCCCTTTACGCTCTGGAAGCTTGTCCCCCTTTAGATACTTACGGATCGTTTTACGATCAAATCCCGTTTCTTTGGCAATCGCTGTTTGATTCTGGCCTTTCTGATCCAACTCTCGAATCATAAAAAAACTCCCCAATCTTCAGCAGCGTTTCTCCACTCCATCTACGATGTTGTTTTGAAACGATTATCTGTTGTTTTTGGGGAATTTTTATACCGCTATTATTGGGGATTTTATCACAGTTGGGTCAAGTCCAAATTATTGTGTAAA
>SPLK01000191.1_pt1 | contig 22800 bp, 20 predicted proteins | sample 2456111 | NCBI WGS metagenome assembly SPLK01 (sample SAMN11156906, study PRJNA527647) | hot springs metagenome | biome: Geothermal region; feature: Hot spring; material: tree branch in hot spring; isolation source: hot spring sediment rich in lignocellulosic material ... | reverse complement strand
CCCGCTGCAGGAAGGCGAAGCGCCCGGGGCGGTCGGTCGGTCTGGAGGATGGACGAACGGACGGCCGCTTGAGTTGCCGGCTTTCGGGCGGCGAGAAGCCCGCGCCGCCGGAAGACATGGGGATCAGGCCAAGGATGCGGCACACGTCAGCAACCGGCCCGCTCGCCACTGCGAACGCGCCGCTCGCGTAGGGCTCCAGACCGCGGCGACCGTTGGGCACCATCGATGAATCAACGGGCGCTACCCGGCCATCGAGCGCATGGGCTACACCGCGGTTGGCCCCCCGGCCATTGCCCTCGGATGCCCCGAGGAATCGTGGCAGCAGCACCGGTGCCGCTTCGATGAGGCGCTGCGCGATGGCCAGCAGCTCCCGCTCGATCTCCTCCGCAGACAGCCGGTGCCACCGGGCCCGCAGCGCCTGTTGCCGTCGGCGGATGTAGCATAGCAGCCACCAGGCCCTCACGGACCCGGCGCTCTGCCGTTTCATTCGCCAAACCTCACCCATCGACGTTGATCCTCTCCCGCCGGGTGACCGGGGCACCGCACCGCTAGCAAAGCCCCTCGGTCCCCATGACTTGGGGTGGGCGGTGGGCACAAGCCGCTCACCTTGTCCGATGGGTTACTCGGTCATCTTTTCGCTCGGTGTCGGCCGCGTGCCCATTCCCACACGTGCGCATCGGGCTCCAACCCCGCCAGCCGGAGGCCTGGATCCGGAGCGCCACTGCTCGGGAATGGTCATGAGAAAGCGGCGCGTCTCCGGGTAGGTCACACCCAAATCCCGCCCCTCGGCCAGCGCCCCCACCAGGATCTCCACCACGCTACCTCGGGTTCCCAAGCACAATGGCGAGATGAGTTTTGCCACTCATTATGTTCCCGCTCAGCTACTTGAGGGAATGTGCCTAGCTAGCGCTCGCCCTGCCGCCCCTCGACGCGGCCGGCTCTCCATGCAAGCCGTCGTAGAGCCCATGACCGTCCACCGCGGCCGCCACCTCTCCCGCCGCACTGCCGCCAACATCTGGTTCAACAGCCCTTGCTTGAGGCGGAGCCATTTTCGTCCGAGACCCGAGGCCCCGTGCTGGCGTAAGCATGATGCCGATCGTCTGCAGTATAATCTTCAGCTCCAGCACGGGACTCCAGAGGAATACGTAGACGAGATCGAACCGAAGCTTGTCCTCCGCGGCCGCATCGTAGTCCCCGTGTACCTGGGCCAGTCCTGTGATACCGGGCTTCACTAGATGTCGCAGGTCGTAGCCTTCTATCGTCTTGCGAAACTCCTCCACAAACTCGGGGCGCTCCGGACGAGGCCCCACGATGCTCATCTCTCCACGAAGGACATTGACCAACTGTGGGATCTCGTCGATCCGAAACGCCCGAAGCCACCGCCCTACCCGCGTAATACGGGGATCGTCGCGGGCAGCCAACACAGGGCCCGTCTGCTCCTCGGCTCGGTCGACCATAGTTCGGAGCTTGATGAGCTCGAACGGACGCCCGCCCTGCCCAACCCGGGTCTGCCTGTACAGTACGGGCCCGGGCGAGTCAAGGCGAATCGCTAGCATCGCCATAAGGCAAATCGGTAACAGTAGCACCAGGCCTATCACACTGATCACAATGTCGATGACCCGCTTCAGGACTACCGCCGGCAACTCACAAGCTCGAGCCCGAATCTCCAAGAGGAGGCGATCCGAATCGTCCAGCAACCGGCTCGATGCCAGGATCACCTCGCGTGCGTTCGGCAGCAACAGGATACCGTGTATGACTGCCTCGCTATCCAAAGTGATGAGACTGAGCTCGGAGGCTTGAGCCACTCGTTCGGACCCAACGGTGGCCACCTTCCCCGGCCACCATCGGTCGAGCAGGAAGGCAATGAAGCCCTTCCAAACCACGATGCCCGCCCACAAGAGCAAAGTGGCCCAGGCAAACGTGAGACGGGGGAGCGACACTGCACGGAAGGCGTAGGTGGCGGCCATCGCCACCAAGACGGATGATAGAGAGGTTACCAGGGCAGCATAGGCCACAAAAGCCCAAGATCGTTGCCGGCCCCACAGATCAACCAGGCTGCCTCCCACAAGAAGACCCAGTACCCCTCCGGCCGCCGCGTATCGCGCTTGTGTCCACAGCTCGGTCGGCACATGCCCACCCCACCGCGTCCACAGGGCAAGGAAATAGAACCCAGCACCCAACGCGAGCAACACGGCCAGTTCAAGGGCCCGGAGCCAGCGGACGGCCCTGGGTCGTTCAGGCAGGCAGTGGTTCGATAACTTCGTGGACATGCCCGCGTTCATGCGCACATCCGCCCCCATGCTCGCGTGTGCCAAACGGTTGACGATGACTCCGCGCTGGCAGCCATGGCTACCCTGCTCTTAATCGAAGGGGCTCTGGGCCACTCCCCATCCCCAGCGCTTCCGAATAGAGGGCCTCATACATGCCAATGACCCGCTCAAGGCTGTACGCGTCGATGGACCGATGGCCTCGTTCTCCCATCGCACGGGACTCGTTCGGATGGTCCGCCACGTATGCCATTGCTTTGGCCAAAGCACGTACATCGCCAACAGGCACTAGCAGCCCTCCGCCATGTGCGAGGAGATCCCGAGTACCCCGCGGGGTCGCTCCAATGACTGGCGCCCCAGGGGCCATCGACTCCATGACAACCCCCGGCATGCCCTCGCGACCCGCTGGTAGCACCGTTGCCCTCGAGGCTAACATCAAAGCCGGCACGTCCCGACGATATCCCAGGAAGCGCAGCCGATCGGCCACGCCAAGGTGCTCGGCCTCCCTGCGCACTTGTCCCATCGTCGGGCCTTCTCCGGCGAAGGCCAGAACCACGTCTTGCGTCGCAGAACCCCAAGTGCCCGCAACACGTCAAGGTGTCGCTTGTTCTTGGTAAACTCGGATTCCTCGAGACGTGACCCGTCATGGGACCCTTAACGGAGGCTACCCAAGTTGACCGGCACGCCTCAGCAGCTCCTCAAGCCCATCCGTGAGGCGCTGAAGGGAGTGCCTCTCTTCGACATATCGCCGGCCACGAAGTCCCATGGCCCAGCGGTCCGCAGCGCTCATTTCGGCAAGTTGTATGGCTGCCTCCGCCAAAGCTTCTGGATCATTGGGTGGAACCGTAATCCCGGCACCAGCCTCGGCAACAGGGTTGCTAGCAGCCGCTACAGCAAAAATCACTGGTCGGGCCAATGCCATGTAGTCAAAGAGCTTGTTTGGACTTACACCCCAACGAAACAACGGTGACTCCTTCAGCGATATCACGAACGCGTCAGCCGACCGCAAGGCATCATATACGTCACGTTTTGGAATTGGACCCTCAAATCGAATGTTCTGGATTTCCCTCTCTTGCGCGAGTCGTTCCAACCGGGGCTTCTCGGGACCGTCCCCGACCAGTCGAAACTCGATTCGGCTGCTCCAGCCCTTCTTCTCAAGAATAGCAGCCGCATCCACAATTAGGTCAAGATTGTTTGCCAAACCATGTGCTCCTGCGTACATCACGCTGAAAACAGGTCTGGGCTCTGGAGGCGTTGGCGGAGGTACAAGGCTCAAGTCAACGCCGTTGGGAATCCACGCGATCTTGGCCGGGTCAGCGCCTTTTTCAACCATATGGAGGTAGGCTAAGGGGAGTAAAGAAATAATCCGGTCCGACCTACGATAAAGGTATCGTTCTATTGCTTCTAGCAAGCGGATGAAGGGGTGTCGAGGCGAAAACCCCCCCAGATCCACAAGCGTCTGTGGCCACAAGTCACGCACCTCAAGAACGAAGGGGGCTCGATAACGAGTCGCAAGCCTTTCAGCAGCCAAAGCAGCAAGTAGATGAGGGCTCGAGCCCCAGACGATGTCTGGACTGCCCAGCAGGGCGGGACTTGCGGTCCGAAGGACCCGAAGTGCGAAAACCACCATGTTCCACGCCCGGGCCGGGGAGTTACCGGAGTAGGGTGGCGTTCGTATCCATAAGAAGCGTATTCCCTCAATCTCTTCAAGGCGATACGCTTCTCCTTGTCTCAACTCCGCTTCGCGCCGCACGTAGTGATCAAAGCTGGACGCAATAATGGTCACTCGGTGTCCACGCTCTCTCAATTTCCGCGCAAAAGCGAAGTGGCGGGTCCCTCCTGGTCGCCCCGGGGGCACAGCATAGTGATTGACCAGCCAGATGTTCATTGCTTCTCCCTCAGCAAACGGACAATCCTGGCACTTGCCTTCCCATCGCCGTAGGGGCTCGCCTCAGCCCCATGGGTTCGACGCGCCTCATCTATGCAGGCCGCGAGGTCAGTTACCTTGCCCGGTGGGCAGAGACGATTCCACCCTAATGCTACTAGCTCCACCCACTCTGTCTCCTCTCGCAAAGTAACGCATGGCACCCGATAAAAGAACGCCTCCTTCTGCACTCCCCCTGAGTCAGTGGCGATGAGGCTAGCGTTCTTCTCAAGCATCACCATGTCCAGATACCCCACAGGCTCAATTGCCATAACGGATTCCAAAAGGTGACCAAGCCCAAACAGCTCCGCCGCCTTACGGGGCCTCGGGTGGACCGGGAAGACCACGGGCACCTCCCGATGGACCTTGGCCAGACCCTCTAGGATAGCCTTTAGCCGCGCTGGGTTATCTGTGTTCTCCGCCCGGTGGACGGTAGCCAGGATGTATCCCTTGGGCTGAAGGGAAAGCCTCTCTAAGATGCGGCTTTCCCGCTCGGCCTTTTTCCCGTAATAAAGCGCGGCATCGTACATGACGTCTCCCACCAGGTGAATCCGCTCTTCGGGAATACCCTCCCGCTTTAGGTTTTGGACCGCCGCCTCGGTAGGGGCAAAGAGCAGGTCGGAGGCGTGGTCGGTGAGTACCCGATTGATCTCCTCGGGCATTCTACGGTTGAAGGAGCGCAGGCCCGCCTCCACGTGGGCCACGCGAACATGGAGCTTCACCGCGGCCAAGGCCCCGGCCAGTGTGCTGTCGGTGTCCCCGTAGACCAGAACCCAGTCAGGCCTCTCCTCCAAGAGCACCCGCTCAATGGCTTCCAGCATGCGCCCCGTGTTCTGACCGTGGGTGCCGCCCCCTATGCCCAGGTGGTAGTCGGGCTTGGGAATCTCCAACTCCTCAAAGAACACGCGGCTCATGTTGTCGTCGTAGTGCTGGCCGGTGTGGACTAAAACCTCCCTCACCTCCGGGGTAGCTCGCAGCACCGTTGCGACCGCGGCGGCCTTAATGAACTGGGGACGGGCTCCTACCACCGTTAATACCTTCATCTTTCTCGTCCCTCGGCAAACCACTCGGCCAAACGGCGCGCCACGGCCTCAACCGAAAACTCCTTCTCCACCCGCTCCCTACCTCTCTGCCCCAACGTTCGGCGCAAGTCGGGATCGGTCGCCAAGCGTGCAATCGCTTTGGCCAGGGCTTCAGGGTCCTTGGGGGGGACTAGTAGCCCGGCTTCACCACCAAGCAGCTCAGGAATACCACCGACTTCGGTCGCCACTGCCGGAATGCCAAGAGACATGGCTTCCATTAAGGCAACCGGAATGCCTTCGTGCAGACTTGGAAGTACGACCAAGTCCACTTTGCTGGCGATGTATATTTCCAGCAACTCCCGCTGAGATAGTTGGCCGAGAAAACACACGTCTTCTACCAACTCTAGAGATTCAACAGCCGAAGCGAGTTGGTCCCGAAGTTCACCATCCCCGGCAAGCCACAGCTTCAACCTTAGTCCCCTAGCTTTCAGCCGCGCGACAGCGTGGAGCAAGTAGATATGGCCCTTCCGAGGAATAAGTGCAGCGGGACATAGTACCGTTGCAAAAGGCGGATCTGTAACACTGCCACTTCTCTTTTCCCCAGTTACCGGCAGACGCACCCCCATATGCAGCAGCCGGGCTCTTGTGGCGTGTGCTCCATTCTGCCGAGCCAACTCCATACCACTCTGCGAGATAAACCGGGCAAAAGCAGCATGCTGGCATTTGCGAGCCAACAGGTTGTTCTCCTCAATGTCCCAGCGATGCGCGGTGAAACTCCAGGGGACGCCGGAGACCTCACCGGCCACCATTGCCATGCTGGCCGTCGTAGCGGCCCAGTGGGCGTGGATGTGCTCCACGCCAAGCCGTCGGACTAACCCCGCTAGCCAAAGTCCCTTGGGGTAAACGCTGAGGTTCTTCAAGAGGTGACGCGGCTTCCAGGTGAGCAAGAGCGCCAACGCCCGCAGGGCCCGTACAGGCGAGCGAAGAAACTCCAATAAGGCGCCGCGCAGCACCTCCCGGGACAGAAGGGGTTGGACCACTGCCCGCTCACCTAGCTGCAAGGCCTCCGCGTGCACGACGAGCCCTCGGGGGTGCATGGGCACCACCCAGACCTCGTGCCCTTGACGGCCGAGTTCCAACACTTCCGGAAGTATGAAGGCCTCACCCGGGCCACGTGGGAAGCTAGAGGTTACGTAGGCCAACCTCATTTGAGGACCGCCTCAGGAGCATTCCGAAGCTTTTGATAAGCTTTTGCCACAACCGCCCTGGCCCGACAGAAGGAATTCATTTCCTGACGCATGAATTGCTCTCGCAGCCGCTTGAACATTTGGGCACGTTCGGGGAATGCGAGGCTTAGAGCCTCGAGCTGAGCGATGTGAAGCCGGTGATAAAACGGGCTGGCCAAGTGGCCCGACAGGTCGTAGTAGGACCAATACCCTGCGTTGTAGGAGGGAAGGTGCGCCACAAGGGCGCTCAGGCTTCTCTCAAGCATTTGGCGAACTTCACTGGAGTCCGCTATGAGGAGGTAGTCATACAAGCCAAACAAAGCAAAAACCCAGCCGTTAAGAATCGCCTTGTACTCTTCTGCTGGAACTTCTTCTAGGATGACGCCCTCGGGGACAACCCGGCAAGTGCCCCCATCGTTGAGTGGCTTCTGCATGGGTCCCAAGGCCCGACGCGCCGCCTCCAGATAGACCGGATCCTGCGTAAGCAGGTAGGCCCGGACCAGTACTGAGATCCCCTCTCCCTGGGTCATGGCGGAGTACGGCGAAGCGTAGCGTAAGCCGAGCAGAGGCCAAACTGGCCAACCTCCTTGCTCATCCTGGCTTTCTACAGCCCATCGTACGATGTTGAAAAACGCTGAACGATGGGCTTCATCCCTTTCACCGGAAGCCAGCCATAGGTCCCAGTGGCCCAGCGCCTTCTGCAAGAGCGTGGTGGGGAAATACACTCGTTTTCCCCTGAACTCGTTCACAGGCAGACCCGCCTCGTCCACGGGTCCGTTCCACCAAGCCTTAGCCGTCAAATCGTTATAGTAGCCGCAGAGTCTTCCGGGAGCAAATGACCTCCCGAGTCCCTGAGGCACATGCCAGTAACTTCTCCCCAGGAGCATGGCGCCCCAGCGACGAAGCAGCGAGCTAATCCTGTTAGCCTTTTCCCAAAAGCGGTTCGTACAAGGCTCTATACGCTTGTACCATAGCGCTGACATCAAAGTGCTCCTTCGCCCGCCTTAAGGCTTCCTGGCCAAACTGCCTTCGCAGGTCAGCATCACCCACCAACTGGGCACGCGAAGATGAAAATGCCACCAGAAGCAAGCCAAGCGGCCTCGCCATCGCGGAGGAAACCAGCCTTTGCAAACTGCTCTCGAGTCGAGGTTCTGAAGCCTTCGCCCGACTCGCACCGATATCACCCTGGTTCCCCTCCACCTAATACTTGAGTGAGCGACGCCTTTAGCGCGCCCACTACGTAGCCCAACTTTTCCTCAGCGAACGTGGGAGATATCGGAAGCGAGAGGACCTCACCGCTTGCCCTCTCCGCCTCGGGTAAAGGCAGACTGAAATGAGCGTACACCGGCAGCTTGTGCACAGGCACCGGGTAGTACACCATGGTTCCGATTCCCTTCTCGGCCAGCTTCACTTGCACCTCGTCGCGCCCGCCCCCCGGGATACGCACCGTGTACTGGTGGTAAACGTGCTTTGCGTAGGGAGCCTCATAGGGCGTCATCACCCGGGGCACGTCCTTCAAGAGCTCATTGTAAGTACTGGCCACCCTTCGGCGGGCCTCGTTCCACCCGTCCACGTACCGGAGCTTGACCCGCAGGATGGCCGCCTGAAGGGCGTCCAGCCGCGAGTTGTAGCCTATCATCTCGTTGTAGTACTTCTTCCTGGCTCCATGGGCCCGGAGCATTCGCGCGAACTCGGCCACTTCGTCGTCGTTCGTGGCGACGAGGCCCCCGTCACCGCAGGCCCCGAGGTTCTTGGAAGGGAAGAAAGAGAAGGCCCCGGCGTGGCCGATCGTCCCGAGCTTTCTTCCCTTGTACTCCCCTCCGAAGGCCTGGGCCACGTCCTCGAGCACCTTGAGCCCGTACTTTTCAGCAAGGGCCATAATGGGGTCCATGTCCGCGGCTTGGCCGTAGAGGTGCACCGGAAGGATGGCCTTGGTGCGGGAGGTGACCTTCTCCTCGACTAGGCCCGGGTCGATGTTGAACGTCTTCGGGTCGATGTCTACAAAGACCGGCGTCGCCCCAACCGTGCTAATTGCCTCGGCCGTGGCAAAGAAGGTGAAGGGGGTTGTGATGACCTCGTCGCCAGGCCCGATGCCAAGAGCCCGAAGGGCGATGACCAGCGCGTCGGTGCCCGAGTTCACGCCAATGGCGTGTTTAACGCCCAGGTACGCCGCCACCTCGTGCTCGAAGGCCTCCACATTGGGCCCCAGGATGAACTGTCCCGATCGCAACACGTCAGCGATGGCGTCCATGTACTCTTGCCAGTGCGCCTCAATCTCGGGGCGCAGGTCCAATATGGGGATTCTCAGCTCTGCACTCACGGGCTCGCCTCCCTCTTCGTCTGCAGCGCTGTCCTTAGAGTTTCTGCAACGAACCGTTCCGTTCGACGTACCGGCGTCCGCAGTTCGAACATGTCGCTTCCATGCCATCGGGGCGCAGCGGCACGCCGCATTCGCAGGCCCAGCCGATCCGCCGGGCCGGAACACCCGCGACGAGAGCGTAAGGTGGGACATCTTTGGTCACTACCGCCCCGGCCGCCACGAAGGCCCACTCGCCGATCGTTACCCCGCAGACAATGGTCGCATTGGCCCCGATGGTGGCGCCCCTCTTGACTCTAGTTGGCACGTAATCGGCAGAGGTATTGCGGGGAAAGGCGCTCCTCGGGGTCCTCACGTTGGTAAAGACGCAGCTCGGGCCACAGAACACGTCGTCTTCCAGGATGACGCCCTCGTAGACCGAAACGTTGTTCTGGATCTTCACGTTGTTGCCGATCTTGACACCCCGGGCGACAAAGACATTCTGCCCAAGGGAGCATCTCTCGCCAATCTCGGCTCCCGCCATCACATGAGAGAAATGCCAGATGCGAGTGCCCCGGCCGATCTTAGCTCCCTCGTCCACGTAGGCCGATTCGTGTACAAAGTAGTCTCGCTCTTCCTGAGCTGCCGGCTGCAACTGCTTCTGGGCCTCCTCCAGCACCCGCAGCACCTCGATCCCCGATTCGGCGTCCGAGAGAGGACGCTCCCGGGACCGGACCGCCTCCAAGAAGTGCTCGCACTCCCGCCGCAACGGCTCACCGTCGCCTTGGTAAACCACCTCGGAACCCTCGTCGTGCTGCTCAAGTCTTGAGCTGATGCGCTTGCGGTGGAGCGTCACCGTCTGGGTCAATTCGTCGTAGACCACCATGGCCTCGGAGCCCACGATGGTCAAGCGCCGACGCTTCTCCGGCCAAAGCCATGACACATGGAGGTGCGCTTGCGTGCCGCCCGGGAACCGAAGATGCACGTAAACATCATCCTCGACGCTAGGCTGCAGCGCTCGCTGACCAATTGCGGCTACGCGCTCGGGCGGCTGACCGACCAGATAGAGCAGCACCGCCACGTCGTGTACACCCAGGCTCCATAGAGCGTTTTCCGCGGAGCGGGCCCGCCCGAGGTTGAGGCGTTCCTGGTGGAGGCTGTGGACCCGGCCCACCATGCCTTCCGCTAGGCGCTCTTTGAGCCACGGGATGGCCGGCTGATACAGCAACAGATGGCCCACCATCAAGATGCGGGCTTGGCGGCGGGCCAGTTCGACAAGCTCCGATGCCTGGCTCACGCAAAGGGTCAAGGGCTTCTCCACGAAGACGTCTTTACCGGCGAGGAGCGCCTGGCGGGCAAGCTCGTAGTGAGTGGGTACCGGCGTGGCCACCACCACGGCCGGCATCGCCGAGTCCCAGACGTGCCGGGGGTCAGCGAACACCTCTACCTCCGGGTACTCGGCCTGAATCCAGGCCCGCCGCTCGGCGTCCACTTCCACGACGGCGCCCAGCGCGCCGAGTTCGTGGAAGGTACGGATCAGATTGACGCCCCACTTCCCGGCGCCCAGGACGGCGACCTTTATGGTTCCCGACATGTCGGCTTGCTCGTACCTCCGTCACATGCTGTGTATCCGCATCCTATAGCAGGGTGATCTTCTCACGATGGTGCCGCACCGCCCGGGTGGCGTTACGGGTGTCGAACACGTGGCGGGCATGCTCGACAACCCACGCGTAGTCGATGTTGCTGTGGTCAGTGGTGATGATAACCAGATCCGCACCGGCGACGAGCTGTTCCGTGAGAGGCTCGCTTTCCATCTCGAGGTCGGGCAACCGGAAGACGGGGACGTAGGGGTCGTGATAGACGACATCGGCGCCGTCCTGGCGCAACAGGCGAATCACCTCGATGGCCGGTGACTCCCGGTAGTCGCCGAGGTCCCGCTTGTAAGCCACACCCAGCGTCAGGATGCGGGCCTTGGACGGCACGATGCCAAGCCGATTCAGTATTCGAAAGGTCTTTTCCCGCACGAACTCCGGCATCTTGCGGTTGATCTCGCCAGCAAGTGCGATGAAATGGGTGTTGAAGTTAACCTCTTTGGCCTTCCATTCCAGGTAGTGCGGGTCGACCGGGATGCAGTGCCCACCTACACCAGGACCAGGGTAGAAAGGCAGGATACCGAAGGGTTTCGTGAAAGCCGCGTCGAGCACCTCCCAGACGTTGAGCCCCAAGCGATCGCACAGCAGCGCCAGCTCGTTGACGAGCGCGATGTTGACAGCGCGAAAGGTGTTTTCAAACACTTTGACGAGCTCTGCAGCTGCTGCGGAGGAGACCGTCACCACATGCTGGATGGTCTGCTCGTAAAAGGACGTGGCCACCTCGAGGGAGACCGGGTCAGTGGCACCGACCACCTTGTTGGTATTCTTGGTGGTGTAGCGCTTGTTGCCAGGGTCGACCCGCTCGGGAGAATGGGCCAAGAAGAAGTCGACGCCGGCCTTCAATCCAGAGGCCTCAAGGATGGGTCGCATCACGCCTTCTGTGGTACCCGGGTAGGTAGTCGACTCGAGGCTGATGAGCTGGCCTGGGCGCAAGCGACGAGATATTTCCCTCGTAACATGCTCGACGTACTGAAGGTCTGGTGTGAGATTCTTCGTGAGCGGCGTAGGCACGCAAATAACAATGACGTCCAATTCGGGGACGACGTCGAACGTAGTTACGGCGCGCAACCGACCATCCCGGACCACCTGAGAGAGTTCCTCGTCTCTTACGTCGGGAATGTAATTTTCGCCGCGGTTCACAGCGGCCACCCGAAGTGGGTTCTGGTCGATACCGGTAACGGGGAACCCAACCTTGGCTTTCTCGACGGCGAACGGAAGCCCGACATAGCCAAGGCCCACTACCCCCACGTGCGCCGCGTGGGCGCGGATTCGAGCAATCAGCGTCTCTCTCACCTCAGCCGCTGCGATCCCTGACGGGCTAGTTGTCACAAGCAAACGCCACCTCTCGCCTCTCATTGAACGGAGCAAGTAGCCCCCGACCCTCAAGGCGCTCCCGCCCGACGAGCACCATGTTCGCGGTGACCAGCATTACGACAACCGCAGTCGATTAAAGACGACGCGGACGCGGGAAGCAGGCGACACGCGACGCCAGAGCTAGGCATCGGGTCCGAGCACGCCTCGATCCCGGACAAGAGGTCGTTCGTCACATCCTAGGCCAATCCTCTTGCCTCCCGTCAGACTCCGACACGTCCAAGTAGCCGGATACGGTAGCAGGCGATCCGACGGCCGCCGTCATCCGCCCTCACGCGAGCACCACTTTACCGAGCTGCGAGGGCCCAGCTGACATGGCAGCAGGAAGGCGTCTCTGGGGAACGAAGGCACCGGAGAAGACTACCTATTTCTCAGGTGCACCCCCTTGACCGCCCGTGCTACGCCGGCGTGGGCTCGGCCCCACCTTGCGCACCGCGGAGGCAGCCGAGACCCGCCCGTACAGCAGGACGTCAACGGACGCTTCCTCACCTCACTTGGGAGCTTCGACGAGCTTCTTGTAGAGCTCAAGGTGCTTTATCGCGACAATTCGCCACGAATATTGCTGGCGCACGAATGCCCTCGCCGTCGAACCAATTCGTTCGAGTTCATCAGGATAGAGCGCTAATGCATCCAATAAAGCTCTCTTGACGCCGTCTACACTCTTCTCGCGAATCAGAATGCCGGTCTTGTAGGGTCGCACCAATTCACTAAGCCCCCCAACACCCGTTGCTATAACTGCACGCCCGTTAGCCATCGCCATGAGTGCTACGCCACTCTGGGAATGGAATTCAAGATACGGCAACAAGACTGCGTGGCTCTCAGCAAATAGCTTGGGCAAGTTGCTATCTGGAATATAGCCCTCAACAATTTCGATTCCATCAGGACTACTTGCGACTAGCTGCTTACACTGCTCCCAGTAACGGGCTTCAGATGCGTACGGCTTGCCAGCAATACGCAACCGAATTGGCCATCCTTCTGACCGAAGCTGCCGAACGGCATCAATTGCTAGATGCACACCCTTGTTACGGCGGATCACGCCGAACATGAGTACGCACATTTCGCTTGCAGGAACAAAACCTAATGCCTCCTCGGCGAGGTCAAACGGGCCATGTGGGATGATTGACATCTTACAACCAGGAATCTGAAACACCACGCCTAGATCCCTTTCTTGAGAGGAATCATGGACCACAAGGTGTGCCACAGAATGATAGAGGAGCCAGTATGTTGACCACTCGAACCAGCGCAGGGACCTCGGCATGAGCCACCGGTGTGGTAAGACATCATGCACCGTAAGGACAACCTTCCAACCGCGTAGCCTAAGAACCCACAGTAGCGGAAGAACGACAACCGGCAAGTGGGTAGTTGTAACGTGAACGATACGGCTAGGTTCTGGGCACACCCGCCACAACTCCACGAGCGCCGCCCACGTCTGTTGCAACATGCCAAACATATAGCCGAGGATTGAGCGCGTCTCAATGGCCGGTATCACGGGCCGGACCCGTACTCGGGTACAGTTCCGAAGGGGCTCGAGGTAAAGGAAGTCGGTCGGGCACACAAGGGTAACCGTCCCACCCTCTTCTGCAATCGCCTTCGCGAGACGAAAGGCGTAAAGGGCGACCCCAGACCGACTGGCAAATGTCAAGTGAACTACGGAGAGCTTCATGCGCCTTCTGCGCCAGTTCTCCCTCTCATTAGAAGATGCGATGATGCGATGATGTACGAAGCCCCAAAGAACACCAAGAAGTCAGCCAAGCTATTCGCGTAGCCCCAAATGCCGCCTACTTCGACAAAACCTCGGACCAAGATGAAGAGGAACCATAGAAGGGCGTTGCTAGTCAACTCCGTATTAGAGTCGGCCGAAGCGACTTTCCGATTCTCCGAGACACGCACCTGTGTGCCAATGACTGCGACAATTAGCAAGCCCGCTCCGAAACCCAAAAGCCCGCGCTCGGCTAGTGCCGTCAAGTAAGCGCTGTGGAAGGCTCCAGATCCAAGTCTCTCGAGGACTTCGCGACGTCGCCCATATTCTGGCAGATACAGCCCTAAGTCCACGTTCCACGAGCCCACCCCCCAACCCAAGAGGGGCCGCTCTGCAAATTTCCGTATCGCTGCTATCCATAGCTCCAGGCGACCGCGAGAAAAATCGCTCAACTCTCGCAGAAGGCTGGCTCCATCTATTGCTTGGACACTGGTGATGCTCGTGTCGAGCTCAACCAGTCCCAAGAGGGCCATGCCACTCAGAAATAGGGCAACTAAAGCAAGGCGATACACCGAATGAAGCATTATCCAGCGTCGCATAAGAATGGTTAGCAAGCCAGACAGGAGTACCGACAGAAGCACTCCCCTCGAGCCGCTAAACGCAAGGCCGACGAGCCAGAGCGCGACCGCCCAAACGCGGTGCCACCTCGCCTTGAGTACTGGATAACCGAGCATGAATGCTGTGGTCGCACAGAACGCCAGAGGGTTCAAGTGTATGCCTCGGTCTACAACCAGGGCACCCTTAAACGCTTGGATTTCCGCGGCCGACCTCGGAAAGCTCCACCCGTTGTGGGCCACCCACAAGACCACTATGCATGCGGAGACAAGGCCCGACAGTAACACCATGCCGACTGCCAGGGCCCTGCGGGCTGGGGAATCGCGCAAGAGTAGGATCACCCCGAATGCAGCTAGTGCCATAAAAACTTGGCGCCCCACGTCGAGCAATCCCTCACGGATGTTCACAGCAAACGGCGCGGATACACCCACTGCAGCGACCCAGAGAGCCAAAGCACCAGCCCATCGAGCCTCGTACCGACGAAGATACGGCCTCTTGGCCAGCAAGATAAAGCCCGCACTCGCACCTACTAGTACAAGAATCCTCGCGCCAACCCCTAGCACGTACTGCCCCGTGAGGGCACCCAAAGCGAGCAAGAGGAGGGCAAGCACAATAGCATGCACACCCACGGTCGAAATTGTCATCGCCCTTCTCCCTGCCCCCTCGCTCAAGAGAGTGCTCTACTAAGAGAAGCAGCCCCGTCAAGACCAATGGAGTTTCGCCATCCGCATCCTAACAAGGAAACATCCCTTCGCTGGCTCTGCCGAGCAGTTACGCCTTGCAGCAAGAGCATCGACAGGGCCGCAGGGTGGTTTCTATTCACTTCTCACCCAACCTCTGCCGTCCTTGACAACCCAGGTGCTCACATATGGAGTGCAGCTCCCGCCTCGGTTCACTCGTACTGAGAAGTGACAGGTCTTAGTGACAGGGAATCCGGCTTGCACAATGCCGATCCTGGCGCGTTCTGCGGCGTAGAAACCAGATCCGCCAAACTTCAGTGGGAACCCATGCCCTGGTGCTGCGCGCGAATAGCGGTCCACGTAAAGCTGGTTATGAGCAGCGTGAAGGCGTACACACCGTACGCACCGTACGCCCACACGAACAATTGATACCACGGTATGAGCAGCACAATAGCCAATCTTAGGCCGTAGTCGTTTAGCAAGGCAACAATCTCACTTACGATTCGCCGAATCAGCCTCTGTTGGCCCTGGCGCGGCTGCAGTCTCAGTAGCTGCCCAGTGAACTGGGACAGGAAGAAGAGCCCTGGCAAAGCGATTGCGTTTGTAGCGGCCACCCCGTAGAGGAAGGCGAAAGAGCTCCCTGTACTGTTCATCGGTCTCAGGATTAGATATCCGAGTGTCACAGCGAATACAAGATGCTTGAGTGCATCAAGCGAATGGTCCAACCATTCCCCTGCTTTAGAAAACTTGCCCGTTACGCGTGCTAGCTGACCGTCGCTTGAATCTAGAACGTACCCAAGTGCGAGCAGAAGGTAGGCAGAAACGCAGGTCGCAACGGTGGGTTCACGAAGAACCAGTAACAGTAAACCTGAGTATGTCGCCAAATTACTCAAGAGCGTGACCCAATTAGGGCTTAGTCCCAGGGTCCAAAAGAGCAGTGTGAACGGCCTTGCCAAGAACCGGTTCACGTGACGAGTGTAGAGGCCTCCCCCAGCCTTATTGCTTGCAACTCTTAGGGACTCCCAGCGATCCCGCCAGCTGGCAGACACCGGCATCGACCCTTTCCCGGCAAATCTGCTTCATGACCACCGAAGCCAATCTACAGCGGCGACTCGTGGTTAATGCAAAGAGGCGCGGATCGCCACACCCCGCGACTTAATAGCGGCCCCCAACCGGTCGGTTCTTCGCTTTGCGCAAGGCATGGGTGGCACGACCGCGCGACCTACAGCAAGTTGTGAAGCCTCCTGCAATCGCAAGAAGCTTCGCAAGTCCAGCTTGGGCGGCTACTTAAGCACGCCCACTTGTCCCCGTAGCCTAACGCTCCACGTGAGTCATCGCTCGTCTCTCCCTTGCGGAACAGAGGTTCGTTGGGGTGTCATTTCCAGCCCGATCCAGGGTCAGGGTGTAGAGGCCCCGCAGGTTTGTCGCTTGCACGCTTTACGGATTCCCAACGACTTCGCAGGCTGGATGCCACGGGCATCGATCCTCTGGTTCTCCTGCAGGAGCCGTAACGCCTGCTTGGCACAGTAAATAGCATACATCCTCTCTCATCCGTAACGCCGCAAGAAGGTCGCACGCTCACCGCCACCAGATCCTCAAGCTCTAGCGTTCCGCGCGGATGAGAGCTCGCCGCTCACTTGACGACACGCCGCGGGTATACGGCAGGAAGACGACATACACCCCGTTAGCCTCAAGTTTCGCCTTGTATTCCATGGTCTTCTCTACTCCATACCAATCATCCCCGTGCACCCAAATGTCAAACCGAAGCCGTTGCCATGCTGCATACTTGTCAAGGTCATATTGTGGAATGCACGCGTCCACGCACTTCAGAGCTCTCACGATCCTGATCCGTTCTTCGAAGGGAACCGCCGGGCGCCTACCTTTATACTGTTCAACAAGTTCGTCTGTGCTGACTCCCACGATCAATTTGTCACCAAGGGCTCGAGCGTTTTCAAGGAGATTTAGGTGTCCGACGTGGAACAGATCAAAGACTCCCGTCGCGTAGACCACAATCGGCTTCGCCATTTCGGTCACCCCTCTTGTCCGGTTTCGTCTTCGGGCGCAGCGCTCGTCAACACTGCGGAGATGAGAAGCAACCGGAGCCGCGGTTACGAAAGGCACGGCGGCCGCCAAGCTCACAACCGAGCACAACGCCATGATAACCATTGCCATCGCCAGCATTGCTACCTGACGCTGCTGGGAAGGAGTCAGGGGCTGCCAGAATTGGCACAGGGTTTAGAAATGTGACCGGCATGCGCCACCTCGGTGAAGAAAGGTATGCCAGACCATCTCTCTTCCGGGGGGACTTTCATTTGCCATACAGGCGACGACTCCTCCCCATCTGGCGGCTCGAAACGTATCCCTACAACTCCATACGCGAACAAGGCGTGCGACGGCGGCCGTCACTTGTGGACCGTGCGACTGTTGTTGCAATGCGACGAACTATGGGTGGGCCGGATTCTCTGCGCTGGGAGTCCGAGTCAACAGCGCAGTGGGGGCAGAGCACTTGCTTGCCTGCCCATCGCGGCCGGCCTCGTGCTAACAGCTCCGGTGGCGCGGCGGCACGCAACTACGAAGCCGGGTTAGCCGGGGGGACGACAATGACCCTAGCATCAAGCGCTGAGAACATCGGCACCTTCTCGAGGCCTTGTCGCAGTACGTGGCACACGTCACACATTGACTAGCACCTCATCAACCGATCGCCTAGGAGATTGCGCAACTCGTAGCACCTCAGGAAGATGGCCGACGGCAATCATCACGATGAACGTTTCCCAGGCTGGAATGTTCGCAATTCGGCGGAGCTTACGCTCGGTCCGACGACCTATGGCCAGGTTCAGCGCACACGTACCCAGACCCAAGCTATGAAGAGCATAAATCAGCGTCATCGCAAACATGCCACCGTCGATATAAACCTGATTCCTCTCCGTAGACCCCTCGAAGTATCGTAAGTCACCCGTGACAATGAGAATCTTGTCGGCCTCGTGCCCGAAGCCGCGGCTGCCATTGTGCAGGGCAAGCACGCGCCTCTTGGCTTCTCCGTCGTAAGCGCGAACCCTCCACATTTGCCGGTTACAAGCAGAGGGGGTACGGATAGCAATGCGAACCGCCTCTCTGATGAGTCCTGGGTCAACTGGCCTTGGTGCGAACTGCCGAATGCTGTGCCTCGACTCAACAAAGCCAGCAAATTGGCCCCGGATTGCAGAGCGAATATCAGCGGCGGTCACCTGCATGACGCCACCCGCCGTCAGTGTTAACCTGTCACCGGCTAGTCCCTTCAGCCTTTGAACAGTGCTCTCCAGTTCCGGGATGCTCTCCCCCCGACCTCGATGAAAGGCAATGTACGCCGTTAGCACGTTCAGACAAACCTGAGCGGTCATATCGATGCCATACCGCAAGATGTAACGTTCTACGTCCCTGGCAAGCGCCTGTGCGACTTGCTTTCCGAACCCGTCCCTAGGCTCTCTAAGAGATAAAGCCTTCTCAATCCGGTGATAGGCCCTGATAAGGCGAGCCTCAAAGTGTGCGCGCGACCCGTATACTCGGAATGTAGAGGAGTATCTTACATACCTGACAAGATCGCATAAGTAGTCCACCACAACCCCTACGAGGTTCCTGACTATGCGAACCACTACTCCGCCGCCCCGACGAAGCTGAGTGTACCATAGCCACCGAGACGCTACTTGCCAACGGTTCGTCAAGTGATTGCCGGACTGCACTCCCACTAACATGCTTGATGGGCCCCTCTCCTGCCATACGCCGGGCGAGGGAGCAGACAGGCGATATGGACGTCTCTCGCCTCGCCTGGGAGAACCCCTAGTTACAAGAGCGTCGTCCCGCGCCCAACCAGAACACAGATGGTCAACGCACTACTTGTCCATATCTCACAGCGGTAAGGTGCTGGCGTACCCATGTGTAGGCAACAAGTCATGAAGCCGTTGGCCTAGGCCGCCCGACCAATCTTTGCAACTCGGCTCTCTCGACAGGGCAAAGGCTCATCAGTGCGAAGGCTGTCGATGCCATCAGGCTCAATCCCGTGAGGACAAGACAAACCCCAAACCCGCTACCTGACCCCACAATCCAGGTACCAATGCCTACTGAGAATAGACCCACCAGCGCAAGAACATCGCCCGTTCCTGTGGTCGGAGACAAACCCCTCCACCGATGAACTGTAAGGCTATAGGCAGCAAGCAGGAGTAGGTCGGTCAGGACAAGGGTCAGTGCCAAACCGCGTGCGCCGAAAAAGGCAACAAGGACGAGGCTGACAACTGTGTTGACAACTGCCATCAGCCCCTGGATCTTGACCTTGACATCAATCCCTCCTCCTGTCGTGAGCAACGCTGAGCTTGCGGCAGCCAAGAAACGAGCGAGAACGGACCATGCCATGACGCTAAGCAATGGGCCAGTTAAGGGATACTTTTCTCCGAACATTACGGCGACAATCTCGGCCCCCCACAAAGAGGTCACCACGGCTGCCGATACCCCAATTGCGGCCATCAACTTGAAGGTTAGGCCGTAATACACAGATACGCGCTTTGGTTCCTTTGCAAACCATTTGAAGTATTTCGGATATAGTACTTGATTGAACACAACCCCCGGAAATGCGTTTAGGAATTCGATAATCCGAAACGCTAGTGCGTACTGGCCCACCTCGATGGGATCCCTAAAAAGGGACAGAAGCGCCGAGCCTGCATTGTGATAGATACGGTATGCAATCCCAGAGATCCCGTACTTCCACGACCGCCGAAGAATGGGATACTTGTGAGCATCCGGGGATGGCTGGCAACCATCAGTCTCGGACGCCAGCAACTTGCGCTCAACTAACAGCATGACGACCGTACGAAGCCATCCGGCGACTACAGGCCATCCTACGATCGCGGTCAGGCCTGCGTCTAGCAATATGGCAACAAGCGTGCCTGTCCAGGTGGTTGCAGAGGCTAACAGGTTCCAAAATGCCAGCCGAGAGTATCGCCCCTTCAGCTGCAGGACAACCGTGATAGAGGTGAGCATTGGAACCTGGAAGAATCCCAGACCGCTGAGCAAGCCCAGGACCAATATCGTGTGTTCGTAGCGGCCCCAGTAAAGCCACGCGGCCACTGCGCCGTATGCGACCGTACTGTATAAGGCACCGGCACGAATGATGGTCCTTCCTACGAGATCCAGGTTCAACCTGCGAGATGATGCCATCTCGAGGCCGGCTTGTTGCAAGCCAAAGTCTGCTAACACGCTGAAAAGAGACGTAATGGCTGCCGCAGAGGCGTAAAGGCCGTACTGCTCAGGCCCCAAGTATTGTACAACAAGCAGGCCGACGAGCGGCCCTACGATGTTCACAGCATATCGCGAGACAAGCAATGCGAGTGGCCCGGCTAGCCGGCGTTGGCACTGAGGCATGATCTCAATATCATGCCCTTCTATTCAACAGTAAAGAAGCCAGGAAGCAACTACAACCACGTAGGTGCGGACGACAAGAACCTCATCTGCGTCAGGTTCTCCATGAGCGCCTGACCGGGGTACGCGCGCTCTCCACACCTACCGATTACTGACAGACCGCGCGCGGATAACAATACGAACAGCCACTCTCAGAGGCTTACATCAACTGGCGGGTTCCAATTATCGAATGCTATATCTCGCCCTATATCAGCCGCGGGCACCTCCGCAACGTCCCCAGCCGTGACTGATATTCGGCCATTGCTTGCTTACGAAGCCCTTGGATGGCGACCTCAAGATCCGGAAAGTTCTTCCCCTGGCGCGATGAAACGCCACCTATGCCGATAAAACGTTCAGACTCACTTGAGCTATTACGTCTAAGCTGTACCGTGCTACGTACCTCTCCAAGTCTTGGGTGAGTTGCCGCCGGTAGCTGAGCTGCCTCGTCAGCGGACTGACCCTCGGCGCAACTCCAACTCTTGCCACGAAAGCCGTAGAGTGTGACGGCCATCGCTCGCCCCATCACCTGCCAACTCTGGGGACGGAAGACATCGGCCGCGCTCACCGCAAGACCCAGTAGGTCCGCGGTCCGCGTCAACTCGGAGACGGACAGGCTACCGCACCGTCTCGGACAGAGACGAGGGCTTCTTCGTCACAACAGCAACAATCCCTCCTCTGCACCGACCGTCTCCTGACACATATCCCAACTCCTCGCTTGCCGACCAAGCGGTCTGACGGCGGCCGTCAGTTCTCGAGCGGCTGTGCGAGAGGATGTTGAGGCCGCCGAACCAGGTCACCAGCTCGTCGATGATAGCACGCTTCTCGTGCATCCCGGTACGTGGGATGACCCGCACGCCGACTCGCATCAGTTCCTGGTGCAGGCTGGCGCCGTCCTCCGGTTGCTCTCTTTCGGGCAGAGTCACGACAGCCACCTGGACGCCGCGCTCTACGGCCGCCCGAAGGTGAGGTGCGATGTGGCTGAGGCGGTTGACGTGGATATAAGGGCTGAAGATGACGACCTGCTGCCGGGCGGCGGCCAGATCCTGTTGGAAAGCGGAGAACAAGACCGTCTCGTTGTAGGGGACAGGCTCGGAGCCCTGTGGTAGGGAGACGCCATTGCGCTCGACGACGCCCGCCAGCGCCAGGACGTCGGGATCGTCGTGGCGGGCCAGGACCGACCGGGCGTCGACCCAGCGACCATGCTCCTCGAAGTACCGCAGCAGCTCCTTGAGAGAGTGCTCCGCGAGCAGGCGTCCGAAGTAGGCGGTGTGGGCAACTACCACGAGCTTGCCCCTGGCTCGCGAGCAGGCCACGTTGAGCAGGCACGTGGCGGCCGAGGGATACGTCCCTTTGAGCAACCGGCCGATGGGGTGAGGCGGCCCGTCGACCAGGTCGAGGATGATGGGAGGCGTTGGCCGCTCACGTGGATGCACTCCGTCGCAGGCGGCAAGCGGTCTGGCGGACGGAGCGACCCTGGCTCCTCGCCTGCTTTGGCCTAGTCGCCGGGACGTGGCCACGGCCTACATCGCCCGACGTCTCCGGGTCAGCGAGCGAGATGCTGGCCGGCTCCATGGGAACCTGCAGCACTTGCTGCGCACATCCCAGGACCGGGCCAAGGCCGCCGGGGAGGTCTTGGCGCACTTTCACGAGCGCCCTGTCTACAGCGTCCGGCTGGCGGAGGCTTGCCGCCGCCTGTGCGAGGCCCGGGAGTCCCTGGTTCCTCCCCCTGGCCGGCTCCTGGTCCCATCCGGACATAGGACTCCGAGCGGGGGTCTAAAGTCCCCCTCGTCCGGGTTCGATCTCGAGGAGGGGCAGCCACCTCACGGACGAGGATTCCGGTCACTGACTGCGCGGCTGATGGGGCGTGCCGTGCGTATCTCCACCAATGCCATGGCACTGGGGGCGTGGGTCAACCTCGTCCAGACGACGTCGGGACTTTCCAAGACCCTTGAACGGCTCTCCTCGGGTCAGCGCATCAACCGGGCGGCTGACGACGCCGCCGGGCTCGCCATCTCGGAGAAGATGCGGGCCCAGATCCGCGGGCTCAACCAGGCCATTCGCAACGCCCAGGACGGCATCTCGCTGGTCCGGACCGCCGAGGGCGCCTTGCAGGAGTACCACGCCATCCTGCAGCGCATGCGTGAACTGTGCGTCCAGGCATCCAACGACACGCTGACGGACCAGGACCGGGCGGCCCTCCAGGACGAGATCGACCAGCTCATCCGGGAGGCCCGCGCCATCGCCACATCCACGGAGTTCAACCGGCACACCCTGCTGGACGGCAGCTTCCAGGGGCGCAAGCTGCACATCGGGGCCAACGCCAACGCCGGCATCGTCGTCAACATCGCCAGCGCCCGCCCCGAAGACGTGGGAGCGGCCTGGGGCGACGGCAAGGCCATCGACACCAGCCTCTTGAGCCTCACCAGCGGTGGGCTGGTCATCAACGGGGTCAGCGTCGACCTGTCGGGGGCCACCACCGTTGGCGAGGTGGTGGCGCGCATCAACGCGCAGAGGGCCCAAGCGGGGGTCATCGCCGCGCGGGCCGGGCGCACGGTGGTCAACCTCGGCTCGTACGTCGGACACCATGCGCCGGCGACCTTCACGCTCAACGGCGTGCAGGTGCA
>SPLK01000190.1_pt1 | contig 23110 bp, 21 predicted proteins | sample 2456111 | NCBI WGS metagenome assembly SPLK01 (sample SAMN11156906, study PRJNA527647) | hot springs metagenome | biome: Geothermal region; feature: Hot spring; material: tree branch in hot spring; isolation source: hot spring sediment rich in lignocellulosic material ... | reverse complement strand
CCCGCCGGGGCCAGGCGCTGGCGGCCTTCGGCGTGATGGGCGGCGACATGCAGGCTCAGGGCCACGTGCAGGTGGTCTCGGCGATGGTGGACTTCGGTCTCAACCCGCAGGCGGCCCTGGACGCGCCCCGGCTGCGGGTCCTGCCCGGCGGGCAGGTGGCCCTGGAGCGGGGCTTCGACGCGGAGGTGGCGGCCCAGCTCGAACGGCTCGGGCACCGTGTGGTGCGGGAGCAGCCGCCCATCGAGTTCGGCGGCGGGCAGATCATCTGGCGCGATCCCGACACGGGGGTCTACATCGCAGGCTCCGACCCCCGCAAGGACGGCCAGGCGGTGGGGTACTGAGCGCTTCTGTCGTTGGCCTCCCGCGTATCCGGCAGCACCTATCATATTCACGCACGCTTGTGCTCAGGTTGTTTGCTCCTCCGTCACCAACGTTGGCGCGAGCGGTTGCTCATTCCGCACGCAATTGCACAGCCTACGCCAGGCGGTTGTTACGGTTCATGCTGCGTCACGGTGTGGACCGAGCATTTTCCGAAGAATTCGTGCACAGCCGAGCAGGAAACCCGCCCACATTGTCGAACCGGTTTCCCTAGGCAACCGCTCACGACACTGCCACGATGGCCTGAACAGGAGCCGTGCCTGACGGTGGCCGACAGCGTGGTGCCGGCAGAACGCCGTCGTCGGATCATAGAGTTGCTCAGGGCCAATCGTAGCGCCAGGAACGAAGAGATGGCAGCAGCACTGGGCGTTTCGGTTGCCACTGTGCGCCGTGACCTGGACGTACTGGCGACACAGGGCTTGGTCAGCCGTACCCACGGTGGCGCGGTACTACTCGAGCATAGCACGGCCTACGAGCGCCTCTACTCGGAAAAGAGCTCTCTGTTCCAGGATGAGAAGCGCCGGATTGGACAGGCGGCCGCTAGGATGGTGGCCGATGGAGAGACAGTTATCCTCGACACGGGATCTACGACCTTTCAGGTCGCACGGCACCTTGTCCATCACAAGCATCTAACGATTATTACTAACGATCTGCTTATCGCCGCCCTGGTGGAATTCGACCCTACCACCCAAGTAGTGGTCACCGGCGGTACTCGTAGGTCGGGCTTCGGAGCGCTGGTAGGGGACATAGCTGAGGACCTGTTACGGAACGTTCGCGTCAACAAGGTGTTCTTGTCAGCAGATGCAGTCCATCTCGAGCACGGGGTCAGCAACGCCACGTTCGCCGAGGCCGCGACCAAGCGTGCGATGATCGAGGCCGGTCGCGAGGTCATCTTGGTTGTCGACCACAGCAAGTTTGGTGGCGTTGCTCTCGCGAAGGTCACCGGGCTCGAGCGGATTCATCACATCATTACTGATTCGGGCCTCTCGCCCGAGGTGCTACAGGCCTTGGAGCGACTCTCAATACCGGTTACAGTTGTATAGCGGGAGGAGTGATCCAGTGTCAACCCTTCTAAAGGAGCTATTAGGAGTTGCGAAACCCGTCATTGCGATGTGCCATTTTCCGCCTCTGCCTGGATCACCTCTCTATGATGCGAAGGCTGGGCTCCAGGGTATCAAGGAATGGGTAGAGAGGGACGTTCGTCATCTGCAAGACGGCGGCGTTGACGCCATCATGTTCTGTAACGAGGGAGATCGCCCTTACACCTTCAAGGCGAGCCCGGCCACCCTGGCGACTATGGCCGCCGTCATCGGCGAGTTGAAGCCTCAGATCCGTGTGCCCTTCGGCGTCGACATCCTGTGGGATCCGGAGGCAGCCATTGCTCTCGCCGCCGCGACCGGCGCGAAGTTCGTTCGGGAAGTCTTTACCGGTGCTTACGCAAGCGACATGGGGCTGTGGGATACCCATGCCGGGGAAGCATTGCGCTTCAGACGCAACATTGGCGCGGAAAGCGTGAAGCTCATTTTCAACATAAATGCCGAGTTCGCTGGTCCCCTCGGGCCCCGGCCTTTGCCCGTAGTTGCCAAGAGCGTAGTCTTCTCTTCGCTGGCGGACATCGTGGCAGTTTCAGGTACCATGACCGGCCAGGGCGCTCGACTATCGGACCTAGAGGAGGTGAAGCGCGCGCTACCGGATACACCTGTGGTCGCTAACACCGGCGTTAGGGCGGAAAACGTGGCGGACATCCTCAAGGTGGTCGACGGTGTCATCGTTGGAACTGCGCTCAAGCGCGACGGAAACACATGGAATCCTGTCGATCCGGACAGGGTAAAGCGGTTCATGGAGGCAGCTCGGGGATAGGGGCCACACCGCCCGAAAGGGTTGGACGCGCCGACATACGGCGCGAGACGCTTGCCCTATTGGGTGCATACGAGGCGGACCTGCCATGAAAGGGGAGGTCGCAATGAAGAAGGGTGTCGTCCTGTTTCTCAGTTTGCTCCTCCTGGCCACTTCGACTGTGGTCGCACAAGCCAAGACATATACCATCGCGACTGTGGTGAAGCTGAGCGGGGTCGGCTGGTTTAACCGCATGGAGGAAGGGGTCCGCAGGTTCGCCCAGGACCATCCCAATGTCAACGCCTTCCAGGTTGGCCCAGCCAAGGCTGATGCGGCCCTCCAGGTGCAGATCATCGAGGACCTTATCGCTCAGCGTGTGGACGCCATCTGCGTCGTGCCCTTCTCTGTAGAGGCCCTGGAGCCGGTATTGAAGAAGGCCATGGACCGAGGCATTGTCGTTATCACGCATGAGGCAGAGAATCAAAAGAACACCCACTGGGACATCGAGGCCTTCGACAATGCCGCTTACGGCGTGGAATTCGTCAAGGTGCTCGCGCAGCAAATGAACTACTCCGGCAAGTGGGCGGCGTTCGTCGGGAGTTTCACCTCGAAGTCGCATAACCAGTGGGTCGACGCTGCTGTTGAGTACGCCAAGCGCAACTACCCCAACATGCAGTTCGTCGGCAAGTTCGAGTCATACGACGATCAGCAGCGAGCCTACGAGAGGACCAAGGAGCTTCTGAAGGCGCATCCCGATCTGAAGGGCATCCAGGGCAGCGCGTCCACCGACCCCGCGGGTGCTGGACTCGCCGTTGAGGAGCTGGGGCTCCAGGGCAAGGTTCACGTCGTCGGGACCAGCATCCCCTCGGTCTCGGGTCAATACATTCGAAGCGGTGCCGTCCACATGATCGGCTTCTGGGATCCTGCGGACGCGGGCTACGCGATGAACAAGCTCGCCCTGATGGTGCTGGAGGGCAAGCCGATCGGTGAAGGCACCAACCTCGGGGTCAAGGGGTACGAGAGCCTGAAGCAGGAAGGCAAGGTGCTCCGCGGGCAGGCCTGGGTACACGTCACCAAGGAGAATCTCGACCAGTACAACTTCTAGGATCTGGGCGCGGCCCCTACGAGAGCATCGACGGGGCGACGGGGCGTGTAGCCCCCGCCCCGTCGCCGGCGGTTTGTCCATTTGGGCTCTCCGGGCCTCCTCCCGGCCGGCCCGGAAGGAAGGATAATGGATGGCTGACGAGCTTCTTGAGGTGCGCGACGTCACTAAGTCCTTCGCCGGCGTACGGGCCCTTGCGGGAGTATCCCTACACGTCCGGAGAGGGGAGATCCGCTGCCTCGTTGGAGAGAACGGCTGCGGCAAGTCAACGCTGATCAAGGTCATCAGCGGCGTCTATGCCCCCGACAGTGGCGCGATACGCGTCAATGGCAAGACATTTCAAAGACTCACCCCTATCGGTGCTATTCACGAGGGCATTCAGGTCATATACCAGGATTTCTCCCTGTTTCCGAATCTAACGGTGGCCGAGAACATTGCCCTAAACCGTCAGCTCTCGGAGGGAAGGCGGTTCGTCAGCTGGAGGGAAGTTCACCGTATCGCTAGGGAGGCCATCGACCGTATAGGAGTACAGCTGGATCTCAACGCGCGCGTCGAGGACCTTTCCGTTGCCAGCAAGCAGCTCGTTGCAATCTCGAGGGCACTCCTTCAGGACGCGCGCCTAATCATCATGGACGAACCGACGACCGCTCTCACGCAGCGGGAGGTAGACTCTCTCTTCCGCGTCATCCGTAACCTCCGAGAGAAGGGCATCTCCGTCCTCTTTGTCAGCCATAAGCTCAACGAAGTGTTGGAGATCGCTGACCACATCACGGTAATGAGGAACGGCCGGGTGGTGGCAGATGGTGAGGCGTCGGAATTCGACTGGGCCAAACTTAGCTACTACATGACTGGCCGAGAGGTGCGGCAGACTCGCGCGACCAGTGTCGTCTCGGCGAAGGGGTCCGTCCTCTTAAGGGTAGAGGGCCTGGGCCTGCGCGGCGCCTTTTCTGACGTCTCATTCGCCTTGCACCGCGGTGAGGTCCTTGGCATCACCGGCCTGCTCGGCTCGGGGCGAACGGAGCTGGCCATGGCACTGTTCGGGCTGCGTCCAGCCGACCGCGGGCAGATCTATATTGACGACAAACCCGTTGCCATCCATGGCGTCCAAGATGCCATAAGGCACGGAATCGGATATGTTCCGGAGGATCGACTGACGGAAGGGCTCTTCTTGCCTCAGCCCATCGCGAGAAACGTCGTCGTCAGCATAGTGGACCGCCTCACTAACCGGTGGGGGCTACTGGATGCGAGAGCGGCTGCAGCAGAGGTCGACTCCTGGCTGTCTACCCTTCGGGTCGCAGCGCCATCCACGGCGATGCCCGTTCAGACCCTCTCGGGAGGCAATCAGCAACGCGTCGTCCTCGCCAAGTGGTTGGCCACGGCGCCCCGGATCCTAATTCTCAACGGGCCGACCGTTGGGGTGGACGTCGGGTCCAAGGCTGACATCCACGCCACTATACTCAGCCTTGCCGAACAAGGCATCGGTGTACTGCTGATCTCGGACGATATCCCGGAACTCCTCAATACGTGCAGCCGCATTCTCGTCATGCGACGCGGACGCATCGTCCAAGAACTCGAGGCGGCTCGCGTCAGTGAGAGCGAACTGGCGCAGGTGCTAACAGGAGCGTGACCAATACGTGACACTACGAGGCTTTGTGGGTACGACGGAGTTCATCGTAGCTCTAACCGTTGCACTCCTCTGTCTCTTGATAGGTGTGGTGAATCCCGTCTTCTTCACCGTCGGCAATTTGTTCGATCTCATCCGAAACAGTATCGTTCCGGGCATCTTCGCTCTCGGGGTCTTGGTCGTGCTAGCCTCCGGTGGAATCGACGTATCATTTACGGCTATCGCCGCCTTCTCGATGTTTGTGACCGCCAAAGTCCTGGTCCCTCATCAGTATGAGGGTACTTTCCTGTTGCCCTTCGCCATGTCCGCTCTCATCGGGCTTCTGCTCGGGCTACTCAATGCGGTGTTCATCTCGTTCTTCAAGCTCGATACCCTGATCGTGACGCTAGGTACGCAAAGCGTCTATCGGGGCTTCATGCTCGCGTTCATAGGCGCCATGGAAATCACCAACCTTCCCCCAGCCATGATACGCTTCTCCCGTACCTTTCTGCTCGAAGTGAACCAGCGGGGAGCTACGTACGGCCTTCACGTCGGTGTCCTCATCTTGGCAGTCCTGGCGGTCCTCGTAGCACTGCTGCTGCGTCACACCATGGTGGGAAGGGGTATCTACGCCCTAGGGGGCGATCGCGTTTCTGCCGAACGGGCAGGCTTCAACGTGCGAGCCCTTCACTTCTTCGTCTACGGCTTTGCCGGGCTCCTGGCTGGTATCGGCGGTATCATCCACTCCTCCCTCGTAAGGATGGCACGCCCGTTTGACCTAGTGGGGACCGAGCTGAACGTTATTGCAGCCGTAGTCCTGGGAGGTGCTAGAATAACCGGGGGGCACGGTAGCGTCCTCGGAACGATCCTGGGCGTCGCGCTGGTCGTGATCATCAACAACAGTCTCATTCTGCTCGGTGTACCCTCCTACTGGCAACAGGTGGTGCTGGGCCTGCTGATCCTGCTAGGCACGGGTATCCCAACCGTGCAGTCAAAGCTCAGGGCAAGACGCTCAACTCTGGTGGCAGCCGATTAAGGAGAAAGGTGAGAAGCCCCCCATATGGCCAGGGAAAAGACGACGAACGCAACTGCCACAAGGTCTGCAAGGCCCGTAGCTCTGAGCCCGCGGCTGTTCATTGGTGACTCCCAGGTCAAGCGCCTCCTGGTGATCACCATCGTTGTCTTCGTCATCATGAGCCTGCTTCGCCCGGACCGCTTCTTCACATGGGACAACTTCACCTCGATGGCCTTTCAGTTCCCGGAGTTCGGCTTGCTGGCCCTAGCAATGACGTTGACTATGCTCACAGGCGGGATCGATCTCTCCATCGTAGGCATCGCCAACTTCTCCGGCATCCTGGCGGCTCTGATCCTGACGAGGATGCTGCCGCCTGACGCCGAAGGTGTCCAGGTCGTCATCGTCAGCCTGATGGCCATCGGGGTTGCAGTCTTCACAGGCGTGCTCTGCGGGCTGCTCAACGGTCTGCTGGTCGGCTACGTGGGAATCACGCCCATTCTCGCAACGCTCGGCACCATGCAGCTCTACACTGGGATCGCCGTAGTCATTACTCGCGGCGCTGCTGTCTACGGATTCCCTGACATGATCACCTTTCTTGGGAACGGCAGTATTTGGATATTCCCGGTGCCCTTCCTGATCTTCGCAGCGTTTGCCGTGGCTTTCTCGATCGTTCTCAACCGCACACCGTACGGGTTCAAGCTCTACATGCTGGGCACCAACCCCACAGCGGCCCGCTTTTCCGGTATTCATAGCCCATCGCTTCTCCTCAAGACCTATGTGGTAAGCGGACTACTGGCAGCAGTCGCGGGTTTCGTCGTGCTCGCCCGCACGAACTCTGCTAAGGCGGATTACGGGGCCTCCTACACGTTGCAGGCCATTCTGATCGCAGTGTTGGGCGGAGTCAATCCCGCCGGAGGTTTCGGGACAGTCGCGGGGGTGGTTCTGGCAGTCCTTACGTTGCAGTTCCTGTCCAGTGGGTTTAACATGCTCCGATTCAGCAACTTCTTCAAGGAGTTTATCTGGGGCGCTGTTCTCCTCCTCGTGATGGTGGTCAATTACATGAGCAACACTAGGGCGCTCCGACGGCAATCCTTGCAGGCCACGGGAGACAAGGGCCAGGGTCAAGCGACCCTAGGCAACGAGTCTCATGCTTAGTACAGCACTTGCGATGGGAGGTATGGGACATGAGGAAGCTGATGAATGATCCCCGTCGATTCGTGGATGACATGTTGGAGGGTATCTACGCGGCTCATCCCGACCGTCTGACGTACGTTTCCAACGACTTGAGGTGCTTGGTGTCGACCCGGCGCAAGCAGGGCAAGGTGGCGCTCATGACCGGCGGAGGCTCCGGACACCTCCCGCTCTTTCTCGGGTACGTGGGCGACGGGCTGCTAGATGGGTGCGCGGTGGGGGGAGTCTTCCAGTCTCCGAGTGCTGAGCAGATTCTCAACGTGACCCGCGCTATCCACGGTGGCGCAGGCGTTCTGTACGTCTACGGCAACTATAGTGGGGACATCATGAACTTCGATATGGCGGCCGAGCTTGCCGCCATGGAGGGCATCCGGGTGGAGACCGTCATCGGCAACGATGACGTGGCGTCGGCGCCCAAAGGCAAGGAGGAGAAGCGACGCGGCGTCGCCGGCATCTTCTATATCTACAAGATCGCAGGCGCGGCTGCCGAAGCCGGTGCGCCGTTGGACGAGGTCAAGCGGCTTGCCTTGAAGGCCCGGGATAACGTGCGAACCATGGGAGTCGCCCTGTCGCCGTGCGTAATCCCGGAGGTAGGCAGACCTACGTTCGAGCTCAACGAGGGCGAGATGGAGATCGGTATGGGCATCCACGGGGAGCCGGGGGTGAAGGGAAAGGCTCCGTTGCGGTCGGCCGACGAGGTGACCGACGAGATCCTGAAGCCCATCTTGGAGGACCTGCCCTTCCGGCGCGGTGACGAGGTTTCCGTACTGGTTAATGGTCTGGGAGCCACTCCTAAGGAGGAGCTCTATATCATCTACCGAAGGGTGGCCCAGATCCTGAGCACGGAGGGCATCAAGGTGTACAATGTGTACGTCGGCGAGTTTGCTACCTCCATGGAGATGGCCGGGGCCTCCATCTCCCTTTTCCGGCTGGACGAGGAGTTGAAGAAGTATCTTGCCATGCCTGCCAGCACGCCCTTCTTCGTGCAGAACCAGCTTTGATGGGAGAATCCATATGGAGACGTTGACGGTGCGAGACTTCAAGGCCATCTTTGCCTCCCTCGCGGCGCTCATGGAGCAGGAGAAGGATGCCCTGTGCCAGCTCGACCAGGCTATTGGTGACGGCGATCTTGGGCTCACGATGAGCAAGGGCTTTCGCGCGGTCGCCGATGCGGTTGCAGGGATCGAGGAGCCCGACGTAGGCCAGTTGCTGGTCAAGGCCGGACTCGTGATGGCATCGACCGTCCCCTCCACCATGGGCACACTCCTGGGCACAGGGTTTATGCGCGCAGGCAAGGAGGTCGCGGGCAAGCAGCAACTCTCGCTCGCCGATATCGCGTCATCCATGCGAGCGATGGTAGACGGCATCTCCGCAAGAGGGAAGGCAAAGCCCGGGGACAAGACCATCCTGGATGCCCTGCATCCTGCCGCCGATGCCGTGACGAAAGCGGCAGAGGCCGGGAAACCGCTGGCGGAAGGGCTTGCTGCCGGATACCGCGCTGCGCAGGAAGGACTCGAGGCTACGAAGGCGATGATCTCGCAGCACGGCAAGGCAGCTTGCTTCCAGGAGAAGACAATAGGGCTCCAAGATCCGGGCGCCACAGTCGGCATGCTCCTCATGAGGACTCTGGCAGAATACGTAGCGCAAGGCTGAACCGAGGGGACGCTACCTATGGACATGCAGGCGCTGTTGCGCGACTTGGTCATGCTCCCCGGGTTGTCGGGACACGAGGGGCAGGTTGCACGGTACCTGCACCAAGCCATGGGCGCCTGGGCCGATGAGGTGCAGGTGGATACCGCGGGCAACCTGGTGGCAACGCTCTATGGAACCAACCCTCAAGCGCCCAGTGTGATGGTCTTCGCACACATGGACCAGCTTGGTTTCGTGGTGCGGCGTATCGAGGAGGATGGCTTTCTACGCGTCGAGCGCCTCGGTGGCGTCCCCGAGAAGGTGGTGGCGGGCACCCCTGTACTGGTCGGAACGGAGGACGGGGGTACCGTACCGGGCGTTATTGGGACGAAGTCCCATCATGTTACGCCGGCCGAGGAGCGATATACGGTCACACCCTACCGCGAGCTGTACGTAGACATCGGTGCCTCCAGCTCGGCAGAAGTCAGGGCCCTGGGGGTCGAGGTGGGGTGCCCCATCGTCTACGAGCCGCGATTCCAAGCGTTAGCCGGCGGGAAAGTCTCCGCTACATCGGTGGATGACCGAGGTGGGTGCGCGGTACTGGTCGCCTTGGGCGAGCGTATTGCCCGTAATCGTCCGGCTTCAACCGTGTATCTCGTTGGTTCAGTACAGGAGGAGTTCAATCTCAGAGGGGCAGTCTTAGCGGCGGCGGCACTGCGACCCCGTGTGGCGATATCTATCGACGTAATGGTCGCAGGTGACACCCCCGACATGCGGGGATTGACGGACCTGCGTCTTGGAGGGGGGCCTGTTCTCGGGACCTACAGCTTCCATGGCCGAGGCACGCTAAACGGCACCATCCCGCACCCCCTCCTAGCCCGCCTAGTCCGTGAGGCCGCCGGTCGACTCGGCATGCCCTTGCAGCGAAGTGCGATGGTTGGTCTGCTTACGGACTCGTCGTACGTGCAGCTTGTTGGGGACGGCATCCCATCTGTCGACCTAGGCTTTCCGGTCCGATATACCCATACCCCCGTGGAAACTTGCCAGCTATCGGATCTTGAACTCCTGGTGCACCTCCTGGAAGAAACCGTCAGGTCAATAGGCCTTCATCTCAACTGGGCACGCTGGGCCTTAACAGGAGAAGCAGCAGACATGCCAGGAGTGGCGGGCTCAACCGATCCACGGTGAAGCTGGGGTGTGAGCGGCGACCCGTCTAGAATGATGGAGCCAGCAGAAGGATGGGGAGCGAGGGGTCATGGCCGTAGGGTACCTGCTCGGAATCGACATCGGGACCTACGAATCGAAGGCCGTGCTGACCACCACCGACGGTAGGGTCGTATCGGTACAGGTCAAGCCCCACGGCCTATCCATTCCTCGACCTGGTTGGGCGGAGCATGATGCCGAGCGGGATTGGTGGGGCGACTTCTGTTTCCTCTCTCGGAGGGTTATAGCAGATTCCGGCATCCCCCCAACGTCCATCTTGGGTGTCGGGTGTAGCGCCATTGGCCCGGACATGTTACCCGTCGACTCCAACTGTCGCCCTCTCCGACCGGCGGTGCTATACGGCATCGACACGCGTGCCACCAAGGAGATCGCCGACCTCGAACACATGCTAGGTCGGGAGCAGATCTTCCAGCGATGCGGGACCACCCTGTCGGCGCAATCCGTGGGTCCGAAAATCCTGTGGCTTCGGCGCAATGAGCCCGAGATCTACGAGAAGGCCTACAAGTTCGTAGGTGCCACGACATTCCTCGTGGCCAAACTCACGGGGCGGTACGTCATCGATCACTATTCATGCGGCAGCTTCGACCCCATGTATGACGTGGCGGCGGGAACGTGGGCGCCGGACCTGTGCGAGCCTATCGTCGAACCCGAGCGGTTGCCGGAAGTCGTATGGACCGCCGAAGTCGTGGGAAGGGTCACCAGCGAAGCAGCGGCCGAGACAGGCCTCGCAGCCGGCACCCCCGTCATCGCGGGCACCATCGATGCCGCGGCAGAGGCCGTTAGCGCGGGTGTGGTAGCTCCGGGCGACATGATGTTAATGTACGGAACGACGCTCTTCATGATCCAGGTACTGGATCGCCGGATGGCACATCCCCAGCTATGGTCGGCTCCGTACGTCTTCCCGTCGAGCCACGCCGTAATGGCTGGCATGGCAACCAGTGGTGCGCTAACTCGGTGGTTCCGAGATAACTTCGCGCGTGAACTGCTAGAGGAAGAGTCAAGATCCGGACGTAATGCGTATGAGTTGCTGGCTGCCGAGGCCCGCGAAGTCCCACCGGGCGCAGGCGGACTGGTAGTGCTTCCCTACTTCAGCGGTGAGCGAACACCGCTCAACGACCCCCAGGCCCGAGGGCTCGTTTTCGGACTCACCCTTTCCCACTCACGGGCCCACCTCTATCGCGCCTTGCTCGAATCTGTAGGTTATGGCATCCGGCACCACCTTGATGTGCTGCGTGAGGCGGGCATGCCACCCCGTCGCTTGCGGGCAGTGGGCGGTGGGACCAAGAACCCATTGTGGCTCCAAGTGGTAAGCGACATCTGCGGGCAGCCTCAGGAGGTGCCCGAGGTCACCACGGGTGCCGCCTACGGTGATGCCTTCCTTGCGGGACTGGGAGTAGGAGTGTTCAGCTCCCACGACGCCATCAACACCTGGGTACGGGAGCGAATGCGGGTGGAGCCCGATCCCGCCAACGCGGCTCGATACGAACCGCTCTACGAGATCTACAGAGAACTGTATCGGCGAAACAAGGACCTCATGCACGAGCTTACCCGTCTTCAGTAGGCCGGGGTGCTCCCGCGCCGTGCCGGCAAGGGATGCGCTCATGCGACGGGCCGGGCGCCCTCAGGCGACCCGGCCCGTCTGTCGCGGCGGCGATCACGATGGGCTGGCCTCAGGCCTTCTCGAACACCTCGGGGTTGACCACGTGCTCGGGGCGGCGACCGCTGAGCACGTCGACGATGGCTTGCGCCGCGCCCGTGGCCATGCGAATGACGGCTTCCGTGGTGAGAGCGGCCGAGTGGGGCGTCACCACCACGTTATCGAGCGTGAAGAGCTCCAGCGAGTCGGGCGGCGGTTCGGGGTCGAAGACGTCGAGGCCGGCCCCCGCGATGCGCCCCTCTCGCAGAGCCTTCACCAAAGCGGCCTGATCCACGACGGGACCTCGAGAGGTATTGATGAGCAGCGCCGTCGGCTTCATCCGGGCCAGCTCCGCTGCCCCGATGAGGTGCCGGGTCCCCTCGGTCAGCGGCACGTGGACGCTGACCACGTCCGCCGCCTCCAGCAGCTCCTCCAATGTCGCCACCGGCTGGATGCCGAGGGCGCGCACGGTGGCCTCGTCGAGGTACGGGTCGTAACCCATCACCCGCATGTCGAAGGCAGCCCGAGCCCGGCGGGCGACTTCCCGCCCGATGCGCCCCAGGCCCACCACGCCCAGCGTGCGCCCGCCCAGGTCGATGGCCCGGTAGCTGTTGCGCACCTCCCACTGGCCCGCCCGGGTCGCCCGGTCGTACGGCAGCAGCTGTTTGGCCAGCGCCCCCATCAGCACCAGGGCGTGCTCGGCCACCGACGTAGCGTTGGCGTTAGGAGTGTACGCGACGGGGATGCCGCGCCTCGTGGCGGCCGCCACGTCGATGTTGTCGACGCCGACGCCGTGTCGAGCGATGACCCGCAGGCGGAGGGCGGCCTCGATCACCTCCCCGGGCAGGGGAGCCGTGCGCACCAGGATCCCCTCCACGTCGGCGATCTGGCTCAGCAGACCGGCAACGGAAGGGTCTTGAGCCACGCGTACCTCGGCCACCTGCTCGAGCACCTCGATGCCCGCCGGGTGGATGGGTTGCATGACGAGCACGACCGGTCGGTGCCTCTTTTGCGTCAACTGAGCTCGCCTCCGCTCCCGTCGACGGGGCCTGTTCCTACAGCCGGGACCACGCCTCCACCAGGGTGCGCTTGGCGTTGGCGATGACGGTCTCGGACGTCTCGTCGCCGTGGGGCTTGATCTCGAAGGCGACGATGGGGCGCTCGGATCGGCCATCTCCAAGGTAGCCGATCTTGAAGAGCGCGTCCAGGAACTCCACCACCTCGGGAACGTCCACCTCTCCCCCCGGCACTCCGAACCGGGGGTGCAGGTCACCGTACAGCGGGGAGCTGGGGTCCTTGACACAGTTGCCGATGTGGATGTGCACCACGTGCTCCCGCACCGCCGACAGCGCTTCGAGGGGCCGCTCATCCTGCAGGGGCAGGTGGGAGAGGTCGAGCATCAAGCCAAAGTTGGGGTAACGCTCCCGCACCTTCTCCGCGATGGCGGCCGCCTCCCGGGCAGGGCCCACCAGTGCTTTCTTGTCGACGGTGCGGTCGAAGGTCTCCAGGATGACGGTGGTGCCGTGGGAGGCTGCGTGCTCGCAGAGCCGATGCAGGGAGTCGATCAGGTGCCTGACGGCCTCTTCCCGCCCCGCTTCGCCGGGGTCGCGGCCCGAGAGCAGTGCGAAGCGGTGGATGCCCATTTCGGCCGCCATGTCGATGAGCCCTTTGAGGCGTTCGACGGCATCCAAGCGGGCCTGGGCATCTGATGTGTTGATGTCGAGCTTGCCCGCCAGTTGCACAGGCTGGGCGCCGAAGCCCGCGGCCAGACGACTTTGCTGGATCACCCGGCTGACCCGGGCCCGCTCCTGCGGATCCTGGACCCATGTCACCTCGATGCTCTCGAAGAAGGGGTCGGTGGCGATGCGCTCGACGGTCGACGCGATGGCACCGACGCCACTGGCAGCCTCAGGGAAGGCCATGAAGTGAACGATGCCGACTTTCATGTACGCCGAGAGTGGCTCTCGCACGAGTTGGTCTCCTCTCTTGCGATGCGTCGTCGGTCCGTTGCCCCGAGGGGTGCGAGGCAGCCCCGTCTACTCCCGCCATGCCTCGGGATTGACGAGGTTGGGCGGCCGATGTCCGCGCAGCGCCTCCAGTACGTTGGTGGCTGCCATCTCGGCCATCTTGGACCGGGTCTCGACGCTGGCGCTGGCGATGTGGGGCGCCAGCACGACGTTGGGCAGCTCTGCCAGCCCCGGCGCCATCTCGGGCTCCCTCTCGAAGACGTCCAGCCCGGCAGCCCGGATCTGCCCCGACCGCAGCGCCTCGACGAGGGCGGCTTCGTCCACGACAGGCCCGCGAGCCGCGTTGATCAAGATGGCCGTCGGCTTCATGCGCTGGAACTGGGCTCGTCCGATGAGATGCCGGGTCGACTCCGTCAAATTGACGTGGAGCGAGACGAAGTCAGACTCCGCCAGCAGGCTGTCGAGATCCCGGTACTCGACGCCGAGGGCTTGCTCCTCGGCCGAGCTTCGGCGGTTGACGTCATGGTAGAGCACCCGCATCGAGAAGCCCCGAGCCCGCCTCGCCACCGCCTCGCCGATGCGCCCGAAGCCGACGATTCCAATGGTCTTGCCGTAGACGTCGACGCCGAGCAGGAGCGTGGGCGACCAGGCCCGGTACCGGCCCTCCCGCATGTAGCGGTCGCCCTCGACCACCCGCCGGGCTGCGGCCATCAGCAAGGCCCAGGTGAAGTCCGCCGTGGTCTCGGTCAGGACACCGGGGGTGTTGGTCACCAGGACGCCTCGACGAGTCGCTTCGGCCACATCGATGTTGTCGAAGCCGACCGCATAGTTGGCCACGACCCGCAGTTGGGGGCCGGCGGCATCCAAGAGCTCCCCGTCGACCCGTTCGGTCAGCAACGTGAGCAAGCCGTGGCAGCCCTTCACGGCCTGCAGCAGCTCCTCCCGGGGGATGCTGCGTTCCTCGTCTTCGTACACGCGCACGTCGCATTCCCTCTGGAGGAGCTCCACCCCCGGCGAGGGGATCCGACGAGTCACGAACACCTTCCAGCGCGACATCTTCCCTCGACCTCCTGTCATCACCAGATGTTGGATCCCACGTTGCCGCTTCCATCAGCCGGTCAGACCGGCGCGACGCCCAGCTCTTCCGCCAGCGAGCGCAGCTCCTCGTCGAGCTCCGGGGTGAGCGCGATGCCCTCCCGCTCCGAGCGCTCGTACGCGGCGGCTTCGGGCTCGCCTGGCAGCAGCACCTCGCTGAACCCCTCCGCCGGTGGCGTGGCCTTCACTTGCTCGACCAGCTCCCGCACGGCGCTTTCGTAGTGCGGCCAGTCAACGAATCGTGCGATGTCGATGGCCAGCATGAAGTGGCCGACCCGCTGGGGTCGGTCGAGCTGGGTGTAGAGGGCACCGACGTGCCGGGCAAAGGCGGAACCCGCCAGGACGCCGCACAGGATGTCGATCCAAAGGGCCAGGCCGTAGCCCTTGGGCCCCGCCATGGGCAGCAGCATGCCGTCCAGCGCCGCCTGCGGGTCCTGGGTCGGCCTGCCATCGCGGTCGAGCGCCCACCCCGCGGGGATCGGATGGCCTCTCTTCGCAGCCAGGATGATCTTGCCGCGGGCCGCCGCGCTGGTGGCCATGTCCAGCAGGAAAGGCGGACGGCCCGGCACCGGGACGCCGATCGCGATGGGGTTGGTGCCGAGCGTCGGCTCCCGCCCGCCCCACGGAGGCATGGTGGGATTGGCGTTGGACGTCGCCAGCCCTACCATGCGGGCCTCGACCGCGATGCGGGCGTAGTAGCCCAAGGCGCCGCAGTGGTTGCTGTTGCGTACCGCGCAGGCGCCCAGCCCATAGCGTGTCGCCAGCTCCACGGCCTTCTCCATCGCGGCCGCGGCGGCCACCGCCCCCGGGCCGTCGTCGGCGTCCAGGATGCCGACGGCGTCGCGCTCGTGGAGCCACCGCATCTCGGGACGGGCCTTGATGGCACCGGTCTGGATGCGGCGAACGTAGATGCTCAAACGAGCCACGCCATGCGACGCCAGACCCCTGGCCTCGGCGAAGACTAACGAGTCTGCCACTCTCCAGGCGTCCTGCGACGAAAGCCCGGCCGCTTCGAGCACCTCCGTGCCGAAGCGCCGAAGCCGCTCGAGACTGACGCGCCGTGGCCCGCCAGCTGCACCGTGCTCCGCACAACTTGCCATGCCGCCTTGCCTTCCCAGCTCAGCCCTCTCGTTGGAGCCCGGCCTGTTGCAGCCCGGCCCGGATGGCTCGATACGTCGAAGCTGCCGCTCCAGCCAGCAACCGGGCGTCGGTGCCCGCAGCGATGAAGCGGAAGCCTTCACGCGCCCTAGCCAGTACGCTGTCGGCGTCGGAAGCCATGTAGCCGGCGGCGATGCCATGCCGATCGGCAGCCTGCAAGATCCGCTGGACCGCCGCCTTGAACTCGGGGTGGTCGAACTGCTGGAACAGACCCAGGGCCGCCGAAAGGTCGTTGGGGCCGATGAAGAGCACATCGACGCCGGGGACGCTGGCGATGGCATCGATGTTGTCGAGGGCCGCGCGGGTCTCGACCTGGATGACGACCAGCACGTCGTCGTTCCACCGGTCGAAGTAGCCCCGCAGATCCAGTCCGTAGCGCGTCTCCCGAGTGCCGGCGATGCCACGGATGCCGGCGGGAGGGTAGCGGCAGGCCTGCACCGCGGCCTCGGCCTCTTCGGCCGTGTTGACCAGGGGGACGATGACGCCGTAGGCGCCTCGATCGAGGGCCTTCTTGATCAGCACCGGGTCGTTGCCCGCCACACGAATCACCGGGACCACCTGGGTACCCCGCATGGCCCGGATCATGTCCTCCACGGTCTCATAGCTGGCCGGGCCATGTTCGGTGTCGATGAGAAGCCAGTCCATCCCGAAGCTGGCCATCAACTCGGCGACCGACGGCGAGGGGAAGCTCAGCCAGTGCCCCACGGTCACCTGTCCCTGGGCGAGCTTCATCTTGACCGGGTTGCCCATGGAGTGTCGCGCCCCCATCCAGGTTGTCGGGCCGGAACCGGGCAGGGCCGCCCGGGCGGCAGGGCTTGCGCCCCGTTGCGCCCGGGCGCCCTCGATTCGACCACCGTTGCGACCTACTGTGATGCGAACTCCGTTACCAGCTGCCCTGAAAGCTCGTACGCCTGGCGGAACCACTCGCGATACTCGTCAGGGCCCTGGAACATGATGGGCTGGCCCAGGTCGGCCATGATGCGGGCGAACTCGGGGTCCCGGGAGATCTGCTCGAACTTCTCGGCCAGGTAGTCGATGATCTCCCGAGGCGTGCCCTTGGGCACCGCGACGCCCTTGACCGAACCCGGGGTGACGACGTCATAGCCCTGCTCGCGGAAGGTGGGCGCGTCGATGGCCGGGTCTCGCACCTCGAGGGCGACGGCCAGCGGACGCACCCGGCCGCTGCGGATGTGCGGGAGCACCTCGCTGGGATGCCCGCCGCCGAAGTCCGCATGCCCACCGACCAAGCGGGTCATGGCGTCGGAACCGCCGGTGCCGGGCACGGGCACCACCCGGAAGCCGGCCTCCTTGGCAAAGAGGCGGAAGGTGACGTCCACCACACCGCCCGCGGTGGAGACGGCCGCGGTGACGTATTGACGGGACCTGGCCCACTCCACGAACTCCTGAAGGTTGTAGATGGGCAAGCTGCTCGGCACGACCAGCACCACGGAGTGGATGGAGATGCGAGCCACGGGGACCAGATCCGTCAGCACGTCATACGGGACGGAGCGCTGGTGCGGGACGAAGAGGTCCTCCCCCGAGCCGTACCCGAAGAGCAAGGTGTATCCGTCGGGGGCGGACTGCACCACTTCGACCCGTCCGGGGATGGCCCCGCCCCCCGGTCGGTTGACCACGACCAGGGGCTGGGGGAAGTACTTGGGGGCCACCTGGGCGACGGCTCTCGCCAGGACGTCGGTGGAGCCGCCCGCCGCGTACGGGACGATCAGATTGATGGGGCGACTCGGATAGGTCGCCGCCTGCGTCACATCGGCACTCAGGGCCCCATAGCCCAGCAACAACAGGGCCGTCACCAGCAATCCTGTCACCCATCGCGTCTTGACCATGGTCCACACCTCCTCGACAGGCCTGCACGCTCGTTTGCACCTGCTATCGCCAGATAGGCGGTGAGTACCCCGGCCGACCAACGCACCCATGCGATGCCATCCGGACGCGTGCGGTCCCCCCTTTCCGACGAGCGGCGTGGGCCGCCTACCCCGACACAGCCCGTTGCGCCGTCTGGGCCCCACGAAACCGACGGCTGGAGAGCAGGTTGATCAGGATGAAGAGGGCGGCGGCCACCAGCAGCACGCCCGAGATGGGCCGTGTCAGGAAGATGGCCCAAGATCCGTCGCTCATCAGCAAAGACTGACGCAAGGAGCGCTCCATGATGGGCCCCAGCACGAAGGCCAGCAGCAGAGGGCCGGGTTCGAAGGCCAGCTTGCGCAGGAAGTATCCGGCGATGCCGATGACCAGCATGGCCGTGACGTCGAACATGCTGTTGTTGACGCTGTAGACCCCCACCAGCGTCACCACCGCGATGACGGGCGCCAGATAGGCGTAGGGCACGCGCAGCAGTTGCGCCCAGAGCCCCACCAGGGGCAGGTTGAGCAGGAGCAGCATGGCGTTGCCGATGTACATGGAGGCGATGACGCCCCAGAAGACGTCGGGGTGCTCCCGCACCAGGAAGGGGCCGGGCGTGATCCCCTGGATCATCAGGGCCGCGAAGAGCATGGCCGTCGAAGCGTTGCCGGGGATGCCCAGGCTCAGCAGCGGGATGAACGACGAGGTGGCGGCCGCGTTGTTGGCCGACTCCGGGCCTGCCACCCCCTCGATGGCACCTTGTCCGAACTCCTCGGGATGCTTGGCCACCCGTTTCTCCACGGCATAGGAGAGCAAGGAGCCGATGACCGCGCCCCCGCCCGGCAACAACCCGACTACGAAACCGACCACCGAGCCCCGGAGGATGGCCCACTTGGAACGGACGAAGTCGGCCATGGTCGGGAAGACCCGCTCGAGCTTGGAGACGACCAGGGAGGTCGTCATCTTCTGCTCGAGGTTGCAGAGGATCTCGCCGATGCCGAAGAGGCCCATGGCCAGGGTGACGAAGTCGATCCCGCCCTGCAGGTGGATGCTGCCGAAGGTGAAGCGCACGGCTCCCGAGACGGGATCGAGGCCCACCATGCCGAGCAAGAGCCCCAGGGTGGCCATGATGAGGCCCTTGAGAGGGGAGCTGCCGGCCAGGTAGGTGACCAGCAAGAGCCCCAAGACCGTCAGGGCGAAGTACTCGGGTGGGCCGAAGCGCAAGGCGAATTCGGCCAGGGGCGGCGCCACGGCGGTGAGCGCGATGACCGCCAGGGTCCCGGCGATGAACGAACCGATGGCGGCGATGCCCAGGGCCGGCCCGGCCCTGCCCTTGCGGGCCATCTGGTAGCCGTCGATGGCCGTCACCACCGACGCCGCCTCCCCCGGGATGTTGAGGAGGATGGCCGTGGTGGAGCCTCCGTACATGGCACCGTAGAAGACGCCGGCCATCATGATGATGGCGCTTACAGGCGAACCGATTTGATAAGTGACGGGCAGCAGCAGCGCGACGGTGGCGGCAGGCCCCAATCCCGGCAGCACCCCGACCATGGTGCCCAGCAAGGCGCCGATGAAGGCGAAGAGGAGGTTGGCTGGGCTGAGGGCGATTTCAAAACCTCGCAAGAGCCCATCGATCTCCAGCACGGTCTCCACCATCCCGTGAACCTGTGGGAGAAGACCGGTCTCCTTCAAACGCCGAAGAGGGAGCCCCGTGGCAGCGGCACGCCCAGGGCAAGGCTAAAGACCAGGTAGACGGTGCCGGCAGCTATGGCTCCGGCGATGAGGCCGACCGCGAGTGGCTTGCGTTCCTCGGCCCACAGCCACGCCGCCACGAGCGTGCCGCTGCCGACCACGAAGCCGAGCCATCGCTGGGCCACCACGAAGCCGAGGAGCAACACCACGGCCAGAAGCGGCCGACCCCAGGCGCCATCGGCCCAGAAGGGCTGAGGAACGGGATCCGCCCCCCAGTTGGTGGCGACCAGAGCGGCCGCCAGGGCCGCCATCAACGCCCCGACCCCCGCCGACATGAAGCCGGGTCCGGGCATCCCCCATGCCACCACGCGCAACACCCGTATGGACTGATCCACCACGACGATGCCCAAAGCGATGAAGGTCAGGCCCGCCAGCCGGTGCCAGCGCTTCATCCTCACGTCTCCCCCTTGGGCCCATCTGCCGCCTACTGGTGTCCGCCCGGTGGCGCCGCACCTGCGTCGTCATCCGCGTCGGTCAGAAGATCCGCCTCCACCTGGTCGAGGTGGCGGGTCATGGCAGCTCGTGCCGCCTCGGGGTCCCGGGCGGCGATGGCTTCGACCACGGCCTGGTGCTGGGCTACGTAGAGCTTCCCCCGACCGGGACGGTCATAGGTGGCGCCCTTGAGCCGGGTCCACAACGGGTACTGCATGCGCTGGACGACGAGGCGCATCAGGCTGTAGTGAAGGGGATTGCCGCTGGCACGACTGACCAAGAGGTGAAACTGGTAGTCCTCATCGCTGGGTAGACGTCCCGTCGCGCGCACGGCACGCTGCATGTGCTCCTGCAGACGCTGGAGCTCGGCCAGCTCCTCGGGTCGGATGCGTTCGGCTGCCAGTGCGGCTGCAGGCGGCTCAAGCATCCGGCGCACCTCGAGGAGGTGAAAGGGACTGTCCGCGTCGTCGGGCACCCACTGGACGGCGGACAGGTCGACGGGGCTGGGACCGGGCCCTCGCTCGGCTACGAAGATGCCTCGTCCATTGACCACCTGCAGGTAACCCAGGATCTCCAGGGCGGCCAGCGCCTCGCGCAGCGTGGCACGGCTGATGCCCATGCGCTGGGCCAGCTCGCGCTCAGGCGGCAACCGCTGCCCGGGGGCCAGCGTGCCGCGCTCGATCAGCTCCCGAAGCTGCCCGACCACCTCCACGTAGCTCTTGGTGCGCTGGATCGCCCTGAACTCGTCCACTCAGCTCGCCATCCCATCCGACCATCGAGAGGCCTGGGTCCCTGGGTGTCCACCTGTCAGACCACCTGGCACGCCGATACGTTCGACGGATGAACGCGTTTTCCTCCTTGGGGTCACCCAATGGGACGGATTCGCCTCGGGGAAGGGAGCCTCCGTGTGCAGGGTCGTCGTCGTGAGCACGTCGCAGGAATGCCCCTGGGTGCCGTGCAGGCACCGCAGCAGCCGGAGCCCCGCGTCGACCTTCCCTTCCTGGGGCCGCTGGACCTCGATACCCTACGACCACCGACGGACCTCCCGGCCGTTACCCCGACCTGGGTAGACTCCTGCGTCGCCGGTCGGTCAGCCCACTGTCTGGGCCGCCGCTATCCCGCAGGCTGCGCAGGTGTCGGCCGAGGCAGAAGGGGGGAGGCCAACTAGGAAGCGAACTATCTTACCCGCCGGTGGAAGGGCGTCGCTCTCATCGGGTGTACCACCCCCTGGCTGGGTAGGCTGGCCATGCGCTTCGCCACCCGTGGGGTACTAAACACTTCCGACGCACGGGGTGAACACGTGTTGACCCTACAGCAGGCACTGGAGCACTTTCACCAGATCGCCAAGGAAAAGCCGACTTCCACGCTGCGGTTATCGTCGTTGGCCACGTACTGCGTCGAAACGTTGAGTCGGCTCGGGCTTTCGGGGGCCGAAACGGAGGTGACTGTGCCAGGGTTCGGTCGGCCGAAGCAATGGGATGTCGCCTGGCAGTACGACGGCAAGTTCCGCCTCGCTATCTCGCTTAAGTCCATTATGCGAAACGTCGCGGGGACCGTACCCAACCGTATCGACGACCTCATGGGCGAGGTGGCCAATCTTCAACTCTATTCACCGGAGATCGTGGTCGGTTACCTTATGGTGTTCGACGTCTCCCAGGACCCCTCCGGGGAGTGGGTCCAGCAACTCGAGTCCCGCCTGCAGGCGCTCTCAGGCCGGTCAGCCCCAGCCTGGAGCGTCGGGATGCTCGAGGGGGCTGCTGTTATTCGAGTCGACTTTAGCGGCCCCCGCCCGCGGTTGCTGAGCGATGCAGACGGGCCCGGAATTATGTTAAGGAAGTTGGTGGAAGAGGTTCGGCGGCGTAACCCCGGGATCCCTTCGCCACCAAGAACTCAACCCTAAACCCTTGCCAGAGCTCCATCTGCGCGAGCCTCCGCTTGACGAGGTCGACGTAGGTCGGCTCGATCTCATACCCGACACTTGACCGACCGGCCCTGATAGCCGCCACGGTTGTAGTGCCGGTACCGAGGAAGGGGTCCAACACGACGTCTCCAACGAACGAAAACATACGGATAAGCCGATAGGGGACCTCCTCCGGAAACGGAGCAGGGTGGCTGTCTCTCGGCTGTCCACTGATGTCATCCCATATTTGCCGAAACCATTTGAGATACAGCTCTTTCGGTAAACGGGAGCGGGCTCGCTGCTCTTCGGTCGGGTGCCTGTACTCTCCACCCTTTCGGAACAACAGAATGTACTCCACGTCGTTCTTGATGATGCCATTGGGCTCAAAGGGCTTTCCCAGGAACCACGACCCGGGGCGGTCCATTTCCGTCCGCATATTCGCAATCTTGTACCAGAAAATGGGGGCCAAGTAATCGAACCCGATCGCCCGGCAGCGCACCGCGATATCCGCGTGCACCGGAATCACCTGGTGCCGGCCAGCCCGACGACGGGAGAGGTTGACGTCACCCACTACTACACACATGCGGCCGCCCGGGACAAGCACCCTGTAGCACTCCCGCCACACTTCATCCAGGCTCTGCAGGAACGTCGCATAGTCTGCCACCTGACCCAACTGCCCATCCCGGGGAGGATAGGTCTGCAGCGTCCAATACGGGGGAGACGTCACGATCAGATGTACCGATTGGTCCTCGACCAAGCTCATGCGCCTGGCGTCACCGAGGATCACCCGGTGCACCGTGTCGCCGGCGACGGAGAGCCCTACCCCTGCGCCGACCGCGGTCGTGTGGTCATTCCTGTTGTCATGCAGTGCCGGCATTCGGGCTACCTCCTCGAGGCAGTATTGGCTACGGACCGCAGGGCAAGCCGCCGCTTGCTGCCGACGACTAGCCTGTCGTGGCCGGTGGGGTGCCAAGACTATGTTACTATACCGCACATATGTTTGGAACCTCGCCTGTCGCCGGCCTTACCTCACGGCCGCCTGAAGACCGCCACCATCCGCCGGGACTCCAGCGTCAGCGGCTCGTCGCCCCGCAAGCTGCCGTAGGCGCCCACGAGCTCGAAGCCGACCCGGCGCGCCATCTGCGCCAGCTCCACCAGGCTGTACTGGCGGACGCTGAAGTGGCGGCGCTCGACGCGTCCGTCGTCGAGGATGACGATCCGCTCGGTCTCGGTGCGGTCCGTCGTCACGTCGAAGCGCACCCGCTCCAGCGTGAAGGCCCCCGGCGTCTCCACCCAGAGATGCTGGCTGCCCGAGCGCAGCAGCCAGTACTT
>SPLK01000189.1_pt1 | contig 23179 bp, 19 predicted proteins | sample 2456111 | NCBI WGS metagenome assembly SPLK01 (sample SAMN11156906, study PRJNA527647) | hot springs metagenome | biome: Geothermal region; feature: Hot spring; material: tree branch in hot spring; isolation source: hot spring sediment rich in lignocellulosic material ... | reverse complement strand
TCGTCATCGAGCACAACCTCGACGTCATCAAGACGGCCGACTATATCATCGACCTGGGGCCGGAGGGCGGAAGCGGCGGAGGCACGATTGTGGCGACCGGTACGCCGGAAGAGGTGGCTGAGCATCCGTCGTCCTGGACGGGCCGCTACCTGAAGCCGGTTCTGGAACGGGACCGCGCCCGCACCGAAGCCGCCTATTCCGCCACGTGACGGCATGACGTTGCCTTTGGCCCGGCAATATGCAACAGGAAACCGTCCGCCGCTCTCCCTTTTCCGGGCGAGGGGCGGACGGTTTTTTCACGGGAACGGATTCAAGCTCGCCGGCGGTGCGCCGTCCACGCGGTCCTTTCGGCCAGGCGCGGCGCCGGCGCCGGCAGGGATCGGCCGGGTGCCGCTCCGGCGTTCCTGTCCGTCAGGAGCCGCCGTCCTCCCGGACCCGCTGCAGCAACCCGGCGAGCCGGCGCTCCGCGTCCAGCTCCCGCTGCAATTGTTCGATCGCCTGTTCGCCGTACCGGGCGATCAACTCCAAATCCCCCCGGACCGCTTCCCAATCCAGTTGGCGCCGGTGGTGCCGGAACCGGTTCAGGGCGGTCTGCGTGTGCTTGCGGATCTGCTCAAGCTCCCGGCGGGCGGCCTGGATGTCCCGCAGGGCGGCCCGCACTTCCGCCCGGATTCGCAGGCGCTGGTTGCGCGAAAGCCCCCGCATCGCCGCCTGATTTTCCCGGCGCAACGCTTCCAGACTCCGCTGCAACTCGTTTTGCCGGCGATTGCCGGCGCCGATCCGCTCTTCCAGCGAGAGGATCGACCGGCGGAGCGCGCCGTCCTCCGGTCCCCGGCCTTCGCTCCATCCTTGCGCCGCGAGCAGGCTCAGCGCTCCGCCCGCGGCCTCCCGGCGGATGAACCCGTCATTCCCGGTCTCGCAGGCGACCGGGACGGCGTCCGAAAGGAAGACGCCGGCTTTTCCATCTGCCGGTACGGTTCCGGGCACCGGGCAAAGGGCCGCCCATCCGGCCAGCAGTCCTGCCAGTAACGTCGCCATCCCTTTCGCCTCCTTGCCCACAGGCAGGTTTCCGTTTCCAGTATGTCCTTCTTTGTCCCTTCCGCTAACCGCGCAACATGGAATCAATGGAATGAAATTTTCCGGGGTTTCTGGGCCATCCTGATGACGATGACCGCCCCGCCGCCTGTGACAAACTTGTTACGGGGAACAATCCGGACTTGCAAGCCGGCAGTGGGCAGGATAACATAGAAGATATCTGGAACGGCGCGAGCAAAAGGAGGTTCTTTCATGTTTCTGGCCCAGCAGGCGGCTGAAACTGCAAGCAATTTCAGACCGTTTGACGTGTTCATGCTCATTTTCACGGTGCTGATCGCCGCCGGATTGATCCGGCTGCTGATGGAGCGTCCGCGCAAAAACCTGTTTGCGATCGGCTTTACGACGGTGGCGCTGGCCGTCTTTCTGTACACCGACTACGTCATGATCAGCAACTGGTGAAGATCGCCCGGAGGCATGCGGCTTCCGGGTTTTTTTCATGTATAGCGGGCCGCCGGACGGGAAAGGCTGATGCAGGATCACCCTACCATTTTCCCGGAGGCGAAAATCATGAACCATCAGAACCCGCAGCAACAGGCAGCGCAAACGGCCAGGTTCGGGGCCCATGAAACGATGGAGGTGCACGAGGTCCTGACCGGCGCCATCGAGGCGATCAACCGGTTCCAATTGTACCGTCCCTACGCGCAGGACGGCCAACTGCAAATGATGCTGGACCGGCATCTCCAGTTCATGACGAACGAATACAACATGCTGGTGCAAATGATGAAAGGCCAGGGCATGGGCAACGCCGTCCCGTACCACGGTCCGAAAAACGTCGCTCCCGTTTACGGGTTGCGTCATCCGCAACCGTATAGCCCGCACACGTCCGCCCAACAACTGGACGATCGTGACGTGGCCATCGGCATGCTGTGCGCCCACAAAACATCCGCCCATCAGAAAATGATCGCCGCCCTCGAGTGCGCCGACCCGAACGTTCGCCGGATGTTGCAACAAGGCGCCATCAACTGCGCGGAGCAGGCTTACGAAGTGTGGCAGTTCATGAACCAGAAGGGCTACTACCAGGTGCCGACGATGATGGAGATGACCACGCAAACGATGATCAACGCTTATTCGCCGGTGGACGCTCCGCAATACCCTCAACCGCAATGACCGGTTCCCGATGGAACAAGCCCTTGCTTCGGCAAGGGCTTTTCATGTGAAACGGCGCGGCATGCGGCGTGTCCCCGGGCGGCAACGATTGGACGAACCCGCGAAGATTCCGTTATTATAAAAAGTGGTCTTCCGCAAAAAAAGAGAGGATGTTGATCGATGCGTATCCGGAAAGCGATCATTCCCGCCGCCGGTTTGGGCACGCGTTTCCTTCCCGCCACCAAGGCGATGCCCAAGGAAATGCTGCCGATCATCGACAAGCCGGCCATCCAGTACATCGTCGAGGAAGCGGTGGCTTCCGGCATCGAGGACATTCTGATCGTCACGGGGAAGGGCAAACGGGCGATCGAGGACCACTTTGACAACTACTTCGAACTCGAACACAACCTGTTGCAAAAAGGCAAGCTGGACCTGCTGTCCGAAGTCCGGAAAGCCGCCCAGTTGACCGACATCCACTACATCCGGCAAAAGGAACCCAAAGGGCTCGGGCACGCCATCTGGTGCGCCCGCAAATTTATCGGCGACGAACCGTTTGCCGTGCTGCTGGGCGACGACATCATCCGGTCGGACGTGCCCGGCCTGAAGCAAATGATCGACGTGTTCGAAAAGGTGAATGCCAGCGTTCTGGCCGTGCGGCAGGTGCCCCGGTCCGAGGTGACGCGATACGGCATTATCGACCCCGGTTCACGGGAAGACGCCGCCCATGGGGCCGCATCCCCGGCGGAGGCCGGCGGATGGAACGGCCGCCTCATCCCGGTGCGCGGCGTCGTGGAAAAGCCGGATGCGGATCGCGCCCCGTCCGACATCGCGGTCATCGGGCGGTACATCCTTACGCCGGCGATCTTTGACCTGCTGGAGACGCAGGAGGTGGGCGCGGGCGGCGAAATTCAGCTCACCGACGCGATTTCGCGGCTCATGCGGACGGAGCCGGTGTACGCGTACCTGTTGGAAGGGAAACGTTACGATACCGGGGAAAAGCTCGGGTATCTGCAAACGATAGTCGATTTTGCGCTGGAGCGGCCGGATTTGGCGGACGAGTTTCGGCGTTTCTTGCAGCAGCGGCTGAACGGCGAACACCCGTCGGCGTGACGGCTGCTTTTTTTTGTCGGGGGCGCGGGGGCGAAATCCGCGCCTCCGGTCCGGCCGTGCGGCAAATTGACACCCCCTCCGGGAAGACATAGACTAGGGTTAAACGATGAACGGAGGCAAGCATGGCCGCTCAGTTTTTTCAAACCTGGAGGCATGTGTTCAAGCTCGATCCGGACCGCGCCATCGACGACCGGACGCTGGAACGGATCTGCCGTTCCGGCACCGACGCCATCATCGTCGGCGGGTCGAGCGGCGTTACGTACGACAACACCGCCGGGTTGCTGTCGCGCATCCGCCGCCACCCGGTGCCGTGCGCCCTGGAGCTGACCGATCCGGCGCTGGGGGTGCCGGGGTTTGACGGCTATTTGATTCCGATGGTGCTCAACGCCCGCCACCGGGATTGGTGGATCGGCCGCCATGCGGCGGCGCTCCGGCAATTCGGCCGGTTTCTGCCCTGGGAGATCACGGCCGGCGAAGCCTATGTGGTGCTGAACGGGCATTCCACCGTCGCCCGCGTGACCGACGCGGAAACCGGGCTGACCGCGGACGAGGTTGAGGCTTACGGCCAACTGGCCGACCGCCTGTGGCGGGTGCCGATCGTTTACCTGGAATACAGCGGAAGGTTTGGCGATATGGAAGTGGTGCGTCGCGTGCGCGACGGGCTGACGCAGGCGCGGCTGTTCTACGGCGGCGGGATCCGCGGGGCGGAACAGGCGCGGGCCGCGGCGAGCGCGGCCGATACGGTGATCGTCGGCAACGTCGTGTACGACGACCCGGAAGCGGCGTTGGCCACGGTGGAAGCCGTCAAGGCCACGCCGGTTCGATAACCGGGCCGGTCCACGCCGGACCGTCCGGGAACCGGCGAACCGACGTTTTCGACAGGAGCTTGTCGTAAAGGAGCATGTCCATGTATTTTGAACCGGAACCGATACAACCGGAAACCCCCGATATGGAGGCGTTGCTCGGAAAGCTGAACCCGAAGCAGCGGGAAGCGGTGGTCACGACGGAGGGCCCGCTCCTCGTCGTGGCGGGCGCCGGCAGCGGGAAGACGCGGGTGCTCACGCACCGCATCGCGTACCTGATCGCCCGGCGGATCGCGGCGCCCTGGAGCATCCTTGCGATCACCTTCACCAACAAGGCGGCCAGGGAGATGCAGGAGCGGGTGGCGCAGTTGGTCGGACCGGCGGGTGCGGACATCTGGGTCAGCACGTTCCACGCCATGTGCGTGCGCATGTTGCGCAAGGACATCGAACGGATCGGCTACGGCTCGTCGTTCGGCATTCTCGACGCGTCCGACCAACTGTCCGTCGTCCGCAACGTGATGAAGGATCTGAACCTGGATACGAAGCGGTTCGAACCGAAAGCCGTGCTCGCCGCCATCAGCGGCGCCAAGAACGAACTCGTCACCCCGGAACAGTACGCGGACCGCGCGGCGGACTATTTTCAATCGATCGTGGCCAAAGTCTACGAGCTGTACCAGAAGCGGCTCAAAAGCAACAACGCCGTCGATTTTGACGACCTGATCATGCTGACGATCCGGCTGTTCCGGGAAGAGCCCGAGGTGCTCGATTTTTACCAAAACAAATTTCGCTATATCCACGTCGACGAATATCAGGACACCAACCATGCGCAGTACGTGCTGTGCAAGCTGCTGGCGGGCAAGCACCGCAACATCTGCGTCGTCGGCGACAGCGACCAGTCCATTTACCGGTGGCGCGGGGCGGACATCACGAACATCCTGAACTTTGAAAAAGATTATCCCGAAGCGAAAACGGTTCTCCTGGAACAAAACTACCGTTCCACTTCCACCATCCTTGACGCGGCCAACGCCGTCATCGCCAACAACGCCGGACGCAAGGCGAAAAACCTGTGGACCGACCGGCGCGGCGGAGATCCGGTTGTCGTCTGTCAGGCGGACACCGAACAGGAGGAAGGCCGGTTTGTCGCGGCGGAGATCCGGCGGAACGTCGAGAGCGGCCGGTGGCGTTACGCCGATCACGCGGTGCTGTACCGCACCAACGCGCAGTCGCGGGTGATCGAGGAGACGCTGATCAAGGCGGAGATTCCGTATCGGATCGTCGGCGGCATCCGCTTTTACGACCGCATGGAAATCAAGGACGTGCTGGCGTATCTGAGGCTGGCCGCCAATCCGGACGACGATATCAGCCTGGAGCGGGTCGTCAACGTGCCCAAACGCGGCATCGGCGCGACGACCATGGAAAAGGTGACGCAGGAGGCGCAGCGGCGGGGCGTGTCCGTGTTCCGTCTTCTGTGCGACGGGCTGGACGAGCTGGACATTCAGTCCCGGGCGCGCGCCGCACTGGCCGAGTTCCGCGACCTCATTCAAAAACTGCACGCCATGGCGGATTATTTGTCCGTAACGGAATTGGTTGAACAGACGCTGGAACTGTCCGGCTACCGCGAGGAGCTCCGGCGGGAAAACACGCTGGAAGCGCGGGCGCGGCTGGAAAACATCGACGAATTGCTGTCGGTGACCCAGGAGTTCGAAAAACGCAACGAAGACAAGTCGCTGCTCGCGTTCCTCACGGATCTGGCCCTGATCGCCGACATCGACAGCCTCGACGACGGGGAAGGGAACGCGGACGACGCCGTGGTGCTGATGACGATGCACAGCGCCAAGGGGCTGGAATTCCCAGTCGTGTTCATCGTCGGCATGGAGGAGGGCGTGTTTCCGGGCAGCCGGGTGTTGCTCGACCCGGAAGAGTTGGAAGAGGAGCGGCGCCTCTGCTATGTCGGCATCACGCGCGCGGAGTGGAAATTGTATTTGACGTGCGCGCGCACCCGGCTGTTGTACGGTCGGACAAGCAGCAACCCGCCGTCGCGGTTTCTGGCAGAGATTCCGGACGAGCTGAAGGAGGTTCGCCAGAGCGCGGGCTTTGGCGACGGGTGGGGCTACGGCGGCGCCGGATGGCGAGGCGGAATCGGCTACGGGGCGCGGACCGGCGCGGGATTCCGGGGCGGCGCCGACCGGGCCGTGGGAGGCATCGGCCGGAACGCCGCGGTCGCCTCCGGGGCAACGGGGGCGGCCGGCGCGCCAAGCGTCTCCGGCAGAACCGCCGGCACATCCGGCAATGCCGGCACTCAACCGGCCCGCGGCGGAGGCAACCTGGACCTGAGTCCCGGCGACAAGGTGCATCACGCCAAATGGGGCGTCGGCACGGTCGTCGCCGTGAAAGGGACGGGCCATGACACCGAGCTGCAGATCGCTTTCCCCGCCCCGATCGGCATCAAGCGGCTGCTGGCCGCCTTTGCGCCGCTGACGAAGGTGTGAAGCGTCGCCCGAAGACGACACCAACCGGCAAAGCGAGGTTTTTCCGTTGGTACGCGAACCGAACGAACAAACGCCGAAGGAACAGGCGCCCAACGCGCAGGCCCCGAACCACGGGACGCCGGGCGACTCCGTCATCGAACGGATGCGCCGTCTCATCGAAGAAATCGAATACCATAACCGCCGTTATTACACCGAAGACAATCCGGTCATCAGCGATCAGGAATACGACCGGCTGTACGACGAACTGGTGCGACTGGAACAGGAGACGGGCATCGTGCTGCCGGATTCGCCCACGCGGCGGGTGGGCGGCGACATTTTGCCCGGATTCGAGCCGCACCGGCACCTGGCCCGCCTGTGGAGCCTGGACAAGGCCAAGGACGCGGGCGAATTGAAGGCCTGGGCGCAGCGGGTGAACCGGCTCATCGCCGATTACAACGCGCAGCACCCCGACGATCCGTTGCCGCCGCCGCAATACGCCGTCGAACTGAAGTTTGACGGGCTCACCCTCAACCTGACGTACCGCAACGGCGAACTGGTCCAGGCCGCGACGCGCGGCAACGGCGAGGTGGGCGAAGGGATCTTGCCCCAGGTGAAAACGATCCGCACCGTCCCGCTCACCATTCCTTTCAAAGAGGGCACCATCGAGGTGCAAGGCGAGGGCATCATGCGGCTGTCGGTGCTGGAAGCGTACAACCGCACGGCCCAGGAACCGCTGAAAAACGCGCGCAACGCGGCGGCTGGAGCGCTGCGCAACCTCGACCCCCGCGTGACGGCGTCGCGGCGGCTCGACGCGTTTTTCTACAACGTGGGCTACGCGGAGGGCGTGTCGTTTTCCAACCATCAGGAGATGATGGCGTTTTTGCGGGACAACCGGTTTCCGGTCAACCCGTACGTCAAGTACTTTTCCACGATCGAAGAGGTGGCGGCGGAGCTGGAACGTCTGGCCGAAAAGCGCGGCGAGCTCGACTACCTGATCGACGGGGCGGTCGTCAAGCTGACCGACATGCGAACCCGCGAGGCGCTCGGCTATACCGACAAGTTCCCCCGCTGGGCGGTCGCCTTCAAGTTCGAGGCGGAGGAAGCGACAACCGTGCTCCGCGCCGTGACGTGGGAAGTCGGCCGCACGGGCAAGATCACGCCGGTGGCGCGCGTGGAGCCGGTCGAACTGGCCGGGGTGACGGTGCAAAACTGCACGCTCAACAACTGGGGCGACATCCAGCGGAAACGGCTGACCCACGCGCTCGGGACGCGCGTGTTCATCCGCCGCTCCAACGATGTCATTCCCGAAATTCTGGGCAAGGCGGACGACGAACCCGGCGGCGCCATCGAAGTGCCGCAGGCATGTCCGGCTTGCGGCACGCCGCTGGAATGGCGCGGCGCCCATCTTTACTGCGGCAACCGGCTCGGCTGCAAGCCGCAGGTGGTCGGCCGCATCACGCATTTTGCCTCGCGAGACGGCATGGACATCGAAACCTTCAGCGTCATGACCGCCGAGCAACTGTACGACGAGCTGGGCGTGCGCGATCCGGCGGACCTGTATGATCTGCGGTTCGAGCAACTGGTGAAGTTGAACCGGTTCGGCGAGAAAAAGGCCAACAATTTGCTTCAGGCGATCGAAAAGTCAAAATCCCGCGATCTGGCGGCGTTTCTCCATGCGCTCGGCATTCCGAACGCGGGCAAGGCGACGGCCCGGGTGCTGGCGGACCATTTCGGCAGCCTGGATCGACTGATGGCGGCGGACATCGAGGAACTGAAGACGCTGCCGGACGTGGGCGACGTGGTGGCGGAGAGCATTTACGGCTTTTTCCGCGATCCGGTCGTGCGGGAGTCGATCGAACGGATGCGCGCCCGCGGCGTGAAAGCCGAAGCGGAACGGCCGGCGGCGCAGGCGGACGCGAGCCATCCGCTGTTCGGCAAGACCGTGGTGCTGACCGGTACGCTGTCCCGCCTGACGCGGGACGAGGCGACGAAGCGGCTGGAGGCGCTCGGCGCCCGGGTGGCCGGCAGCGTGTCGCGAAAAACCGACCTCGTCATCGCCGGGGAAAACGCCGGCAGCAAGCTGGCCAAGGCGCGCGAGCTGGGCATCCCTGTGCTGGAGGACGAGGACGAACTGATGCGCCTGCTGGGCGAGTGAGCACGGTCAGGCGGACGCGGGCTGCGGCCCCGTTCGCCTGGCGAATGCGCCACGGGGTGGTTTGCGGGAAAAATGACGGCGATCGCACCGCATACTAAGCCGTGGAAAACCGCATACTAGGGACAACGGGTCCATTCCGGCCGCGACGCACCGGAAGAAATCGCCCGGCCTGCAGGCGTCGTCGCGCGACCCCGTCGTTCCGCCGTTCGGTACCAGAGGGTCGTTCGTTCGGAAGGGCACGCGGCGGGATCGGCGCATGCATGAAACCGAACGGCCTGCCGAAACGTAGAATGAATTGAAAACCGAATCGCACGTCATGCCGCACCATTTCACCCTTTGCATTTTTCCGGCAATCGAAGTATAATTAAAGTCAAAGATAGTCAAAGTCAATCGCCCGTACAGCCGGAGCCTGGACGGGGCCGGCGGGCAACATGACGTTGGTTGGTTTCGGGAGGTTTTGCAAGTTGCGCAACATTTCCGACTTGATCGAACAATACTTGAAGGAAATTTTGCAGAACAGCCCCGAGGGAACGGTGGAAATCCAGCGGAGCGAGCTGGCCGACAAATTTTCCTGCGTCCCCTCGCAGATCAATTACGTCATCAGTACCCGCTTCACCCTGGAAAAAGGCTACTACGTCGAAAGCAAGCGGGGAGGCGGCGGTTACATCCGCATTCAGCGCGTCGACCTGCCGTCCCTTGAAGCGGTTCACAAACATATCCGGCAAACGATCGGCGAACGCGTCGACCAGACCGTAGCGGAAGGCCTCATCTACCAGCTTCGCGAATCCGGGTATTTGACGACCCGGGAAGCGGAAATGCTGAAAGCGGCGGTTTCCCGGGAGGTGCTGGCGCTCCGGCTCCCTTTGCGGGACGAAATACGCGCCAGGCTGCTGAAATCCGCGTTGCTCGCACTGCTGACCAAGTAACCGGCCAGACCGGCGCGAAAGGCGTCACCTTCAGCCGGCTTCGCTGCGCCGAAGCAAACAAGAACGAGGGGGGATTTCCCGTGATCTGCCAGGAATGCGGAGTGCGGCCCGCCACGCTTCACTTCACGAAAATCGTGAACGGTGAAAAGTCGGAGCTGCACATTTGCGAATTGTGTGCGCGGGAGAAGGGCGAACTCATTCCCGGGGCCGGCAACGGGTTTTCGATTCACAACCTGTTGTCCGGACTGCTGGATTTCGAGCCGACGGATACCGGCGTCAAACCGTCGACGCTGCGCTGCGGCACGTGCGGCATGACCTACGCCCAGTTCGGCAAGATCGGCCGCTTCGGATGCAGCGATTGCTATCGGAATTTCGCCAGCCGGCTGGATCCGCTGCTGAAGCGGGTGCAGGGCGGCAAGGTTCACGTGGGCAAAGTGCCGCGCCGCGCCGGCGGCAAGATGCGGACGAAACGGGAGATCGAACGTTTGCGGCGGGAACTGCAGCTTTCGGTCGAACGCGAGGATTTTGAAACGGCCGCGCACCTGCGCGACCGCATTCGCGAGCTGGAGCGGGAGATCGGGTAGCCCGGACGCACGCGGAGGCAAAAACGGAAGACGGGCTAACGGACGCACGGTTTGACGGGCAAACGGGAACAGCCTGATGAAAGGGAGATGGCACAATGGGCAAGTATTCCTTTACCCGGCAGGCGCTGAGTCCCTGGATGAAGGAACCGGGGCCGGAATCGGACGTCGTGCTGAGCAGCCGCATCCGCATCGCGCGGAATTTGCGGAATATCCCGTTCCCGTTGCAGGCGACGCCGGCGCAATCGGCCGAAGTGCTGAAGCGGCTGCTGGATGTGGCCGAGAGCGGCCGGCTCAACGGCATGGGGCCGCTTGAGACGATCCGCATCGACAGCCTCAGCGACCTGGAAAAAATGGTGCTGGTGGAAAAACATCTGATCAGTCCCGCGCTGGCCTCGGAGTCCCGAAACGGCGGCCTGATCCTTTCCGCGGGGGAACATATCAGCGTCATGATCAACGAGGAGGACCATCTGCGGATCCAGTGCCTGAGCCCCGGGTTCCAGGTGCGGGAAACGTGGGAGTGGGCCAGCAAGATCGACGACCTGTTCGAGGAAAGCGTCGATTACGCCTTCGACGAAAAGCTCGGCTATTTGACAAGCTGCCCCACCAACGTCGGCACGGGCATCCGCGCTTCCGTCATGATGCATTTGCCGGCGCTGGTCATCACCGGGCAGATCAACCGCGTGCTGTCGGCGGTGACGCAAATCGGCCTGGCGGTGCGGGGATTGTATGGGGAGGGCAGCGAGGCGACGGGCAACCTGTTCCAGGTGTCCAACCAGATTACCCTCGGCCAGTCGGAACTGGAAATTATCGACAACCTGCATCGCATCACGCGCCAGATCATCAGCCAGGAGAAAGAAGCCCGCAAACGGCTGCTGTCGGAGTCCCGCCTGCGCCTGGAGGACCGCGTCCGGCGTTCCTACGGCATTTTGCGGTACGCGGCGACCATCGATTCCAAGGAAACGGCGCAGCGGCTGTCCGACGTTCGCCTCGGGGTGAGCATGGGGCTGCTACCGGAAGTCAACGCGCAGGTGCTCAACGAGCTGCTGGTCAGCACGCAGCCGGGATTCCTGCAATATTTGTCCGGCGGTCACCTGAGCCCCGAAGAGCGGGATGTGAAACGCGCGGAGCTGATTCGCCGTCGACTGGCATCCGCCGGATGAATCGGCTATGCTAAATTTACCCTTCATTTCCACAGGAGGTGCCGTCTCATGATGTTCGGCAGATTCACCGAACGGGCGCAGAGGGTGCTGGCGCTCGCGCAGGAAGAAGCGGTGCGCCTGGGACACAACAACATCGGCACGGAACATATTTTGCTCGGGCTCATCCGGGAAGGCGAAAGCATTGCGGCCAAGGCGCTGACCGGTCTCGGTCTCGGGCTTGAGAAAATTCAGGCCGAGGTCGAAGCGCTCATCGGCCGGGGCCATGAACCTCCGACCAACATCGCGTACACGCCGCGCGCCAAAAAGGTGATTGAACTTTCCATGGACGAGGCGCGCAAGCTGGGACATACCTACGTCGGCACGGAGCACATCCTGCTCGGCCTCATTCGCGAAGGCGAAGGCGTTGCGGCCCGCGTGCTGAACAATCTGGGCATCAGCCTGAACAAGGCGCGTCAGCAGGTGTTGCAACTGCTGGGCAGCACCGAGAGCATCCAGACCAGCCACGGGCCGGCGGCCAACGTCAGCACGCCGACGCTGGACAGCCTGGCCCGCGACCTGACGGCGGCGGCCCGCGAGGGCAACCTCGACCCGGTTATCGGGCGGCAGCAGGAGATCGAGCGGGTCATTCAGGTGCTGTCGCGCCGGACGAAGAACAACCCGGTGCTCATCGGCGAGCCGGGCGTCGGCAAAACCGCCATCGCCGAAGGGCTGGCGCAGAAGATCGTCAACAACGAAATTCCCGAAACGCTGCGCGGCAAGCGGGTCATGACCCTGGACATGGGTTCCGTCGTGGCCGGCACGAAATACCGGGGTGAATTTGAGGACCGCCTGAAAAAGATCATGGACGAAATCCGCCAGGCGGGCAACGTCATCCTGTTCATCGACGAATTGCACACGCTCATCGGGGCGGGCGGCGCAGAAGGCGCCATCGACGCCTCCAACATTCTCAAGCCGGCCCTGGCCCGCGGCGAGCTGCAGTGCATCGGCGCGACGACGCTGGATGAATACCGCAAGTACATCGAGAAGGACGCCGCGCTCGAACGGCGGTTCCAGCCAATCATGGTCGAGCAGCCGACGCCGGAAGAAGCGATCCAGATTCTGCACGGGTTGCGTGACCGCTACGAGGCGCACCATCGCGTGAAAATCACCGACGACGCGATCGAAGCCGCGGTCCGGCTGTCCGACCGGTACATCACCGACCGGTACCTGCCGGACAAGGCGATCGACCTGATCGACGAGGCCTGTTCCAAGGTTCGCCTGCGCTCCTATACGGTGCCGCCGAACCTGAAACAGCTCGAACAGCGCCTGGAGGATATCCGCAAGGAAAAGGACGCCGCCGTGCAAAGCCAGGAATTTGAGAAGGCGGCGGCCCTGCGCGACACCGAACAGAAAATCCGCGAAGAACTGGAAATGACGAAGAATCAGTGGAAGGAAAAGCAGGGGCGCACCGATTCCGAAGTGACGCCGGACGACATCGCCCAAATCGTCGCCAGTTGGACCGGCATCCCCGTCGTGAAACTGGCGGAGGAAGAATCGGAGCGGTTGCTGAAGATGGAGGACATCCTGCACGCCCGCGTCATCGGCCAGGACGAGGCGGTCAAGGCGGTCGCCCGCGCCATTCGCCGCGCCCGCGCCGGATTGAAAGATCCGAAGCGGCCGATGGGTTCCTTCATCTTCCTCGGCCCGACCGGCGTCGGCAAAACCGAGCTGGCCCGCGCGCTGGCCGAAGCGCTGTTCGGCGACGAGAACGCGATCATCCGCATCGACATGTCGGAATACATGGAGAAACACTCCACGTCGCGGCTCGTCGGGGCGCCTCCGGGGTACGTCGGCTATGAGGAAGGCGGGCAACTCACCGAGAAAGTCCGCCGCAAACCGTACTCCGTCGTGCTGCTGGACGAGATCGAGAAGGCCCATCCGGAAGTGTTCAACGTGTTGCTGCAGGTGCTGGAGGACGGCCGGTTGACGGATTCGAAGGGACGCACCGTCGATTTCCGCAACACGCTCATCATCATGACGTCCAACGTCGGGGCGGATCAAATCCGCCGCAACGCGACGCTCGGGTTCACGGCCGTCCAGGATTCCGAACGGGACTACAACAACATGAAGGAGAAGGTGCTCGCCGAGCTGAAGAAGACGTTCCGTCCGGAGTTCCTGAACCGGATCGACGAGACGATCGTGTTCCATCCGCTCGACCAGGAGCATATCGAGAAAATCGTCGTGCTGATGGCGGAGGATCTGCGCAAGCGGCTGAAGGAACAGGACGTTTCCTTCGAGCTGACCGAGGCGGCCGTGAAGTTCCTGGCCAAGGAAGGGTTCGACCCGCAATACGGCGCGCGTCCGCTCCGCCGGGCGATCCAGAAATACATCGAGGACCGGTTGTCCGAGGAACTGCTGCTCGGCAAGATCCGCAAGGGCGACCATCTCGTCATCGACGAGGAAAACGGCGCCCTGACCGTCCGCACCAAGCAACAGGTGCCGAGCCAGGCGTAACGCCGGGCGCGGTCTCCCGACCGGGCCAACGGGTGACGGGCCAGGCGCGATGTCCGGCCCGGCACATGCTTTCCTATACGTGATCCTTAACAGACCCCCGCCTGATCGGACGGAGGCTCCGCCGATGGGTGCGGGGGTATTTTGTCGTTGAAACCGGTCGAGGGGAACGACCTTTGGCATGCCTGTTTTCCTTCCTGGGGAAAATGTCCGTATTCGCCGCACCGACATATGCTGTAGCATAGCGTCCGGCGAAGCCGCTTCCTGGTACGGACGCGAAGTTTTTCAAGTCCGGAAACGGCCGGTCCGGGGAGGGATGGCGATGTTACGGAGGCGCCGGGCGATGTATTGCCGCCGAAAACCGCTTCGCACCCAATCTTGGCGATCACGTCGGTCATGGCGATTCTACGGGCGGCGGTTCAGGCCGGGAACCTTATTGCTCGGCCTGCTGGGGAGCATCGCGCTGCTGCTGGCCCTGGTGTTGCTTGCCAAGCTGTTGCTGGTGCTGCTGTACCTGTCGGGATGCTTGCTGGTCGTTGCCCTGCTGCTATGGCTCGTCTGGCGGTGGTGGCACTGACGGGATGTATGGTACACTTTAGATTGATTGTTGGGGTGCACGAACGAACTAAATCGGATGCGCCGCGCAACCGATGGAAATAGATAACGGGATGAACCGTTAACGGGATAAATTGTCAGGCTTGTGAAACGAGGAAGACCGCGAATCGGACAACGCATCGCGGAAGCCGTTGCGGAAGGGGGCGAACTGGAGCCGTGGCCAAGGTCAAAGTCAGGTTCGTCTGCACCGAATGCGGCGCGGAGTCGCCCAAATGGATGGGCCGATGTCCCGGCTGCCAGGCCTGGAACACGATGACGGAGGAGGTCGTCGCGCCGGCCGGGCCCGCGGGCATGCGGGAAGCGCGTTTTCTGGCGAAAGATCCGCCCCGTTCCGTCGTACATATCGAAGGGAACCGGGAACCGCGCCTGTCGACCGGGCTGGAGGAACTGGACCGCGTGCTCGGCGGCGGACTCGTTCCCGGCTCGTTGCTGTTGGTCGGCGGAGACCCGGGGATCGGGAAGTCGACGCTGCTGTTGCAAACGTCCCATGCATTGGCCATGCGCGGGCTGAACGTGCTGTACGTGTCCGGCGAAGAGTCGGCCCAGCAGGTGAAGCTCCGCGCGGACCGGCTGGGCGCTCTGGCCGAGCGGCTGTACGTGCTCAGCGAGACGAACCTCGACCGCGTGGGGGAAGCGCTGGAGGCCGTCCGGCCGGATTTCCTCGTAATCGACTCCATCCAGACGGTATACCGGCCGGACGTGCCCTCCGCCCCGGGCAGCGTGTCGCAGGTGCGCGAGTGCGCGGCGGAACTGTTGCGCATCGCCAAAGGGCGCAACGTGGCCACCGTACTCGTGGGCCACGTCACGAAGGAGGGCGCCATCGCCGGTCCGCGGCTGCTGGAGCATATGGTCGACGCCGTTCTGTATTTCGAGGGCGAACGGCATCATACATACCGGATTTTGCGGGCGATCAAAAACCGCTTCGGCTCCACGAACGAAATCGGCATTTTTGACATGGCGGAGAACGGGCTGCGCCAGGTGCCGAATCCGTCGGAGTTGTTCCTGTCCGAACGGCCGCTCGGCGTGGCGGGCTCCTGCGTCGTCGCCAGTATGGAGGGCACCCGCCCGGTGCTCGTGGAACTGCAGGCGCTGGTGGCGCCGACGCATTTTCCTTCGCCGCGACGGATGACCGCCGGCTGGGATCATAACCGCCTGGCGCTGGTCATCGCGGTGCTGGAGAAACGGATGGGGTTTTTCCTGCAAAACCAGGACGCCTATCTGAACGTGGCGGGCGGCGTGAAGCTGGTGGAGCCGGCGGCGGATCTGGCCGCGGCGGTTTGCCTGGCGTCCAGCTTCAAGGACATTCCGACCCAGCCGTACGACGTCGTGTTCGGCGAAGTCGGGCTGACCGGGGAAGTGCGGGCCGTTTCCAGGGCCGAACAGCGGGTGAAGGAAGCGCACAAATTGGGATTCCGGCGGGTCATTTTGCCCTCGAGAAGCATGAAAGGATGGCGGCCGCCGCAAGGCATCAAACTGATCGGCGTGGATACCGTGGCGGATGCGTTGCGCGCGGCTTTGGGACAGGGGTGATGGCGATGAAAGAAAAGGAAGAAGATTTGATGAACCAGGTGCTGCCGATGGTTGCCCCGGGAACCCCGTTCCGGGAAGGACTGGAGAACGTGCTGCGCGCGAAGACCGGGGCGCTCATCGTCGTGGGCGCCGGCCCGGAAGTGATGGCGCTGGTCGACGGGGGGTTCGCCATCAACTGCGACTTCAGTCCGAACTACTTGTACGAGCTGGCCAAAATGGACGGCGCCATCATTCTGAGCGACGACGCCAAAAAAATTTTGTACGCGAACACCCAGCTCATACCGGATTCCTCCATCCCGTCCACGGAGACCGGCATCCGGCACCGGACCGCCGAGCGGGTCGCCCGGCAGACCGGCAAGCTCGTCGTGTCCATTTCGCAACGCCGCAACGTCATCACCTTGTATCAGGGCCATTTGCGTTACACGCTGAAAGAGATGGGCGTCATTCTGACGAAGGCGAATCAGGCGATCCAGACGCTGGAGCGTTACCAGGCGGCGTTTGCCCAGGCGCTCACCAACCTGTCGGCCCTTGAGTTCGAGGAACAGGTGACGATGCATGACGTGACGTACGTGTTGCAGCGCGTGGAAATGCTGCTCCGCATCAAGGCGGAGATCAATCGTTACGTGACGGAGCTTGGCAACGAGGGACGGCTCATCGGCATGCAGATGGAGGAACTGGTCGGCTCGGCGGAGGAGGAAATGCGCCTGCTGCTCAAAGATTACGCCCGCGACAACAGCGACGAGAAAATCCGGGACATCCTGCAGGCGTTCAAAAAACTTCCCTCCGAGGAGTTGCTCGATCCGGGCCAGGTGCTGCGCGTGCTCGGCTACCATTCGGTTGCCGTGGCGGAAGAAGGGCTGATGCCGCGCGGTTACCGGCTGCTGCACAAAATCCCGCGCCTGCCCGGCCTGATCATTCACAATCTGGTGGAGCGTTTCGGCACGCTGGCGCAGATCATGGCAGCCACCATCGAGGAGTTGGACGAGGTGGACGGCATCGGCGAGATCCGGGCCCGCTCCATCCGGGACGGACTTCGCCGCATACGGGAACAAGTGTTAATTGACAGACACATTTGAGCGATTTTAAAATGTAAAGACGGCAGTGCGCCGAAAAAGGGGCGCGGGAAAGTCGAGGTGAATCCGATGGTGGCCAAATCGCTGCCCAGCGTGTTTACGATCGGCAACCTGTTTCTCGGCGTTGTGTCTATCATCATGGCGTTTCACGGCCAGGAGAACAACGCTGCACTGCTGGTGTTTCTCGCGTTGTTGCTGGATAGTCTGGACGGACGGGTCGCCCGGGCGCTGAACGCCCAAAGCGATTTCGGCAAGGAACTGGATTCGCTGTCCGACGTGGTCTCTTTCGGCGTGGCGCCGGCCTTCATCATGTATCAGGCCGCTTTCGTTTCGATCGAACCCGCCTTGGCGTGGAGCGTGACCGCCATCTTTCCGATTTGCGGCGCGCTGCGCTTGGCTCGTTTCAATGTCCGCGACGGCTTGCCCGGCTATTTCGTCGGTTTGCCCATTCCGGCGGCCGGCGGCGTGTTGTCGGCGTTGGCGTTGTTCAAGGACGATTTGCACGTTTCGCTGCTCGTTCTCAGTACGCTGGCGTTGTCCTATTTGATGATCAGCACGACGAAATATCCGAATTTCAAGCGATTCGGTTTGCCCAAGCCGGCCATCTGGGCGATCCCGATGGTCGTCGCCGGTGCGGCCGTATTGGCTTGGTCGTTCCCGCAAGCGATTCCCCGGATTGCGCTGGTCATGCTGCTCGGGTATGCGCTGTGGGGGTTCAAGCGGAACGTCGACCGGCTCATCCGGCGAGTGCGCAAACGGGGTCTGCGTGCGGAAGAGGCGGAACGGCGGAAACATCACAGCGCGTGACGGCGCGTCCTGAGGAGCCGGTGTGCGGCGGCGATCCGAGCGGGTTGGCGTCACGGCAGGGCGCGAGGTGGAATGGCGCAGGAGTGCTGGGGTCGCCGGCGGCGTTGGCGTCTGCGGCGTGCCCTGTCTTGCAGTCACGCGTCACGCGCAAGCAAGCGGTGACGCGCATGGGGGCGCGAAACGCGGGGACGTGCTGCGGAAGAAACATTCAGGCAACGGAATCAAACGGAATCAGATAGCTGGCGACAAGCAGGGAGATCGCTTGAGTTGCAGTCTCAAGCGTTCTCCCTTTTTTGTTTGCGCGGGCGCGGACCGGCGTTCCATTCCGTCACGTCAGATTGAACAGGCCGAGGGTGGAGCACTTTTTCCGTTCGTCGTCCACCACTTCGTCCAGCCGGATATCCAGCAGGTTGCCGATGGCCGCCAAATAAAACAGGTGTTTGCCCATTTCGGAACGGATGAACTCCCGGCAGTGTTCGCACAGGCGCCCGGACAGATGGGACGCGGACAGGCGCTTCGCCTCGTCCAGCCCCTCCGCCTTCACAAAATCCTGCTTCTGAGCGTTCAGTTCGATGCATCCGCACTCGGTGACGGCCTTGGCCACCGTCCGATTGACGGACGCGGGAGACTGGCTGAATTTGGTCATGACATCCAACAAACTGCGATGACGGAGCAGCAGCTCGGACACCAGCCGCTGAAACTCCTGCAATTGCGAATCGCTCATCCGTCCCGACCTCCGCTCACTTGGCAAGTTTTTATCGTCTTCCTCATTATAAGACGGGCTGGTTGCGGATTCCAACAAGAGTTTGGGTGCGAGATTTTTGGCACATACTGTTAACGGAATTCCGCTGCAAAAAACAGGGAGTGATTCGCATGGTTATCAAACGTGCGTTACAGATCGCCGGCATTCTGCTGGGCGCCATGGTCGCCAGGCAGTGGAGCTCGGGCGGCTGGGGCGGACAGGCGGTCTGGATGGGCGGCGTGACGGGGCACACGGCCAGCACCGGCAACTCGCTGTTCCTGGCGCTGGGGGCGCTGATCGGTCTGCTGTTGGCCACGGTAGTCGCCGGGCCGGTCGCGGACCGGTTGACACGGGGCATCAACCAGTTGGTGCTTTTGCCCGCGCCGGATCTCGTTGCGGGGACAGCGGGGGGCATGCTCGGGCTGGCCGCGGGAGCGCTGGCGTATCCGTTCGTGTCCGGCATTCCCCGTTACGGGGAGTTGCTGGCGACGATGCTGACCGTGACGCTGGTTTACGCCGGAGCAAAGATCGCGTGGCACAAAAAGGAGGAACTGGCCGGTTTGTTCGCCCGCCGGACGGACGCTCAGGCGAACGAGGCGGAGGAACCGCGTTTTGAGGAACACAAGATTCTGGATACGAGCGTCATTATCGACGGCCGAATCGCGGACATTTGCAAAACCGGATTTATTGAGGGGACGCTGGTCATCCCCGAATTTGTCCTGGAAGAGCTGCAGCATATCGCCGATTCGTCCGACCTGCTCAAACGCAACCGCGGGCGGCGGGGCCTCGACATTTTGAACAAGATCCAGAAGGAACTCGACGTCAAGGTGCTCATCTACGAAGATCCGAACGACGACGGCGGCGAAGTGGACGGCCGGCTGGTCAAGCTGGCCAAGGCGCTGCGCGGCAAGGTGGTCACCAACGATTTCAACCTGAACAAGGTGTGCGAATTGCAGGGGGTGCCGGTTCTGAACATCAACGACCTGGCGAATGCGGTCAAACCGGTGGTGCTGCCCGGCGAGGAGATCGTCGTCCACGTCATCAAGGACGGGAAAGAGCACGGGCAGGGCGTCGCCTATCTGGACGACGGGACGATGATCGTAGTGGAAAACGGCCGGGATTTTATCGGCTCGACGATGGAAGTGCTCGTCACCAGCGTGTTGCAGACGTCCGCCGGCCGGATGATTTTCGCCAAGCCGAAGATGCTGGAAAAGGCGCTGTAAGGTCCATCGGGTTGCCGATTCCCTTTGAAAAAGGTTGGAAAACGTGCGCCGACGCGGTATGATGGTACTGGCAGCGGGCGCAATCGGGCGGGATGCCGGACGGATCCCGCCTTTTGGCCTGTTTGGGGCTCAATCCGCAAAGACCGGGATCGTATACGTGTGGCACCGGACGGTTGACGGGCGATGGCTGAAAAGGGGGATCGGCGAATGAGATGGGGAGCGGTGATCGTCGCCGCCGGCCGCGGCCGGCGGATGGGCGCGCCCGGCAACAAGGTGTTTCTGCCTCTGGGCGGTCGGCCCATTCTCGCGCATACCCTGGCGGCCTTCGAGGCGTGCGCGGTGGTGGAAGCGCTGGCGGTGGTGGTGGCGCCGGGCGAGCGTGAGCGTGCGGCGGAAATTTGCGCGGCGGCGGGCTGCCGGAAGGTGACCGCCATCGTCGAGGGCGGGGCGGAGCGGCAGGACAGCGTGCGGGCCGGACTGGCCGCGCTGGACACTGAGGGTGTGCTTGTCCATGACGCGGCCCGGCCGCTGGTGACGCCGGAAAGGATCGACGCGTGCCGGCGCGCCGCCGAGGAGCACGGAGCCGCGGCGCTTGCCGTGCCGGTCAAGGACACGATCAAGGTGACGGACGATGACGGCTGGATCGTGGCGACGCCGGAGCGGCGGACGCTGTGGGCGGTGCAGACGCCGCAGGCGTTTGTGCGATCGGAACTGGCGGAGGCGCACCGGCTGGCGCTGGCGGACGGCGTCATGGCGACGGACGACGCGATGCTGCTGGAGCGGCTCGGGCGGCGGATCGCCGTGGTTGAAGGCGATTATGGAAACGTGAAAATTACGACGCCGGAAGATTTGTGGCTGGCGGAGCGTCTTCTGGCCCGGCGGAAGTCGCCGGAGGGGGTTGTCGCCGAGTGGAACGCTCAGCAGTCCGCCGAGTGGAACGCACAGCAGTCATCCGATGAGGGGAGAACGGACATGATACGCGTGGGACAAGGGTTTGACGTCCATCGGCTGGTGGAAGGGCGGCCGTGCATCATCGGCGGCGTCCGCATTCCTTACGAAAAAGGCTTGCTCGGGCATTCCGACGCTGATGTCCTGTTGCACGCCGTCGCCGATGCGGTGCTCGGGGCGCTGGCGCTGGGGGACATCGGCCGGCATTTCCCGGACACCGATCCGGCTTACGCCGGTGCCGACAGCCTTATGCTGCTGAAGCGCGTGTGGGCGATGGCGAAAACGCGCGGGTATCGCCTCGGCAATGTCGACGCCACCATTATTGCCCAGGAACCGAAGATGGCGCCGCACGTGCCGGAGATGGTTCGGAACATCGCCGGCGCGCTGGAGTGCGAGGCCGAGCGGGTCAGCGTGAAAGCGACGACGTCGGAACGCCTCGGCTTCACCGGGCGCGGGGAAGGCATCGCCGCGCAGGCGATTGTATGCCTTGTACGCGATGTGTTATGATGCAGGGTATGATGGAGGGTACTTGATGACGGCAATGATCTGATGCAGGGTACGGATGGGATTTAGGAACAAGCCATGCGGAATGATGGGTGTGATCGCCTGTTGCCGGCATGGACGACAGAGACAGCCACGCACGGGGGGATTGGGGATGAGCGGCAAGGTTCGCGTCCGGTACGCGCCGAGTCCGACAGGGCATCTGCACATCGGCAACGCGCGCACGGCCATTTTCAATTACCTGTTCGCCCGCCATCATGGGGGCGAGTTCATCATCCGCATTGAGGATACCGACGTGAAGCGCAATGTGGCCGGCGGCGAGGAAAATCAATTGGCTTATCTGAAATGGCTCGGCGTCGATTGGGACGAAAGCGTCGACAAGCCGGGGGCTTACGGGCCGTACCGCCAGACGGAACGGTTGGACATTTACCGCCGGTATTGGCAGGAGTTGCTCGATCGCGGTCTCGCTTACCGGTGCTACTGTACGGAGGAGGAACTGGAACGGGAGCGGGAGGAGCTGGCGGCTCGCGGTCTGAACCCGGGTTATTCGGGCAAGTGCCGGCACTTGTCCGCGGAGGATAGGGCCCGGCTCGAAGCCGAAGGCCGGGTGGCCAGCATCCGGTTCCGCGTGCCGGAAGGGCGGACTTACACGTTCCACGACATGGTGCGCGGCGACATTACGTTCCGATCGGAAGATTTCGGCGATTTTGTCATCGTCAAAAAGGACGGCATTCCCACTTACAATTTCGCTGTTGTCATTGATGATCATCTGATGGAGATTACGCATGTGCTGCGCGGGGAGGACCACATCACGAACACGCCGCGCCAGCTCATGATTTACGAGGCGTTCGGCTGGACGCCGCCGACGTTCGGACACATGACGCTGATTTTCAACGAACAGCGCAAAAAATTGTCCAAACGTGACGAATCGATCATCCAGTTCATCGAGCAATACGACAAGCTCGGCTATTTGCCCGAGGCGCTGTTCAATTTCATCGCGCTTCTTGGCTGGTCGCCGGAAGGGGAAGAAGAGATTTATTCGCGGGAGCAACTCATCCAAATTTTCGACGCCAACCGGTTGTCGAAAAGCCCCGCGGTTTTCGACACGGCCAAGCTGAGCTGGATGAACCAGCATTACCTGAAAGCGGCCCCCACGGAACGCGTCGTTTCCCTGTGCGTGCCCCACTTGCAACAAGCGGGGCGCTTGCCGGAGCAGCCTTCGGAGGCGGACATGGCCTGGGCAACGGCCCTGGTGGAGCTGTTCCGCGACCATTTGCGTTACGCGGCGGAAATTGTTCCGCTGTCGGATCTGTTTTTCCGCGAACCGCTGGAAATGGACGAGGAGGCCCGGGCCGTTCTGGCGGAAGATACGGCTCCCGCCGTGCTGGCGGCATTTCGGCGGCAGGTGGAGGAGGCCGGGCCGGAAGGTTTTCAGCCGGATCGGATCAAGTCCATGATCAAGGCGGTCCAGACGGAAACAGGCGCCAAGGGCAAGGCGTTGTTTATGCCGATCCGGGTGGCGCTCACCGGGCAGGTGCACGGTCCCGATCTGAATGGATGCATTTGGCTTCTCGGCCGGGACAAGGTGTTGCGGCGGTTGAGCGAGGCGTTGGAGAAGATCGGGAAAGCCGAGAGTTAAGTCCGTGCTGTCAAGCGGCTGCTTGACAGCGGGTGGTTGCCAGCGGTCGGCGGGATGGAGAACGGCCGGCCTGGCGTGAAGTGACCGGTTGCGTGGCGTCGGACGTCCGACCGGACAGTACGCATGACTGTCGGGCTCGGGGTGGATAACCGCACGTCGCAACCGGTCGGTTCCTTTGGGGCTTTTGGCGATGAGATCGGCGGAAAAACCGTCTATCTCAGGCT
>SPLK01000188.1_pt1 | contig 23192 bp, 21 predicted proteins | sample 2456111 | NCBI WGS metagenome assembly SPLK01 (sample SAMN11156906, study PRJNA527647) | hot springs metagenome | biome: Geothermal region; feature: Hot spring; material: tree branch in hot spring; isolation source: hot spring sediment rich in lignocellulosic material ... | reverse complement strand
TCGCCTTCCCCGCCACAGGGAGCCTGACTTTCACCTACGGCTACCAAAGGAACTGAGGCATGAGGTTCTGGACTGCCCTCCTTCTCCTCCCCCTTCTCCTTGGGGGGCCGCCCGCCTGGGGGCGGGAAGGGGGAGAGGGCGGGCTCCCTCCCTTAACGGCAGAGCCTGGGGCCACCCTCCTCCTGACCTTTCAGGAAGCGCCCCCTGGGGGGAGGTTGGCCGTTCCTGAGGGCCTCGCCGTCCTCCTCCCGCCCAAGGGGCAGGGAGGGGTAGAGGTGGCGGTTCTGAAAGTGCCCTCCGCCTTTCCCCCTGGATCCTACCCCGTTTGCCTAGAGGGAGAGGGGACACGGGTCTGCCGCACCCTTCTGGTGCCCGCCCGTCCCCGCCTGGACCTTGCTCCCCCCGCCCGGGCCCTTGGCCAGGAACTCCGCCTCCTCCTCAAGAACGGGGGGAACGTTCCCTTGGGCATCCGCCTCTCCGCCCTGGAGGGGGAGGTGGAGTCCGAAGGGAGGATCCTGTCCCTCCCCCCTGGGGCGGAGGAGGAGGTTCGCCTTGCCCTTAGGGGCTATGGCCTCCTCCGCCTCTCCGTTTCCGCCCCACCCCTTCCTGAGCGGATCCACCTAATCCGGGTGCTGCCAGAAGGAGGGGCTCCTCCGCCTTACGTCCTCCTTGGGCATCTTGCCCTTCGCTCCGATGAGGGGGGCACGCTTTCCCTCGAGGGCCCCTTGGCCCGGGATGCGGGCCTTGCTCTCCGCCTGGCCTATCCCCTAGAGGGGAGCGCCATCGGGCTCTCCTACGGCCCCTACGCCCTGCGCCTTTCCCCTTCCGCTCTGGAAGGGGGCTACGCGGTGGGAGGGGTAGGTATCCGCCTGGGGGTAGGAAGGGGAAGCTTTTGGACGGAGGGGGTTTGGCGCGAATCCGGCGGCCAGATCCTTTACGCCCTGCGCCTTTCCGGCCAAGGGGTGGAGGGAGCTTACGCCGACGGAACCTACGCCCTCCGGCTAGGATGGGCCGGGTCGGTCTATGCCGAAGCCCATCGCTACGGGGACCCTTACCTCTTCGGCCGGTACGCTTCCGGATCCCTTTCCCTAGCCCTTTCCACCGGGGGGCTGGATCTGGAGGGGCAGTACCCTTTCGGCCTCCGGCTGGCTTACCGCTTCGCCGAACCTTCCTTCTTCGGCCGTTTGGAGGGGCGGTTTTGGGAGGGGGGATGGACCTTCTCCGCCCGGGTGGCCTATCCTCTTTCCCCCTTGGCCGTGGGCCTTTCGGGAGAGGTGGGAACCCTCCCCCGCCTTGGCCTCTCCCTGGCCTATGGGGGTAGGCCCCTCTCAGGGAACGCGGAGGTGGGCTGGTCCCCTTCGGACCTCAGCGCCTCCCTGGCCCTCTCCTACGAGGAGGAACCGTTGGCCTTCCGCCTTTTGGTGGGTTACCCTTACCGGTTTTTTCTGGAGGGGATCTACCGCTTTCGCCTTCCCGTGCCCCAGGAACTAACCCTTGCCCTAGGAGGCTATGACCGGGTGCCGGTGGAGGGGGTAGTGCGCCTAGGGGATAAGGGCCTTGGGGGGGTTCGGCTGGGCTATGGGGATGCGGAAGTGCGGACCGACATGGGAGGGCGCTTTCTCCTCTATCTCCCCCGGGAAGGGGCCCGGGTGAGGGTGGAGCCCCCGCCCGGGATCCTCGCCCTGCCCAGGGAGGTCTTTTTGAAGCCGGGGGAGGGGCCTGTCCAGGTGGACCTTCCCCCTGCGGCCCGCCTTTCCCTCACCTGCCAGGGGGAAGGGGGACGGGGGGCCCTTCTGGTGGGGCCCGTAAGCCTCCTCCTGGGGTGCGGCGGTAGGGCTATTCTGCCTCCTGGGGTCTACCGGGTTCTGCCCCAGGCCCTCCCCGGGTACGGGGCGGAGCCTGGGGAAGTGGCCCTCTCCCCAGAAGAGGAAAAGGGGCTAACCCTCACCTTCACCCGCCCCCTCCTTCCGGAGGGGGAAAGGGGCCCCTTCTCCGTTAGGGTTCCTTCCGCTGTGGCCCCCGGGGAGGCCTTCACCCTCGAGGTGAACCCCCCGGGGCCTTTCCGGGCCTTTTTCGCGGGGAAGGCTTACGAGGGCGAGGGGCCTTTGCTCCTCCAAACCCCCTGGGAGGCCAAGCCTGGGGAGGCCCTACCCCTAAGGGTGGAAACGGAGCTCGGCAGGAAAACCCTGCTCCTCCGAGTAGAGGCTAAGCCCCTCCTCCAGGTGAGCCTGGTGCCTTCTAGGGCGAGGCTGGGAGAGGTGGTGGAGGTGGTGGCCGAAACCCTTTTCCCTGCGGAGGAGGTTTCCCTCCTCCTTCCTGGGGGGACCCTCCCCTTAGAGCGGAAGGGCCCGGGTCTTTTTGTTGGGCGCTTTTCCGTGGACGAGAGGTTCTACGAAGGGGCAGAGAAGGTCACCGAAACCCTCTTGGGCCTTTCCCTTAAGGTGCGGGCCTGCCAGGGGGAGCGGTGTGTGGAAGAGGGGAAAAGGCTTCTCCTGAGATAGGGCTTTAAGGCAAAAGGTGGTGCGGGACACTTGTCCCTTCCCTTTGGCCGTGCTAACCTAACAAACGATCGTTAGCCATGGACCGCCGCAGCCAGATCCTCACCGTGGCCGGGCACCTCTTCAGCCAGCGGGGCTACCACGCCACCAGCATCCGCGACCTGGCCCGGGCCCTGAACCTCCAGGGGGGAAGCCTCTACGCCCACATCGCCTCCAAGGAGGAGCTCCTTTTGGAGGTGGTGCGGCAGGCGGCCCAGAAGTTCCAGGAGGTCCTGGAGGGCCTAACGGGGGACCCCGTGGCCAAGCTCAAGGCCCTGGTCCGGGGCCACCTCCGGGTCATCGCCGAGGAGCTCCCCCGGGCCACGGTCTTCTTCCACGAGTGGAAGCACCTCTCCCCCCCCTACCTGGAGGAGGCCAAGGCCCTGAGGCGCCGCTACGAGGAGGGGGTGCAGAGGGTGGTGGAGGAAGGGGTTAGGGCAGGGGTCTTCCGGGTGGAGGACGTGCGCCTGGCCACCCTCTTCCTCCTTTCCGCCCTCAACTGGACCTACCAGTGGTACCGGCCGGATGGGCCCCTTTCTTTGGAAGAGCTTTCGGAAGCGTACGCCGGGATGCTCCTACGGGCGCTCGGTGCGGAAGGAGGGCAGGATGGTGAAGCTTAGGATCGGCTACCCGGAAGACCCGGACTACCAGGAGAGGTTGGAGGAGTTCGAGGCCCGCATCGCCCGGGGGGAGAAGATTGAGCCCGGGGACTGGATGCCCGCGGAGTACCGCCGCCAGCTCATCCGCATGATCTCCCAGCACGCCCACAGCGAGTGGGTGGGGATGCTCCCCGAAGGGGCCTGGATCCCCCGCGCCCCCTCCTTGAGGCGGAAGCTCATCCTCCTGGCCAAGGTCCAGGACGAGGCGGGCCACGGCCAGTACCTCTACCACGCGGCCGAGACCCTGGGGGTGACGCGGGAGGAGATGGTGGAGGCCCTCCTTTCCGGGAAGGCCAAGTACTCCAACATCTTCAACTACCCCACCCTCACCTGGGCGGACGTGGGCATCATCGGCTGGCTGGTGGACGGGATGGCCATCAAGAACCAGACCATGCTGGCCCAGTGCTCCTACGGGCCCTACTCCCGGGCCATGGTGCGCATCTGCGCGGAGGAGACCTTCCACCACAAGCAGGGGAAGGAGGCGGTCCTCCTCTACGCCAAGGGCTCCCCCAAGCAGCGGCGGATGGTCCAGGACGCCCTGAACCGCTGGTGGTGGCCCACCCTGATGATGGCCGGGCCCCACGACACCGACTCCCCCCACACCCCCCTCCTCCTCCGCTGGGGCATCAAGACCAAGACCAACGACCAGATCCGCCAGGAGTTTTTGGACGAGCACGTGCCCGAGCTTTTGGAGGCGGGGCTGGTTCCGCCCGACCCCGAGCTCCGCTACGACGAGAAGACGGGGCACTGGGTCCACGGCCCCATCCCCTGGGACGAGTTCTGGAAGGTCATCAATGGGGAGGGCCCCATGAACCGGCACCGCCTCCTGGCGCGCCAGCGGGCCCACGAGGAGGGGCGCTGGGTGCGGGAGGCCCTCGAGGCCTACAGCAAGCGCCGCCTGGCCCAGGCCGCGGATTAGGAGGGCGCCATGTGGGGAACGGAATGGCCCCGGTTTGAGGTGATCAAGCAGGACGTGAAGAGCGCCCCACCCCAGATGGTGGGCTCGGTGCACGCCGTAGACCCCGAGCACGCCTTGGTGGTGGCCCGGCACGTCTTCGTGCGCCGCCCCGCGGCCCATGCCCTCTGGGTGGCCCCGGCGGAGGCCTTCTACGCGGTCACCCGGGAGGGCCTGAAAGACCCCCCGCCCCCCGAGGGCCCCCCTGGGGTCTACTGGGTCTTCGCCCGGCGGAGCCAGCGCCGGAGCATGGTCTACGGGGACCTGGTGGGCCGCTACCAGGCGGAAAACCCCCTGGAGGCCATCCGCCAGGCCCTCCTCGAGGTCCAGGGCTACGCCTTCTACGCGGTGCCCGAGGCCCTGCTCCACGGCACCGAGCCCAAGGAGGAGGTCTTGGAGAGCTGGTTCGCCCCGGCCAAGGAGAAGACCTACCGGCTCCAGTCCTACTACGGCCTGGTCACGGCCAAGGAGGAGAAGGATGCTTGAGGCCCTTAAACCCCAGCTCATCGCCCGCCTCCAGGCCCTGGCGGACGACGAGGTGGTGCTTGCCCAGCGCCTTTCCGAATGGGTGGCCCACGCCCCCATCCTGGAGGAGGACATCGCCATCGCCAACCTGGCCCAGGACGAGCTGGGCCACGCCAAGCTCTACCTGGAGCTGAGGCGGGAGCTGGACGGTTCGGACCCCGACCGGCTCGTCTTCTTCCGCGACCCTCTGGAGTACGGGAACGCGGTGATGGTGGAGCTTCCCAAGGGGGACTGGGCCTTCACCATGGTGCGCCAGTACCTCTTTGACCTCTACGAGAAGACCCTTCTGGAGGCCCTAAGGGGAAGCGCCTACCCCCCCCTGGCGGAGGTGGCGGAAAGGATCCTCAAGGAGGAGCGCTTCCACCTCCACCACTCCGCCCTCTGGGTGGAGCGCCTGGCCCTGGGCACGGAGGAGTCCTACGCCCGCACCCAGAAGGCCCTGGACCTCCTCTTCCCCTACGCCCGCCAGCTCTTCCAGCCCCTTCCCGGGGAGGAGGCCTTGGTGGAGGCGGGGGTGTTCCCCGACCTCCAAGCCCTCCTCCCCCACTACCTGGAGGAGGCCACGGGCCGCCTGAAGCGCCTTGGCCTCAATCCGCCGGAAGGGGGGTACGTGCCCAAGAACCGTACGGAGCACACGGAGTACCTCTGGTCCCTCCTTGCCGAGATGCAGTCCGTGGCCCGCTGGGACCCGGAGGCCAAGGCATGGTAGCGCGCTACTGGGAGGCCCTAAAGGAGGTCAAGGACCCCGAGCTCCCCTTCCTGGACGTGGTGGAGATGGGGATGGTGGTGGGCCTCGAGGCGGAAGGGGAGGGGGTTAGGGTCCGCTTCCGCCCCACCTTCTCGGGCTGCCCCGCCCTGGCCCTCATCCGGGAGGAGATAGCGAGGGCTCTCCGCCGGGCGGGGGCGGCTTGGGTGGAGGTGGAGGAGGTGCGCACCCCCTGGAGCACGGAGGCCATGGCCCCTTCCGCGCGGGAAAAGCTTCGTTCCCAGGGCATTGCCCCGCCCCTTCCCCTTCCCATGGCCGAGGCCTACCCTCCCTGCCCCCGGTGCGGGAGCGCGGAGGTGGAGCTCAAAAACCCCTTCGGGGCTACGCTTTGCAAGCGGCTTTTCCAGTGCCGCGCCTGCGGCGAGGTCTTTGAGGCCTTCAAGACGGTGTGACCATGATCCTGGAAAGCTACCTCCTGGGCGAATGGCGGCGGGGTGGGGGAGAGGGGGTTCCCATCCGGGACCCGGCCACGGGGGAGGTCCTGGCCCGGGCCTCCACGGAAGGGCTGCCCCTGAAGGAAGCGGTGGCCTACGGGCGGGAGGTGGGGGGGAAGGCCCTCCTGGCCTTGGGCTTCCAGGAGCGGGGGCGGCGGCTTAGGGCCCTGGCCCAGTTCCTTTCCGAAAGGAAAGAGGAGCTTTACCGCCTCTACCTCACCACGGGCGGCACCCGGCGGGACGCCTGGTACGACGTGGATGGGGGCATCGGGGTCCTCTTCACCTACGCCAGCCTGACCCGCAACCTTCCCGAGGGGAACGTTCTCCCCGAGGAGGAGGCCCTCCTCCTCTCCAAGGACGGGGCCTTCCAGGGCCGGCACGTCCTCGTGCCCAAGGGGGGGGTTACCCTCCAGATCAACGCCTTCAACTTCCCCGTCTGGGGCCTTTTGGAGAAGTTCGCCCCCGCCTTCCTGGCCGGGGTCCCCACCCTGGCCAAGCCCGCCACCCCCACGGCCCACGTGGCCCAGGCCCTGGTCCGGCTCATGCTGGACTCCGGCCTCCTCCCCGAGGGGAGCCTGCAGCTTTTGGTGGGCGGGGTGGGGGACCTCTTTGAGGCCCTGGACCACCGGGCAGCGTCTTCTTCACCGGCTCCCGGGCCACCGCGGAGCGCCTGGCCCGCCACGAGGCCTTCCTGAAGCGGGGGGCCCTTTTCAACGCCGAGGCGGACTCCATCAACCCCGCCGTCCTGGGCCTCCGTGCGGGGGAGGAGGAGCTAAAGCGCCTCGCCCAGGAGATCGCCCAGGAACTCACCATCAAGGTGGGGCAGCGGTGCACGGCCATCCGCCGGGTCTTCGCCCCCAAGGAGCGGTTAGGGGCGCTCCTCGAGGCCACCCGGGCCCACCTTGAAGCCCTCCGCCTGGGGGACCCTCGGGAGGAGGGGGTGGATATAGGGCCCCTCGCCTCCTTGGAGCAGAAGGAGGAGGTCCTGCGGGCGGTGGAGGGCCTCCTCGCCGCGGGGGCCCAGGTCTACTGGCGCCACGGGGGCCGGGAGGACGGGGCCTTCTTCCCGCCCCTCCTCCTCCTGGCGGAGGACCCCGCCCCGGAGGCCCTCCACACCCTGGAGGCCTTCGGCCCCGTGGCCACCTTCATGCCCTACGGGACCCCGGAGGAGGCCGCGGAGCTGGCCCGAAGGGGCGGGGGGAGCCTGGTGGCCACCGTGGCCACCCCGGACCCCGAGGAGGCCCGCTTCTACCTCCTGGCCCTGGGGCCCCACGTGGGCCGCCTCCACTTCCTGAACCATCGGGACGCCCACGCCTCCACCGGCCACGGCTCGCCCCTCCCCCGCCTCCTCCACGGGGGGCCGGGCCGGGCGGGCGGGGGGGAGGAGCTTGGGGGGGTGCTCTCCCTTAAGCGCCACCTCCGCCGCCTGGCCCTGCAGGCGGACCCCCACCTCCTCCAGGCCCTCACCGGGGAGTACGCCAAGGGAGCGGAGCGGCCCGCCCAGGTGCACCCTTTCCGCAAGCCCTACGAGGAGCTGGAGATCGGGGAGACCCTCACCACCCACCGGCGCACGATCACCGAGGCGGACATCGCCCTTTTCTCCGCCCTCTCCTGGGACCACTTTTACGCCCACACGGACGAGATCGCCGCCCGGGAGAGCCTCTTCGGCAAGCGGGTGGCCCACGGGTACTTCGTCCTCTCTGCGGCCGCGGGGCTCTTCGTGGACCCCGCGCCGGGGCCCGTCCTCGCCAACTACGGCCTCGAGGGCCTCCGCTTCCTGGAGCCCGTGGCCGCAGGGGACACCCTCCAGGCCCACCTTACGGTGAAGGCCAAGCGCCCCCGGGACGAGAAGACGGGGGTGGTGGAGTGGGCGGTGGAGGTGAGAAACGGGGAGGGGAAGACGGTGGCCACCTACACCCTCCTCACCCTGGTGGCCCGCAAAGTACCCTAAGGCCATGCCCGACGCCATCGTGGTGGGGGCGGGGATCGTGGGGGCGGCCTCCGCCTACCGCCTGGCCGAGGCCGGGCTTCGGGTCCTCCTCCTGGAGAAGGAGGCCGCCTTCGCCCGGGGCTCCACGGGCCGGAGCGCGGCCGGGGTGCGGGTGCAGTTCTCCGAGCCCGTGAACGTCCTCCTCTCCTACCGCTCCATCCTGGAGTACCGCGCCCTTCCCGAGGCCCGCTACCGGCCCATCGGTTACCTCTTCCTGGTCCCTGAGGCCCTGGCCGGGGCCCAGGAGGAGGCCCTAAGGACGCAAACGGCCCTGGGGGTCCCCGTGCGCCGGCTTTCCCTGGAGGAGGCGGAGGGCCTCGTCCCCTTCCGCAAGGAGGGCCTGGCCTTCGCCACCTTCGGCCCCCTGGACGGGGTCATAGACCCCCACGGGGCCACGGCCTTCTACCTGCAAAGGGCCCGGGCCCTGGGGGCGGAGGTGCGCTTCGCCGAACCGGTGGTGGGGGCGGAGCGCATAGGGAGAGGCTTCCGGGTCTATACCCCTAAGGGCGCCCACGAGGCCCCTCTTGTCCTCTTGGCCACGGGGGCCTGGACGGGGGCGGTGGGGCGGCTCTTTGGGGTGGACCTCCCGGTGTGGCCCCTAAGGCGCATGGTCTTCGCCACCGCCCCCACCCCCTTCCCCCACGCCTTTCCCCTCACCGTGGACCTGGGGACGGGCTTCTACCTGCGCTCGGAAGGCCCCCGCCTCCTCCTCGGCCGCTCCAACCCCGAGGAGCGGCCGGGCTTTCTGGAGGGGATGGACTGGGGGTGGCTCGGGCCCACCCTCGAGGCCGGATTGGCCCGCTTCCCCTTCCTGGAGGAGGCGGCCTTGGACCCTAAGGCCTCCTGGTGGGGCTACTACGAGGTGACCCCGGACCACAACCCCCTCCTGGGCTTTGCCGCGGAGGGGCTTTTGGTGGCCGCGGGCTTCTCCGGCCACGGGGTGCAGCAGGCGGCCATGGTGGGGCGCCTTATGGCGGAGTTTGCCCGCTATGGCGAGGCCAAAAGCCTGGACGTAACCCCCCTCCGCCCGGGGCGCTTCCGGGAGGGGAAGCCCCTGGCGGAGCGGGGGGTGGTGTAGGGGTTACCAGGTAAAGCCAAGGGCGTCTTTGGCCACCTCCAGCCGGCCTGGATGGTGCCGGTCCAGGAAGAGGGTGTAGCAGGTGCAGGACTCCAGGGGAAGGGGCCTCGAGGCCAGAAAGCTCGCCAGGCTCTGGTCACTGGCGAAGGCGGAGGCGCAAAGCTGGACGTTGTTCCCCGGGCTCGGCACCACGCCCGAAAACCCCGGGGCCTGCTCTAGGTTGAAGGTGTAGGGGCTGGAAGCCGCTCCCGCGCCCACGAAGTGCCGCCAGTAGCGCACCCCGGGCTCGGCCAGGAAGAGGGCGTAGCCTAAAGGGTTGAGCCCGGCGGAAAAGCCCACGTTTCCCAACGCGGTAAAGGTGAAGGTGGGGAGGGCCGTGGGGGTGTGGCTTTCTCCCACGCTGAGGCTGAGCGGGGGCACGGGGAGGCTTACCGTGCTCCCGGGGGCCGCCAGGGGGTTCGGGTTGGCCAGGCGGAGGATGGCCAGGCCCGGAGCGTCCTCCGCGTAGATCTCCAGGAGTTCCGAGGCCGCGAGGGCGCTTGGGGCCGGCCGAGGAACGGTCTGGCTTCCCCCACCCCAGAAGGCCAGGTCCACCCTCACCCCGGTGTCCAGGTGGAGGTGGACCCGGGAGGAGAGGCCCGGGGGGGTGGCCGCGGTGAGGGTTAGGGTGGGGAAGAGGCTAAGGTTGATTGGGCCGGAGGGGATGTTGATGAGCCCGCTCCGGCCGAAGTAGGCGGTCCCTCCAAGGCTTCCCAAGGCGGCCACCTCCCGCCCTGCCCCTACGGGGGCGGTCAGCCCGGAGAAGGCCCCGCTGTTTAGGGCGGCCTGCCCCCGGGCGGAGAAGACGGCGCCGTTCACGGCAGGGTTCGTGCTTCCCGAAACCGCCCCGGTGGGGCTATTCCAGTCCAGGGGGCAGCGCAGGAGGAGGGTGTTTCCCACCTCGTTCCGCTTGGCCTCGAGGCTCACGTAGGAAAGGGGGCCCGTGCTGGGGCACTGGAACCCCACCGCAAAGGTGGCGCCGGACCCCGCAGGCAGGGGCAGAACCCAGCTGGACTGGCCCGTGGGGAGGGCGTTCCAGGGGCCGTTCCCCACCCGCCAGGCCGCGGCTTGGGGCTGGAGGGGCTCTCCCAGGCCGTCCACCAGCTTTACCGTGAGGGGCGTCGCGCCCGGGCCGCTGCAGGCCGAAAGAAGCCCAAGCGCAAGGAGAAGACCGGTCTTCCGCATACCCATCTCCCTTTACTGCCCGCTAAACCCGGGCGGGATCTCGTCCAGCCGGACCTCGTCCAAGGCGATTTCGCAATGGTACATGCCGCTTGGGGCTTGGTGCATGGCCCCCATCCAGAGGGGGATGGTGTTCCCCAGCCCCGTGGGGGCGGTAAAGGTGCCCGCGGGGTTTCCGTTCACGAAGAAGGCCCCCAGGGTGCCGTCCACCCTAACCCGCACCTCCGTCCAGGTCCCGGTGTTGGCGATGGGGTTGTAATCGGCTACAAAGGTGGTTGTTCCCGTAAAGGTAGCGCTGTTCAGCCGTACCACTGGGCGCACCTGGCCGGGACCCACACCTTCCAGGTAAAGCGCGTACCCCTTGCCCGTGTTCGGGTCCCACTTGTCCACCACCGGGTAGTAGGCCCCTGCTCCGCACTGCACCGGGGCCACCCAGGCCGAGAGAATAAAGCGTGTGGGGGTCAGGTCGGGGGTGCTTGGGACCTCCACGTAGCTGTCCCCATTGCCTGGGAAATACAGCGCGCCGCCGGTGTGTCCCGGTACGCTCCCGGGCCCGCCCAGGGTCGGGAAGCTCTGCACGGCTCCCGGCTTGGGGAGGCCGGTGTTGAGAATCGGGTTCAGAACGGTGTCGGCCACGGTGGTGGCCCCAGGGCTTTCGTTCAAGGGCCAGTGGGCCACGGGGCAGGTGGGGCCGGTGCAGACTTGAGAAAGGTTGCACCCCGCAAGGAGGGCCGACAAAACGCCGAGGGCCGTCCACATCTTCCACATAAGCTTCCCCTTTCTGAGGGCCTGGGTTGGTTCTCCGGGTCCTCGTGTTTCAGGATAGGCGATCCCTGCTTAACAGGGCCTTAACGCGCCATCCCCCCGGGGAGGTGCGCCTCCCCGAGGGGTCAGGGCTTTTGCGAAAGGTCCACCATCCCCTTGCCCACCGCTTGGGAAGGGTAGGGGAGAGGCCTGGCCCAGGCCTCCAGGTCCTGCTGGAGCTGGGCGGGGGGTAGGCCCGGCTGGGCCTCTAGCCAAAGGGCCATGGCCCCGGCCACCAGGGGGGCGGCGAAGGAGGTGCCGTTGCACGTGGTGGGCCCGTTTGGGCCTATGCAGGGGAGGCCCGCCCCAGGGGCCGCCAGGTCCACGTAGGCCCCACGGGTGCTGAAGGGGGCTGGGCTCAGGTCCTCCTGGAGGGCCCCCACCGCCACCAGCCCCGGCAGGTCAAAGGCCGGGGGGTAGTGGGCCGGGCTTCCTTGGGCGCCCTGGTTCCCTGCGGCGGCGGCCACGGGGATGCCCTGGGCCAAGGCGGCCTGAAGGGCGAGCTTCAGGGCCCCCACCGGGGTATCCCCCCCTAGGCTCAGGTTGAGCACCGTGGGGCCTTTGGCGTTCTCCACCACCCAGCACACCCCCTTCACCACCCAGCTGGACCGGCAGGTGCCCCCTTCGTCGCAGACCCGTACGGGAAGGATTGCCGCTTCCGGGGCCACCTCCCGCACCAGGTTCGCGACCTGGGTGCCGTGCCCTCCGGGGAAGGCGTCCTGGGGGGTAGGGTCGTCCTCCACGAAGTCGTAGCCCGGGCCTTGGGGCACGCTCCCGTCCACGCCCGTGTCCAGCACGGCCACCTGTACCCCCCGCCCTTTGTGCCCGCGGGCGTGGGCTTGGGGTGCCCCGATGGCCTCGCCCCCGGACCAGCCCCCCAGGGACCAGAGGCTTTCGGGGTCCGCCTTGTAGTCGGGGTCCAGGGCCTCCAGCTCCTCCAGGGCCTGGCCCAGGGCTTCCCCGCTGTAGCCCAGGACCGCCAGGGTGTAGCCGCACCCCGCCAGGGGCGTGGTTTCCAGAAGGCGGAACTCCGGCGGCAGCTTGGGGGTTTCCCCAAGGGGGAGCCGCAGGAGAATCCGGCTCCGGTCCACCTGGCCCAGCACCTCCAAGGTGGCCCGGGCCACGCCCCTCGAGGTCTGGATCTCCACCGGCTTGGGTCCTCCCGGAAGCTCGGGCACCCGGAAGACGAGCCGCTCCCCTGAGGCGGAAACCACCTCCGCCGGCTCTCCCCCCACCGCCACCCGGGCCCCTTCCGCGGAAGCGCCCGTGAGGGCGGCCTCCACCGCTTCCCCCACCAGGGCCCGGCCCGGCCTCAAGGTGGCCGTGGGTTCCCCAGGGATGCAGGCCGCCAGGGCTAGGGCCAGGGGCAGGGCCAGGAGAAGCCTTCTAGGTCCCATACGCTGACGATCACACCTCCTCCTTGGAAGGGATTGAACCACGGAGGGGCTTAACGGAGGCTTAACCCTGGAGGCGTTTCCGATACCTCGCGGCCAGGCTCTCCTGCCCCGCTTCCTCCAGGAGGGCGATGGCCTCTTCCAGGGCCGCCCGGTCCTCCTTCAGCTCGGCCAGGTTGGCCATGGCCACGGCGGTGAGGACCCACTCCCGGCTTTCCCGGGCCAGCCTCAGGGCCTCCCGGTAGGCGGCCTCCGCCTCCTCCTTCCGCCCCTGGCGGTGGAAGAAGGCCCCCAGGTTGTTCCAGGCCCGGCCCATGGCCTCCAGGTTCCCCACCTCCTCCGCCCGCCTCAAGGCGGTCCGGTAGAGGGCCTCCGCCTCCTCCAGCCGCCCCAATCGTTCCCGGATGAGCCCCAGGTTCAAAAGAAGGCGCCCCTGCAGAAGGGGCAGGTCCTCGGCGGCCTTCAGGGCCTCGGCGAAAACCTCCTCCGCCCGCGGGTCTCCGGCCTCAAAGAGGGCCACGGCCTGGTTGTTCAGGGCGTCCACCTGGCGGGCCGTTTCCCCCGCGGCCAAAAAGCGCACCGCGGCCCGGGCGAAGAGGTCCGCCGCTTCCCGGAAGGCTCCCTGCCCCATGCGCACCAGCCCCTCCAGGTTCAGGGCCTCCCCCTGGGCCCAGGGGCCAAGGCCTTCCACGCTCCGCACGCTCTCTAGGGCCTCCTCCACCCGGCCCATGCGGAAGAGGAGAAGCCCCTTGAGCACGGGGGCCTCCGCCAGGCCTTCCCCCGCTTCCTCCAGGACCTCCCAGGCCTCCCGGTACCGGCCCAGCCGCTCCAGGGCCCGCACCCTTAGGGCGGTGGCCTCGGGGGAGGCGGGGGCCTCTCCCAGGACCTCGAGGCTCCCCAGGGGGTCCTGGGCCAGGCGGTTTTTGGCCTCCTGGAGGAGGGCCCGGCCCATGCGCGTCCGGTCCTCCTCGGTCCAGAGGGGCTTGCCCAGCCGGTAGAGGGCCCGGGCCTGGCCCAGGGGTAACCGCCGGGCCAGGGTCAGGGCCAGGGCCTGGGCCTTGGGGGGCAGGGGAAGGTCCCGGAGGGTGGGGCGCCCCCCAGGGCCTAAGAGGCCCCGGGCGTGGAGGGCCTCCAGGGCCTCGAGGCCCAGGGTGATCCCCAGGTCCTGGAGCACATCCAGGGGAAGCCCGGCCTGTTCCAGAAGGTAAAGGGTCCAGAAGGTGGCCTCCGCCTCCTCGGGCAAGGGGTTTTGGGGTGCCGGCTCTTCCCCTTCCAGGACCTGGCCCACCCCGGGAAGCCCCCGCCCCTCCTCCAAAAGCCGGGCCGCCTCCCCTCCAAGCCCCAGCGCGGTTAGGCCCTCCGCCGCTTCCCGGTAGGCCCGGTACACCTCCCGGGCGATCCGTTCCCGGGTGGACCAGACCCACTCCTCCAGCTCCTCCCCCAGGTGGGCGTCCGCCCCCTCCAGGAAGGCCCCCTGGTAAAGGGCCCTAACCCGGGGGAAGTCCTTCTGCCTGAGGGCCCGGCGGAGCTCCTCCACGTCGCAGGGCACCCGGGCCTTCAGGATGTCCTGCCCCTCCACCAGGCCGTGGGTTCGGAGGGCGTTCAGGGCCACGGAGAGGTTGTTCAAGGGGTCTTCCACCCCCGGCCAGAAGAGCTCCGCCAGGTGGCGGCGGGGCTTGGGCCCCTCCAGGGCCAGGTAGGCCAGGAGGAGGAGGGGCTTGGTGCGGCCTAAGGGGCATCCCTCCACGCGGAGCTGGCCCAGGGTGCGGAGCATTAGCCCCAGTTTACTCAAAGCTGGTGGCTCCCGGCCGGGGGCCGGTAGTCCGGGTCCCGGTACCGCCCGGGGTGGAAGGCCCTTGCATGCGGGGGAAGGGCCTCCCCCAGGAGGTGCTTGGCCAAAAGCTCCCCCGCCCCCAAAGCGGCCATGACCCCGAACCCGGAAAAGGCCCCCAGGGCGTAGGCCCCCGGGCGGGCTAGGGGGCCGATGAGGGGGCGGTTTTCCGGGGTGCGCACGTAAAGGCCCCCGTCCACCCGGGCCTTGGGCAGGGCCCTAAGGTACCCTTCCAGGCCCGGCAGGAGCCGGGCCAAGGCCCTGAGGGCGAGCTCCGGGTAGAAGGGCGGGGGCGTGGGCTCGCACCCCGCCCTTTCCACCCGTTCTGGGAAGGGGTTGAAGAGGGCGAGAAACCCCTCCCCCTCGGGCCGGGCGTGGGCCCCGGGGGGCAGGGCCTTTAGGTAGGGGGCTAGGGCCTCCTCCCCCTCTAGGAGGGGGGCCTCCTCCTCCCCAAAAAGCCGCACCTCCTCCTGGAGGATGAGGAGGGGGGCTTCCTTGGGGAAGGCCCCCTGGGGGTCCGGGAACCAGGCCTTGAAGTGGGCCTCCCGCGTTAGGGGCACCGCCTCCCCCAGGGCTCTGAGGAGTTCGGGAAGCCCAGGCCCCGCCGCCAGGACCACGGCCTCCGCCCGGAGGGTCGCCCCGCCCTCCGTGGCCACCCCCACCACCCTGCCCCCCTCCACCTCCAGGCCCACCGCCCGCCCAGGAAGAAGCCGCCCCCCGGCCTCCCGGACGCGCCGCCAGAGGGCCTGCCCCAGGCCCCAGGCGTCCAGCCACCCCGCGGGGCGGACGTGGAGGGCGGCCTCCGCCCGCAGGTAGGGGAAGCGGGCCTTTAGGGCCTCCCCCACCAGGAGGTCCATCCCCGAGGCCGCCCCTTCGGGGTAGGTCTCGGGGCGGGTGTGGCGGCGCAAGGGGCCGGTGGCCTCCGCCCCCTCAGAGAGCGCCAAGAGGGCCTCCTCACGCCCCGCGTAGAGGTAGCCCCGGCGGTTCTTCCGCACCTCGGGGAAGGCCCCTAGGAGCTCGAGGCTCCGCCCCACCAGAAGGGCCAGGGCCTCGTCCCCCGGCCAGAAGACCCGGTAGCACTCCGTGGACTTGTCGCTGGTGCAGGTGAGGGGCGGCCTGGGGTCTAGGAGGAGCACCCCCAGGCCCCGCTTCCCCAAGAAGTAGGCGGCCGAGAGCCCCAGGAGGCCCGCCCCCACCACCAGGACGTCCGCCCTAGCGTCCATAGACCAGGCTGGGCAGCCAGGTGGCTAGCCCCGGGAAGAGCATCACCAGGACCAGGCCGGTGAGCTGGAGGAGGAGGAAGGGGATGGCCGCCCGGTAGATGACCCCCATGGGGATCTGGGGGGCCACCCCCCGCACGTAGAAGAGCGCGTAGCCGAAGGGGGGGCTCAGGAAGGACATCTGCATGTTCACCAGGTAGAGCACCCCGAACCACAGGGGGTCAAAGCCCAGCTGCCGGATGATGGGCACGAAAACCGGCACCGCCAGGAGGAGGATCCCCACCCAGTCCAAGAACATCCCCAGGACGATGAGGATGAGCTGCATCAGGAGGAGGATGCCCCAGGGGGAAAGCCCAGTGCCCAGGAGGAGGTCCGCGATGTACCGGTCCCCGCCCTGGGCCACGTAGAAGGCCACGAAGGCGTTGGCCCCGAAGATGATCCAGAGCACCATGGCCGTGGCCTTGGCGGTCTGCTCCAGGGCCAGGCGCAGGTTGGCCAGGGTGAGGCGGCGGTGGAGGGCGGCCACCAGGAGGGAGCCGAAGGCCCCCACGGCCGCGGCCTCCGTGGGCGCGGCGAGGCCCAGGAAGATGGTGCCCAGGACGAGAAAGATGAGGAGGAGGGGGGCCCAGATCTTGCCCAGGGCCCGCCAGCGCTCCCCCCAGGTGGGGGCCTCCTCCTTGGGGATCCGGGGGGCGGCCTGGGGGTAGAGGAGGGCGTAGACCACGGAAAACCCCATGTAGAGGGCGGAGAGGAGGAGGCCGGGAAGGACGGAACCCAGGTAGAGCTCCCCCACGGACTGGTTGGCCACCAGGCCGTAGATGATGGCCAGGACGCTGGGGGGGATGAGGATGCCCAGGGTGCCCCCGGCCATGACCGTGCCCGTGGCCAGGATGGGGCTGTAGCCCCGCCGGAGCATGGCGGGCAGGGCCACCAGGGCCATGGTCACCACCGCCGCCCCGATCACGCCCACCATGGCCGCGAGGAGGGTGGAGGCCGCCACCGTGGCCACGGCCAGCCCGCCGGGCACCCGGCCCATCCACTTGTAGGCCACGTCAAAGATCTCCTCGATGAGGCCCGATTTCTCCAGCATGGAGGCCATGAAGATGAAAAGGGGGATGGCCGCCAGGAGGTACTGGGTCATGTTGTTCCAGACCCGCTGGGGCAGGAGGGAGAGGGCCTCGGGGCTCCAGAGGCCCGCGATGAAGAGCACCGCCAGGCCGCCGGTGAGGAAGGCCAGGGGGTAGCCGGTGAGGAGCAGGAGGAAGAGGCTGCCGAACATCAGCCAGGTGAGGGTCTCAATGGGCATCTTTACCCCCCCGGATGAGGCGCTGGAGATCCCGGAGGAACTGGGCAAACCCCTGGAGCCAAAGCAAAAAGGCCCCCAGGGGGATGGCGAGCTTGAAGGGGTAGATGGGCAGGCTGGCGTTGGCCAGAGAGAACTCTTTGTTCTGCCAAGAGGCCAGGAAGAACTGCCAGCCGTACACGGTAAGGCTTCCGGCGAACAGGGTCAGGAAGGCAAACCCCAGGAGGTTGATGAGGGCCTGGCCTCTGGGGGACAGGCGGGCGTAGAAGACGTCCACCCCCACGTGGGCCTTTTCCCGGTGGGCGTAGGCCCCGGTGAGGACGTAAAGGAGACCGAACATCAAGGTGGTGACCTCGTGGGCCCAGAGGGTGGGGCTGTTGAAGAAGTAGCGGCGCACCACCTCGAGGGTCAGGAGGAGCACCGCCCCCAGGGTGAGCCAGCTGGCCAGCCGGCCAGACCACAGGCTCAGGGCGTCCACGAGGCCCAGGAAGCGTTCCAGGGGGCCCATGCTAGAGGCTCAGACCGCGCAGGTCCGCGTCCGTGACGTACCCCAGGGCCTTCATGTACTCCAGCTGGCTCTGGAAGGCCTCCTTGGCGTACTTGTCCTGCTTGGCCCACTTGAACCAGATGGGGATGGCCACCCGGCGGAACTTGCGCACGTCCACGGTGCTGAGCCGGATGATCTGCACCCCCGCCGCCCGGTACTTGGGCCAGGTCTCGAGGTTGGCCTTCTGGATCCCCGCGTAGTGCACCCAGCTCCACTCGTGCACCGCGGCCTCAAAGCGCTCCTGCAGGTTCTTGGGCACCGCCCGCCAGCGGTTCAGGTTCAGGGTGATGTCCGCCAGGTCCACGGGCTGGTGGATGCAGGGGGTTTCCGGCGGGCCCATGATGATGTACTTCGTCACCTGGTGGAACCCCAGGTTGTAGTTCACCGCCGGGCCCACGAAGTCGGCGGCGTCGATCACCCCCCGCTCCAGGGCGGGGTAGACCTCCCCTCCCGGGAGGAGGACCGTGGCCGCCCCCGCCGCGGCGAAGATCTCCGCGATCATCCCTCCCGGGACCCGGAGCTTCACCCCCTTAAACTCCTCAAAGCTCTTGATGGGCTTTTTGGAGTGGATGAGGTTGTAGTCGTGCTGGACGGGGCCGATGTAGGCTAGGCCCTGCTCCTCGTAGGCCTTTCGGGCCAGCTCCAGGCCGCCCAGGCCGTAGTACCAGGTCTCCCACTGGTCCGGCCGGTCCAGGCCCAGCGGGTAGGAGGAGAGGAAGGCGGTCACCGGCATCCGGCCGGCCCAGTAGAGGGTGAAGGGGTGCATCCCGTCCAGGACCCCCGTTTTCACCGCGTCAAACATGTCAAAGGTCCCCACCACCGCGCCGGCGGGGAAGGGCTGGATCTCAATCTGGCCGTCCGTGAGCTCCTTGACCCGCTCCGCGAAACGCTGGAACAGGGTGTAGCCCACGGTGCCTGCATCCCAGGCGCTCTGGATGCGCCAGCGGAACCGGGGGGCCTGGGCGATGGCCAAAGGGGAAAAAGCGCTGCTGGCCGCTACGCCGATGGCCGCCTTCTTTAGAAACTGCCGCCGGGTGCTCTTCATAGCCTCCTCCTTCGCCAAGCCGGGTTGGCGTTTTTCCGTGTCTACCTATACATACGGGAAGAGGGTCTTTTTGTCAATACCCAGAATCTTGTTTCGCTAGGTGAAAATAAAGGAGGGCCCTTCGTTCCGGACCCCCTTTTTCACAATGCGCATTGATTTATAATGCCCTTGCAATGGCAGAGAAGCCGCGACTCGTTCCCTTAAGGAACCTCCTCAAAGGCCATCGCACCAACCCCACCACCCTCTGGCGCATGCACAAGGCCTACCTCCTGGCCAAGGGCCTTTCCGAGGTCCGGGAGGGGGAGCGCATCCTGGTGGACCCGGAGGAGGCCCGGGTCCTGGGGGTGGCCCTGGACCTCATGGACAAGGGCCTTAAGCCCAAGGAGGCCTTGGCCAGGGCCATGGGGGAGGCCCCCGCCCCCTCGAGGCGGGGGAGGAAGAAGCCTGAGGCCCCGTCCCCGGAGCCCTGGGCGGAGCTTCTGGAAGAGCTCCGCCTCCTGCGCAAAGCGGTGGAGGCCATCGCCGAACGCCTGGAGGAGCGCGTCCCGCGCCGGGTCCGGGTGGAGGCCCCGCCCCCCAGCCTCGAGGAGGTGGCCCGGGCGCTAAAGGGCGAGTAGCTCCACCACCACGGCGATGCCCTGGCCCACGCCGATGCACATGGTGGCGAGGCCGAAGGGGGCCTTGCGCCTTTGCATCTCGTGGACCAGGGTGGTGAGGATGCGGGCCCCGCTGGCCCCCAAGGGGTGGCCCAGGGCGATGGCCCCCCCGTTGGGGTTGAGGCGTTCGTCCTCGGGGTCCAGGCCCCACTCCCTTAAGACCGCCAGGGCCTGGGCGGCGAAGGCCTCGTTGAGCTCGATGACCCCCATGTCCTCCAGGCGGAGCCCCGCCCGCTCCAGGGCCTTCCTCGTGGCGGGCACGGGGCCGATGCCCATGATCCTGGGGGGCACCCCGGCCACGGCCAGGCTCCGCACCCGGGCTAAGGCCTTCAGCCCGTGGGCCTTGGCGTAGGCGTCGGAGACCAGGAGAAGGGCCGCCGCCCCGTCGTTTAGGGGGCTAGCGTTCCCCGCGGTCACGGTCCCCCCTTCCCGGAAGACGGGGCGGAGGAGGGCCAGCTTCTCTAAGGAGGTGTCCTCCCTGGGGCCCTCGTCCCGCTCCACCAGGACCTCCTCCTTCCCCCTTTTCACGGGCACGGGGACCACCTCCCGCTGGAAGCGCCCCTCCCTCCAGGCCCGGACCGCCTTCCGGTGGGAGAGGAGGGCGAAGCGGTCCTGCTCCTCCCGGGGGATCCCGTACATCTCCGCCAGGTTCTCCGCCGTCTCCCCCATGCTCTCCGTGCCGTAGAGGGCCTGCATCCTGGGGTTCACCAGGCGCCAGCCCAGGGTGGTGTCGTAGAGGGTGAGGTTCCCGGTGGGGAAGGGGCGCTCGCTTTTGGGGAGGACCCAGGGGGCACGGGACATGCTCTCCACGCCGCTGCCGATGTAGACCTGGCCTTCCCCGGCCCAGATGGCCCGGGTGGCCTGGGCCACGGCCTCCAGGCCGCTGCCGCAGAGGCGGTTCACGGTGCAGCCCGCCACCTCCACGGGGAAGCCGGCGAGGAGGAGGGCCATGCGGGCCACGTTGCGGTTGTCCTCCCCGGCCTGGTTGGCGCAGCCGGCGTAGACGTCCTCCACCTCCTCTTTGGGCACGCCGGCGCGGTCCATGAGGGCCTGTAGGGCGTGGGCCAGGAGGTCGTCGGGGCGCACGGGGCTCAAGGCCCCCCCGTGCTTGCCGATGGGGGTTCTGACCGCTTCCACGATCCAGGCTTCGGGCATGGGGGCCTCCTTACCGACCGTTCGGTTACAGCTTAGGGGATGGGCCGGGGGGTGTCAATCGGCTATAGAGGAGAATCATGGCACGAGCATGGTTAATCGTGAAAACTATCACTAGTCCCATACACCGCCCGCACCTCCTCCCAGAACGCCCCCCACTCCACCACCGGGAGCCGGCAGGCCCCTTCCCGGCAGAGGTAGGCCTTCCCCGCCTCCCGCCCCTTTAGGGCCGGAAGGGCCTCCGCCGGCCCCATAACCGGCTGGGTGAGGGGAAGGTAGAGGCCTAGGGCCTCAGGGAAAAAGGGGGAGGGGAGGGGAAGGGCCAGCTCCGAGCCCTCCTCTAGGAGCCGGTGGGCCAGGAGGAAGCCCGGGAGGGCGTGGGGGAAGCGCCGGAGGAAGTGGGCCCGTTCCTCCAGGATCCGCCAGGCCCTTTCCCGGTAATCCCCCCCAAAGGCCGCCCCCAGGCGGAAGAAGGCCTCCGCCAGGGCCGAGGCCCCGGAGGGCAGGGCCCCCTCCTCCAGCTCCCGGGCGGGGAGGGGGAGGGGGTTTAGGGTCTCTTCCAGGCGGCCTTCCCGGAAGAAGGCCCTCCAGGCCTCCTCGGCCAGGAAGCGGGCCCTTTCCAGGTAGGGCCACTCCCCCGTGGCGGTGTAAAGCTCAAGAAGGGCTAGGGCGGTGAAGGCCTGGTCGGAGAGGAAGGCCTCCTCCCCCAGGCGCCCTCCCCGCCAGGCGTGGCGCACCAGCCCCTCCCGGACCATCCCGAGGAGGAAGCGGGCCCCCCTTTGGGCGGCCTCGAGGTAGCGCCCCTCAAGAAGCCGCCCGGCCTCCGCCAGGGCCCGCACCGCCAGGGCGGACCAGTCCGCCAAGACCTTGTCGTCCAGGGCGGGGGGGACGCGCCTATGCCGGGCCCTTAGGAGCTTCGCCCTTACCCCCTCCCGCCAGGCGGGAAACCCTTCCCCTAGCTCCCGCTTGACCTCCTCCTCCCCCCAGGCGGTGAGGACGGAGCGCCCTCCAAGGTCCTCCCCCAGGGCGAGGTAGCGCCGGGCCAGGGGGAAGTCCTCCCCTAAGGCCTCCCGGAGCTCCGCCTCCGTCCAGGTGTAGTAGCGCCCCTCCTCCCCTTCGCTTTCCGCGTCCAGGGCGGTGTAGAACCCCCCTTCCGGGGCCTGAAGGGAAAGGAGGAAGTCCAGGGTCTCCCGGGCCACCCGGAGGAAGAGCCCGTCCCCATAGATCCGGTAGGCCCCCAGGTAGGCCCGGGCTAGAAGGGCGTTGTCGTAAAGCATCTTCTCAAAGTGGGGGAGGCGCCAGAAGCGGTCCACGGCGTAGCGGTGGAACCCGCCCCCCACCTGGTCGTAAATCCCCCCCAGGGCCATGGCCCTTAGGGTCTTCTGGAGCATGCCCCGGGCGGGCTCCTCCCCCTTCCAGTCCAGGGGGAGGAGGTAGAGGAGGAGGGGGCCCTGGGGGAACTTGGGGGCCCCGCCGAAGCCTCCCCACTCGGGGTCAAAGGCCCGCTCCAGGAAGCCGAGGGCCTCGGCCTCGAGGCCCCCCGGCACCGGCCCCGAGGGCGGGGCGAGGCTCCGCCACAGGGCCCTAGAGAGCCCTTCCGCCTCCTCCAGCATCTCTTGCCGCTTCTCCCGCCAGGCCTCGGCCACGGCCAGGAGGACCCGCTTGAACCCAGGGAGGCCCCTTCCGTCCTCCTTGGGGAAGTAGGTGCCCCCGAAGAAGGGCTTGCCCTCGGGGGTGAGGAAAAGGCTCATGGGCCAGCCCCCAGACCCCGTGAGGCTAATAAGGGCCCGCATGTAGGCCGCGTCCACGTCGGGGCGCTCCTCCCGGTCCACCTTCACCGCCACGAAGTGCCGGTTCAGGAGCCCGGCCACCTCCGGGTCCCGGAAAGACTCCCGGTGCATCACGTGGCACCAGTGGCAGCTGGCGTAGCCCACGGAGAGGAAAAGGGGTTTATCCTCCGCCTGGGCCTTCCGGAAAGCCTCCTCCCCGAAGGGGTACCAGTCCACGGGGTCTTCCGCGTGCTGGAGGAGGTAGGGGCTCTTGGCGTCCTTGAGGCGGTTCATCCCTCCAGCCTAGCCCAGGGAGGGGGAGGGCTTTGTGTTTAATGGAAGGGTGGAGCCGCTTTTCCTGGAGGACGCGCTCAAGGCCTGGCTTCGGGAGGACCTAGGCCACGGGGACCTCACCACCGAGCTCCTCGTCCCCGAGGGGCTTGGGGGGGAGGCGGTCATCCGGGCCAAGGAAAGGGGGGTGGTGGCGGGGCTTTGGGTGGCGGAACGGGTCTTCCGCCTCCTGGGCCCTGTGCGCTTCCAGGCCCTGGTGGAGGAGGGGCGGGAGGTGGGGGAAGGGGCGGAGGTGGCCCGCCTCGAGGGCCCCTTGAGGGCCATCCTCATGGGGGAGAGGCTGGCCCTGAACCTCCTCCAGCGCCTTTCCGGCATCGCCACCCTCGCCCGGGCCTACGCCCGGGCCCTGGAGGGGACGAGGGCCCGCCTCCTGGACACCCGCAAGACCACCCCCGGCCTCCGGGCCCTGGAGAAGTGGGCCGTGCGGGTGGGGGGCGGGGGGAACCACCGCTTTGGCCTTTTTGACGGGATCCTCATCAAGGAGAACCACATCCGGGCCGCCGGGGGGGTGGGGGAGGCGGTGCGCCGGGCCAAGGCGAGGGCCCCCCACCACCTCAAGGTGGAGGTGGAGGTCACCACCCTGGAGGAGCTGGAGGAGGCCCTGGAGGCGGGGGCGGACCTCATCCTCCTGGACAACTTCCCCCTGGAGGCCCTGGGGGGGCGGTGGGGCGGGTGGGGGGAAGGGTGCCCCTGGAGGCCAGCGGGAACATGACCCTGGAGAGGGCCCGGGCCGCGGCCGAAGCGGGGGTGGACTACATCTCCGTGGGGGCCCTCACCCACTCCCCCAAGGCCCTGGACCTTTCCCTCCTGGTGGTGCGGCCATGAGGGCGCCACGCGCTACCATGGTGGTATGGTGCGGACCCAGGTCCAGCTCGCGGAGGAGCAGGCCGCCCGGCTCAAGGCCAAGGCCCGGGAGGAAGGGACCTCCCTGGCGGAGCTGGTGGACCGGCTCCTT
>SPLK01000186.1_pt1 | contig 23343 bp, 13 predicted proteins | sample 2456111 | NCBI WGS metagenome assembly SPLK01 (sample SAMN11156906, study PRJNA527647) | hot springs metagenome | biome: Geothermal region; feature: Hot spring; material: tree branch in hot spring; isolation source: hot spring sediment rich in lignocellulosic material ... | reverse complement strand
TCCCGGGTGCTGAAGAGCGGTTCGCCCGAGACCACGTCGACGTAGATGCCCTCACGGCGGTTGTCCCAGTAGCGGTTGCGGAAGGGGGGCTCGGTGGCGTTCTCCTGCGTCACCGCGTACTCGAGGGGGTCGAGCCGGCCGCGCAGGGCCGCCCGCTCGTCGTCTCGCTTCCAGTGCCGGCGGATCCACTCGTCACGCCCGGAGCGGGCCCGGTACAGCGCGTACGACAGGGGATGGCGGCGGTGGTAGGCCTGATGGCGCTCTTCGGCCGGATAGAAGGGCATGGCCGGCAGGATCTCGGTGACGATGGGACGCCCGAAGCGACCGCTGGCCTGCAGGGCCTGGCGTGACGCCTCCGCCGCCTGTCGCTGCTCCTCGTCATGGTAGAAGATGGCAGTGCGGTACTGTGGTCCCCGCTCGGTGAACTGCCCGTCCGGGTCGGTGGGATCGATCTGCCGCCAAAACCGCGCCAGCAACGTCGTGTACGCGATGCGCTCGGGGTCGAAGGTGAGCCGCACCGCGTGGCGGTGCCCGGTCTGGCTCGTCTCGACCTGCTCGAAGGTGGGCGCCTCCACATGGCCGCCGGTGTAGCCGGCGACGACCCGCTCGACGCCGGGCAGGCCATCGAAGGCGGCCTGCATGCACCAGAAGGACCCTCCGGCGAAGGTGGCCTCCTGCCGCTCTCCCAATGTCCTCTCTCCCCTGAGCCCCGCCCGCTAAGGGGGCGTGTTGGCGTGGCCCGCACACCGAGCGCGGGCCACGCCGTATGATACCACGCACGGGGCGAGCTCATGGCAAAAGCGGCTCGCCCTTGAAGGTGAGACTGCGGATCAGGGCCTCGGCCCGCTGCACCGCCGGCTCGGGTAGCCTCCCGTAGTGCAGCGGCTCGTTGTACCGCTGGGCATCGTGCACCATCCACCACAACAGATCGGCCAGGGCCCGGGCCTGGTCGCGCCGGTCGGTGACCAGGCTCAGGTCCCGATAGACCAGGATCCAGGTGAAGCCCGCGATCGGGTAGCCGTCGGGCGCCTGGGTGTCTACCAGCAAGACCCGGGTGTCAGCCGGGATGTCGACGGCAGCGGCTTGCGAGGCGCTCGCCAGGTCCGGCACGACGTACCGGCCCGAGCGGTTTCGCACGGCCCCGTAGGCCAGGCCGTTTTCGAGCGCATAGATGAGCTCGACGTAACCGATCGTGCCCGGCGTCTGGCGTACGAGCCCTGCCACGCCCTCGTTGCCGCGGCCGCCCAGCCCGACGGGCCACTCGACGCTGGTACCCACCCCCACGCGCTGCCGCCACTCCTGGGAGACCGTCGCCAGGTAACTGACCCAGATGAACGTGGTCCCCGAGCCGTCGGCGCGGTGCACCACCACGATGGGCAGCGGCGGCAGGCCAACGTCCGGGTTGAGCTCCCGGATGCGGGGATCGTCCCATCGGGTCACCCGGCCCAGAAAGATGTCGGCCAGGAGCTCACCGGTGAAGCGCAGGCGCTGGGTGACGCCCGGAAGGTTATATGTGGGCACCACGGCCCCTACTGCGGTGGGGATGTGGACCACCTCGGCCGGGTACTGCGCCATCTGCTCATCCGAGAGGTACGCGTCAGAGGCCCCGAAATGGACGGTGCGCTCCAGCAGCTGGCGCTGGCCACCTCCGGAGCCGATGGACTGGTAGTTGACCTGCACCCCGGTGAGACGCCGGTACTCCTCGAAGTAGCGGGAGTACAGCGGGTACGGAAAGGTGGCCCCGGCCCCCGTCAGCCTCTCGGCCCCCAGGGCGGGCAGAGCCGCCGCCATCCAGGCCCAGGCAACCAGGGCGGCCACGACGGCCGCGCGAGGTGCAGCGATCCTCATGCTCTCGCCTCCTGTGGTCGGATGTGAGCCGGCCGGCCGTCTCCGTTCCCAGCGTCGGGCTTGGGGGTTACCGGCGCTTGAACAGTGGTTTTCGGTCTTGTTTCGCTGAGGCAACGAGACGGCGATCCTGTACCCTGCGACCTTGACTTGCCGGAGCCGGCGCGTTACCTCTGTAACGAGGAGATGGAGACCTTGTCGATCCGCACGGCGACCTCGCGTCTTCTGCCGCACGGGCAAGGCCCGACGGGTCGCCTGTCCCCGCATACCCCGCGCCGTTGCATCTGTCCTCGGCGGGAGGCGGGCGTCTCGTTCGCCGGCCGGTGAGGCCAGGGGCGAGCGCGTCCCGTACGCTCCCGCATCCTGCGTCATCCCTACCCGCACCCTGGCATGCCCAGCTGCGAGTCGTCGCTCGTGTGCCGGGTCGTGTCATCTGTCGGGTCGTCTCGTCGACCACGCCCTTGCACTCTTGGGGGGAAGCGTCGTGGAGAGCTGGTTCGTAGCTCTTAACGTGGGGGTCCTGGTCGCCCTCCTGGTCGTGCTGTACGGCCTGCAGCGGCGGCGTCTGTCGTTCTCGGCCCGGGTCTTCATCGGCCTCGGTCTCGGCCTGGTGTTGGGTCTCGCCCTGCAGGCCGCCTACGGGGCGGGCTCCGCCGTCGTGGCGCAAACGGCCCAGTGGTACGCCGTCGTCGGCACGGGCTACATGCGCCTGCTGCAGATGGTGGCCCTACCCCTGGTCTTCATCTCGATCCTGAGCGCCTTCACGCGGCTCCAGGCGGCATCGGACATCGGCAAGATCGGCGGCTGGGTGCTGGCCGTGCTGCTGGTGACCACGGGCATCGCGGCGGCACTGGGCATCGCCTCGACGCTAGGCTTCGGGTTGCATCAGTCGGGGTTGGCCGAGGCGGCGGCCACGGCGACTCCGTCGGCCGATCTCGGCGCCCGCATGGAGCGCGTGCAGTCGCAGAGCTTGCCGCAGAAGCTGCTGGAGCTGATTCCCACCAATCCGTTCCTGGATCTGACCGGTGCGCGCCCCACGTCGGTCATCGGCGTGGTCATCTTCGCGGGGCTGCTGGGGCTGTCGTACCTCGGTATGAAGCACCGGGCGGCGGAGCAGGCCGCTGACTTCGCCCGCTTGGTCGAGGCCATCTACGGGGTCGTCATGGGCCTGGTGCGGATCGTGTTGCGGCTGACGCCCTACGGGATCCTCGCCGTCATGGCGCGAGCGGCCGCGATCTCCAACCTCCAGGCCATCGTGAGCCTCGGCGAGTTCGTGGTGGCTTCGTACGTGGCGCTGGCCGCCATGTTTGCCGTGCATCTGCTGATCCTGGCGGCCTCGGGCCTGCAGCCCGCCACGTACGTGCGCAAGGCCTGGCCCGCGCTGGGCTTCGCCTTCAGCTCCCGCAGCAGCGCCGCGACGCTGCCGCTCAATGTGAGCGCTCAGCGGCAGCTGGGCGTGCCGGCGGGCATCGCCGATGTGGCGGCCTCCTTCGGGCTCTCCATCGGCCAAAACGGGTGCGCGGGCATCTATCCGGCCATGCTGGCCGTCATCGCGGCCCCCGCCGTGGGCATCGACCCCACGTCGGCGAGCTTCCTGGTGACGCTGGTGGCCGTGGTGGTGCTGAGCTCCTTCGGGGTGGCCGGTCTCGGAGGCGGAGCGACGTTTGCCGCCCTGCTGGTGCTGTCGACGCTCAACCTGCCGGTGGGGCTGGTGGGGCTGCTGCTGGCCGTGGAGCCCCTCATCGACATGGGCCGCACGCTGCTCAACGTCAGCGGCAGCATGGTGGCGGGCATCGTGACCGGCCGCCTGACAGGCCGCCTCGACACCGCCGCCTACGCCGACCGCAGCCGGACCGTAGAGGTCACGGCGTGAGGCGCTGGAGAGCCGGTGGCGCCGCCTCCGGGCGCGCCACCGGCCACTCCTGCAGCGCCTCGACCCCGAGCGGCCGGTCCTCCCGCAGCGCCGCCAGCACCCGCGCCACGGCCCGCACCGTGTCGAGGCTGGTGAGGCACGGCACCCCCGACTCCACCGCCGCCCGCCGGATCAGGAAGCCGTCCCGGGCGGCCTCCCGGCGCCGGCTCAGGGTGTTGACCACCAGGTCGACCCGGCCGGCCCGGATGACGTCCACCACGTTGGGGGAGCCCTCCTTCACCTTGTTGACGCGCACCGCCGGCACCTTGCACGCCTCCAGGGCCGAGGCGGTGCCGGCCGTGGCCAGGATGCGGAAGCCCAGGGCCGCGAACTCCGCGGCCAGGGGCATGGCCTCCGGCTTGTCTTCGTCGGCCACCGTGAAGAGCACCGTGCCCCGGCGGGGCACCTTGAGGCCCGCTGCCACCAGGGCCTTGTAGAAGGCCCGGGGGAAGTCGACGTCCCAGCCCATCACCTCGCCGGTGGACTTCATCTCCGGCGAGAGGCTCACGTCCACCATGGCCAGCTTCTGCCAGGAGAAGACGGGCGCCTTCACCGCCACCCTGGGCGGCTCCGGCCACAGCCCCCCTCGCAGCCCCAGCTCCCGCAGGCTCCGCCCCAGCATCACCCTGGCCGCGATGCGGGCCAGCGGCAGCCCGGCCGCCTTGGAGAGGAAGGGCACCGTGCGGCTGGCCCGCGGGTTGACCTCCAGCACGTATACCTGGTCGTCGTGCACGGCGTACTGGATGTTGACCAGCCCCCGCACCCGCAGGGCCAGGGCCAGGCGTGTGGTGTAGTCCAGGATCTGCTGGCGCACCGGGTAGGCCAGGTGGCGCGCCGGGTAGACCGCGATGCTGTCGCCGGAGTGCACCCCTGCGCGCTCCACGTGCTCCATGATGCCGCCGATGAGCACCTCCTCCCCGTCGGCCACCGCGTCCACTTCCACCTCGGTGCCGTGCAGGTATTTGTCCACCAGCACCGGGCGGGACGGGGAGAGCTCGACGGCGGCGCGCACGTACTCCCGCAGCTCCTCGTCGGAGTAGACGATCTCCATGCCCCGGCCGCCCAGCACGTACGACGGCCGCACCAGCACCGGGTAGCCCACCCGGCCGGCGATGGCCAGCGCCTCTTCCACCGTCAGCGCCGCCCCGCCGGGGGGCCGGGGAATGCCCAGCCGGGCCAGGAGCCGGTCGAACTTGTCGCGGTCCTCGGCCCGGTCCATCTCCTCCACCGGGGTGCCCAGCACGGGCACGCCGGCCGAGGCCAGGGGCTCGGCCAGGTTGATGGCCGTCTGCCCCCCGAACTGGCACATGACCCCCTCCACCCCCCGCGGCGTCCCGGCCGGGGCCTGCCCGTTGCCGGACGCCGCCGGCGGGAGGGCCGCCCCGCCCTCGGCCTCGATGACGTTCATGACGTCCTCGAAGGTGAGGGGTTCGAAGTAGAGGCGGTTGGAGGCATTGAAGTCGGTGGAGACGGTCTCGGGGTTGTTGTTGATCACCACCGACTCCACCCCCTCCTCCCGCAGGGCCCAGACCGCGTGCACGGAGCTGTAGTCGAACTCGATGCCCTGGCCGATGCGGATGGGCCCGGACCCCAGCACCACCGCCTTGCGCCCGACGCCCGGGCGCGACTCGTCCTCCCCCTCGTAGGTGCTGTAGTAGTAGGGCGTAGCCGCCTCGAACTCGGCCGCGCAGGTGTCGACCACCTTGTAGACGGGCCGCACCTCCAGCTCCAGCCGGCGCCGCCGCACCGCCAGCGGGTCCACCCCCACCAGGCGCCCGATGGTGGCGTCGCTGAGCCCCAGCCGCTTGGCCCGCAGCAGCCGCTCCCGGGTCAGCCCCGACGCCCCGTGGGCGGCCAGCTCCTGCTCCATGCGCACGACGGACTCGATGCCGCGGATGAAGAACGGGTCGATGCGGCTCAGGCCGGCCACCCGCTCCACGGTCCACCCGCGCCGCAGCGCCTCGGCCACCGCGAACAGGCGCTCGTCATTGGGCACCCGCACCAGGGTCTCCAGCTGCCCCTCGTCCAGCGCCGCCATCCCCGGGTGGGTCAGGCCGTCGCGCCCCACCTCCAGGGAGCGGATGGCCTTGAGCAGCGCGGCCGGGAAGGTGCGGTCGATGGCCATGGCCTCGCCGGTGGCTTTCATCTGCGTGCCCAGGGTGCGGTCGGCGGTGCGGAACTTGTCGAAGGGGAACCGGGGGATCTTCACCACCACGTAGTCCAGGGCCGGTTCGAAGGCCGCGTACGTGCTGCCCGTGATGGGGTTGGGGATCTCGTCCAGCCGGAGGCCCACCGCGATCTTGGCCGCCACCCTGGCGATGGGGTAGCCGGTGGCCTTGGAGGCCAGGGCCGAGGAGCGGCTCACCCGGGGGTTGACCTCGATGACCACGTACTCCCGGCTGGAGGGGTTGAGGGCGAACTGGATGTTGCAGCCGCCCTGGATGCCCAGAGCGTCGATGATGCGCAGGGCCGCGCTGCGCAGCATCTGGTGCTCCCGGTCGGTGAGAGTCTGGACGGGCGCCACCACCACCGAGTCGCCGGTGTGCACGCCGCAGGGGTCCACGTTCTCCATGTTGCAGACGGTGATGCAGTTGCCGGCGCCGTCCCGCATCACCTCGTACTCGATCTCCTTCCACCCCTCCACGCTGCGCTCCACCAGACACTGCCCGATGGGCGAGATGCGCAGGGCCGTGCGCACGATGGCCACCAGCGAGGCGGCGTCGCGGGCGATGCCCCCACCCGTCCCGCCCAGGGTGTAGGCGGGTCTCACCACCAGCGGGAAGCCTACCCGCTCGGCGAAGGCCAGGGCGGCCTCCACCGTGGTCACCACCGTGGAGTCGGGGACCGGCTCTCCGATGGCCTGCATGAGGGCCTTGAACTCGCCTCGGTCTTCGGCCCGCTGGATGGCCTGAAGGGGCGTGCCCAGCAGCTCCACGCCCCACCGGTCCAGCACGCCGGCCTCGGCCAGCTCCCGGGCCAGGTTGAGGCCCACCTGCCCGCCCAGGGTGGGCACCAGCCCCTGGGGGCGCTCCCGTTCGATGATGCGCTCCAGAAACTCCACCGTCAGGGGCTCCAGGTAGACGCGGTCCGCCATCTGGGGGTCGGTCATGATGGTGGCCGGGTTGGAGTTGACCAGGATCACCTCCAGGCCCTCCTCCTTCAGGGCCTGGCAGGCCTGGGTGCCCGAGTAGTCGAACTCGGCCGCCTGCCCGATGATGATGGGCCCGGAGCCGATGACCAGCACCCGCCGCAGGTCAGGCCGCTTAGGCATGGGCAGGCGCCTCCTCGCCGGAGCCCGCCGCCCCGCCGCCCTGGGTGCGCTCCGCCCGGTACCGGCGCACCATCTGAAGGAAGCGCTCGAACAGATGGAGGGAGTCGCGCGGGCCCGGGCAGGCCTCGGGATGGTACTGCACGGAGAAGGCCGGCCGGTCGTTGAGGGCCAGCCCCTCGACGGTGCCGTCGTTGAGGTTGCGGTGGGTCACCGTCACGCCGGGCGGCAGGGTGGATTCGTCGACGGCGTAGCCGTGGTTCTGCGTGGTGATGAAGACCCGGCCGGTGGCCAGGTCCTTGACCGGATGGTTGACGCCCCGATGGCCGAACTTCATCTTGTATGTGTCAGCCCCCACGGCCAGGGCCAGGATCTGGTGGCCCAGGCAGATGCCCATCAGCGGCACGCGCGCCTCCAGCAGCCGCCGGGTGGTGGCCACGGCCTCGACGGCCTCCTTGGGGTCGCCCGGGCCGTTGGAGATGACGACGCCGTCGGGGGCCAGGGCCAGGATGGCCTCAGCGGGCGTCTGGGCGGCCACCACCGTCACGTCGCATCCCAGGCGCACCAGGGTGCGCAGGATGTTGTGCTTGGCGCCCAGATCCACCAGCACCACCCGGGGGGAGCGGCTCTCGCCAGGAGCCCGCGCCAGGGGCGGCGCCCCCACCGGGAATGGCTCCCGGGCGGTGACGGCGCGGATGGCGCCGGTGAGGCGGAAACCTCGGGCCTGCTCGGCCAGCCCGGCGAACCAGGCGGCCAGCCCGTCGGGCACCGCCACGCGGAAGTGGCCCCGCATCGCCACCAGCCCGCCGGGCGCCTCCGGGTGGTCGACCCCGTCGGGGGCCGGTGCGATGACCCCGTTGGTGGTGCCGTACTCCCGAAGCACCCGGGTCAGGGCCCGGGTGTCGACCCCGGTGAGCCCCACCACGTCGAAGCGGGCCAGGTAGTCGGAGAGGGTCTGCGTGGCCTGCCAGTGGCTGGGCTGGGCGCAGAGCTCCCGCACCACCAGGCCCCGCACGTGCGGCCGACCCGACTCGAAGTCCTCGGGGTTGATGCCCGTGTTGCCGATGAGGGGGTAGGTCAGCACCAGGATCTGGCCCCAGTAAGAGGGGTCGGTGATGGCCTCCTGGTAGCCGGTCATCCCCGTGGCGAAGACCACCTCCCCCACGGCTCGGGACTCGGCCCCGAAGAGGGTGCCTGACAACACGGTGCCGTCGGCCAGTACCAGGTAACCCTTCACCGGAGACGACCTCCTGCAAAAAAGCCCGGCGCCAACGGCGCCGGGCTGGCCCTCATGCAAACAGCCGGTCTGGCGGAGTCGGCTCCGCCAGACCGGGCCCCTGGGCAGCGATGGCAGGCGAGCAACTTCTGCACACCGAGAGAACAGCATAGCAGGCACTGCCCCGCGCATCAAGCCCCCCTGGAAAGCCAGCCGCTTCCAGCCCGGGCTCACGTGGCTGCCAGCATGTATACATCACACTTAGCTGACATCCAGGTGACAAATCCCCTCCATCCCCGTACAATATGCGGCAAACGGAGATGGAGGAGGGTGTAGGATGGAAGTCCTCGTCAACCGCCGGGCGCCTGCCACCGTGCGGGCCACGTCGCCGGGGGAGCTCATCGACATGGCCCGGAGCCAGGGCGTGGTCATGGTGGACCTGAAGTTCACCGACGTGCCGGGGCAGTGGCAGCACTTCCACATCCCCATCGAGCAGCTGACGGAGGAGGTCTTCACTGAGGGGCTGGGCTTCGACGGTTCCAGCATCCGCGGCTTCCAGGCCATCAACGAGAGCGACATGCTGCTGGTGCCGGACCCGACCACGGCGTTCACCGACCCCTTTTACGAGCACCGCACCCTGAGCCTCATCTGCGAGGTGCGGGACCCCGAGACGGGCCGTCCCTACGAGCGAGATCCCCGTCACATCGCCCGCAAGGCCGAGGCGTATCTGAGGGCCACCGGGGTGGCCGACGTCAGCTACTGGGGGCCCGAGCCCGAGTTCTTCATCCTCGACAGCGCCCGCTTCGACCAGAACCAGCACTGCGGCTACTACTTCATCGACGCGGACGAGGGCTTCTGGAACTCGGGCCGAGACAGCACGCCCAACCCGGGCCACCGGCCCCGCTACAAGGAGGGCTACTTCCCCGTCCCGCCCGTCGACGCCGTCGCCAGCGTGCGGGCCGAGATCGCCCTGACGCTGCAGAGCATCGGGGTGGAGGTGGAGACGCACCACCACGAGGTGGCCACCGCCGGCCAGTCCGAGGTGGACCTGCGCTACGCGCCCCTGACCGCCATGGCGGACCGGGTCATGATGCTGAAGTACGTGGCCAAGAACGTGGCCCGCCGCTACGGCAAGACCGTCACCTTCATGCCCAAGCCCCTCTTCGGCGACAACGGCTCGGGCATGCACACGCACCAGAGCCTGTGGAAGGACGGCGTCAACCTCTTCTACGACGCCGGCGGTTACGCGGGCCTCAGCGAACTCGCCCGCTACTACATCGGCGGCCTGCTGGCCCACGGGCGGGCCCTGGCGGCGCTGTGCAGCCCCACCACCAACTCGTACAAGCGCCTGGTGCCGGGGTACGAGGCGCCGGTCAACCTGGTCTACTCCAAGCGCAACCGCAGTGCGGCGGTGCGGATCCCCATGTACTCCCAGAACCCCGCCGCCAAGCGCATCGAGTACCGGCCCCCCGATCCCTCGGCCAACCCATACCTGGCCTTCGCGGCCATGCTGATGGCGGGCCTGGACGGCATCGAGCGGCGGCTGGACCCCGGCGAGCCCCTGGACCGGGACATCTACGCCCTCAGCCCGGCGGAGCTGCTCTCGGTGCGATCCCTGCCGGGCTCGCTGGAGGAGGCGCTGGACGCGCTCCGGGACGACTACCACTTCCTGCTCAAGGGCGGGGTCTTCACCAAGGAGTTCATCGACCTGTGGATCGAGTACAAGCGCCAGCGGGAAGTGCTCCCCGTCAGCACGCGCCCGCATCCCTGGGAGTTCGTCCTCTACTTCGACGTCTGAGGGCGGGGATGTGACGTCCGGGTCAGGGCCGTGAAACTATGCAGTATACATGAGCGTCAAGCATTGTACGCTCGTCGGGCCCTTGCTAAGATCCCGCACAAACCATCCCCCCGCAAACCATCCACCCGGCTGAAGCGGATGCCGCCGGCGTGACGGACCGCCCGGGACGAGACCGATCCCGCGCTGGCGGGATGCGGCCCGCCCCGGGCCGTCGCCGGCGCCCGGTCGGCCCGCTGAGCCTCGCGCAGGCGGAGGTGCAGCGGCATCGCCATGTGGCCTCTGAAGCTGAGCGGCGAGCGGCCCGGCGAGTACGCCCGTCGGTACGAGCACGGCAGCTGCGGTCTGGTGGCCGTCTTCGCCAGGGACCCCCGTCCTGGCCGGTTCGCGCTGGACCGGGCGCTGGAGGCTCTGGGGCTCCTGCGGCATCGTGCCGGCTTCGTGCAGGGAAAGGCCGACGGGTGCGGGGTGCTGACGGACGTCCCGCGCCTTTTGTGGGCCGACCGCCTGCGCGGCGCCGGCCTGGACCCGGCCCTGGCCCGGGACCCCCGGTTCGCCGTGGCCCACCTCTTCGCCTGGGACGAGGCCGGCCTGCTGCAGCGGGTTCGGACCTTCCTGGAGAGCCGGGGCATCCGGACGCTGGTGGCCGTCACCGATTCCATGGACCCGGGGGCCCTGGGGCCTCGCGCCCGGGCCGCCGCGCCGCGATTCTGGCAGCTGGGGCTGTGGGTCGTGGACGGGAGCGGCGCAGAGCCGCAGGAGGTCGAGCGGCGCCTCTGGGAGACGGCGCTGGCCGGGGAGCAGGCCTTCGCCAAGCTGCACGTCGTCTCCATGAGCGCCCGGACGGCGGTCTACAAGGTGCTGGGCGACCCCGAGGGCCTCGAAGCCGCCTACGCCGACCTCGGCAGCCCCCGGTTCGAAAGCCGCGCCGTCATCGGCCACAACCGCTTCTCCACCAACACGTGGCCGGCCTTCGAGCGGGCGCAGCCTTTCTCCGTCCTGGCCCACAACGGCGAGATCAACACCATCCGCCGCCTGGAGATGGAGGCCCGGCAGCTGGGCGTGCCCACCGTGGCCGGCGGCAGCGACTCCCAGAACCTCAACCGGGTGGTGGAGGCCCTGGTCCACCGCTTCGGCTTCACCCTGGCCGAGGCGATGGAGATCCTCTTCCCGCCCATCCTCAACGAGGTGAAGCGCTACCCGCCGGACTTCCAGGAGTCCTACATGTACTTCCGCCAGGCCTGGGGTCCCTTCGCCCAGGGGCCGGCGGCTGTGCTGGCGCGGCTGGGCGATGAGGCCGTGATGGCAGCCGACGCCCTGGGGCTGCGCCCGCTGTGGCTGCTCGAAACCCGGGAGCTGGTGCTCTTCTCGTCGGAGCCCGGCGTGGTGCCCACCCGGGAACTGGTGGAGGATCCCCGCCCGCTGGGGCCGGGCGAGAAGGTAGGGGTGCTGCTGGAGCCCGACGGCGTGGCGGTCCTGCCCTACCCGCAGCTCCAGGAGCGGATCGTGCAGCGCTGGAAGAGCCACCTGGGGCCCTGCGCCGGCTTCGCCTCGTGTCTCGAGGCGGCTCGCGCCGTGACGCTGCCGCCCGCGCAGCCCGAGGAGGAGCCGCAAGGCGGGGCGCCGGTGCCCGACGAGGTCCTGCGGCGGTTGATGGCCGCGTGGGCCTGGCAGTCGGACGACCTGGAGATGGTGGAGCACATGGCGGCCAAGGGCGCGGAGCCCATCGGCTCGCTGGGCTACGACGCGCCCCTGGCCGCGCTCTCGCCGGAGCCGGCCAACCTGGCGGACTACTTCAAGGAGACGGTGGCCGTGGTCACCAACCCCGCCATCGACCGGGAGCGGGAGATCGAGCACTTCTCCACCCGGGTCGTGGTGGGGGCGCGGCCGCCGCTGGGGGCCCCCGCCGCCGGCGCGTCCGCGCCCCCGCGCCCCGCCGTCGAGCTCGCGGTGCCGCTCCTGGTAGGCGGGGCGCCGACCGGATCCGTCCTCGCCGCGGATCCGGCCCGCCAAGCGGCGCGGTCTTCGGGCACCCTCCGCTGGGACGACCTGCTCCGGCTCATGCCGGCGGCGGTGGTGGCGGCCCGCAAGGGGCCCGAGGAGACCCTGGCCCAGGCCCTCGAGCGCATCGGACAGGCGGCGTGCCAGGCGGTGGCCTCGGGCGCGCAGCTCGTGGCGTTGGACGACGGCGGCTCGTTCGAAGACGCCGCCGGTGCCCTCTGGATCGACCCCCACCTGGCGGTGGCGGCCGCAGACCGGGCCCTCCGCCGCGCGGGGCTGCGCCGGCAGGCCGGGCTGGTGCTGCGCAGCGGGGCCCTGCGCAACCTGCACGACGTGATGGTGGCCCTGGGGCTGGGGGCCGATGCGGTCGACCCCTGGATGATGATGGAGGCCGCGGCCCGGGCGGCGGCCGCGCAGGGCAAGGCGCCCGCCGAGGGCCTCGCCAACCTGGTGGAGGCGCTGCGCAAGGGCATCGAGAAGGTCATCTCCACCCTGGGCATCCACGAGGTGCGGGGCTACGCCCGGCTCTTCTCGTGCATCGGGCTGGGGCCGGACCTGGCGGAGCTGCTGGAGGTGGAGGCCTACGCGGCCTCGGAGGAAGCCGGCCTCACCCTGCAGCGGCTGGAGGCCGACCTGCCGCGCCGGCGGGCTGTGGCCCGGGGTGAGGCGCCGGCCCGGCTGGTGCGGCCGTTCCGCTACTGGCCCCACGTCTGGAAGGCGCTGGGCAGCGCCGCCCGGGGGGAGACGACCTACTCCGAGGTGGCCCAGCGCATGGAGGCCATCGAGCGCGAGACCCCCGTCGCGCTGCGCCACGTGCTGGCCCTGCGCCGCCTCCCGGACCGGGAGGCCGTGTCGCCCGAAGAGGTCGACGTCTCCGTCGGCGAGCACGCCCTGCCCTTCGTCATCAGCTCCATGTCGTTCGGCTCCCAGGGGGAGCAGGCCTACCGGGCGTACCTGGAGGCCGCGGTGCGGGCCAACGTGGTCTGCCTCAACGGCGAGGGTGGCGAGATCCGCGACCTGGTGGGGCGCTATCCGCGCCACCGGGGCATCCAGGTGGCCTCCGGCCGGTTCGGCGTGCACGCCGAGATGCTCAACGGCGCCTGGGTCATCGAGATCAAGATCGGCCAGGGGGCGAAGCCCGGCGAAGGCGGCCACCTCCCGGGCCGCAAGGTGTCGGCCAAGGTGGCCCTGGCCCGCAACGCCCAGCCCGGCATCGACCTCATCTCCCCCTCTAACAACCACGACATCTATTCCATCGAGGACCTGGCCCAGCTCATCCACGAGCTGCGCACGGTCAGCCCTCGGTCCCGCATCGCGGTGAAGGTGCCGGTGGTGCCGGGCATCGGCACCATCGGGGTCGGCATCGTCAAGGCCGGCGCCGACATCGTCAACCTCAGCGGCTTCGACGGCGGCACCGGCGCCGCCCGGCTGCACGCCATCCGCCATGTGGGCCTGCCCGCCGAGCTGGGCATCGTGGAGGTGCACCGGGCCCTGGTGGCCGCCGGGCTGCGGGACAGCGTGGAGATCTGGGCCGACGGCGGAATGCGCAGCGCCCTGGACGCCTTGAAGTGCATCCTGCTGGGAGCCAACCGGGTGGGCTTCGGCACCCTGGCCATGGTGGCCATCGGCTGCACCATATGCCGGGGATGCCACCTGGACACCTGCCACGTCGGCATCGCGACGCAGATTGAGCACGAGGAGGAAGCCCGGTCCCGGGGGCTGAAGCGGTTCGTGCCGCGCGAGGTGGATCAGGCCGCCGCCCAGCTGGCGTCGTTGCTGGAGCAGATGGGGGAGGCGCTGCGGCAGCTGACCGCCGCGCTGGGCGCCCGGCGGACCCAGGATCTGGTGGGCCGATCGGACCTGCTGGAGCAGGTAGCCTGCCGCGACCGGGTGGACCTGCAGGAGCTGCTTCGCCCGGCGCTCCCGGCGGCGGCCAGCCGGCCCGCGCGCCGGCCGGGGGAGGTGGCTGCCTACGCGGCGGTGGGAGCCGGGGGCCACCGGGCCGCCGCGGGCGCACTCGCCGGGTCGGGGGACGTCGGGGGAAGGGCCGACAGGGCGGGAGCGGCAGGAGCTCCCAACGGTCACGCCGCTCCCTCCGACGAGACGGTGCTGGAGGGCGCCCGGTGCTGCGACCGGGTGCTGGCCACGCCGGTAGCCGGTCTGCGGGCACGCCAGCGCGTCGGCCTGGAGCCGTCGGTCGACGGCGAGCCCGGCCGGGAGGTGCGCATCTCGGTGCGGGCGGCGGGGGCCGTCGGCGGCGGGGCCGGCGCGTTCAACGTGGAGGGCGTGCACCTGCACGTGGAGGGCGGGGCCCAGGACGGCGCGGGCAAGTGCGCACTGGGCGGCCGCATCGTCATCCTGAAGGGGATGGGCGCGGACGGCCGGCGGGTCAACGGCGGCGTGGGGAAGAGCTTCGCCTACGGGGCGCAGCGGGGTCGCTTCTTCGTGCAGGGCGAGGCCGACTCCCGGGCGGCCATCCGGCTGTCGGGCGCGGACGTGGTCTTCGGGGCGCTGCCCAGGGGCCCCATCGACGACTCCCGGGGCAGCCTCGTCTGCCGGGCCCAGCTGAAGGGGTTCGCCTTCGAGTACATGACCAGCGGCCGGGTGGTGGTGCTGGGCGATCCGGGGCCCTGGATCTGCTCGGGCATGACCGGCGGAGTCGTCTACCTGCGCCTGGCGCCCGAACTGGGGCTCGACGAGGCCGCGCTGAGGCGGCGCATCGCCAAGGGCGCCAGGGTGCAGCTGGCGCCGGTGGACTCGAGAGGTGAGGCGGACATCCAGGAGCTGCTGGGCGAGTACGCTGGCTACCTGCGCGACAGCGGTCAGCACGCCGAAGCGGCCGAGGTGGAGCGCCTCGCGGCCGCCTGCCGCCGGCACTTCGTGGCGGTGAGACCGGCCCAGCAGCAGGTCGATCAGGCCGTCTCCACGGAGTAGGCCGCCGCCCTCCTGCCCCGTCGCCCACCGCGGTGAGGCCGCAGGCTATACTGGGTGTGGCTCGACCGCGGCATGCCGGCGGCGGCCGGCTGCGAAGGAGGGGCCCGCCCCATCATGACGTCGGGCAGTCTGCGGGTGGCGCTGGGTCAGATCAACGCGACGGTCGGCGACCTGGCCGACAACGTGCGCCGCATCGAGGCCATGGCGGCCCTGGCCTACGAGCACGGCGCGCACATCGTGGCCTTCCCCGAGCTGGCGGTGACGGGCTACCCGCCCGAGGATCTGCTGCTGCGCCCCAGCTTCGTGCGCGAGAACCGTCGGGCCCTGGAGGGGCTTGCGCGGCGGCTCCCGCCCCTGGTGGCCATCGTGGGGTTCGTGGACGCCGACGACGACCTCTACAACGCCGCCGCGGTCATCGCCGACGGCGAGATCCGGGCCGTGCACCGCAAGATGCTGCTGCCCAACTACGGGGTCTTCGACGAGTTCCGGTACTTCGAGGCCGGCCGCCGCCCGCTGGTGGTGCAGCTGGGGCCGCACCGGATCGGCATCAACGTATGCGAGGACCTCTGGTACCCCGACGGGCCGACCCGCCTGCAGAGCCTGGTGGGGGGCGCGCAGCTCATCGTCAACATCTCCAGCTCCCCCTACCACATGGGCAAGATCGCGCAGCGGGAGCAGATGATGGCCACCCGGGCCCGGGACTACCGGGTGGCGCTGGCCTTCGTCAACATGGTGGGCGGCCAGGACGAGCTGGTCTTCGACGGCACCAGCGCGGTCTTCGACGAGGACGGACGGGTGGTGGCGAGGGCCCCCTCGTTCCAGGAGGCGCTGGTGGTGGCCGACGTGGACCCCGCCTCCGTCTTCCACCGCCGGCTCCACGACCCCCGGCGCCGCCAGCAGCGGCTGCACCTGAGCCAGTCGGGCCCGGGAGCGGCTCCCGCCGTGGAGTTGGTGGAGGTGCCCTGGCCGGCGGCGAGGCCGGCGAAGCCGCCCTCGCCGGGGCCGCGGGGTGCCGGCGCCGTGGCCGTGGTGGGCGACGTGCAGCCCCTGCTGGAGCCCGAGGCCGAGGTGTACGAGGCCCTGTGCCTGGGCCTGCGCGACTACGTGCGCAAGAACGGCTTCGAGACCGTAGCGGTGGCCATGTCGGGCGGCATCGACTCGTCGCTGGTGGCCACCCTGGCCGCCGACGCGCTGGGGCCCGAGCGGGTGGTGGGGGTGGCCATGCCCTCCCGCTTCTCGTCGCGCCAGAGCCTGGACGACGCTCGGGAGGTGGCCCGGAGGCTGGGCATCCGCTTCGAGGTGGTCTCCATCGAGCCCGCCTTCGCAGCCTGCCTGGAGAGCCTGAAGCCCCTCTTCGGCGACCGCCCCTTCGACAAGGCCGAGGAGAACCTGCAGGCCCGCCTGCGGGGCACCCTCATCATGGCCCTCTCCAACAAGTTCGGGTGGCTGGTGGTGACGGCCGGCAACAAGAGCGAGCTCGCGGTGGGGTACCTAACGCTGTACGGCGCGGACACCACGGGGGGCTTCGCGGTCATCAAGGACGTGCCCAAGACGTGGGTCTACCGGCTGGCCCGGTGGCGCAACGCCCGACCGGGCGGCCCCGTCATCCCCGAGTCGGTGCTGACCAAGGCGCCGTCGGCCGAACTGCGCCCCGGCCAGAAGGACACCGACGAGCTGCCGCCCTACGAGGGGCTCGATCCCATGGTGGCCGCCTACGTCGAGGAGGACCGGGATGCCCAGGGGCTGGTGGCCCTGGGCTTCGAGGCGGAGACGGCCGGGAGGGTGGCGGCCATGATCGCCCGCAGCGAGTTCAAGCGGCGCCAGGCGCCCCCCGGCGTCAAGGTGACGCCCCGGGCCTTCGGGCGCGACTGGCGCTTCCCCATCACCAACCGGTACGTGGAGCGGCCCGCGGCGCCGCCTCCGCCTACCCCCTGACGACCACCAGCCAGGCCGACCGGCTGAACGGCAGCGGCCGGATGCGGCGCACGATGCGCAGCCTGCCCCGGGGAAGCCGGCCAGCCCATGCCTGCACGACGAGGCCGGGGGGATCGTCCACCACGTAGGCCCGGCCTGATCCCGTGAACGCTGCCACCCACGGGTTGCCCACCAGCGCGGCCGGGTCGCATTCGATGAACACCGCCTCCACCTCGGCCTCCTCGCCTCCACCCCCGTCGACCGCCGGCCCGGCCCCGTCAGGCGGCGCGCTCGGCACCGAGACGGCAGGCGGCGGTTCCGCGGGAGGGCCCACGGGCTCCTCCTGCCCGGGCCCGCCGCTCTCCTCGGCCGCCCGCTCCGCCTCCTGCTCCAGCCGCAGCTGCTCCTCGAAGCTCCCCACTGCGCCTCCTGCCTCCTGCGCCGTCTGGAACCACTCCGGTCTTCCACCCAGCACGTACAGCCTCGCCGACGCCCTGGACAACCCCACGTACAGCAGCATCTCCCGCAGCCGGGGGTCGTAGCTCTCCAGCGCCTCCAGCTCGGCCAGGATCACCACCGGACGCTCCAGCCCCTTGAACCGGTGGATGGTGGAGACCTGGACGTATGGCGCCCCCGTCTGGGCCAGGGCCCGGTCCCACGTCAGCACGAAGTTGCCCACCCGGGTGCCTTCCTGCAGCACCGATCGCTTCGAGCCCGCGGGGGTGAGCACCACCACGTCCCGCGGTTCGACCCGCCCGTCGCCCAGCACCTCGTGCAGCACCCGGTGGAGCAGCCGGGGCTCCTGGCGCACCCCGACGCCCGGCCGAATGGAGGGGGCCGTTCCCTCCAGCGGAGGCGGCTCGGGCTGCAGCTCGCCCCGGTAGAATCGCAGCACCACCTCGTGGATCTGCCGGGTGAAGCGGACGTTGCGGGGAAGCCAGAAGGGAGGCTCCCGGACGGGGAGCTCCTGGGGGCGGGAGGCGTAGATGCGCTGGTTGTCGTCGAGAAAGACGTACAGGTACCCGTCGGGCTGCCGCAGCTCCAGCAGGGGCACCCACCACTCGGCGGCGAAGTCCTGCGCCTCATCCACGATGACGGCGTCGAACTGCGGCCCGATCAGGGCAGCCACCTGGCTCAAGGTCTCGGCCCACAGGGGGTCACGGGGGTCCGTCTCCTCCCCCGGCACGGGCACCCCGTGCCGCTCGGCCAGCACCCGACAGAGCTGGTGGAAGTTCATGACCACGAAGCGCTCCCACTGGACCGAGCCGCCCTCCTCGCGGCGCATCTCCTCGGCGGTGGTGCTCTGCAGCCAGTCGGAGAGGGGCCGGTTGAAGCACGTCAGCAGCACCCGGTAGCCCCGCCGGTACAGGGTGCGGGCCAGCCGGGTGGCCAGGAAGGTCTTGCCCGAGCCCGCGCATCCCGACACCGCCGCCTCACGCCGGTTGCCCAGCATCCGGAGCATGGTGTACTGCTCCTCGGACAGGCGCACGATCTGCCACTGGATCTCCCCGACCTCCACCCGCAGCGGGCGCCGGGCCAGCACCGACTCGCCCAGGGCCCTCGCCAGCGCTTCGACGGCCCGGGCCCCTTCGGCCCGGCTCGCCCAGGGTCGGCGCACCAGGGCAGCGGCCGCCCGGCGCAGCCCCGGCTGCAGGGTGGCCAGGGCGTCGTGGTCCAGGATGACGTCGGGCGGGATGGGGCCCAGCCGGCCCGGCACCTGCACGTCGGGCAGCGCCACGGCCCACGCGAAGGGGTAGCGGTGGCGGGCGGTGACCGGTATGGACGCCAGCATCTCGACCAGGTGGTGGGCGTTGGCCTGAGCCTGGTCGAAGGGGCCTGGCACCAGGTCGTGGCGCACGCCGTAGCGGTCGATGCTGTACCAGAGGCCCGAGGCCGCATCGAAGCCGACCTGGCCGCCCTTCACCTCCACCACCACGACGCCCACCTCCGGATGGGCGACGATGAAGTCGACCTCGCCCTCGCGCCGGCGCCCCACCAGGGGCACGTGGGCGAGCACCACCCAGTCGTCGGGCAGGGCCGTGCACGCCTGGTAGAAGCGGCGCTCTGCATCGCTGCGCAGCCCCACCGGGTTCTCCGGGAAGATGCGGGCCATGGCCGACCCCCCGCCTGTCCTCTTTCTTCCAGCCCCTCGTTTCGCCTGGGCGGGGAAGGCTCCTCCGGCATGCGAGCGAGGGCCGCATGGTCAGCGCATCACGAGTCCGGCCCCGAGTTGGTCCGCCAGCGCCTCGATGGCACCCTGCACCCGGGCCAGGCGCTGGGGGGAGGCCTCCGTGCCCGGCTCCAGGGTGAGCCGGTCTACGTACAGCGTCCGTTCGGCTCGGTCCAGCCTGGCGTCGAGCCGCCCGATGAACCGGTCGCCCTCCAGCACCGGCATGGTGTAGGGCCCGAAGCGGCGGCGGGAGGGCTTCACGTAGATCTCCCACGTGTAGTCGAACCGGAAGAGGTCCACCACGCGCTCCCGACGCCACAGCACGTTGTCCAGGGGCGGCAAGAGGTAGACGTCGGGGGCCACGTCGGCTTCGGCCAGCGCGTGGAGCAGGGGAAGCAGCTCGGACAGGACGTAGTAGCGGCGCCGCACGCCCTCGACCTCCACCGGCGCCAGCTCGCCGTCGGCCACCAGTCGGTCGACGAGGGCCCGCCGCTCGGGAGCGGGCTGCCGGCGCCACCCGAAGCGGGGATCCCCCGCATCCACCACGCCGTACGCCCGCAGGTACTTGCGCAGCAGGGGCCCCCAGTCGGAGCCGGCGTCGGCGGCGCGGTCTGGCGCCGCTCCGAACCACGCCCGGGCCAGGGCGAAGTAGCGCTCCTCGGCCTGCCGGTAGGCCACCACCACCTCGCCGGCCTCCCACAGGTGCTCCAGCCCGACACGAGGCGGCGGGCCGGCAGGGGGCCCTCGGCGGCCAAGCGGTCTCGGACGTAGTCGATGGCCTGCTGGAGCGGGGGCGAGAAGGGGGGCCGGGTGGCCCGGAGCAGGGCACGGATGGGTTCGAAGATGGGGTAGTCGTCCACCGGCAGCACGCAGCGGGCGTTGGCCCAGTACTCGAAGACGAGCCTGCGGCGGTACAGGGACTCCAGCTGTTCGGGGCGGTAGGCGCCGACCCGGTTGCGCAGCACCGGGTGGTGGTTTCGCCCCACCACGGCGACCGGATCCAGTTGAACGGCCTCTAACCGGCGGATGGCCTGGAGCACACCGTCTTCGCCCTGGAGTTCGTCCCGCCAGGGCAACCCCTCGGCGTGCGGGCGGCGCCCCCGCGTCCAGCGCAGAAGCCCGCTGCGGGCCAGTATCAGCCGGCGCAGCGCAGCGGGCGAGACGGCGGTCTCTCGAGAGGCATCCCGGCGAGGCATCCGCTCCGCTCCACTTGGCCACGTCGCTCGGCTGCCCAGCGAAACGGACGCTGGGGCATGCGCGGCCACCGGCCCCTTATACGCTGGCCGCCTTGAAGGCCCTTCCACTTGAAATGGGAGCCTGCGCGCGCCTTGACCCGGGAGTCAGCGCCGCCGTAGAATGGGGGCCGACCAGCCGGCGCATCGCTGGCAGCCTGGCCGTCTTCCTTCGGCGGCGGCCACCCCGGAGGCCCCGGCCGGTTCGGAGGAAGAGCGGTTCTCTCAAGAGACAGCCCGCGGTTCCGGAAGCGGCGGGAGGCCCCTCGGGCCTCGCACACGTTGCCGCGCGCTTCTCGAAGCTCGCCGCGCTCGAGGGGGAACCGGCAGCATGAGGCAACTGCACCGGGTGCCCTGGTGGGTCTGGGTGCTGGCTGCCGTCTACTACGTCGGCGCCTTGGAGGCCGAGCGCTTCATGAGCGCGCGGGGCCTCCTCTGGGCCGCCGACGCCATGTGGGCTACCTACTTCATGCCCGCGGTGCTCCTTGCGTACTTCGCAGGCCTGCCCGGCGCCGCGGTGGCGGCAGCGGCCGTCGGCCTTCCCCTGTGGCTGCAGGCCGAACGGCTGGACTACCTGCTCAGCTTCCGCACTTTCCAGGCAGGCCCCCTCTCCTCGCTGCTGATCGGCATCGAGACCGCCATCGTCCTGACCGGCCTGCTGGTCGACCGGCTTCGGCACGAGCAGCGCACAGGCGAGTGCGACCCCCTGACGGGCGTCCTCAACCGCCGGCGGTTGGAGCCCTGGCTGCACCACGCGGACCTTGCCCTCCTTCCTGACGCGCAGGGCTCCAAGCCCCTGGCGGTGCTCATGCTCGATCTCGACGATTTCAAGCGCTGCAACGACCGCTGGGGGCACGAAGCCGGCGACTTACTCCTGCAGGCGTTCGCCCGGGCGCTTCGCGAGTCCGTGCGGGCGTCGGACCTCGCGGTGCGCTACGGCGGCGATGAGTTCGTCGTGATCCTGGTGGGCGCGGGCCGAAAGACGGCTCTCGAAGTGCTCGGGCGCCTCCAGGTAGCGATGGCAGCGAGCAGGCCGCTGCTGCCAGAGCCGATCCGCGGGCCGAACGGAGACGGCGCCGCTGCCCCCGTAAGCTTGACCTTTTCTGCAGGCGTCGCGCTGTATCCCGAGCATGGCCGATCCTTCAAAGAGCTGCTGCGTCTGGCCGACCAGGCCCTCTACGAGGCGAAACGGCGGGGCCGGCGGTGCGTCGTCTTCGCCGACGCGGTCGCCCGGCCCTCGGACGCGGACTCCCGGGCCCTCGACGGCGCGGCGGCGACAGGCGAGATCCGGGAGGCCCTCTCGAGCAGGCCCGACGGCCCCTCCCCCTGGGAAGCCGGACCTGAAAGAGCCCGCGGCGGGTTGCCGTCAAGCCAGACTCCGTGAAGAGCCCCTCTTCCCTGGTGGTCCTTTCCAGGCAGGCAGGCGCGGAGCGCTTCAAACGCTGCGGCGTGGGCGCTGCAGGGCGACCTTGGGGGCTGGACCTTGACAGATCGCTGACTTAGCCTATGATGGTCATGAGATGATGACCATGAAGGTTGTCTACGTCTCCAACTTGAAAGCGCGGCTGAGCGAGTTCCTGCGGCTGGTGAAGAGCGGTGAGACCGTCCTGGTGACGGAGCGCGGGCGGCCGGTCGCCATGCTCGCCCCCGTGGGCGAAAGCCACCCGCTCAACCAGGATCCTCGCCTGCAGGCTCTGGTCGCGTCGGGCCTCATCCGTCCACCGCAGGCGGCCGTTGCTGCGGACTTCCCCGACCGACCGCGTCCGGCCGACCCTGAAGGGCGGCTGCTGAAGGCCCTCCTCCAGGAGCGGACGGAAGGGCGATGAGGTTCTGGGACGCCTCGGGCCTGGTGCTGCTCATCGCCGACCAGCCCGGTTCGGAACAGGCCAGGGAGATCTTCCGGGCAGACCCCGCCATGGTCGTCTGGTGGGGAAGCGCCGTCGAGTGTTGGTCCGCTCTGGCACGCCTTCGCCGAGAGGCGACGCTCCCTGCCCAGGCGGAGGTCGAGGCGGGGAAGCTCCTGGCGATGTTGCTGCAAGGCGCTTTCGAGGTCCAGCCTTCCGAGGAGCTGAGACGGCTGGCCATCCGCCTGCTTCGGGTGCACCCCCTCCGGGCCGCTGACGCTCTGCAGCTGGCGGCCGCGCTCATCTGGGCCGGCGATCCGCCGTCCCCCGGCAGGGAAATGGTGGTCTTCGACCACCGTCTCAGGGAGGCGGCCCATCTGGAAGGCCTCACCGTGCTGCCCGGGTAAGCACCACACGCCGCCCGGGCCTGCCACGGCGCATCATGCCCACAATCTTGTCTGCGTCCGTACGCGTTCAACTTGCTTGAATGCCAACCGCTATGTGGGCCCTGCCCGACGCCCTTCTCACGCCGGCTCCCCGTGGTCTACTTCTCCTGGAGCATCGCTTTCGTCAGCCTGTTCATCGCGGCCACCATCGCCAGCACCGCGTCCGGTCAGATCGACCTGCTGGCCAGGGCCGAGCCGAAAGAAGGAGACGCAGAAGGCCACTCGGAGCACCGAAGCCATCGGCGAGAAGTTCAAGGGATTCACTAAGGCCGACGGGGAGAGCGCGGTGCTCGCGACGATCGAGGAGATGCCGGAACCGGATCGCACCATGGCCAAGCGGATCCATGCCATCATCAAAGCCAGCGCCCCAGGGCTCTCGCCGAGACTCTGGTACGGGATGCCCGCGTATGCCGAAGACGGCGCGGTCGTCTGCTTCTTCCAAGGCGCGCACAAGTTTAAGACGAGGTACGCGACGTTCGGCTTCACTGACGAGGCGAACCTCGACGAAGGCTCCATGTGGCCGGTCGCCTTCGCGCTGAAGGAGTTGACGGCCGCCGAAGAGGCAAGGATCGGCGCGCTCGTGAAGAAAGCGGTAAGGTGAGGACGGATGCGGCCACTGGCCCCCGCCCCGGTACTGCCGCTACCCCAGCCCGCCGCGCAGTTTCCTGCTATTGGCAGAGTACCGGCATGTACGTCGCCGCTTTGCCAAGTGCTTCCAGACCTGATCTGCAAACCGGCATGAAAAATGGTGCCGAGAGCCGGAATC
>SPLK01000185.1_pt1 | contig 23417 bp, 36 predicted proteins | sample 2456111 | NCBI WGS metagenome assembly SPLK01 (sample SAMN11156906, study PRJNA527647) | hot springs metagenome | biome: Geothermal region; feature: Hot spring; material: tree branch in hot spring; isolation source: hot spring sediment rich in lignocellulosic material ... | reverse complement strand
GTCCGCCGCCGGGGTAGATCCAGACGGTGACGTCCTTGTAGCAGCCGCCGAGGACGAACTGGGACTCGTGCTGGCGGGTTTCGGGATTGAAGCTCCAGGCGCGCAGATACGGGTTGAGGCCGAAACGTGGGCCGACCATGACGCCGCTTTCGCGCTCGGTGGAGACGATGGCAGCGCCGAAGAAGGGGTAAGGGAGGCCGAAGTCGTGGCCGAGGGCCTGGTAGAGTTCGGGGAAGGTCCAGCCGTTATCGTAGAGGATGTAGAAGGCGACGGCCTTTTTGAGGCCCTCGTAGGCGCAGGCGGGGAGGCGGTAGAGGTGGGGTTCAGGGGAGCCGGTGTAGGCGGGTTCGATAGGGGTGAGGGACCAGTAGGAGGTGTCGTAGGTGCAGGGGTCGACGGTAGGGGAAGGTTCGGGGGTGGCGGTGGGAATGTCGGTGGGGGTAGGGGTAGGGATATTGAGGGTTGGGGGGACGCCGGCCAGTTCGGTCATGCGGGCGTTGAAGGAAGCCTGGCGGTTGGCGTTGACGGCGGCAGCAGCCAGGCCGATGATGGCGAGGACGGCGAGGATGATGGCAGCGGCGACGACGAAGCGGCGGGGGTGGCGCTTGCCGGAGAAATCGCGGTAGGTGAAGTCATCTTTGAGGGTAGTCATGGGTGTCGGAATCCTCCTTTCGCGGTAGGGTTTGGGGTTCTGTCAGGCCGCCGATCAGCGCTTGCAGGGCGAAATCGATGGCGGTGGCGTAGGCGCTGCGTCCCTGAAGGCCAAGGCGCTGGGCGATCAGGTTGAGCCAGTGCAGGCGCTGAGGGGTAAGGCGGTAGGACAGGAATTTTGGTTGGTTCATGGTTAGAATTTAACACAAATGTGTTAAGCATTTCAACCCTACCGCGAAGAGCGATAGTGGTGGTTCAAAGCCTCCGAGAGTTCGTGGTAGAAGGCGTTAGGGACAGAAGTAGAGCCGGCGCTGACGAGTTCCTGCCAGTGTTCGGGGTAGGCTTCCCGGAAGCGCTGAAGGGATACCTCCGGGACGTGGCCAACGAATGTTTCACTGTTGGTATAGATCTCATAGCGTTGTAGGTCGCGGAGTTGAGCGCCGAGGTGAGAGTGGACGAAGACGATCTGCACGGCTTACCTCCTACTGACGTGGAACATCGTAGAGCCACATACGGTCGAGTTCGAGGCTTTCGCCGGTGAGGTTTTGCCAGAGGGAGCGGGCCTCGAGGTCGAAGAAAGCGCCGTGGGTCAGGACGGAGCATTCGTAGACGGGGACTTTGCGGGGGTTTTTGCCGAGGATGGTGACGACGGGCCCGGTGAGGCGGTTATGTTTTTTGCCGTCGACCTGGTTAGCGGGAATGAAGCGTTCCGGGGGGACAGGAGTCAAAACGAGTGTTCGCCCGTCAGAGGTGGCGACGAGAGCCTTGACGTTGTTATGTTCCCAGACGCTGACGTCCTCGACGGGGACGAGGGCGCCGAAGATCCTGGAAGCGGTTGAGGCGATCCAGTGTTTCGGGTCGCTGACATGGATTTCGCCGACGGCTTTTGCGCGTTTCATACGGATATCCTCGGCGGCCCAGCCCTCGATTTGTTTGCGAATCTCATCCAGGGCGCGGCGCTGGCGTTCGTTGCCGATGGAGATGATCATGCCCAGAGCGATGATACCGATGAGCACGAAAAAGGTGAGCATAGCGTCCATGGGATCAGTCCCTCCTTTCGTTGCGCAGGGATTCGATGGTTTTAGCCAAGCGCTTGGCGGCGATGTAGCGTCGGTCGATGGCTGACGAGACGGAGAAAGCGACGACGATGCCGAGTCCGGCCAGGAGCATGGCGAAGCGGTAAAGGGTGGGTTTTGGCGCAGGTACAGGTTGAGGTTCAGGGGTAGCGGTTGGCGTAGGCGCAAATGTCGGTGTGGGCTGGACGGGCATGGGTGTGGACTGCACCTCAACCGCCGTCACGGGCAGAGCCGTGGTTTCGGTGGGTGTCGGCGTGGGTGTAGGTGTGGGCGTCGGCGTTTCAGTGGGTGTGGGCAAGGGTGGGATGACGATGGTGCCGCTGACGGACACGGTGCGCATGAGCAGGTCGGTAACCGATAAGACGGCGGTGTATTCGCCGATGGGGGCTAATGTCCCGTCTCCGAAGCGGCGGCTCCAGACGAAGCGCGTGGGCACGGCGTCAGGGTTGTCCCAGCACTGCTCCCACGCCGGCCAGCGGTTTTGAGGATCCTCGACCGAGAGGCACACCCGCAGGATGGGCAGAGCGCCTTGGGAGACCTGGATTTCGGCCTCTTCCCAGATCATCCAGCGCTGTGGCAAATATGCGCCGGGCAGGGCATTAGCCACGATGACGCGGCGGGTGAGCGTGCTGATGTTGCCGGCCTGATCCGTGATCCGCAGGGTGATGTCCACAGCCCCCTGTGCACCTTGGGTGGTGTCCCAGGTGTATGACCAGGCAATGCCGCCTGCGCCGTGGGACGCCGAAGCAGGCGCAAAGGTCAGGCCGGCCACCTGCCAGCCGTCCGTGCGGGCGATTTCCTGCCAGGTCTGACCCTGATCGAACGAGACCTCGACCCTGGCTACGCCGCTCGTGGCATCCGAAGCCGAGCCGCTGAGCGTAACGCTCTGCGAGAGGGTCTCGCCGTCCTGCACGTTGATCGTGGCGCTTGGCGGCGTCATGTCCACCTTGACCTGGGTCTGAACGCTTGTTTGCCACCCGGCCTCATCCTGGATCACGATGTCCAGATCGTGAACGCCCTCGTCCAGGGTGAGGTCAGGCGACCAGGTTTGACCGCCGTCCGTGCTGACCTCGGCGCGGACAACGCCGGAGGTGGCGTCCTCGGCGTCCAGGGTTACCTGGACGGATGAGCGCCACCAGTCGCCATTACCGGGTACGCCGGCCAGAATGGCCCGCCCGGTGGGCGCAGTGGTGTCCACGGAGATCGCGGCGCTCTGTGTCGTGGTGTTCCCGGCCTGGTCTTGGGCCTGGAAGGTCAGGGTGTGGCGTCCCTCGGTGAGGGTGATGGGCAGGCTCTGCCATGCGCCGCCGTCCACCTGCACCAGGACGGACGCCACGCCGCTGGTGCTGTCCAAAGCGCCCGCGTCAATCTGCGGTTCGGAGACGAACCAGCCCAAAAGCCCGTCCGGGGTGGGTACCTGCGGGACCAGGTCGGGTGCGGTCACGTCCACCTGCACGGTGCGGGTGATCTGGGTGATGTTGCCGGCCTGGTCGGCGGCGCGGAAGTCGAGGGTGTAAATGCCGTCCTGGTCGAGCGTAACGGGTAGCGACTGCCAGGGGCCGCCGTTGACCCGCACGCTGACGTCATCCAGGCCCGAAAGGGCATCCGAAGCCGAGGCGTCAAAGTCGGTACCGGACACATACCAGCCGTTCAGCCCGTCCGGGGTCGGCAGGTGCGGAGTGAGGCTGGGGGCAGTCGTGTCCACGTTCAGGGTGCGCGAGACGAGGGTGGTATTCCCGGCCTGATCCACGGCGCGGAACTCCACGCTGTGCACGCCCTCGGTGAGGGTGATAGGGAGCGACTGCCAGGTACCGCCGTCCACGCGGACGTGGAGACTGCTCAATCCGCTGGTGCTGTCGGAAGCCGCGGCGTCCAGGTCGGGCAGGGAGACATACCAGTTATTTTGTCCGTCCGGGGTAGGAATATGCGGTGTGAGTGAGGGTGCGGTTACGTCCACGTAGAGAAGGCGGGTTTGGCGGTTGACGTTGCCGGCCTGGTCAATCGCCTCGAAGGTCACGGTGTACACGCCGTCCTGATCCAGGGTCAGGGGCAGGGACTGCCACGAACCGCCGTTGACCTGGACGCGCACCCGATCCAGGCCGCTGGTGGCGTCCGAAGCAAGGGCATCGAGGGTAACGGGGGACACGTGCCACCCGGCCTGCCCGTCAGGAGCGGAGACCTGCGGGGTCAGGCTGGGGGCGGTCGTGTCCACCCGCACCTGACGCGTGATGGTGGTGGTATTGCCGGCGTTATCGGTTACCCGCACCTGCACGTCATAAACGCCGTCGGTGAGCGTAGCGCCGGCCTGCCAGCCGGTACCGGGGTTGAGTTGGGCGGCAGCCACGCCGCTGGTGGCATCCGATCCCACGGGCGCGACCTGTGCGGGCGTGACATACCAGCCGTTGTTCCCGGTTGTCCCGCTGACGATCAAGTCCGCCGTGGGCGGTGTGGCATCGCGCTTGATGGTGATCTGGGCAATACCGCTGGTGTTGCCGGCGTTGTCCTCGGTTTGCGCCTCGACCACGAACGTGCCGTCCGAGGTGAGGGTGAGGGTATCGGGTTGCCATGCGCCGCCGTTGAGGCGAATGCGGCGGGCGGCGATCCCGCTGGTGGCATCGCTCCCGCTGACGCCGATGGACACATTCGACACATACCACCCGTTTTGTCCGTCCGGGTTGGGAGCGTTGAGGGACACAGTGGGGGCTGTCGTGTCAATGCGGATGGTGGTGGACTGGGAGGCGGTGTTGCCGGCGTTATCGGTGGCGTTGGCGGTAACGCTGTTGGTGCCCTCGGCGGTAATCGTGCAGGGATTAGAACCGCACGAGAGGGTCAGGGACGCCAATCCGCTGGTGCTGTCCGATGCCGAAGCCGAGAGGGTGACGGATGAGCGGTACCAGCCGTTGTTGCCGAGCGCGCCGGTGGGGGAGAGGGTGATGGTGGGTGAGATCGTATCCTTGCGCACCACCACGTCTTGGCTGGTGGCGTTGCCGGCGTTATCGGTGGCGCTGGCGGTGATCGTGGTTGTGCCCTCTGCCGTGATGGTGCAGGGGTTAGAACCACAGGAAAGGCTTACTGAAGCCACGCCGCTGGTGGCGTCTGAAGCGGACGCCGAGACCTGAACGTTCGAACGATACCAGCCGTTGTTCCCAAGGGTGCCCGACAAAGAGGGGGAGAGCGAGGGGGCAACCGTGTCCTTGTTGATGGTTAGATTGGTGGACGCCGAGTTCCCGGCGTTATCGGTCGCGGTCGCGGTGATGGTGGTGGAACCCTCGGCGGAGATGGTGCAGGGATTAGCGCCGCAGGACAGGGAGAGCGAGGCCAGGCCGGACTGCCCGTCACTGCCACTGCCCTGGACGACCACGTTGGAGCGATACCAGCCGTTGTTGCCGAGGGTACCCGAGGTAACGCCCAAGGACACGCTGGGATTGGTGGCGTCATACTTGAACGCCAGGCTGTTCTTGCTGGACGTATCGCCGTAGGATGAGACCGCCCAGTAGTAGAGCGTGCCGCTGGTTTGGGGGATGTTGGCGGTGTTGGTGTAACTGCATGAGGTGCTAGCGGCATCGGGGGCATCGCAGACAATCGCGGCGGTGTTGGTGTTGTTGTAGTTGCCCTCGAATTGGCGGATGACGTAGCCGCCGAGGGGTTCATTGCCGGAGAAGTTGAAGCGGGGGCCGCTCCGACACCAGCCGTTGTTCCCCCACGTGGTGCAGGCGAATGAGGCGCTTGCGGTGGCCGGGTCATAACTGCCGTAGCCGTAGTTCGGGCTACTGCTGGAGACCCAGATATTGCAGGAATAGCCGCTGGAGTTGCAGGACGCCGGCCAGCCCACACACGAGGTGGTGTTGAAGAACGAGGATTTATTGCTTGGATTGCAGGATGATTCGGTCAGCCGCAGGGTGCAGTAGTAGTTCAGGCCGGTGCCCTGATAATACAGGCGGGCGGTGTATTCGCAGTTGTAATTGATGATATACGAGTAAGTGCGGCTAGGCCCCGTATAATCGCCGGAGACCACGCCGAAGATTGCGATGAGCAGGATCAAGACAAGAGCAAGGACACGGATTGTCTTACGCATCGCCCTACTCCCGATCAGGTCTTGCCGTGACCGCCATACCGATCACGACAGCCGAGAACATCAGCATCACTATCGCCACCTTCCAGAGCGTGGGTAGCGGCAGATAGGTCAGGATGAGCAGGATCACGAACACAGCAGAAAGCGGCGCGATTACCTCGTTGATGGTCATAGCGTTTTATCCCGATCAGGTCTGGTCGAGATGCCAATGCCAACCGCGGCGATCACGATCAGCAGGATGACAATCGCAATCTTCCAGATCGTGGGCAGCGGGAGTTGGGTCAAGGCAAGCAAGATCACCAGTATTCCAGCGGCCAGCGGTAATTCCTCGCCACACGGGCCGATCATGAACGCCATCATCGGCTACCTCCTGCGTGTCTTTTGCCGCTTCCGGGCACGCTGATAAGCCCACATGGGACACCGGTAGGCCAAGCCAATGAGGGTCAAGCCAGCGAGGATGAGAAGAATGCCCTGGATCATGATTCTCGCGACTTGCGAAAATCGAACCAAACACCGGCGGCACAGATCGTGAGTCCCAAGAAGGTCAGGCCGATCTTTGCTGCGAGTGGGAGGAACGAGAGCGAAGGAAAATTTCCCCAGGCGATGACGATGAGGAACACACCTGCGCCAATGTAGAGCGTGGAATCGGCAATAGTGGCAAACATGGGTGGAATCATTTTCACGGTTCTCCTTCGGGCGCGGAAGCCCAACATGTTGGAACCCCACAGGCTTTAGCCGTGGGAGGATGTCAGAAAAGGGCCTTGAACAAGAAAAGATAAATACCCAGGACAAAGCCAAGGATCACAGCCCACATGACTGCAATCCATGAAGTAGTGCTGGTGAAGATCAGATAGCCAAAGACTGCAGCGTTGGCAACCAGGAATGAGATCTCCAGTAAAGGAGGTTTAGGCTTATTGTTCTTCTCGGGTGGTGCCATAGATCAGGTACCCCACAGCTCGGATTTCCACTTCACGTGGTGGCAAGAAAAATCCCGGGGAGCGGGTTGATGCCACGACGAGGCATCCCGGCCGTCCGTTGATGGTGCCGCAGTAAGCGGACTTGAAACTGGCATGGGCAGGTTTTTGGCGGGCGAAGTAGGCGTAAGCGGTAGCCGAACCCTGGCTTGAGCCAACGATCTTTCCGTTGGGCAAGACCCGGATATCCTGGGCGCCGGCGTGGGCGGCGAGGTCTGCAGCGGAAATGGTTTCCATGGAGCGAGCAGTGGTGACGGCATAATCGATGACGAAGAGGGCAAACAAGACCATCGCCAACATGACAAATGCAAAAAGCACGGCACTTTGGCCGCGCTCGTATCGGCTGAAACGGGTGTTGGTTACCACTTGGGTCGCCATACTTCGCTCCTGGAAACGGCGGTGACCGAGCCGGAGACGGTGCCAGGGCCGCCCAGGATACCTCCGAACACGGTCGAAGTGGACCATGAGACGGTGCAGGTACCCGGGGTCCCGGAGCCGCTGTGGGGGGAAACCGAGACGCTGAAGCGGGCCAAGCGGAGCCCGCTCCAGCGTTTTGAGAGAACCTGATAGGCTACATCGGAAGCGCTTTTGGCGGCTTTAGCCGGATCGGGGGATTGTGCCAGGAACTGGGCGCAGGCATAGGCGGCGGAAGTGGCGGCGGTTCGGGCGCGATGAACGGGGATGAAAGCAACTAACATGAGAGCAAGGATGACCGCCAATCCCGCGAAGAGGATGAATTCCGTCATGGCTTGGCCGCGCTCGAGTTTATGCATCAGCGTCCTCCCTGTGGTCCGGGTCGGAACCGCCACAAGCGGAAGATCGTTTCGCCCCGCTGAACCTCGCGAAACTCGACGCCAAGGACGGTTAGGCGCACCTGGTCGATCTCGATGGTAGAGCGCACGGTGTAGGGATCCTGGATCCCGGCTTTGATGGCGCCGCGAATGTCCTCGTTGGTAATCAGCCGTAGGGCCTGTGACGTAGCCGGGGTTTTATAGGCACCCGTAGCCACCCCGGAGACGAAGAGTCCGTAATCGGCCTGGACGGTCCGCAGGATGTAGAAACCGGCCAGAAAGAGGCCAAAGACCAGGAGGGCCATAACCGGAAGCACCAGGGCAAATTCGGCCATGGCCTGGCCGGACTGGAGTCGTTTTAGCGCATGTTGCTGATGGCGTTTTGCCATAGTGCCTGAAGTCGAGTGCGGAAAGCGATGATCACGATGGCCGCCACGGCCACGACAGCACCCAGGATCGCAATGTACTCGGTCATGTCCTGTCCCTGTTCATCGGTGAGGAATTCGATCAAGGTTTTCACAGCAACCTCCCGGGAGGAAATTAGTTTATAACCGCATTATAGCAATTTCACCAACCGATTTCTCATTTGGTGAATCACAGCTTCTCCTTCAGGCGCGGAAGCCCATCGTGTTGGAACCCCCACAGGCTAAAGCCCATGGGAGGATGTCACAGGAGCATCATGAACGGCAGAATCAGGGTTAGGAGCATTCCCACGACCCCGAAAATGCCGAACAGGTTAGCCCGCTGGCGCACCATAGCAGCTCGGCTCTCCGTCTCCTCGACCATAAGCCGATGCACAGCATTTTGCAAGGCCACAATGCCGGGCAAGAGCGGGCGATTGGTTGTGAAGTAGGCCTCGACATCGCGCAGGAACAGGTTCACCTCGACATCGTTGGGGTCCGGCAAATGCCGCCGCACAGCCTCCAGCGCATCTGCGAACGGCTCGATTTCCATTCGGGTTACCAGGAGCAAAAGCAGATTGCAGAACGGCCCACCCACTTCCGCCGTTCTTCGCATGGCTTCCTGAACCCCTACCCCTGCCGCCATGAGGGATTGTAGGGTCGAGAGCCCCGCCAGCATGTTATTGCGAAAAGCCTGGGCACGCTGGCGAATCATCCGCCGCAGACGCCGATAGGGACGCTGAAGGCCGTCGTAGACCAGCAGAGCCCCAATGGGCAAAATGCCTTCTGGAACGCCGACCAGGATCAAGACGGCGCTCAAAACACCCAGGACAATCAGATTCTGGGCAAAGATGCGAATGGCGTGGGCGTAGAACTCACCGGGTGAACTATAGGGATAACCGGCGCGGCGCAGAAGATCAATCAACGTCTCTGAACGTTTAGAAGCCTCTTGACCAAACCATCCTGGAAAGACGGCTACCAGAATGGCTTCCCAGAGCGACGGTTGGTGAACGGTCTCGGTAGCCCCAATCACTGGACCTTGAAGCCGATGCTGAGCATAAGTCGGAACCAGTGCGCGCTGAATGAGTTCATAGCCGAGCACCATAGCCGCCGTTGCGCCCACAAAGGCAATTAGCACGATGAAAGACATTGCGCACCTCCCAGAGTCTCTGAAATTGCGTGTCCTAGAAGCCGCTTGATCTGACGTCGACGTTCCTCAAGTGGCAATAATGCCCGTTCTGGCACCCGCGGTGCCGAGTGAACAACCGCTGAACTTCCATCCTCCCAGGACATTCCCCCAAATTCAGGAGGCCACAGTGGATAAATCTCTTTATCCCAGGTCAGATCTGTGTGCATACAGAATTGATCATGCCATTCCCTGAACGCCAAAAACCGCTCGCCCCATACCCACTCTCCCAGAAGCTCCAACTGCCCCTTGAACCGAACCTTGCATGAGCGACACAACTTGACGAAATTCTCCGGACGGTTGTAACGCCAGGATGCAGGATGATCGGGGTGCGGCGTGGACAGAATAGGACGCCACAGGCCCGATTTTCCACAATGCAGGCACTTGAGTGCTCTAAAACCCGGCTCTTTGCGCCATTCAGAGTCCCCAAAATCCGCACCTAAAACGACTTCAAACTCCTCATCCGAAAGCGGATGACTGGCCACACGCTGTAAATACTTTGACCATACCCCGTGCTCCAGACAAAACTCCGCTGAGTACCTGGCCAAGGGATGCGACTCCGGCAAGTTGGCCGCATCTTCAAGCGAGTATCTAAGCATCTCAAGAATCAACCTGTCAATCCAATGCGATATCAGAGACCGATCTGTAACTCGCATCAACGACCTCCTGAGCCGACGTTTCGATCACCAGAACACAAGGGGGGAGTTTGACAATCTGACCCGGGGGCACGACTCGATCAAACACCTTGCGTCCTGAAGCCTCGAATGCCTGAATACGGAGCGGGGGGCAGAAGAACGTGTGAAACAACCTGGGCCTGGGACGGCGATAACGAAACACAATCTTACCGACTTGATGGGGTTTCCTGAACATGGCACCTATAGCTCGACGAAACACTGAGTAAACCCTCCTCGAAACACAAGAATTCTCCATGCCAACCAAAAATTCATCGCCTAGTAAAGGTGGCGTGTTTTATTAATTCACTCACCCCCTTTTTCAGGGATCGGAGCGACTTTTGCCGCTTTTTTAAGGTTCCTGACGCGTGTCCGGATGCAGAAAGCAGCGTGTCACGATTGGTATGACACGCATTGATCCTTTGGCTCGGCTGTTCATGCTTGTTTGTCTTGTATTTGTCTAACATAACCCTCTTATAGCGACATTCTAACCACGTCGGGAGAAAAAAAAAGGCTTTTTAGGCAGATACCACTTTACAAAAGCCTTACAATACCTCGGAAGTCATCGGGTAAATGGGCCGATAAGTATCAAACCAATGCCTTGTTCGTCCACATAAAATGCCAATACTTGGCGAGAAGCAGGACCGTTATTGGCCAACGCAAGCCTTAAGTCGTTCTTTTGCGACTGAGATATTGGCCCCTTACGGACGAAGATCAGCGTCTCCAAGTTGCCTGTTCGGACGGCGATGTCTGGCATCAAAGTGTAAATGTCGCGACCTTTTCGGTAGGTTAGGGTCGGGCTGGGCAAAATTTCAAAGCCGGAGACTTGGAGTGCCCGAGTTAGACTCTGGGCAAGAGAATCATTGTCTTTGACACCGTAGGTTTGGTAGAACCACTTCAGGTAACGGTTGCAAAATCCCATTAGGGCAAATTCAGGCTGGCGAACATGGTTGGTTTCAGCGGCAATAATTTGAGCGGTTTGTGTTAGGGTATCGTTACTCGGTAACACATTGGCCTCCTTGGTTTTGTGGTTTCGTTTACCCAAACAATTGCTTAGCCTGACCTGGAGCGTCGTAATTGCTCAGGTCTTGCATTAGCAAACTTGGATTCTGTGCCCACTGGTCGTAGATTCCCCCTGCCCCTTTGCGTTGGGACAGCGTTTGGCTGATAGCAAAGGCTTCAGGGCTTTTGATGCGGTTGTTCTTCCAGGCGTAAAGCAACCAGGACACAAAGTGCCAGGGCTGCAAATTGGACTCGATGAGCTTTTTCCGGCTTTCCTGGCTGATGTTGAATTTATCCAAAACTGACCAGGTAAAAGTTACCGCCGCCGAATTTGTTGCCTCGTTAGGGGTGGCGTTTTCGGTTTGTGCAGAATTTTGCGACGGCGGTGGATTAACACCAGAGCTTAAAGAGCTTTTAACCAGAGATTTAAGAGATTTAACTGTAGCGTTCGCGCCACCGGATTGTAGCGTTCGCGCCACCGTATTTGTAGCGTTCGCGCCACCGGATTGTAGCGTTCGCGCCACCGTATTTGTAGCATTCGCGCCACTGTATTTGTAGCGTTCGCGCCACTCTATTTGTAGCGTTTGCGCCACCCTATTGGTGCCATTCGCGCCACCCGATAGTGCCAAACGCGCCACCCTATTGGTGCCACTCGCGCCACCGGCATCTCGTGCCCCAACCAGGTCATCCAAAACTGAAACGATGGCGGCTAACTGCGGATGTTGTTCAAGGTCTTCCGGCGCAAGTTCAAGTAGTCCTAATCGTCCTGTCTGCTGGATATAGGCCGTTGTATCGAGGCCAAGTTTATAAGCCCCCAGGGGTTCCAAGGGGATGTCATGCAGGAGCACGTTGAAACTGCGGGGTGCGCTCCATTTGTCGCCGATAGCAGGACTGCCGGTCTTGTCGACGCTAACGTAGCAACGAAACAAAGATCTCTTGTCGTTGAGCCATTCGTAGATGGTTTTAGGGCGTGACAAACCGAGCCAGTTGGCGATTTCGGCGTAGCCGCCGTTGACGATGGTTGTGCTGCGCGTATTTTCGCCCTCCCAACAGCGGTCGCGCAGGAGGACATACAGCCATGCCGGACCCTCTCCCAGGAGCGGGAGGATGTTCTGGACGAAGAAGTGGGTGATTACGATGATGTCCTTGGAGGGTCGCAGTTGGCTTTCGATGGTGTCCACGACGGCCTGGACGGCCTGTTTGGGCATGGTGGGGAAACATGTGTTGACCACCTGTTCGATGGTTCGAGGTTCGCCCTCTGCGGTCGGGTAGGTGTCGAAAATGGCCTCGGGGGAGAGATGGTTCAGGGCTTTGAGGATGCTTTGAAGGTTGCCCTGGGGGATGTTCTCCCTGAGCCAGTTTTCCAGGCGGATGGCGTCGGTTGGGGTGAGGGGCAGGGAGGTGTAGATGCGGTAGCGGTTAGCGGCCTTGTGGGGGCGTCCGTCCTCTTTGCGCACCCAATGTTGTTGGCCGGCGTCGATGCGTTCGACGAGTCCTTTCAAGCGCTGCCATGTTTCGGGTTTCTGGATGCGCTTGCGAATGGTTACCGGATGGCACCCGCTCAGAAATGCGATCTGCTCACTGGTGAAGTGTCCAACGATGTGCTTTTCGCCGCCTATGGTGCAGGAATAAGCGGCCTGGTAGAAGCCGACGTAGAGCCAGGCGAGTTCCGGACCGAGGACGGGGATCCAACGGCGGAAGTAGCCGGGCAGGACGGTGACGGCTTGTGGTCGGACGATGCGGTTGTAGAGGTCCTCTTCGACTTCGAGGGTCAGGGTTTGGTCCGGGATGTCCTCTGCGGTGGATGCGGTTGAGCCGTAAACGTAGCGGATGTGGCAGGGCGTTTCCAAGGCGCTGGCGAGGTCTTGAGCCAGATCGCTTTGGTCGCCGGCGTGCTGTTCGCACCAGTCCCTGGCGTAGCGGTTGGTCAGTTCGACGTAAAACGTTTGGCTGGTTTCGTCGTAGCGAACGCTTTGGATTCCGGTGAGCCAAGTCTTGTAGGATGGATGGTTTTCCAGGAATTGGGATAGGACGGCTTCAAAGAGTTGTGGTATACTGAGATTAAACATACTTGGCTCCTTTCTAGGGGGATGTAAGGCACACATAACAACTCCTTTCTAGATTGGAGTATCAACCCCGCACTTGACTGCCGTCGCCAGCGGCAGTCAAGTGCGTTAATTATACACGTCCCCCAATTTGCCTCCCCAAAAGGGCAGCTTGGGCACGCCGCATGATCTTGTTGATCCGGATGTAATCGTGTGGATCGCGTGACAGCGTCTTGCCAAACACCTCGAAAAAAATCTTTTCGGTTATTTTGTGACGTTTTCGTTCTTCGTCTTTCTGGGCTAGCCAAAGGGCTGGATCTGGGATGTTTCGTATCAACCGCAGACGCCACCACCAGGAATATGCGGCCATGTTTTCATCAGAGCGACTTGGGAGGAAATACTCGAAGGCCAGCATTCGCAGTTCGCTACCGCTTATGGCGTGGTTTTCGATGGGAATATGGCGAGCGATGCAGTCCCAGAGAATGATCTCATCGTGTCCAACGCATTCCCAGGTCGTAATCCCCTCGACCACGAGGCTACGGACCACTTCTTGTGTTAGGACATTACGCAAAGCGTCTTCCCGTTTTGCAAGGCCCAATTCAAGACCATAGGTTTCAAACAGTTGGCGTCTGGTTTTGCGCAGGATGTCGAGGTTTTCGGGCGAAACGTTGGGTAGCATAGAGCCCTCTCGCAACTTGTTATAACAACCCTTTTAAACGCATTCTGAGCGGGCTTTTTGGCGGGGGTATACAAACATAGCCACCCCTCTAAAACAGAGGCCTTGTAGCCCTTCTAGAAAAGCATTGGAACGTTCCAAACAAAATCGTGGAACGTTCCAAAAGAGCGTTCCAAAGAAAAGTGTGGAACGTTCTAATGGAACGTTCCATAAAAAGGCTTGGAACGTTCCATGATCTGACTCTTCACTGCGATTTTTCACTTTTCCGCGACTCAACTTTCTGCATCCTTTCGCTGTCCTTGGGATGGACCAGAATCCATGGGTATCGAGGGGTTCGCGAGGGATATTTGAAGCCCCAGAAACCTACCTCTTTCCTGTCGTAGCGATCAACCATCTCGAACAGGAAGAAGGTGATCACCTGTGACACGCTTACCCCTTCCGCCTCGGCGATGCGTTCAAGGGTTTCGATGAGGTTTGTAGGAAGATAGGTTGTGACACGGTTTTTTTCCCGCGCCATGGCACGGGCTTTCTCTTTGCGCTTCCGTTCCTCTTCTTTCCTCCGGGCTTTTGCCAGTGCTTCCCGTTCTTTTTTGCTCAGGCGCAGTTCGTCGAAGTGGCGCTGACGCTCGGAGAGGATCTCGGCCACCTGTTCATCTACCGGGGGGATCGGTTGTATAGCAGGACGGTACTCGCCTTTGTCTTTGTCTTTGGCCATCGCACCACCTCATGCGCTTTCAATCAAACGGATCAATTCATCCAGAATAACCTCATACCCACCAATGGTTTTTCCACTGCCGTTGAGGTATCCTTTTACGCCTGAGCACTGCGGAGCATATTCCCATATGGTCATCCCGCGTCCAGGCGCTTCGGCAATCTTGACGTCTTGGGGGATAGGTGGCAAGACTTGCTTTCCGAAGGCGTTGACCAATTCCAGTAGCCGCTGGTGGGTTTCGCGGGTCACACGATCAAAGAAGGTGGGTAGGAGGAAATAACGTCCGGGCATGCGGGAGCGGCGGGCCGTTTCTGAAATCGAGCGGGTGATTTCGTTGACGCCGTCGAGATCGGTATAGCGCAGGCGGGTAGGGATGATGACGTAATCGCTGGCGAGCATGGCAGCGATTTGCAGGTGGTTGAGGCTGGGGGCGAGGTCGAGCAGTACGGCGTCGAATTCCATGGCGGCGCTTTCCTCGCGCAGTCGGTCGGCGAACTCGGCGGCTCCCCATTGTTCCTCCCGCATGCGTCCGAGCACCCGATCGGTGGTTTTGTCGCTGGTGATGACCATCAGGTTATCGCGCACCTGCACGACAACCTGTTCGAGGGGTTCTTCGTCGTAGTACCAGCGCCGCAGTCCAGGGGATTTGGGTAACCCCAATTGCGTGGCCACATGTCCTTGGGGATCGCAATCTACGATCAGGGTCTTATAGCCCCGCAAGGCCAGGCCGCTGCCCAGAGTAACGACCGAGGTTGTTTTTCCTACCCCACCTTTTTGGTTGATAAAAGCGAAAACCTTCATCGATAAGCCCTCCTTTTAGTTCTGGTTGCCGCCTTGCGGGTGAGTGTGGGTCAGCCATACATCACGCGGCAGGACATTTTTCGCTTTCACGATCTCCAATTTGCAAGCTGTTATCCAGGTCAATATGTCATCTGGTGCTCTTTCGCTTACCTGGGCCAACGCAGGACTTATTCCTGTGACGGTATGGTATTGTGCAATGGCACGCTTGAGATCATTCTCGGATTCAATCCGATAGACGCGCCATACGAGTTTTTTCTTGTCCATATCGTACTCCTTGCTCATGATGATTCTCATGAAGCCATTTCACTCGTGTTCTTCCGCCGTGCCCGTGAATGGCAAGCATATCTTGGATCGAGCCGTAGAAGGCCACGCTGAACGGACGCCGCAACCAGCGCATCACCACCGATCCATCCGAAAACTCCACGCCCTCGGCCACAATCCCGGTACCTGATACGCCTGACACATCTTCACTCCGTACCAAGAGAAACATACGCATTCTCTTACGCCACACCCTGCCCACGACCCTCTCCCATGCATTGCTTCAGTGTTTCCAGGCCCCTATTGGTAATTTGCACCTGTCCGTCGCGGTAAACGATCAATCCGAGCCGTTCCAGGCGTTCGGCGAGGCGCAGGTCAAACAGGCGGGCCAGGCTTTTTCGGTCGGCTGGGCCTTGGGCAAGATAATGCAAGATTTTGGCTTCCACGGTGGATCTCAGCCCGGCGCGCCGTACCTGATACGGGTTGAAGCGCATATCGGTCATCGTGCTCTCCTGGAAGATTTGTTTCGTTTCGTTCGGTTTCGTTCCGTTTCGTTCTGCGTTCTGTTCGGCGAACATTTACGCCACCTCCGTTGGGGCAGGGGAGAGGGATAGGGTGATCCTGTGCGCGCCTATGGCCGTGTAGAGTTCGGCCAGCGTCCGGTACTCCCCCACCAGGAACGTCCCTCCGCCTCGCCCGGGAACGGGATTGACGTAGGGACGCAGTAGCGCCACCGCCCTCGTCCAGGTCTCCGCCGGCCAGCCCAGTTCCCGCCACCCTGGAATGTAATCGGCATCTCCGCCGGCTTTCTGAATGGCTTCACGCAGGAGACGCAGTGCCAAACGCTTGTTGGGGTCCTCGCGTTTCTGTCGCCACTCCGGTTTGACAAAGCCCACGATCTGATCGCCAACCCGATAGGGGATCCAGTCGAGATCAACGTCTTCCTCGCTGGCCCCTGTTTCCGTCTGTCCTTGTGGAAGTTCAGGTTTGGGTTGGAGCACCTCCACGTGCACCGGCGGCATGCCATCGCGCCGCACCACCAGCACCCCAATCGGGCTGATCATGATCGAGCGCCGCGTCTCCTGCCAGCGCACGTAGGCATCCAGCAGGCGGTAGAGGAAGATGACGAACAGCGCAATGAGCGCGGCCAGCGCCAGAAAGACAATCGCCGTTTCAAGGACGGACTGCACCATGGCTTTCTGCCGTGCGACCTCGGCGGCGTGCTGCTCTTCCTGCGCCTTGCGTTCCAGGGCTTGCAGGGTAGCCGTGGCTTGATACGACTGCACGGCCAGAAGCATGGCGTTGGCGGTCGCCGTGGCGTCCACGGCCTGCCGGGTCGCTTGCAGGTTGAGATACTGCGCCGTGGCCTGGTAGGCTTGGGCGGTTTGGGTTGCTTGGGCTTGATAAGCCTGCTCGGTGGCCTTACGGCTGAGTTCGGCTTGCCCGGCCATGCTGTTGTAGGCCTCGGCCAAGTGACTGAGCGCCTGAGCCGTAGCGCGCAGGCTCACCGGATCCGCCGGAGCGTAGTAGCCTGACGGCGCGCAGGCCGTAATCAGTAAGGCTGTAATAAGAAGAACGAACATGTAGCGCATGACACTACTCGCCTGGATGTCAATGCCTTTCCTCGGGATCGATCCAGCCTAAGCCGCAAAGATTTAGAAAATCCGCTTCTTCGGGAGTTGGGATGAGGTTCCCGGTCTTAATATAGTGAACTGCGCCGTCCTTTACCGCGTAGTCGGATGGGAGGAATCCGCCTTGTCGTTTGCTGGTGACCAATTTACGGGAAAACGCCGCGCTGCCGGTTCGCAGCGCAAGGATCACCCCCCACTGCGCTGGTGGCAGGACGATGAACAAGTCAAGGTTCAGTCCTTCGGGCAGGGCATACTGCTTGTATCTTTGTCCGTTTTTGATTGCCGGTAGGGGCAGGGTGAGATCGTGGTAGCCGTTGGCAGAGTCAAACAAGTCAATAACAGGAAGCGGCTCTGCCACGATTTCTATGTCACCCACTTCCGCTTTGCGCCGTCGGATACTGCCGGCAATCTCAATGCGTCGGCAGTACGGCGCGAGTAGGCCAACATATTTGCGAGCTATTTTCTCGGCTTCATCCAGCGGCATTTTTCCGGATGACATCAGAGTACCCCTTCCTGTACCTCTACCTCAACTGGAACTACCATACCCCTGGGTGTAGAGAATAGGTTGCCTTCTTGTCGCAGCACCAACCCAAATCGCCCGTCCCATCCCTTGACCGGGCGGCGGGTCAGGGTGTTGCCGTCCACTGCCGCCAGAACCTGGACACCCACCCGTGCACCATGCTTGACCACGAACTCCAACGCCCAGTGCGCCTCATAGTCCGCCTTCAGCACCTGCGCCAGGTCGTCCAGGATCAGCACCTGCACGGCTCCCCGGTTTTGCCCATGCCGCCGGCGATCTGCCAGGTCGGCCAGGCGATAGAGCGTCTGCTCAAGCGTGCGCTCATACGGGTTGACCACCGTGGTGACCCCATACTCTCCCGGGCGCTCTCGCGCCGTGACCCAGGTGAGTTCCACCAAGCAGCGGGTGTTATGCCGCTCCAGCGAGACCCGCGCTGCATCCAGCACCTGCCAGGGCAAAACCAGCCCTTCGCCGATGACAAGAAGATTTTTGCTTCCCTGAGCATCCCAAAGAATGGGGACACAATCTGTACCCACGCCGAGCACAGCAGTTGCATGAGTGAGTACCGGGATGGTATTGAGAACCCGGTTGAGGCTGATGGCGGGCGGCAGGGCAGAGTATTCTTGCTCCAGGTTGCGAGCGACGATCTCTACGGGAACGCCTTGAGTCATGTGTCCTCCAGAGAAAACAAAAAAACCCAACCGACTTGACGCTCGTTGGGGGACACTCTATAATACCAATTGCAAGTGTCACCCCACTTGCCCCATTCCTCCCGGAAGGTCGCGCTTCCGGGAGGAATTCTTTTAGCGGGACAGGTTGACAAGGTTCACTGATGTTTAGGATAGCACGGCGTATTTATTTTGTCAACCGCTTCTAGGAGCGATTCTTGGGTTTTGGGGACACGATGGGGTTGCCCTTAGCGTCGAAGACGCGAATCTTTTTGCCACCTGCCTCGCGTCGCCGCTCATAGAAGTACGCCGCGCGCTCTCTGACTTCATTGTCGTCGAGGATAAACATCTGTCCCTGGCGGCGAATTACGTGGATGACGCCCGCTTGGATCCACTTCAGCAAAACGGTCTTGGGGAGGGCGTATTTTTCGGCAGCGTCGGCAAGAGTAATCTCATTGGGTTTGAGTAACTGTACCGGGATGCCGTTTTTCCATATCTCATCGCTGCTCAGGCCTGGTTTATCGCCCCAGAAAATGCGTTTTCCGTCAACCGAAACCCGGACCTGGCCGAAAAACGCGTCATCACGGAGCATCTCAAAGCCTTTAGTATCCAGTAGAGTCGTGCAGTCATAAACCCTGGAGATGCCGTTTTCAAACTCGACCAGGATTTTCTTGTCTTCAAGCGGGGTGACCGAAGCGATTCTAGGTATGGGCATGCTTATTTCCGGGGTATATCGTGTGGATGCTTTGATTATAGCCCCCTTAGTGAACTGTCGCCTATAAAAACCGAGCAAAAACGGCAACGTGGATGCTATAATATATACGTAACATATTATCCTTGGAGGCAAAAAGAAATGCCCGATCTTCCTGCTCGTTCCAGTCCTCCGCGTCTCGGAACTTTTATTTTTATTGGCTCAGGGATCAATAAGTGGGTGGCACGTGAACTTGCGCGTTCTCATCCCTTATATCACCTACCGATAACGCTTCATCCCCCGGTAACCGGCCGAGATGATCATGGCAATCCGGTACCTGTTAACACTCTTGGCCGGTGGCTGTTCGGCGTGCCCGGCTATGCCGGCAATGCCGTTTTTGAGAACGACGGCGTTTGGTTGCCACCGGAGGCCCCCGAGGAAGCCCATCAACTGTTTCGAGAATTGGGAGGAGGAAAATGATGCCTTCACAAAAAATCTTTTCCACAACCCTGGTGGTCAACATTCCCGAAGAGACCCAGGAACGCATTGAGAAATTGATGAAAATGACAGGAAAACCCAAAAGCGACGTTGCGCGCTGGGTGCTTGATGTGGGCCTGGACGTGATCTTTCGGGCTATCGAGGAGGGTGAGATCAATCCCAAGACCGGGCTCCCTATGGCCGAAATTCGCATCCGTGGTTCGTTGGGTCGCTAACACTCGTTGGGAGGCTGGTTAAATAAAAAAAGCCCCTGATACACTCAGGGGCTGTCCTCAACTTCTGGTTCTGGCTTCCGGCCCAGCAAGGCAATTTCCGTTGCTGAGATCGAAATGTACGGGGTCCCGTCACTTCTGGTGCGAGGGTGAGGGACCCCGGACACGTAGATAAGCCGCCCCGGGACAATATAGGGTTTGAGGTTTTCGAAGCCGTAGACAAAGATCTCAAACCACTGGGCGTCCTCTTTATTGATATTTACAGCAACGGAAAAGTTGTAACCCTTCTTCCCCGATGGAGCAGTGAATTCTTTCGGCAACCGTCCTACGTTGCCGACGACGGTGATGCTGGCAATTGTCATGCTAGCATCCCAACGGATTTAGGGGAAAGGGAGGGGTGATGAATACCTTGTGGACCGGATCGTAATAGGCACAATATAACGATTTTCCTCGCGGGAGTTTCATCAGAATCTCCCAGGTGTAGGCTTTTATCCGGGAGATTTTGATCACGATAAAGGTTGTGTTTCCGAATATCACCTTAATCCCGGTTGTCATCTTCCTCTCCTCCTTTCGAGATGGGAGTGAGAGGCATGAGAGCATGCCGAAATGCCCCGCTGCGGATTAGCACGGGGGCATTGGGCGAGGACATCTCGATAGTAACGATTGGACCGTCCACGGCTTTCAATGCCTCGATGATAAATTTTGGGTTGAAAGCGATTTTAATTGGTTGCCCGTTGACCTGTGCCGGGACATCCGTTTCGGCCGATCCGCTTTGTTTAGATCGGCCGCTGACGTTGACTTTGTCAACGGCGATGTCAAAGACAACATGCCGTGACACATTTTCTTCCCTTGTAATAATGTCTGCCCGGAGGCAAGCCTCCAGAAGCGGGTCGGTTTCGACGACCACCACGGTTGACGAATTTAGGTTATCCAGGATGGCTTTGTAGTCCGGAAACTTCCCATCCACACATGACATAGAAAAGGTCAGTGTGTGATTCTTGAACATGATTTGATTGTTCGAGGTTGCACACATAGATACATCGCTGTCCAACAATAACTTCGTGAGTTCCCGGAGGCCGGCAGAGGGGAGAATAAAGTTTTTACCTTCAGAGAGTTTTGCCGTGCTTTGGACCACCGAGAGCCGGAATCCGTCGGTGGCCACAAAAGTGGCGTGGTCATTGACGGATTCAACAAGAACACCTTCCAACGTGGGGCGCAGGCCGTCCTTTTCGGCCGCAAAGGTAGTTTGAAGCAATGCCCTCTTTAGCTCAGCGGCCTCAAATGAGGCCATAGTTTCAATGGCTTCGGGCAAGGGAGGAAACTCGTCGGCAGGAATTCCCCTGATTTCGGCCTTGCTTTCCGAGTCCTCCACAACCAGGACTCGATTGTTGAGGGCGTGCAGGTGGACTTTATCGCCGCTCATGGCTTTTAGAAGATCGGTGATGACGTTTTCAGGGATGGTAATTTTTCCAGTCTCGGCGACCTCCGCCGAAACTTGGTAGGTAGCGGTGGTTTCAAGATCGCTTGCCGCGATGAGAAGTTTTCCATCGTTATCGGCGGAAAGAAAAATGTTCCCAAGGATAGGCAGGTACCCCTTGGGATTCGCGACACGAGCGACAATGCTAAGTGCTTTTGTTAATTCGCTCCTGTTTACGGTGAGATTCATAGTTGTCCTCCTTTCTCTGGTGATAGGAAAATCAGTCCCGCCCCGGAAGGTAGCGGGGCGGGACCCGGCTAGTTTTAGTTAGAGAGGGCTGCAAAGATTTCGGTGAGATCCTGGCTCTCGTAATTTTCGAATCGGGCAAAGATGCCCATATCAGAAACTAGAAGAACCCCGCCAGGCTCAATGTGACCATTGTAGTTTGCGATGATGTAGCCTTGATCTGGTGGTATGTCTAAACGTTCAATGTTCTTGTTATAAAGGTGCTCATCTGGATCGATGAAACCGACCCGTGCGTATTCGATTACGACCGCCGAGACGCCGGGAAGGGCATGATCCGTCATGAGTTTTTTCCAAAGGTTGACCTCTGGAATATCGGCCTTGTTGATGTTAATGGCGAGATACCCCTCGCCAAACGCCGGTGCCATGCCGTATTGTTCGGCCGGCACCACAATGTTCAGTACTTGCGACCGATCTTCCCAGGGGTCAAAGGCGTGGGAGAATTCGAGGAGAGCGTAAAACATTTCGGTGATCTGATCAGCTTTGCGGAGGATCGGATAAGGCAAGTGGTTTTCGATGTCCTCAGGGGAGACATCGAGAGCGCTGTTATGAAGACCGCCTCCGAAATACTCGATCTCGCGACCAAGTTTTTCGTTGAGAAACAATCGAACTTTCTCAACAAGCGGGGAGACCGGGCTGTCGGAGTCGTTGAATCCGTACTTGCTGGTGGCATTCTCGGCAAAGAGGCTTGATGCCACGGCGCCGCTTCCATCGCAGCGCCAACATGTCTCGCTATTTCCATTGCAAACGGGGCATTTCTCCATAGAGCAACCTCCTTTCTAGTGAATCAATTTCTGGATTTCCCCCCAGGAGACCGGGTTTTTGTAGCCCGTTCGATGGAGATACTCGATAACTTCCTGGAGGGTCTTAAATGTGTTGGGAGTATTTGGCTCGTACCCGCAGCGTTTAATCAACTCCGAGTAGTCCTCTTTTGGCTTGACATACTTAATGATTTTCATCTTTTGCCTCCTCGCAGTAAAAATCAGCGTGGGCGATCTCCTCAATGGCCTTTTGCAGACTCTCACTCTCGTATTCATCGTACCGAGAAACGATGTCGTCAGGGAGTACAAAGATCAAATCCGTCACAAATGTTCCCTTGGAGATTCCAAACGGATCGCCGTCTACGACGAGATACAGTATATCTCCGTCGTAGAACATTTCATCTTCCGGTACAACATCATCAAGGTCTTTCTCGAGATACTCGAGCGGATAGTTGTTTGCACGAATGGCAGCGTACGCCAATGGCATACCTTGTTTCAAGCAGGACAAGCCTACCCGAGAAACTGCCGGGCAGGACAAGCCCCGCCCGGCAGAGTTGGGTGTGCACGAAGGTGAAGGTAAGGTTAGGAGAGTTTGAGGGAGACAAACTTTTGGACGGCAGCCTGTAGATTCTTCTGCTCGTCGGTTTTTGGCACAAAGCCTTTACCGTCGAGGTTGGCGAGCCACTTCAGGTAATTGACCCCCTCCTGGCCGCTTTCCCAGACCGCCTCAAGGGACTTCCCTTGAAACTTTCCGCTTTTGAGAACCATCCCCCCTTCAGGCACGAGGGCGGGGGCAACGGGTTGGGTTTGCTGGGTTTGACGAGCAGATTTCCCATTGTTCTTGTCGGCCTGGCGGGCCAGCCGCTCAGCCTCGGGCAGGGCCCAATCCGGCAGTTCGGGTGCGCCGATGATGGCGCGACGCTTTTCGTCGTAATCGCACCACACCTGAGGCAGGCGGTACAGGTAACGCCCGAGGCCGAAATCGGAGCACACCCGCTTGAACCCCTGGGCGTAGGCCGCGGTGAAAGCGTTCTCGTCGTCCAGAGAAGCCTCGCCCACGTTGACGCGGGTAACCCCGGCGATGGTCAAGGAGACAACGGCCGCCACCTTCTTCTCGGTCATCACAAACTGCACCGAAGAAACCCAATCGGTGCAGACAAGGTCGAGGCGGTCTTGATAAGATCGCATATCCACGTAGGCCGCGGCCAGGGCGCGTTTCTTATCCGCGCTCAGGGCCTGCGGTTTCCACTCGATTTCCCCTTCCGAGAAGGGGGTTGATAGGGATTCAAGAATAGATTCGAACGAGTTTTGGTTTTGGGTCATGACTGAGTTCCTCCTTTCTGCTAAATAATCTTTGAGAAGAGATCGGGTATCCCCGTTGAGGCCCGATAGATGCCATC
>SPLK01000184.1_pt1 | contig 23433 bp, 17 predicted proteins | sample 2456111 | NCBI WGS metagenome assembly SPLK01 (sample SAMN11156906, study PRJNA527647) | hot springs metagenome | biome: Geothermal region; feature: Hot spring; material: tree branch in hot spring; isolation source: hot spring sediment rich in lignocellulosic material ... | reverse complement strand
TACAGATACAGAGTTAGTGCCGACTCCTTTTTTCAGATAAACTTTACCCTTTGGGAAGATCTCATAAGAAGTGTGGTTAAAGGAACTTACAAAAAGGTGCTTGAACTTCATTGTGGTGCAGGTTTTTTCAGCATACCTATATCGGAGATAGCTCATTTCTTGCTTTCATCAGATACCAACGCATCTGCCGTAAAAGATGCTCAATACAATGCAAAGCTCAACGGAAGGGATAACGTGGTTTTCTTTAACGAGAGTAGTTACCAAACGCTCAAAAAGTACGCAGGGGAGATCATAGACCTGCTTTTTCTTGACCCGCCAAGAGGCGGATTAACATCCGATGAGCTTACCCTTATAATTCAGAATAAGCCTAAGGAGATCATATATGTTTCGTGTAATCCAACTACACTTGCCAGAGATCTCGGTTTTATGGCACGTGGTGGATACGGTATAAAGAGTGTAAGGCTCATAGACAATTTCCCTCAGACCTATCATATAGAAAGCGTTGCAGAGCTTTATCTAAAGTGAAGTATCGGACTTTCAATAACTTATGGAAAGTTATTTGTTTAAGTATGCTCTAACGTTTTGGAGGTTTGACCATAAGCGACAACGGATTTATCATTCTTACGGGGGAAGGAATTTATGGGTAACCAAGTACCGCCTGCTGGAGGATGGTTACCCTTGTAAGGGCGGAATACAAATACGCCAGCCGTAGGCTTTGGACAGCCTACGAAAGGGAAAGGGTAGATATGTATGTAACTAAGAGGAGTGGCGTCAAGGAATCTATGGATATATCCAAGATACGTATAGTTATAGACTTTGCCTGCAAGGGGCTTAGGGTTGATCCTCTTGAGCTTGAGGCTGATGCACAGATACAGTTTAGGGAAGGTATATCCACAAAAGAGATACAACAGCTACTCATAAGAACTGCTGCGGAAAAAGTATCTCCTGAAAATCCAGATTGGCAGTATGTTGCCGCAAGACTGCTCTTATATGATCTATATAAAGATGTAGGACATTTAAGAGGCTACAAGGTCAAAGATAAAATAAACGGCAAATATAAACCCTACAATCCTGATAGTTTTTATAAGCTCGTTGAAGAATACGCTAAAAAAGGTATTTACGGCGAGTATCTTTTACAAAACTATACGGAAGAGGAATTTAACGAGCTGGCAAGATACATAAATCCGGACAGAGATCTGCTTTTTAACTATACAGGCATAAAGGTCTTGGTAGATAGGTACTTGGTAAGGGATGAAAACGGCAATGTGATAGAGCTACCACAAGAAATGTATATGCTTATTGCCATGACCCTTGCTATACCTGAAAAGAAGGAGGAGAGGCTAAAGTATGCAAAGCTATTTTATGATTTGATGAGCAATCATGAAATATCTCTGGCAACTCCCACGCTAATGAACGCAAGAAGAACACATACACAACTTAGCTCTTGCTTTGTTTTAACCGTAGATGATGACCTTTATGACATCTTTGACAATGTACAAAAGGCAGGGCAAATATCCAAGTTTGCCGGTGGCTTAGGCATATACTTGGGCAAGATCAGGGCAACAGGTTCGCCAATAAGGAAGTTTAAAGGTGCAAGCTCTGGAGTTCTGCCAGTTGTAAAGATACTAAACGATGTTATGGTTTATGTGGACCAGCTTGGTATGAGGAAAGGCTCAGCTTCAATCACGCTTGATATATGGCACAAAGACGTTTTAGACTTTTTAGAGGTAAAGACAAACGTAGGAGATGAGAGGAAGAAAGCTCACGACATACATCCAGCCATATCCATACCAGATCTATTTATGAAAAGGTTAAAAAATAGAGAAAAATGGACACTCTTTGATCCCTATTACTGCAAAAACGTAAAGGATGGGAAAAATCTTGAAGACTTCAACGGAGAAGAATTTGAAAAGTTATATGAGAATTTGGAAAGAGAACTGCCAAAAGAGGCAAAAAAGGAAGTTGATGCCTTTGAGTTGTGGAAAAGGTTATTGACCGTTATATTTGAGACTGGAGAGCCTTATATTTTCTTCAGAGACACCGCAAATAAGCTAAACCCAAACAAACATTGCGGGATTGTGTATTCAAGCAATTTATGCATGGAAATTATCCAAAATATGTCGGCGACTACACACATAGAAGACAGTATTGATCCAAAAACAGGTATCATAACTCACAAAAAGAAGTCTGGAGATGTGGTGGTTTGCAATCTTGGTTCTATAAATCTTGGCAAGGTATATACGAAAGAAGATTTAGAGAGAGTTATGCCGTTACTTGTCAGAATGCTTGACAATGTGATATCCATAAACTTCTACGCCATAAAGGAGGCAGAATATACAAATAAGAGATATAGAGCAATAGGCATAGGAGTCAGCAATTACCATTATTGTTTAGTGAAAAATGGAATAGTGTGGGAGAGTGAAGAACACCTACAATTTGCAGACCAGCTCTTTGAGAGAATAGCTTATTATGCCACAAAAGGCTCTATGGAGTTAGCAAAGGAGAGAGAGAAGTACGAACTCTTTGATGGCTCAGATTGGAGCAGGGGAATATTCTTTGGAAGGAGCGCAGAAGAAAACACAAAGATATCAAAAAATGGCTTTGATTGGGTATCTTTGTCTGAAGAGGTTAAAAGGTATGGCTTGAGGAACGCCTATTTGATAGCCTTAATGCCAACAGGCTCCACATCCTTAATTATAGGTGCCACACCCTCCATAGACCCCATCTTTGCAAAGTTTTATAAAGAGGAAAATATGTCTGGCATACTGCCTCAAGTGCCTCCAGAAATAGACAAATACTTCTGGCATTATAAGAGTGCCTACAACATAGACCAAGAGTGGGTGATAAGAGCGGCATCGGTACGACAAAAATGGATAGATCAGGCACAATCTTTAAACATTTTCATAGACCCTGAAACAGTTGACGGACCAAAACTTTCAAGGCTTTATGAATTGGCTTGGGAATTAGGTTTAAAAACTGTTTACTATTGCAGAAGTAAGTCATTAACTGATATAGAAGAATGTGAAAGCTGTTCTGTTTAAAGGAGGTCTCAACATGGAAAGAACCATAATCTTTAACCCAAAAGGCGACGGAGAAGTCTCAAAAAGGAAGATAGTTTTAGGCAATCCAACCAACATAATGGAACTGAACAATGTCAAGTATCAGTGGGCATTTGAACTGTACAAAACGATGGGATTTACAAACTTCTGGATACCAGAAGAGATACCTATGCACGAAGACAGAAAGCAGTATGAAAAGGATCTTTCTCCGTATGAAAAAAGAGCCTACGAGATGGTTCTGTCTTTCCTCATAGCTCTTGATTCTTATCAAGTCAATATGTTGAAAGAGTTTGCACGCTATATTACAGCTCCGGAACTTGTTATGGCACTAACTTCTCAAGAGTTTCAGGAGGCGCTTCACTCATATTCGTATCAGTTTATTCTTGAAAGCGTAGTAGATCCATCAATAGCGGACGAAATATACAACTACTGGAGACAGGACAATGTATTGATGGAGAGAAATAAAGTAATAGCCCAGCTATACAACGAGTTTATAAAAAAGCCAAATGAAGAGAATTTTATCAAAGCGACTTTCGGAAATTACGTTCTTGAAAGTCTCTATTTTTATTCTGGCTTTGCCTTCTTCTACACACTTGGGAGACAAGGCAAAATGAGAAACACAGTCCAGCAAATAAAATACATAAACAGGGATGAGCTAACCCATGTAACATTATTCAGAAACATAATCCTGACACTAAAAGAGGAACAACCTCAGCTTTTCACACCAGAAATAGAAAAATGGATATATGAATTTTTCAAGTACGCAACGGATGCTGAAATAAAATGGGGACAGTATGTAACTCAAAATCAGATACTTGGAATAAACAACACACTTATTGACAGGTACATAAAGTATCTTGCCAATTTGAGACTTACTCAGCTTGGCTACAAGGCACTCTATCATGAAGTGACAGACAATCCTATGAAATGGATAGATACCTTTAGAACCATTAACGATACAAAAACAGATTTCTTTCAGGCAAAGCCTCAAACTTACGCAAAGAGAAGCGAGCTAAAGTGGTAGGCTATTCGCTTTTTTTATTTGTGATGAAAAGGAAGGTTACGGTAAGGAGGATACTTGCAAGGCATATATAAGATGCAGTCCTTAGGGCATCCTGTACTGCATATATACCGGCAAGCAAATCCTGAAACTGCCCAATGGTTACCTTATATCTGAAAGCGTTAAGCCCAGAAATTCTCTGCATAAAGGAAACCAAGTATTCGGAAGTAAGTACAGATCTTATACCGTTTATTTCGTCAAAGTGGAAGGCTCTACCTGTTTCAAGTGTGTACGTTGCTATGGATGTTGCTATGGATGCCCCCATAAGCCTCGCATAGTTGTAAAGAGCTGTTCCTATAGGTATCTGGTGAGGTTTTAAGCTTTTAAAGGCAAGGGCGGTCAGCGGAGCAAAAAAGAACCCCATAGCCATACCTATAAAACACATATAAGTGGCAACTTTCCATCTGGGTGTATAGTAATCTATATGGGATAAAAACACAGAGAGAGTCAAAAAGAGAATACTTTGAGATACAAGTAAAAGTAGCTTAGGTTCTAACCTGTCACTGAGCCTGCCACCTATGAGGGCGAAAAGAGCGAGCAAAAAGGCATAGCCTAAAAAGGTCAATCCGGTTTGGAAGGTAGGAACTAACCTTAAGCTTTCAAAGTATATGGGCATGAGGTATATGATTTGAAAGAATACAAAGCCATATATTGTAACGAAGGTAATTATAGCGTAAAGGTAGTTGGGTTCTTTGAAGATGGAATAATCAATAAGGGTATTTTTTGATGTGAGTTCAGAAAGAGCAAAGATTAAAAGAAAAAATACGCTTGTAAAAAAGGCTAAAAAAGTCTTGGTAGAGTAAAACCAACCCCAGCTTTCTCCTTTTGAAAGAAACACTATAAAAGCTATGGAAGATACTGACAAAGCCAAAAAACTGAGCAGGTTTAAAGGCGGTTTTGCCCTGTAGCCTATCTCTGGTAGCATAAAATAAGCTACAGGTAACAGAATAACAACTACGGGAACATTTATGTAGAAGATCCACCTCCATGAAAAGTACTCTACCATATATCCGCCCACAGTAGGACCAAGTCCCGGTGCGAAAGCTACAGCCATCGCATAAAAACCCATAGCTGTTCCTCTTTTTTCTGGAGGGAATAAACTAAAGAGTATAGATTGGGAGGAAGGTATCAAAAGTCCTTCTCCCATTCCTTGAAGAAATCTGAAGACTATCATCTCCTCAAGGGTTGAAGCTTGACCAGAGAGAGCACTGCCAATGCTGAAAAGTGCCAGCCCTATTATGTAAGTATTTTTTAGACCTACGCGTGCGGATATTGCATTAAAAACAATTATCGTGATAGCGGTAGCCACTATGTAGCTTATAGGTACCCACTCAATACCGTATATGTCCGTTTGAAGAGGAGCTATCATCTTGGGTATGGCTACATTGGTACTTGTTATACCAAGCACCGCCAAGAAAGTACCTAAAACTACTAAGAAAGCATAGAACCACGCCATCTTTTTGCCCTCTCTCTTGCGTACTCAAAAATTACGTAAAAGACCAAAATAGAGCCAAGGATTCCCCACAAGCCTGCGGTAAAGAAAGTACTGCGAAAAGCATCTGAGTATGCATATAGCTGTTCTATGCTGTAGAATAACGCTTTTGCCTTCTCTGTAGTAAAATGCTGGTAGAGTTTTTCAAGGTACAACCCAACAACCGTAGTTTGTATTTCGTTAGTTCTGTGAAAATTCTCCCACATATATCTTTGAAGGTCATTTGTTGCTATGGCAGTTCCAAAGGAACCCCCAACGAACCTTATGTAATGCATCAAGCTAACACCGAGTGTGGTGTTCTCTCCAAGCTTCTTAAGAGCCAGATTAGTAATGGGAGCGAAGAAAAAGCCCATGCCGATTCCGAGAGGTATCATCTTCGCAGAAGCTTCCCATGCTGGTGTGAAGTAATTGAAATTTGGTAAAAGGAAGAGTACCGAATAAAGGTAAGTCAATACAGCTATGCTAAGGGGAAAGACTTCAGATTTCTTGTCTCCTAAAAGTCCAGCGATGGGAGATGATAGCCCTATAGCGAAAGCTAAAGGTAATATGTGTAAGCCTGTTTGTAAAGTGTCAATGCCCTTCAAGTTCTCATAATAGAGAGGTATTAGATAAAAAACCTGGTACATAGAGAAACCCAAAAGTAGAAAGTAAACGGACAAAGCTATAATGAATTCCTTTTCAGAAAATACAGCAGGTTCTATAAGAGGTTTTTTTGAAGTTAGTTCGGAAAGTATAAAGAGTAAAAAGGAGAAAAGGGAAATTAAAGAAGTGTAAAGAATAAGATCAGACCTCCACCAACCGTACTGTTGCCCTTTTGATAGAGTGATCAGAAGTGATACCGTGGCCAAGGATATAAAGAGGAAGGAGGTGACGTTAAGCCTTTTGTACGTATTTTTTGGCTTATACTCAGGAAGGAAGGACAGTGCGAGGACGAGGTTCAAAATCCCTATGGGTATATTTATGTAAAAGATCCATCTCCAGCTTATATGTTCCGTAATGTATCCTCCTAGCGTAGGACCCAAGGCTGGTGCAAAACTCACACCAAGTCCGTATATACCCATAGCGAGACCTCTTTTTTGTGGCGGATAGGCGCTAAAGAGAAGAGCCTCTGCGCTTACGACTATAAGAGCTTCACCCAACCCTTGCAAAGCCCTTGAGCCTATCATCCAGCCGAGGAACTGTGCATGTCCTGAGAAGAAGGATGCAAGGGTAAAAAGGGAAAGCCCCGAGACAAAAACCTTCTTGAGTCCGAAGTATCTTTCCAACGTCTCCACTATGAGAATACCTGAAGCTGCAGCTGTCATGTATGAGGTGATTACCCATTGAACGCCGTAGAGATCCGTGCTAAGCGGAGCCATCATTCTTGGTACAACTATGTCCACTATGGTGGTGTCCAGAATTGCCATAAATACACCGAGCATCAAAGAAAGCGTAAGCATAACCCTTTCTGTAAGCGTCAAAAGTTCATGAAGGGGCTTTTCCTCCATCACTTTACCCTTTTTATCTCCACTTCGCCTCCCATACCAACCCTCATCAAAGACACATCGCCTTTAGTTATTCTTATCTTAACTGGTATCCTTTGAACCACCTTTGTGAACTCGCCTGCTGAAACATCACGCGGGACTAAAGCAAAGGTAGCTGCAGATGCAGGACTTATTTCTTCCACCACACCCTCAAAAATCTTGTCCGGATAAGCATCAAGTCTCACGTAAGCTATACATCCTTTCTGAACACCTTTTAACTTGGATTCCTCCAGAAGTACCTCCACATACATGGAATTAGGTTTGACGAGAGCGTATATGGGGCTGCCAGGACCTACTACATCACCTACGCTTACGTAGCGCTTTGCCACTATACCATCAAAGGGTGCGATGAGTTTTGTATTTAGAAGATCATTTTCCGCTATTTCTTCCTGCCTTTTAAGACTTTCTATCTCCTTTTCTATGGATACTATCTGTGCCTGTAGCTCTTTTTCCTTGAGAAAGGCTATTCGTGACAAATTTATTCCTTTAAGACTCCTTTCGTGACTGATGGCTATCTCCTCAAGATTCTTTTTTAAGCTCTCCTCTTGCTCTTTTAGAACCTTGTATCTGGTATCTGCCTCTTCGTAAGTCCTTCTTGGTATAACACCTTGCTGTAAGAGATTTTCGTATCTGTCTTTGTCTCTCTTTGCGAGCTGAAGTTGTGCTTGAACTTGTGCCAGCTGTTTCTGCAATGCTTGCTTTTTCTTTTCTACCTCACTTGCGGAAAGCTCCGACATTGAGTAATTTATGTTCAGCTCCTCAGAGGTTCTTGCAAGCTGTATTTTTAGTTGCTCTTTTGTAGCCTCCAGACTCTCTATTTTTGCCTTTATGTTCTGAACGTTAAGTGCGTAATCGGTGGGATCAAGCTCAGCTATGACCTCACCTTTTTTCACCTTATCGCCGAGATCTTTATAAAGTTTTATTACTCTTCCTGATACCTTCTGAAAACCTACATTGGAAAGCTCATCGGCTTTCACAAAGACAGCGTCAGTAACAGCATAGTCTATCCTATGCTTTATCCACTTGAAAGCGAGAAAAGAAAAGATAATAAGAAGGATAACAATCGTAACTATGCCTATCTTACGCTTCATTTCTCTCCTCCTACAGCGCGAATAAGTTCGTAGTATGCTTTTAAATACTCGTAATAAGAGATCACTTTATTCTTTCTCGCTTGGGTGAGGCTCGCCTCAGCAAGTAAAAGATCCGTAGAGCTTATGATCTGGTTCTTATACTGCTCTTCAGAGAGCCGGTAAAACTCCTCAGCGTACTTTAGGGTATCTTCAGCAACGCGCAAATTATCCTTTGCTGTTAGTAGGTCTTCGTAAGCCTTTTTAACTTCCAACTTCACATTCTCTTTTACGTTTTCAAGCTCCCACCTTGCTCTCCTTTCATCTTCAGCCCTACTTAACAATCTGTAGTAAGGTTCAAAAGATTGGAACTCAAAGCTGAGTCCTGCGGATAGTGTATAGACACCCTTCGGTGTGATAACGGGATTTTGATCCGAATAGGTGTACTCAGTCTGCAGGAATATTTTAGGAAGGTACTTGCTCTTCTCTATGTCTTGAAGCTTCTTAGCTTGGTAAACCTTTTCCGAATATGCGCGAACTATAAACCTGTTTTGAAGAGCCTCTTGGTAAAGCTCTTCAAGATTTGGTATAGGGCGCTCCATCAATTGCGGTGCTTTAATCTCCCTTATCTTATCCTCCTGTATACCTGTAAGTTTTGAAAGATTTGCCAATGCAACACTGTAGTCTCCCTCCGCTTTCCTAAGATCCCTTTGAACTTCTGCAAGCCTTACCTGTGCCTGAAGTACATCGGTGATCGCTACGAGTCCTTCCTTATAAAAAGCCTTTGCACGTTCGTACTGGGATCTCACCGCTTCAAGCTGTTTTTTATAGACATCAATGATATCCTTGCTTGAAAGCACATCAAGGTAGGCTTTTATAACCTGCAGTTTTATATCTTCCTTCTTCTCACCGTATAAGTCTTCTTGAAGTCTTACCTCTGAGGAGGATATACTCAATTTTCCTTCTCTTGCTCCGCCATCATAAATTGTTTCCCTCAGTCCCGCATTAAATGTTCTGTAATTCTGTTTCGCGGACTCTATGGAAAGAGATGGAAAAGGTCCGAAGGGTGGTATATTCAGGCTTTGCTTGTTTGATAACTTGTTAAAAGATAGGTTTAGGAAAAAACTCGGAAGATAAAGGTTTTCGTCAGCCTTTTTTGTATAAAAGGCTGAGTTGACAGCGTGTTTGTATGCTCTAAGCTCCGGATTGTTTTCCATAGCACTCTGGACAGCTTCTTCAATAGTCAAAGAGAAAGCGAAAGAAAAGGTGAGAAAAAAGATAAAGAGCTTCATCCTTTTACCCCCTTTAAGATCACATCTATACCTTCACTCACTAAGGAAAGTATGTCCTTAAGATCTACGTTATCCTTGAGTAAGTATTCAAGATAAACTATCCTTACGTATCCCATAAAAATGTTTACTATATTTTCCGTATTTTTGTACGAAAACACGCCACTCTTTACACCCTTTTCCACTATGATCCTTAGAAGCTCTCTGACCTTTTTGTTCTTTTCAAAGTAAAGCTTTCTAAACTCTTCGTTTGTAGCCACGAGCTGAAAGAGGAATATGTAGGCTATAGGTTTTTCCTCGTACATGATCTTAAAAAAATCAAGGGTTGAGTTTTTTATTATATCCTCCACATTGTCCTCTTTTGAAGCGTATTCTTTTAATATTTTTACAATTTTTTGGGACATGTTCTTAACAAGTTCCTTGAATATATCTTCTTTGCTCTTAAAGTATAAATAAAAAGTTCCTTGAGAAAGCCCTGCATCAGCGACTATGTCTGATACCCTAGTTTCGTAATAACCTCTCTCGGAAAAAAGCTTTTTGGCTGAGTTAAGCAGTTTTTCCTTTGTCTCCATCACCTCGTTAGCCTTTCTATAGTTGCTATGTCACTCATATACTGATAAAGCAACAGGTAGTAATTTTGAAGTGTCTGATTGTAGTTATTCCTTGCGTCAAGAACCTCAAGTTGATTTGTAACTCCGTATTTGTATCTTTCCGTAGATAGTCTTAAAGCTTCCTTCGCTGCCTCTAAGGAACTTTCTACCGCTTTTATCTGCATCTTTAAAGATTCTATGTCCTCAAGAGTTTTCCTTAATTGAGCATCTTGAGTGTATAAAGTATCTATATAAGTTTCCTTTTGCTTGAGGTAATCTATGTTAGCCTGCGCTATGTTCGCTTCTCTCTGGAAGCCATCAAAGAGATTATAATTGAATTGAAAGCCAAAGGTATAACCCCTTATCCATTCTGTACCTCCAAAGAGACTGCGCCTTCCAGTACTTCCCTGATACGTGACAAAGCCTGAGATGTTGGGAAAGTATGCGTCCTTTGCGACATCTATGCGTTTTGCGTAAACATCAAGGCTCTTTTTAGCTACAAGCAAAGTAGAATTTCTCTCAAGGAGAGACTTTTTGAGTATCTGGTAATTATCCTCAAAAGGTAAAAATTGGAGATTTCCTTCGGGATCCACGTCTTTATCAAGTCTCAGATAGGCTTTAAAGTCCTCCAAAGACTTTTTGTAGTCTGAGAGCGCTTGCTGATATTGAGCCTTTGCGGTCTCAAGCTGTGCTTTACTTCTCATCAAGTTGACAACAGGCACAATTCCAGCCCTGTATTGAGCATCCGTAAGCCTATAATTCTCTTCCCAGTAATTCAGATTGTCTTCGTAAAGTTTTACCACTTCCTTCTTGTAAAGGAGAGCGTAAAAGATCTGTTTGGTTTGGTTTTCTACAGTCCTTTTTACATCTTCCAGAACATAACTTTGCAGATCTTTTGTAAGTTTTGATAGTTTTATAGCGTCAAATACAGCCTTATCAAATATGCTCTGATTTAACTGAAAGATATATGACTGCCTTTCTCGAGGGGTAAAACCGAAGGCTAAGGAAGAGTCCAATCTTGTGTAAGAGTAAGATACGCTAACCTGCGGAAGTATTCCAGCTCTAGCTTTTTTTATGTCTTCTTCCACCCTTTTGAGATCAAGTTCAGAAAGCCTCAACTGTGTGTTATTCTTAAGAGCTAAGTTTAAAGCTTCCTCCAAAGTTATGGACCAACTTACGCAAGCGGATAAAAGAATAATAAGTAAGTACCTCATTTTACCCTCACTTTACTCGTTTGGTTAAGAAGATAGGCGTTTTCAACCGCTACGGCGTCTCCCTCTTTGAGATCAGCCTTTGCGTAGATGTATCCCTCTTCCTGCTTTATTATATCCACCTTTACAGGGATTACCTTCTCACCTACCACTTTCCACACAACCTTCTGGTTTCCCACAAGTACTACCGCGGTTTCTGGTATCTTGAAAGCTATAGCGGAAGCCGTGGGTATATGTACTTGTGTATACATATTAGGTTTTATTTCCTTCTTTGGGTTTTTCACTAAAGCTTTGATGGTTATCATTCTGTTTGTATCTGCGGAAGGTGATATAAAGTTTATCTCTCCCTGATACTTACCCGCACCCTCCACGTCCAGATATACGGATGATCCTATTCTAAGATTTGGCAAAATTTCCTGAGGTACTTGAAAGACAACCTTTATAGGGTCAAGGGTTACAAGTCTGAAAGTTTGTGATTGGGGAGTCACATAATCACCTATATTCACAAATTTCTGCGCTATATATCCGGAAAAGGGAGCTTTCAAAACAGTTCTTGAAAGCTGTAGCTGTGCGTTTTTAAGCTGTGCTTCCAGCGCCTTTACCTGATCTTCATACACCTTCATCTGCGTGCCTGCATTTTCAAAATCCTCCTTAGATATTAGGTCTTTCTCGTATAGAAACTTTCGCCTCTCGTAAATAGCTTTTTGATTTTCATAGTTTGCCTTTGCTTGTGTAAGGTTAGCTTGTATCTGTCTGAGTGTATTCTCGTAGTCCGAAGGATCTATTTGTAGAAGAGGCTGACCCGCACTCACCCAGTACCCTTCATCCACAAATAGCCTGAGTACTCTTCCACTCACTTCAGGTCTTAGAGTAACATCCTTTATGCTTTCAAAGTATCCGTTTGTTGTGTAAAAAACCTCCACGCTTTCCGGCTTTACCCTATAAACGCTTATCTGAATATTCTCCTGCTTAATTTGAGGATTTTCCTCTTTACCGCAACCCGCTAAAAATACAAACAGCATTATCAAAAGCAGTCGGAACATACCTATATTATACAACATATTGACCAGTCAGTCAGTTATAATATAACACCATGTACAGATTTTTCATTCGCAGACCAGTAACCACTATTATGTTCATGCTCTCTTTTGTTCTCCTAGGCTTGTTTACCTATACGAAAATACCCGTTGACAGGCTTCCCAATGTAGACTTTCCCATAGTTACCGTAACTACAACTTATCAAGGGGCTGACCCAGGTGTTGTGGACACTAATGTGACAAGATACATAGAGGATGAGGTCTCTACAGTAAGCGGTATAGATGCTATCATTTCGCAAAGTTACGCTGGCACATCAAGAGTGACTATAGTTTTTACTCTTGATAAGAACATAGATGTGGGCGCTCAGGAGGTCAGGGATGCTGTTCAAAGAGCCTACAGACGTATGCCTGTAGGTGTGGATCCTCCAGTGGTCACAAAAGTTGACACGAGCGGTTTTCCAATTCTTGCCATTCACCTGCACTCTAAAAGCGTGGATTATCAAACCATTGCTTATTATGCTGATAAAGTGATAAGTAGAGAATTTCAGAAGATAAATGGAGTGGGTAACGTAGGGTTAGGGGGATTTAGGGATAATGTGCTTTGGGTAAGAATATTTCCAGAAAGGCTTTATTCTTATGGTATTACACCGGTAGATGTCTTAAATGCGGTTTCCAACAACCATCTTGAGGTACCTACAGGTACTATATATGGAAAGGATAAGGAATATATCATCAGACTGTATGGTAAGGTTCAAGATCCTAAGGAGCTTGACGATACTTACATTAAGGGCAACATAAAACTCAGAGATGTAGGCTTTGTAGAGTTTACCGAAGACGAAAAGCGAGGTATGGCGAGGTTCAAAGGTGAGCAATCTGTAGCTATGATCATTTATAAACAATCGGGATTTAATACCGTAGCTGTAGCTGATGCGGTAAAAGCAAAAATGGCAGAATTGAACAAACAACTGCCCCCTGGCATGCGCATGGACATCACCTTTGATGCCAGCGTATTTCCAAAAGATAGCGCGCATGCTGCTGTGGAAGAGATCATCATGGGAAGCTTTTTAACCGCTATCGTCGTATTCCTTTTTTTGGGAAGCTTTAGACTCACATTTATTCCTATCTTTGCCATACCCGTTACATTACTCAGCGCTGTGATATTCCTTTACTATACGGGTAATTCCTTGAATACTTTTACTTTATTGGCTCTTGCTGTAGCTGTGGGTATAGTGATAGATGATGCCATAGTAGTGATAGAGAGCATATACAGGAGAAGAGAAGAGGGTCTTGAGAGAATAGAAGCGGCTGAAGTAGGTACGCGCATAGTGGTCTTTGCCTTGCTTGCCTCTACATCATCCCTCGTTATAGTTTTTCTGCCCATCATATTTCTCAAAGGAGTAATAGGCAGTTTCTTTGGCAGTTTTGCCTTAACTTTGGTAGTTGCCATAGCTGTCTCTTACGTGGTAGCAATAAGCTTTACCCCTATGGCGAGCGCAAGGATGATAAGGGAAGTCAAAGAAAATGCCTTTATGAGAGTATACGGAAAGTTTGAAGCCTTATTCGACAAAATTCTAAGATGGTCCCTTGATCATAAATTGATTGTGCTTACCCTTTCTCTCTTTACAGTCTTTGTAGGTTTTATGTTTCTAAGGTCTACTAAAAAGGAATTTTTCCCTATTACCGACGAAGGGGCTTTTATAGTGAGGTTTGAAACTCCCATAGGTACTTCTTTTGATTTTACCAACAGCAAAGCAAAAGAGGTGGAAGCCATACTTCTTAAGAATCCTTACATTGACAGGTTTGGAATAGCCATAGGTCAAGGTGTCGCAGGAAGACCTGATGTTAATGGAGGGCAGGCTTTCATCTTTCTAAAAGACAGATCCGTAAGACCCCATCAGGTAGTCATTATGGACCAGCTTAGAAGGGAACTTAATAAAATAAAGGACATAAAAGTAAGCGTTGAAGCCTTTCCCATAGTGGCGGGTGCAGGCAAACAGACGGACATAACCTACGCGGTGAGAGGTCCATCCTTGGAAGAGCTACAGAGGATATCTGACAAGATGGTGGCGGAGTTCAGACAAAGACCAGGCTATAAAGATGTGGATACGGATCTTAGACTCAACGAACCACAGATACAAATTAGGGTAAACAGGGAAAAGCTTGGAGATCTCGGCATAACTGTTGAGGACGTAGGGATAACCTTAAGCATACTCTTTGGCAAATATAAGTTTGGTACTTACGAAGTGGGGGGTGAAAGTTACAACGCTTACATAAAAGCTGATCCCGAATTTGTAAAAAACTGGGAGAATTTGAAGAAGGTTTATCTAAGAACAAAAGATGGTGGACTTGTCCCTTTAACGGATGTAGTAAGCCTTCAAATTGCACCAGGCTATCACGTGATCAACAGATACAACAGACAATACTCCTTTACCTTTTACGCAAACCTCTCGGGAAAGGCGTTGGGAGATGCTACAGCCGAAGTAGAAGCTTGGCTCAAAAACAATCTGCCACCTGGATACTTTTTTGAAGCTACAGGTCAGACCAAGGAATTTGCGAGAGCCTTCAAAGGTCTCGTTTTTGCTTTAACTACGGCAATTGTAGGTATATATATGGTTCTTGCCAGTCTATTTGAAAGCTACAGACATCCCTTCACCGTGCTTTTGACGGTCCCTCTGAGTCTCTCCGGCGCCTTTGGATTAATGTACCTTACCCGCACATCTCTGAGTGTACCGTCATATTTTGGTATCATACTACTCATAGGCATAGTGGTCAGAGATGCGGTGCTATTTATAGAGAGGATCATACAACTCAGGAAGGAGGGCTATGAGACGAGAAACGCCATACTTCAAGCTAGGAGGGAAAGACTAAGACCAATACTCATGACCACACTAACCATAGTATTTGCTCTACTCCCTGTAGCTCTTGGGCTTACTGCAGGATCAGAACTTAGAAAACCCTTAGCTATTGCGGTTATAGGAGGTATAGCCTCTGCTCTCCCTCTTAGCCTGCTCGTACTTCCCATAGTTTACGAAATGTTTGACAGTTTGAGATTGAGAAAGCGCAAAAACTAAGGTTCTGGCTTTATTTGGTATTTCTCTATCTTTCTGTATAGGGTTCTGAGAGGGATGCCTAACATCTCCGATGCAAGTTTTTTGTTGTAGTTTACTTCTCTCAAAGCCTCTTCTATTTTCTTTTTCTCCAGCTCTCTAAGGAGTTTATACCCTTGAAAGTTTAAAAAGCTTAGATCTTTCTCATCTATGTATTCGCCTTCGCACAGCAAACATATCCTTTCTACGATGTTCCTAAGCTCTCTCACATTTCCCGGATAATTGTAAGTGAGTAACAAATTCTTTGCCCTCTGGGTAAAACCCTTTACGCCTTTGGAGTATTTTGTAGAAAATATCTTTAAAAAGTGTTCCGCAATGGGTATTATATCCTCCTTCCTTTCTCTTAAGGGGGGTATGCACAACTCAAAGGTATTGAGCCTGAAGTAAAGATCTTCCCTAAACTTGCCAGCCTTTACAAGTTCCCTGAGATCTTTGTTGGTTGCGCTTATGATTCTCACATTGCTCTCTATTTCTTTCCTGCCTCCCACTCTGTAGAACTTCTTTGTCTCTATAACTCTGAGGAGTTTAGCCTGAAGAGAAAGATCTATCTCACTTACCTCATCCAAAAAGAGTACGCCACCATCCGCAAGCTCAAAAAAGCCCTCCTTTGAGGTGCTTGCCCCCGTAAATGCACCCCTTTCGTAACCGAAAAGCTCAGCTTCCAACAGATCCTTCGGTATTGAGGTTATATTGATAGCTATGAAGGGTTTTGAACTCCTATCGCTCACATTATGCACGATCCTTGCCACAACCTCTTTTCCCACCCCAGTTTCCCCCACAATAAGGACAGGACAATCACTGCAGGCTATTTTTTCTACTTGCCTTAGAACTTCTTTCATCTTCTTACTTTCAAAGATGAAACCTTCCTCTTTAAGGTTTTTCTCTTTCCTCAAAAGTTCGTTTTCCCTCTTAACAGTAAGAGATTGGTAAGCCTTCTCAAGTGTCGTTTCTATCTCTTCAAGTGTGCAAGGCTTTGTCAAAAAATCATAGGCTCCCCTTTTTATAGCTTCTACAGCTGTCTTTATAGTACCGTGTCCAGTCAGCACAACAATTTCTGTGAGGTTTTGTGAGAACCTTACCCTTTCAAGGAGTTGCATGCCATCAATGTCTGGAAGAAGAAGATCAAGTAATACGAGATCAAAACTGTATTTTTCAATGTGTTCTATAGCCTCCCTTCCATTGGTTGCAAGCCATACCTTGTAACTTCTTTCATCAAAATACTCTTTAAGTAATCTGCCCAGGTCTTCATCATCTTCAACTATCAAAAGCCTCATCTTTATCAAACCTCTTAGCTTCAAGCCAAAGATCATCCATCTCTTTGAGGCTCATGTCTTTGAGCTCAATTCCCATCTCTTTTGCCTTTTTTTCCATATACCTAAATCTCCTTTCAAACCTATCGTTTGCCTTTTGAAGTGCAAGCTCCGCATCAACTTTCAAAAATCTTGAAAGCTCAACTACCGCTGTGAGTACGTCCCCAATCTCATGCTGTATGTTATCCTTGTTCCCTTCTTTTATAGCTTCTTTTAGCTCTTGTATCTCCTCCTGTATTTTATCAAATACCTGCTGTAGGTTTTCAAAATCAAAGCCTACAAGACTCGCTCTGTCCTGAAGTTTTTGAGAGCGCATCAAGGCGGGCATAATTTTAGGAACGCCGTCAAGGATACTTTCCCTGTCCTTTGCCTTTCTTTCCTCCCATTTTTTGAGAATATCCTCTGCGGGTTCACAGCCAAAAACATGAGGATGTCTGTCTATGAGCTTTTGCCTCAGCTGTCTCGCAACATCCTGAATATCAAAGGCTTTTCTTTCTTTAGCTATCTGTGCGTGCATAAGTACTTGAAGAAGCATATCGCCAAGCTCTTCAAGAAGCAATTTGTCATCCTTTTTGTCTATGGCTTCCAAAAGCTCGTAAGCTTCTTCTAAGAGATACCTTTTGAGACTTTCGTGGGTTTGCCTTTTATCCCATGGACAGTCTTTTCTTATCTTCGCTACAACTTCCAAAAGGGACTTCAGTTCGTCCATATCTCACCTCAGGATACTCACCACTACGTGCAGTAGATAACCTAAGATCACGCCAAAGAAGAAAAAGAGAAGTACGAGAAGTCCCAACGGCATGGTATCTATTGTATATATATATTCGCCTATTTGCGGTGTGAGGATAAGCGTTACAGACTGCTGGTTTAGAAAGACCAGGAGAGCGGATACACCCACCATCAGTACAAAAACGGCAAAATAGAAAAGTAATCTCATGTCAATTTTCAAAAATGTACATCGCAAACTTGTTCGTACTCTATAAGTTCCTTTATACTCGCCTTTTCACCACATAGAGGACACGCAGGATCTTTGCGCAGTTTTACTTTCCTAAAGTCCATTGAAAGGGCGTCCATCACCAAAAGCTTACCCACCAAAGGCTCTCCTATGCCCAAGAGTAGCTTTATAGCTTCAGTTGCCTGAATACAACCCATTATACCGCCTATTGAACCGAGAATCCCCGCTTCTTGACAGCTCGGAACGAGTCCAGGGGGTGGTGGCTCAGGAAATAGGCATCTGTAACATGGAGAATGTTCCCTCATCCTGAAATCAAAAACAGTTATCTGCCCTTCAAACCTCAGCATGGCAGCTGACACAAGCGGTTTGCCTGCAAAGAAACACGCATCGTTTATGAGAAATCTCGTAGGGAAGTTATCCGTACCGTCAAGAATAACATCGTAATCCTTTATTATGTCCATAATGTTTTGTTTGTTTAGCATAGTGTTGTATGTTTTTACTTCTACATCCGGATTTAGCTTCTCTACTGTGATACGAGCTGACTCCACCTTAGGAAGACCTACCCTCTCAGTAGTGTGAAGGATCTGCCTTTGAAGATTTGAAAAGTCTACCACATCAAAATCTACTATACCTATGGTTCCAACACCTGCGGCTGCAAGATAGAAGATGGAAGGAGAACCTAAACCGCCTGCACCTACGACTAAGACTTTTGAATTGAGCAGTTTTTCCTGCCCTTTGCCTCCTACTTCCGGCAAAATTATATGTCTTGCGTACCTTCTTATCTGCTCCTCTGTAAACTTGAACATACTTAAATTATATATCCTACCTTTCGTAAATGTGTGTTAGAATTTTCTCATGAACGTTCTCATGGGAATAGGAAAGGCAGGGCTAAAAAGAGAAGGAAAACCTGACCTGCTTGTGATACTTCTCCCTCAGGTTTGTAATGCATCTTTTCTTTTTACTAACAATCACTTCAAAGCTGGAAGCGTAATATACTCCCAAAAGGTTTTTGAAAAGAGCCAGACAGTTAGAGCTTTTGTTATAAATAGCGGTAACGCCAATTGTGGTGTGGGGAAAGAGAGCATAACGCATGCCAGAATGATGGCACAGAGAGTAGCTAAAAACCTTGATATTGAAGATGATCAGGTGCTTGTTTTTTCTACCGGGATTATTGGTAAGCCCCTACCCATAGAGAACCTTTTAAAAGCTATAGATAGCGCTTGCAGTGTCCTTGAACCTCTTGATCTCAAAAGAGCGAGTGAAGTTATATCTACTACTGACAGCTTTCCCAAGTATGACTTTGCAAAGGTGGGTTCGCTTGAAGTTTATGGCTTTGCGAAGGGAGCGGGTATGATCCATCCGAGCATGGCTACCATGCTTGCCTTTTTGTTTACTAACGCTCATGTGGATAGCTTTACTTTGAATCAACTGCACAGGGAAGTAGCCGAAAGAACTTTCAATTCAATTAGCGTTGATGGTTGCATAAGTACAAATGACAGCTTTGGAATCGTGAGCTTGGGTGTGGTTAAAGAAGATCTTGAAAGGGTAAAGCAAGCGGTGTATGAAGTATCCTTGAACCTTGCCAAGAAAATAGTGGAAGATGGTGAAGGTGCAACGAGGATAATAAAAGTGATCGTAAAAAACGCATCCATTGAGCTAAAGGCGAGGACCATAGCGGAGAAGATAGCCACATCAAACCTTGTAAAGACCGCCATTTTTGGAAAGGATCCTAATTGGGGAAGGGTGCTTGCGGCAGCAGGATCCACTCCCTTTCCTATAGACCAATTCAAGGTAAAGCTTTACATAGGCGAACATTTGGTTTACGATGGGAAGGCTCACTTAAAAGCTACAGAAAACGCAAAAAGGTACATAGAGGAAAATAGGGAGGTTCAGATAACACTTGACCTAATGGAAGGTAAAGAAAGCTGGGTATACTACAGTTGTGATCTTTCCTACGACTATGTAAGAATCAATGCAGAGTATACGAGCTGATCACCTAACTTGGGAAACCACAATTATCCTGACTTCCATACCATTTCCCATATTTTTAAGCTCTATGTGTCCACCCATATCCTCTATAAATCTCTTAGCTAAGGAAAGTCCAAGACCAATACCGTCCTTTTTCGTTGTGTAGAAAGGTTCAAACACTTTGTGAAGTTCATCCTCGGGAATTCCGTTCCCGTAATCTCTCACGATCCATACGAAGCGATCACCTTCGTGTTTTAGTCTTATCTCCACCTTTTGGTCTTGTAAAGAGGCATCTATGGCATTTTCTATGACATTTACCAGTATCTGTTCTAACTTCCAAGGAAAGCATACTACGCTTGCTTCTGTGTTGGTATCACATATAAATTCAAGGGTGACCCCCTTTTTCCTAGCTTTAAAAGCCAAAAGTTCTACCACTTCTCTGGTTATATCGCATGGATTTATCTCTTGAGGTTTTCCATCAAAGGCTTTTGCTATGTCCAAAAGTTTCCTGACTGTCTGCGCACTTTTGAGTGCCTGTTTCATTATCACTTGAGCCTTCTCTTTTAGCTTTTCATTGTCGGAAGTGTTATGTATGTACTCCGCATATGTAAGTATAGAGGCAAGAGGATTGTTAAGCTGGTGAGCTATTGAACACGCTATTTCTCCAGCTACTGAGAGTTTTGATGTCCTATAAATCATAAGTTCAAGCTCTTTCTTCTCAGTTAAATCCTTGAGCTGGTAAAGGATAAAGTTACCATCTTCGGTTTTTATCCTCACTGCGTATACGTTAACTACGTACTTTTTATTCCCTAAGGTAAGAAAGGCTTCGGGAATAAAGAGGGCGTTGTATGAGTAAGGTTCTATGAACTGCTCGATGTTTTTACCTACAAGGCTTTCTTCGTTGGCTGAGTATCTTTCCAAAAAACTCCTGTTGACCTTTTTTATATTTCCCTCCATATCTACGAGAAGCATACCGTCAACGAAATTGTTAAAGATGCTCATATAAACCTCCTTTTCCCTCTCAAGGCGCTTTATTAGCTCTTCAAAGGTCTTAGAGAGAATGCCTATCTCGTCATCACCTTTTAGGTTTATATGCCTCTTTTCGTTCCACTCAAGAAGATTCCCTTTTAACCTATCAAGTGGCTTGAATATGCGCAGTACAACTAAAAAAGCTACGATCCCCAATCCTACAGTGTTTACTATGCCAAACAGGGAAGCCCTAAGCAAGAATCTGTAAGCAGGATTTACAACTGTGGTATATGGTTGCTCAAGGACAAGTATCCAGCCAGTACCTTTTACCTTAGCTCTCACCTTCAATGGGCTTTCCTCACTTTTCTGGCGCACACTGAGGAGAACCTTACCCTTGCTGTCCAAAAGGTAAAGATTGACATCCTGCACATTTACAGGGTACATATTTTCCAAAAGTGTATTCACATTTATACTTATTACGTAAAAACCTTTAAAAACATTGTCCTGAAAGTCAGGAATCTTAACCCTGACGTATAACTCTCCGTAGTTGTCTGTATAATATCCGATCATTTGTGTTCTTTCAAGCAATGAATTCAGCGTATCTTCAAAGTTTGATAGAGTTCTTAGTCTGCTTGAATATGTCACCAGCCTACCGCTCGGATCGTAAAAAGCACCTTCAGTAACACCATCCACATCTCCTGATAAGCGCCACAGGATCTCCTCAGGATATAAGCCCATCTTCTCGTACTTAGCAATTAGCGTACTTATCTTACTTATTTTCTCTTCCAAAGCTGAACTTAATTTGTCGGATATAGCATACACAAGTATGTTGGCGTCCTTCCTCCACATTTCAAGGAATTCTGATCTGAGAATATAAAAATGGTTAACGTAGGAAATTATCTGAACCATAAGTATCAATGTCAGAAGCAGAAGTATCCTTCCCTTTAAACTCTTCCTCATCTGAGTACCTGATCGGCAAGGGAGATAGCACGCGAATCGTAAGGAATCCTTTGCTCCCTAAGGGTTTTCTCGTTTATCACTAATCTTAAATGTTTTACCTTTTCAAAGGGTATGTCTTTTACCTTTTCTCCTTTTATCAACCTATAGGCTATAAAAGCTGACTGATACCCTTGCTCGTAGCCGGAGCTTCCGTAAGAAACCGGACAGCCAGCTTTTGCTTGCTCAGGTGATAGACACATGACAGGTACCTGATAAAAGTTAGCGTACTGGAGTATATAAGAAGTTAAAAAATTCTCCGTATAAAAACACGGCGTTATCACTATACCACCGAAACCATCCTCCTTCATGTGGCTTATCACATACTCTAAGTCAACTGCATCTCTTACTGATACGGGAACCACCTTTATACCGTATTTTTCCCCTGCTTTTATTGTTATTCTCGTTGCTACCTTTGATGCCTCAAATCGAGGTGTACAGAAAACTACAACCTTATTTATGTTTGGGAATAACTTGTGAAATATCTCCATTCTTTTTTCCATAAGCTCCGCATTCAGGTTATCCACCCCGGTTATATTGTATGTAGGTCTTTCCATACTATCTGTAAGCCCCCAAGACTTTACAGCGGTACCTCCCATAAGTACTATAGGCTTTTTCATATCAGGTTTTAGTTTTCTTATATAGTAAGCTTCTATACTACCCCCAACAGCTATAAGTTCGTACTTTTGAAGTTTGTTTATCACCTCAATGGTTTTTTCCTCCAGCTTTTTTAAGTTGTTATCTCCCACATATACATCAAATTTTACATCCCTAACCCCAAGCGCCCTAAGTCCATCTTCAAAACCACGCACTTTACTCATCCTACCTTCACCAGATATAACTACAGCTATCCTCTTTTCTTCATTTGAACATGAGAAGATCAAAAAAAGGTACAAAAATAAAAAAGCAACTCGCATACCACCATTATAATAATAGTTTCATGGGATTGGTGCGAGGCTATGGCTGGCTCAAATGCCGCCTGCTGGGGTCTGAGCCAGTCTAAAAAAGGGCGGGATATAAATGCTCCAGCCTAAACTGTGGTTATGTACAGTTTAGATAATTAGGTAATTCATGCTCAATCCCTCTCAGGAAAAGGCGGTGAAACACTTCGGCAGACCTCTTTTGATAATAGCAGGCGCAGGTTCGGGAAAAACAAAGACACTGGCGCACAAATTGGAATACTTAGTGTGCGAAAAGGGATTGAGGCAGGACAGAGTGCTTGTGCTTACTTTTACCAATAAATCAGCTCGTGAGATAAAAGAACGGATAATTAAAGTTACAGGCAATAATGCAGAATGGACTGGCACCTTTCACTCCATAGCCTTGAGGATGCTCAAACAAGATAGACGTACCATCGGTATAATTGACGAAGAAGATAGAAAGAAGCTACTCAAAAATATCCTCAAAGATCTTTCCTTAGGAAAAGAAATTCTTGAACTTGCGGACGCATACATACTCTCAAGACGTGAAAATCTTGAAGAGCCAAAAGATGGTATCTTAGAAGAGGTGTATATAAGGTACGATCAGATGCTAAAGGAACAGAATCTCCTTGACTTTTCCGGCATTTTGAGTGAAGCTTACGAACTTCTAAAAAGACAAGGTGATAGGTGGAGGGACTTTTTTGAGTTTGTTATGGTGGATGAATTTCAGGATACAAACAGAATACAGTACGAGATACTGAAGTTGTTAGTTAAGAAAAATATATGTGTGGTGGGAGATCCAAATCAATGCATATACGAGTGGAGACACGCAAGACCTGACAACATACTGAGATTTAAATCTGACTTTGATCCGGATATT
>SPLK01000181.1_pt1 | contig 23782 bp, 19 predicted proteins | sample 2456111 | NCBI WGS metagenome assembly SPLK01 (sample SAMN11156906, study PRJNA527647) | hot springs metagenome | biome: Geothermal region; feature: Hot spring; material: tree branch in hot spring; isolation source: hot spring sediment rich in lignocellulosic material ... | reverse complement strand
AAACAGTTGTAGAACTCCTGCAACACGCCCAGGCCGTCGCTACGGTGTGGCCGGCTTTGGCACGTTCGAGGAGTACTGCCGGCAGCGGTGGGGGTTCAGCAAGCGGCATGCCTACCGGCTTATGGAGGCGGCGGAAGTAAGTGTCAGTTTGGGACCCATGGGTCATGATCTGCCACTTCCTGCCACCGAGCGCCAGGCCCGAGAACTGGCCCCGCTGGTGCGCCGCGATCCTGCGGCCGCCGCCGAGGTGTGGCAGGAGCTGCAGGCCCAGTACGGGCCCGACGAGATCGACGCCGGCTTCGCCACGTTCGAGGAGTACTGCCGGCAGCGGTGGGGACTTAGCAGGCGGTATGCCTACAACGTCATGGAGGCAGCGGAAGCCATTACCAATTTGTGCGCCATGGCGCACAACGTGCCACTTCCTTCCACCGAGCGCCAGGCCCGAGAGCTGGCCCCGCTGGTGCGTCGTGATCCTGCGGCAGCGGCCCAAGTGTGGCGGGAGCTGTAGGCCCGCTTGCAGCGTTGCGTTGCAGCGGCGCCATGCAGCGGGGCGCGACTCCATGCAGCGCGCTGCGGCTGCAACCGTGCCACCGGCGCTAGAAAGCTTGTCCTGCGTGCCAGGCGCAAGCGGGACAAGCGGGACACGGCGGCCGCCAACAGGGACAGCGGGACGGCCTGTGATCGGTTACGGCGAAGATGCCGGCATGTTGGTACCCGCCTGGGGCGCGGCTGGCCCGTGGCCGCCTGGCCGGGCGACACAGGCCGGTGGTGGCGGCGGTGATCCCCCCCTGCCCCCATCGTGCCAGGGCTGGCGGGCCGGATTCTATGGGCAAAGCGCCGAAGGCCTTCGAACAGTGGCGGCGCAGGCTGCGCTGCGCAGCGGGTGCGCAAAAAGACGCTGGTATTGGTCTAGTTCTGGCGTAGTTCTGGCGCAGGTTTAGCGCGCAGAGGGGTTCCCAAAGGGCGGCGGCCGGGCTATGTTGAGGGTGGGAATATCCCACGCCGAGGCGGTGAATGCTATGGCTGCCATGCCTGAACCCAGACCTGTTTCGGTGCATGTGGACGAGAAGGGGCGCATCACCCTGCCGGCCAGGCTGCGCCAGGCCCTGGCCCTGGAGCCCGGGGATGCCGTCTTTGTACGCCTGCGGGGAGACGTGCTTGAGCTGGCGAAGGCCGAGAACCCCTTTGATGCCCTGGCCCGCCATGCGATCAAGGAGTACCGGGAGGGGCGTACCCAGGGCCTTCGTGAGCTGGCCGAAGAGTGGGGCGTAGATCTGGACCGTGAGTAGGCCCGAGCGGGTTCGGTTCACCCAAAGGGCCAAGAAGGATCTTCATCGCCTGCGGAACCTTCTGGGCAAGGCCATGAAGGCCCTTTCGGTGCTGGAACAGGCCCCCTATTCAGGCCATGCCCTGACCGGCTCCCTGCGGGGTGCTCGATCCTTCGAGTTCTCGCTGCCTGGCGGGGCCTACCGGGCCGCCTATGTGGTGCTAGAGGAGACAGAGGGGCCGGTGTGCCTAGTGTTCCTAGTCGGCTCCCACGAGGGGTTCTACGAGAAGGCCGAGCGCAGGATGGAGGCCCTGCGGCGTCTCGGAGTGATCTGAAGCCTAGGGGGGCGACGTGGCGCATTTAGAGGCCCCAGGACGGCCGGGGAGTGGGCCGGACGATGGAGATGTCCTGCAAGGCCCGACCCCCGGCTCCTGGGGCCTGATTTTGCGTCTGGCGGGCCTTCACGGCGGAGGGTTCTGCCCCTGCCCGCCGTCTGCGGCCCTTCTGCGCCGGCGGCGGGGGCGAGGCGGGGTTAGCCCGCTTTTGGGACGATGGCTTCATGCAGGCCCTCCCGCTGGACGTACTCCTCTCCGTCCCAGCGGAAGTAGTACTCGACGAAGCCCCGGTACTTCGGGTTGTCGAGGATGTAGCGAACGGTGGCGGGGTACCAGCGGCCGCCCCGCTTGCCCGGGACGCCTTCGGCGTTGAGTGCGTCGGCAATTTGCCGGGGCGAGTAGCCCTGCTCCCGCATGGTGAAGATCCGCCGGACGATGGCGGCCTCCGCCGGATCGACGACAAGGCCGCCGTCCTTGTCCCGCTTGTAGCCCAGGGGGGTGGCCCCGCCGGCGAACCCTCCCTGACGGGCCTTCTCCCGCTTGCCCGCCAGGGTGCGGCGGACGATGGTTTCCCGCTCCTGTTCCGCCATGCCAGCCAGCACCGAGAAGATCATCCTGCCCATGGGCGTGGCGGTGTCGATGGGTTCCGAGACGGACCGGACGGCGACCCCATGCTCCTCCTGGAGGCGGTGGACGGTGGTAACGGCGTGAATCAGGTTACGGGAGAGACGGTCGAACTTCCACACCAGTAGCACCGAGAAGGCCTGTTCCCGGGCGAGCTGAAGGACCCGGGCAAAGCCCGGCCGATCCTCTGGCTTCGCGGTGCCAGAGACGCCGGCATCGGTGATGACCTCCACCAATTCGTATCCCTGCGACTCCGCGAAGGCCCGGACGGCCCGCTCCTGGGCCTCCAGGCCGTAGCCGGAGGCGGCCTGCTCCTCCGTAGAAACCCGGACGTAGGCGACCGCCCGCTGGGCGACTTCCTGCTGCCGTTCCACCTGAACCTGGCGCCGGCGCTGGAGCCGGGCGACCCGCTTGCTGGCCGTCATGGTACCGCCCTCCAGATAAACTCTGTTGAGAATTTATCCTGCACCCCTAGCCTACCCCACAGGCCCCCTGCCCGTCAAGATCCGAAAGGTGTATACTTGCCTTGGGAGGGGTACAGGTGGGTACAGTTCTGTTGACGGCCGAGCAGGTGGCCGAACGGTTGCAGGTGCGGGAGGAGACCGTCTACGACTGGCTGCGGGCCGGCCGCCTGCGGGGCGTGAAGCTGGGCCGCATCTGGCGGGTGCGGGAGGCGGACCTGGAGGCCTTCATCCGCGCCCACCTAACCGGCCCCGAACCCGACGAGGACGAGGAGGAGCGGGCCGAGGCCGAGCAGGCCTGGCAGGAGTACCTGGCCGGCCGGGACCCCGGCAAGCCCATTGACCAGGTGATCCGGGAGCAACTCCATGAGCGGGCCGACTGAACAGCCGTGGCAGGTGATCCTCCTGCGCCCGGCCGAACGGTACGTGGCTCGCCTGCCCAGGCCCGAACGGGAGCGGGTGCTCCTGGCCCTGCGGGCCCTCCAGGAAGATCCCTTCAGGGCCGACGTGGTGCCCTTGCAAGGAGAGGGGCCGGACGCCTGGCGTTTGAGGATTGGCCGCTACCGGGCACGGCTGCGCCTAGACCGTGACCGGCGACGCATTGTCGTAACCGCCATCGGTCCCCGAGGCGACTTCTACTGACCCCGGGAGGCGCTGCCCATGACCGACAAACATGCCACCCGCTACGAGCTGGCCCTGATCGAATACCGGCAAGCCCGCGGCATCGAACCCGACCGGCACTGGCGGGCCCTGCTGTACCTCACCACGGCCCTGCCGGAGCTGTGGGAACGAGTGCGCCGGCGCCTAGACATGCGCCATGGTGAAGCCGACCTGGCTGCCGTGAACGCACAAGGCCTGTCGTCGGGCGAACAGGCGCTGCTGGAGCTAGCCCGGGCCCTCTACGCCGGCGGCGGGGCCGTGGACGTGGCCCACATGGCCGATGTGCTGGACGACCGTCTCTGGGAGGCCGTCCTCACCACGCTGCGGGAGTATCGCCTATGCTTACCATCGAAGAGGCCGCCCACCGTCTTGGCGTGAGCCAAAGCACCGTGCGGCGCCTGATCAAGGCCGGCAAGCTGCCGGCGGAGCTAACACCAGGCCCGTACGGGCCCGAATACCGCATCCCGGCCTCCGCCGTGCCCGAGGAGGCCCCACCCCCTGCCCGCAAGCTGCCGAGGCCCGTAAGAGTGCAGCTTGAGCGGGGCGGGCCCCTGCACGCAGGCCTGCTGATCGGCTGGCGCCTAGAAGGGCGGCGGGCCGTGGCCCTGGTGGAGGTGGCCGGCAGGCCTGTAGCGGTGGACCCGATGCGGTTGTACTGAGGCCGGTGCCAGCCTGCTGCTGGGGCGCTACCGCCCCCTGCTGCGTGGTGGCTGGTGGCGGTGGTGTGGTGGCGGATGGCGGCGGCGGGAGGTGGCGCATGGTGGCGGGCTGGCTACGCCTGCACGAGCTGGCCGAGGCGGCCAGGCTGCCCGAATCGACGGTGCGGAGGTACTGCCGGCTGTTCGAGCCGTGGCTGCCCTCCCAGGGGGATGGCCGGGCCCGGCGCTGGCCGCCCGAGGCCGTGGCGGTGCTGCGGCGGGTGGCCGACCTCTACCGGGACGGATACAGCACCGAGACTGTCCGAGAACACCTGGCCCAGGAGTACCCCGCTACGATGGATACCAGGGCGATTCCACCGGAGCCTGCGGTAACCGGGCTGCCCGCCGAGGTTGCACAGGCCCTTATGGCCGCCCTGGTGCGCCAGGCCGAGGAGCTGGAGCGACTGCGGAACCAGGTGGCAGAGACGCAGGCCGAGGTGGAGCGAGCCCGGCAGGAGGTGATCGCCGCCCGTGAAGAGCTGGCTGCCCAGCGGCAGGAAGTGGCCCAGGCCCGACAAGAAGCTGCTGCTGCTGCGAAGGCCCTGCGTCGGCTGGAGGCGCAGGAGGCCGAGCACCAGCGGCGGGAGGAAGAGATGGCCCGCCGACTGGAGGAAGCCCTGGCCGAGTTGCGCCAGGCTGCCGAAACACGCCGGCGGCCATGGTGGCGGCGGTGGCTGGGACGGTAGGCCCCCTTGTCGGCCTGTGTGTGCGGCCGTGCGTATCTGTGTGCGCCTGTGCGCACTGGGCAAGACACCCCCGCCTGCTAGGGGCCTTTTTTGTTTGCGCCTGTTTGCGCCTGTTTGCGCTGTGGGGATGAGGATATTGCACAGATGCAATGCCAAGTGGCCATGCCAAATGGCAATGCCACTTGGGCGGCTGTCCTGCCAGGACAGGCCCCATAGGACACCGCGCTTTGCGGTGACGCGATCTGCGGCATGTCTCAGGAGTCGAGACAGAACGCAGTGTGCTGGGCGGGGTGTAGCGCCGGAGGCCAACTAGTTTGGCGCGTGAAGGGCGGGTTAAGGTGGGCTCCGCTAGCAGGAGTTACTGTTGATGGTGTATAATCCCCTTAGTGGCACGAAGACGAAGGCCGACCTCCGTGTGGTTTGGGGATCCAGGCGGAGATCGGCCCTGCGTGGGTGCCCGGGTGTTTTCTACCCGGGCCGTCGCGCCCCTTCTTAGGGTTACGCGACAGGTATGCGCTTTTACTCTAACATCCTTCTCCGCTTCGTAGCAACCTCCTGCGCCAGCGCCCCTAAACCCGCGCTAACTTGTCACGTCTTCGAGGCCACTCCCCCCTTCAAGCTTCATGCGCTACATGCAGTGTGTCATAACCATTTCCAACTCCACACATAGCGCAAAGGAGGGACTGATGATGCCCAACCCCCTTCGCCAACTGCGTGAGGAGATGGGGCTATCGCAGGCGAGCTTTGCGGCGCTGTTAGGAGTGTCTGTGGCTTCTTTGTGGCTAGCCGAGCACGGAGCACGTGCTAACCCCGTTCGGGTGTTCGAGGCCCTAAAGCGGCTTGGGTATGACGTGCAGGCCGAATACGAGGCCTGGCGCGCCCAACAGCAGGCCGAGGCCCGGGAGCGGCTGGCCCGGGCGCGGGTGTCGTGAGGCAAAAAGAAACGGCCGTTCGGTGTAGCCGCACCGACGGCCTGGGGCCTGAGCCCACATGGATGCTCTGGCCCCAGTTTACCCGAAGGAGAGGGGCCTGTAAACATGGATGTTCTTCATGTTGACGCCATCCCTGCAGAGCTGCAGGCCTTGCCACAGTGGGTTGTCTGGCGCCTGGAGCGCCGGCCTGGGCAGGACAAGCCAACCAAGGTGCCCTACAACCCAGGGACTGGGCGTAAGGCCGCATCGGATGATCCCAACACGTGGGCGACGTTCGACGAGGCCCTGACCCGCTACAGGGAGGGCGGCTACGACGGCTTAGGCTTTGTATTCACCCCGCAAGACCCCTACTGCGGCGTGGACCTCGACGCTGCCATCAGCGAGGCTGGCGAGCTGGAGCCGTGGGCGGCTAAGCTTGTGGCCCGCTTTGCCAGCTATACGGAGCTTTCGCCAAGTGGGCGAGGCCTGCACATCATTGTCAGGGGCAAGCTGCCACCCGGTGGCCGGCGCAGGGGGAAAATCGAGGCCTACGACGGCGGCCGCTACTTCACGATGACGGGGAGGCGCCTGCCCGGTACGCCCGCCGAGATAGCCGACCGCCAGGCCGAGCTGGAGGCGTGGCACGCAGAGCTGTTCGGGACGAGGCGAGAAGCGCCTGTCCATAGCCACAGGACTGCAGGTCCCTTCGCCCTGGCCGATGTGGAGATTCTTGAGCGTGCCCGCAAGGCTGAAAACGGCTGGAAGTTTGACCGCCTGTGGGCCGGCGACTGGAAAGGACTCGGTTACCCCTCGCAGAGCGAGGCTGATTTGGCGCTGTGCCAGATGTTGGCCTTCTGGACGGGGCGGGACGCACACCGCATAGACAGGCTGTTCCGGCAAAGCGGGCTGTTCCGCCCCAAGTGGGATGAGCGGCACGCTGCGGATGGGCGGACCTATGGCCAGATGACCATTGAAACCGCCATCGCCCGTTGTACGGATGTGCACACATCGGGGGGGCGGCAGGGCGGCGAGGTGTGGCAGACCGTAGTCGAGACGGCCGCGGCCGCCGGCGAGCCCGCCGTCTCGTGGCTTGCGCCGGAGTTTAACCTGACCGACCTTGGCAACGCCCGGCGCCTGGTCGCCCAGCACGGCCAGGACCTCCGGTACTGCCACCCGTGGGGCAAGTGGCTGGCGTGGGATGGTCGGTGCTGGCAAGTTGACGCTACGGGTGAGGTGGAGCGCCGGGCGAAGGAGACCGTTCGTTCCATTTACGCCGAGGCCGCCCGGGCGACCGACGAGGAGCGGCGCAAGGAGCTTGCCAAGCACGCCGTGCGGAGCGAGTCGGCCGCCCGCATCGCCGCCATGATCGATCTGGCCAGATCCGAGCCCGGCATTCCCATCCTGCCCCACCAGCTTGACGCCGACCCCTACCTGCTGGGGTGCTTAAATGGCACGCTGGACCTGCGAACCGGCACGTTGAGGCCGCACCGGCGAGAGGACTTCATCACAAAGCTGGTGCCCGTCGAGTACAACCCGAACGCCAAGTGCCCGCTTTGGCACGCCTTCCTCTGGCGGATCATGGACGGCAACGAGAACCTGATCCGCTGGCTGCAGAAGGCCGTCGGTTACTGCCTGACCGCCGACGTTTCCGAGCACGTGCTGTTCATCCTGCACGGAGTTGGGGCGAACGGCAAGAGCGTGTTCCTGCGGACCCTGCTGAACCTGCTGGGCCCTTACGGCAAGCCCACCGACCCAGACCTCCTGCTGGCCCGCTACGGAGAGGCCCACCCGACCGGCATCGCCGACCTGATGGGCGCCCGGCTGGCCGTGACCATCGAGACGGACGAAGGCCGGAGGATGAATGAGACCCTGGTTAAATGGCTTACCGGCGGAGACAAGCTGAAGGCCCGTTTCATGCGGCAAGACTTCTTCGAATTTGAGCCCACCTTCAAGCTATGGATCGCTACCAACCACAAGCCCATGATCCGCGGCACGGACGATGGCATCTGGCGGCGTCTGCGTCTGATCCCATTCGCTGTGACTATCCCTGAACATGAGCGGGACCCGAAGCTGATCGAGAAGCTGAAGGCTGAGTTGCCCGGCATCCTGCGGTGGGCCGTGGAGGGGTGCATCCTGTGGCAACAGGAAGGCCTCGGCATGCCCGACGAGGTGCGAGCTGCCACGCAGGCCTACCGCCAGGAGATGGACGTGCTGGCGCAGTTTTTGGCGGAGTGCTGCGTCTTGGAACCGAACGCCAAGGTGTTTGCCAAGCATCTTTATCCGGCCTACGTCAAGTGGTGCGAGGAAAATGGCGAGCGGCCTTTGACCCAGACAGCCTTCGGTACCCGCATGGCAGAGCGCGGGTTCGAGAAGGTGCGGTGGGGCCCCGGGTGGGTGTACCGCGGGGTGGGGCTGCTAGTGAACGGTGTGAACGGAGTGAACGGTAGTGAACCCATTTCTCCCATAAACGCCAAGCGTGCGGCGTCATATACGCGCGATGCCGAAAATGGGTTCACTAACCGTTCACTATTCACTACCCGCGAGGCGGCTGCCGAGGTTGCCTCCGCCGCTGACGGCTGGGAGGAGGGTGAAATATGACCGCCCTTGCCCTCCTGGCGGAGCTGCGCCGGCGCGGCGTGGTGCTGGAGGCCTCCGGCGACCGCCTTCGCTACCGGGCCCCGGCCGGCACCATGACGGCCGAGCTGAGGGCGGCGCTGGCGGCTCACAAGGATGCGCTGCTGGAGGTGTTGCGGGAGGCCTCCCCTGCGCCGGCGGAATCACCGAGGCCTCCGCAAGATGCCCTGCCGGCATCGACCTCCCACGTGGAGGCCTCCGCCCTCCTGGCGTGGGCGGCGGCCCGTGGCTGGCCCCGGCTGCAACTGACGCTGGCGGAGGCGGTGGGCGCCGGCCGTGCGGCGTGGGAGGCCTTCGTCGCCTACGTGGCCATGCCACAAGGGGTGGCGCTGGCGGAACGCAACCGGCGCCGGCTGCTCGAGGCGGTACTGGCAGCCGTGGGGCAGGAGGTGGCCGGCGGTGTCGGCAACCGCAGCGCGGCAGCTTGAGCTGTTTGCGGCAGACAAGCCCGGCGCTGGCGTGCGCTACACGTGCCGATCGTGCAGGCGGGGCGTGGAGGCCTTCGTGCCAACCGTAGGGCCTCCGTGGTGCAGCCGCTGCGGGAAGCCGATGGTACCCGCCGATGGCGGTGGGCAAGGTCTCTCGGGGACTGCAAGGCGTTCCCTGCGGGGCGTGAGGGGAGCCCCCGGTGGCCCATAGGCGAGCCCTGTATGGCATCCCGCAGCGGCCGCCAGAGGGGCCATGCTGGGTGCGCCACAGGGCTGCTGCGACGGGCCACATAGCGGCAAGGCGGCGGCCGCGCTGCTGCGCCGTCCCGACCCGCCACCTTGGCCGGCCCCAGCAAGGAGGCGGTGACCGTGGCTGCTGATCCGTGGCGCGTCCAAGCCCGTGCCCCGGGGGGTAGGGCGGGTGAAATCCCGGAGGCCTCCGGCCGGGGACCGGCGGGGGCGGCTTCGCTCGCGTGGCCGCGAGTTTTTGGGTGCCCCTTCCTGGAAATGGCGGACCCGTACCCCTACGGTACTGCCACCCACCGCAGTAGCACCCCGTTGTGCTTTCGGCGGAGTTTGCCCGCACAGAGGCGGCCGCCCGGTCGGAGGAGGCCTCCGCCGAAATTTTCGCCCTCCCCCTGGGCTGGGTGCACCTTCCAGGAAGCAGGGGCAGGGGGGGTGTGAATCTCTGGGGGTGGCGCCTTGGGACCGGTGGCGGCCCTCCGCGTGCGCAAAACTCCTTTTTTGGCGCGACCCGGAACTGGTAGTCGGAGGGTGCCGTGGGGGCCGGTGCAGGGGACCTGGCTGGCCCACCTGGAGTCGTGACGGCGCGCCACGGCGCGGCCCACCCCGCGCCAAAAAAGGGTGCTGGGCCCGCGACGCGGCGGCCGGCAAGCGAAACGCCTGAAACACCCGGCAGAGGGTGGGTGACGATGGCTGACAAGCGGGCTGATCTGGAGAAGCGCCTGCGGATGCTGCCCCTGCTGCGGGTGCGGGTGCAACTAGCGAGGGACCCCCGCAATCCGCTACCCCGGCCGCCATGGGCCGATGCGGACGAACGCAGGGTGGCCGAACTGGAGACGGCGCTGGCGGCCCTATCGGAGGAGGACAGGGAGTTGGTCCGGCTGCGCTACTTCGAACGGCAGGCCTGGGCGGAGGTGGCAGAGGCCCTGCGGATAAGCCCGCGCACCGTGTACCACAGGCGCCGGCGGGTGCTGGAACGGCTGGTGCAGGCGCTGGAGGCCTCCTGCCGGCGCTGATAGGTGGCGCATCTGCCCGCATCTGCATGCAGATGCAAGCGCATGCCTGCGGACGTCCTGCAGCCGTCCTGCGGACGTCCGGCGGATACGGAACGGAACGCTCCCCAAAAAGCGAGGCCGTTTGATGGCGCTGCTGCCCCTGCCCGGCGTTAAACAGTTGTAGAACTCCTGTAACACGCCCAGGCCGTCGCTACGGTGTGGCCGGCTTCGCCACGTTCGAGGAGTACTGCCGCCAGCGGTGGGGGTTCGTGGCTAGCCGGGCACGCCAGCTTATCGCCGCTGCCGAGGTGGCGAAAACCGTTACAACTGTAACACTTCCGCCGCCAGCCAACGAGGCGCAGGCCCGGGAGTTGGCCCCGCTGGTGCGGCGTGATCCTGCGGCCGCCGCTGAGGTGTGCAGGCCATTTTTTAGGGCGGCGTTGCGTTGCAATGCAGCGTTGCAGCGGCGCCCTGCAGCGGGGCGCGATTCCATGCAGCGTGCTGCACTGCAACCGTGCCAAACGTGACACTGGTGCCCAGAACCGTGACAGGCGTGACACGGGCGCAAGCGGGACACGGGGGCCGCCAACAGGGACACAGGGACGGCCTGTGATCGGTTACGGCGAAGATGCCGGCATGTTGGCCCCCTCCTGGGGCGCGTCTGGCCCGTGGCCGCCTGGCCGTGGCGACACAGGCCGGTGGTGGCGGCGGTGATCCCCCCTGCCCCCATCGTGCCAGGAGTAGCGGGGCGGATGCTAGGCGGAAACCGCCGAAGAGTCACCGAAGAACCACCGAAGGCCTTCGAACGGTGGCCGCGCAGGTTGCGCTGCGCAGCGGGTGCACAAAAAGACGCTGGTATTGGTCTAGTTCTGGCGTAGTTCTGGCGCAGGTTTGGCGCACACAGAGGCCCCAGGATGGCCGGGGAGCGGGCTGGACGATGGAGATGTCCTGCAAGGCCCAACCCCCGGCTTCTGGAGCCTCTATTTGCGCCTGGCGGGACTTCACGGCGGAAGGCCTCCGTCCTGCCCGCCGTCCGTGGCCCGCTTGCGCCGGCGGCGGGGGCGTGACGGGACTACGAGGCTTTTGGGAGGATGGCCGGCTGCTGGCCCTGCTCCGCTTCCACCCCGCCGTAGGCATACCCGCCGGAGTAAAGCTTCTGGCGCTGGAGGATACGGGAGACCTGCACGTGGGTGAACGGGGCGCCCTGGGCCGTGGTGTGGCCCTCCCGGTTGAGGATGTCGGCAATGCGCCGGCAGGAGAGGCCCTGGGCGGCCAGCTCGAAGGCCCGGCGGACGGTGGAGGCCTTCTCTTCGTCCAGGGCGAGGCCCTTGCTGCCCCGTTCGGCCTTGTAGCCGATGGGCGCCCCGCCGCCGGCGTACCCGCCCTTGGAGGCCTTCGCCTTGCGGCCGCTGGCGGTGCGTTCGGTGATCACATCCCGTTCGTACTCGGCGAAGCTGCCCACCAGCTTGAAGAAGAGGCGCCCCGCCGGCGTGTTGGTGTCGAACTGCTCCGCCACAGAGACCAGGCCCGTCCCCGTGGCCTCGAAGTAGTCGGCGTAGACGTTGAGGAGGTTGCGCAGGGATCGGGAGAGACGGTCGAGCTTGGCAACGATGACGCCGGCGACCTCCCCCGCCTTGATCCGTTCCAGGAGGCGCTGGAGGCCGGGCCGTTCTAGCGTAGCGCCGGAGTAGCCGTCGTCGGTGATGACCTCCGCCAGCTCCCACCCCATGGCCTGGGCATAGGCCTGAATCCGGGCGATCTGGACGTCGAGGCCGTGGCCGTTTTCGGCCTGCTCCTCCGTGGATACCCGGGCGTAACCGAGGTAAACCCGCTGGGGCGGTTCCGGCTGCTGGGGTAGCTGCTGGCCCTTGCGGCGGCGGGGCATCTCGCACCCCTCCTTGGAACAGGAATTGTGATTCCTGTTCCATTGTACCTTAGCCACTGCTTGCCCGTCAAGCAGGAAGGGTTGCTTTTAGGCAAGAAGTGACACATGATGTTGGATGAGGAGGTGTGGCGACATGGAAAAGCTGCTCACTCCCGAGCAGGTGGCTGAACATCTGGTGGTGGCCGAACGCACCGTCTACGAGTGGCTGCGCAGCGGGCGGTTGCGGGGCATCAAGCTGGGCCGACTGTGGCGCATTCGGGAGGCCGACTTGGAGGCCTTCCTGCAAGAGGAGGACCAAGACGAGGAGCCCCTGTCCCCCGAGGACCTGGAAGCCGTGCGCCGGGGCATCGAGGACCTGAAGGCCGGACGGGTGAAGACCCTGGAACAGTACGAGGCGGAGCGCGGCCTTGGCCCTGCGCGTTGACCTCTCCCACGAGGCCGAGAAGACCCTGGACCGTCTAGACCGGACGACGGAGCGGCGCATTCGGCGGCGGCTGTGGGAGCTGGCCGAGGCCCCCTTCGACCCCCGTCTCTCCAAGCCCCTGACCGGCGTCGAAGACCTCCGCTCCTCTCGGGTGGGCGACTGGCGTATCCTCTTCACCGTCAACGAGGCTGCCCAAGCGGTGCAGGTGCTGGCGATCCGGCCACGCGGACAAGCCTACCGGGATCTGTAGAGGTGAAGGCCTGCCAAGGGGAGGCCCTACCCATGACCGCTGAGTACGCAAACCGCCTCTGGGAGGCCGTCCTCACCACGCTGCGGGAGTATCGCCTATGCTTACCATCGAAGAGGCCGCCCACCGTCTTGGCGTGAGCCAAAGAACCGTGCGGCGCCTGATCAAGGCCGGCAAGCTTCCGGCGGAGCTAACACCAGGCCTGTACGGGCCCGAATACCGCATCCCGGCCTCCGCCGTGCCCGAGGAGGCCCCACCCCCTGCCCGCAAGCTGCCGAGGCCCGTAAGGGTGCAGCTTGAGCGGGGCGGGCCCCTGCACGCAGGCCTGCTGATCGGCTGGCGCCTAGAAGGGCGGCGGGCCGTAGCCCTGGTGGCCCTGCCCGGCCTGCCGGAGCCCGTGGCGGTGGACCCGATGCGGTTGTACTGAGGCCGGTGCCGGCCTGCTGCTGGGGTGCTACCGTCCCCTGCTGCGTGGTGGCTGGTGGCGGTGGTGTGGTGGCGGATGGCGGCGGCGGGAGGTGGCGCATGGTGGCGGGCTGGCTACGCCTGCACGAGCTGGCCGAGGCGGCCGGGCTGCCCGAATCGACGGTGCGGAGGTACTGCCGGCTGTTCGAGCCGTGGCTGCCCTCCCAGGGGGATGGCCGGGCCCGGCGCTGGCCGCCCGAGGCCGTGGCGGTGCTGCGGCGGGTGGCCGTCCTCTACCGGGACGGATACAGCACCGAGACTGTCCGGGAGCACCTGGCCCGAGAGTACCCCGTCACGATGGATACCGAGGCGGCACCACCGGAGCCTGCGGTAACCGAAGGCCGCCTGCCCGCCGACGTGGCGAAGGCCCTCCTGGCCGCCATGGTACGTCAGGCCGAGGAGCTGGAGCGGCTGCGGAACCAGGTAGCAGAGACGCAGGCCGAGGTGGAGCGAGCCCGGCAGGAGGTGATCGCCGCCCGCGAAGAGCTGGCTGCCCAGCGGCAGGAAGTGGCCCAGGCCCGACAAGAAGCTGCTGCTGCTGCGGAGGCCTTGCGCCGGCTGGAGACACAGGAGGCCGAGCGCCAGCGGCGGGAGGAAGAGCGGGCCCGCCAGCTGGAGGAAGCCCTGGCCGAGCTGCGCCGGGCCACCGAGAAGCCCCGCCCCTGGTGGCGGCGGTGGCTGGGGCGGTAACCCCTTCTGTGCGCCCACCCCCTGCGCCGGCACGATCTGTGCCAGGCCCCACCCCCGGCACAGAACGATTTGTGCAGACAGAGGCCTTTCGCTAGCACAGGTAGTTCCTGTAAGGTTTAAATGCGGACACGCTTTTGGGGGCGATTGTGTTACGCTGTGTAACCAATGCCCCTTGCACAGTGGCAATACCACGGCAACCACGTCGGGCGGTAATCCTGTGCCTACAGCATCTTGTTCCCACGGTTCACTGTCATGCTAGTATGCTATTAGATAGCTGAGGGTGAGCGTTGTCGACTTGGCGTCCTGACGCCTTGACTCATTTGCTCATTGACTCATTTACCCATGGGGCGTGCCAATAACCGTTCGATGCAGCGAACGCAGGCCTGAAGAAGTTCAGGAGGAGAAGCCAAGGAGACGGCGAAGAGATCAGGGGAACGGAGACGCGACGAGCCCAGTGCCATCGGTCCCCCAACCAGAGTGGCACTGGGCTCCTGCGGAGCCGGACACATCTTGTGTCCTGCTTATGTCCCGCGAGGCCTGGGGGCCTCCGCGGCGCTACGCTTTGTAGAGTTCAGCGGTTCCCCCCGTGCCTCCTTCCGGGACTTCTTAAACACCGCGCCATTTCTTCACTCCCGACGGCTCCCGCGTCGCGCCTCCGAGCTACCTCGCTTTACAGGAACAGGAGGCGAAAAGCTGTGTCTCCATTCCAGCACATACGGCGCGAACTGGGCCTCTCACTATCCGAGTTTGCCCGACTGCTTGGGCTGAGCCTCAGCTATGTGGCTGCAGCCGAGACTGGCCTGATTCGGCGCCCCGAGCGGTTGCTGGAAGCCCTGGCCGGGCTGGGGTACGACCCGGACGCGCTGCGGGCCGAGCATGCGGCGTGGCGCGACCGACAGCAGGCTGAGGCCCGGGAGCGGCTGGCCCGGGCGCGGGTGTCGTGAGGCAAAAAGAAACGGCCGTTCGGTGTAGCCGCACCGACGGCCTGGGGCCTGAGCCCACATGGATGCTCTGGCCCCAGTTTACCCGAAGGAGAGGGGCCTGTAAACATGGATGTTCTTCATGTTGACGCCATCCCTGCAGAGCTGCGGGCCTTGCCACAGTGGGTTGTCTGGCGCCTGGAGCGCCGGCCTGGGCAGGACAAGCCAACCAAGGTGCCCTACAACCCCGGGACTGGGCGTAAGGCCGCATCGGATGATCCCAACACGTGGGCGACGTTCGACGAGGCCCTGACCCGCTACAGGGAGGGCGGCTACGACGGCTTAGGCTTTGTATTCACCCCGCAAGACCCCTACTGCGGCGTGGACCTCGACGCTGCCATCAGCGAGGCTGGCGAGCTGGAGCCGTGGGCGGCTAAGCTTGTGGCCCGCTTTGCCAGCTATACGGAGCTTTCGCCAAGTGGGCGAGGCCTGCACATCATTGTCAGGGGCAAGCTGCCACCCGGTGGCCGGCGCAGGGGGAAAATCGAGGCCTACGACGGCGGCCGCTACTTCACGATGACGGGGAGGCGCCTGCCCGGTACGCCCGCCGAGATAGCCGACCGCCAGGCCGAGCTGGAGGCGTGGCACGCAGAGCTGTTCGGGACGAGGCGAGAAGCGCCTGTCCATAGCCACAGGACTGCAGGTCCCTTCGCCCTGGCCGATGTGGAGATTCTTGAGCGTGCCCGCAAGGCTGAAAACGGCTGGAAGTTTGACCGCCTGTGGGCCGGCGACTGGAAAGGACTCGGTTACCCCTCGCAGAGCGAGGCTGATTTGGCGCTGTGCCAGATGTTGGCCTTCTGGACGGGGCGGGACGCACACCGCATAGACAGGCTGTTCCGGCAAAGCGGGCTGTTCCGCCCCAAGTGGGATGAGCGGCACGCTGCGGATGGGCGGACCTATGGCCAGATGACCATTGAAACCGCCATCGCCCGTTGTACGGATGTGCACACATCGGGGGGGCGGCAGGGCGGCGAGGTGTGGCAGACCGTAGTCGAGACGGCCGCGGCCGCCGGCGAGCCCGCCGTCTCGTGGCTTGCGCCGGAGTTTAACCTGACCGACCTTGGCAACGCCCGGCGCCTGGTCGCCCAGCACGGCCAGGACCTCCGGTACTGCCACCCGTGGGGCAAGTGGCTGGCGTGGGATGGTCGGTGCTGGCAAGTTGACGCTACGGGTGAGGTGGAGCGCCGGGCGAAGGAGACCGTTCGTTCCATTTACGCCGAGGCCGCCCGGGCGACCGACGAGGAGCGGCGCAAGGAGCTTGCCAAGCACGCCGTGCGGAGCGAGTCGGCCGCCCGCATCGCCGCCATGATCGATCTGGCCAGATCCGAGCCCGGCATTCCCATCCTGCCCCACCAGCTTGACGCCGACCCCTACCTGCTGGGGTGCTTAAATGGCACGCTGGACCTGCGAACCGGCACGTTGAGGCCGCACCGGCGAGAGGACTTCATCACAAAGCTGGTGCCCGTCGAGTACAACCCGAACGCCAAGTGCCCGCTTTGGCACGCCTTCCTCTGGCGGATCATGGACGGCAACGAGAACCTGATCCGCTGGCTGCAGAAGGCCGTCGGTTACTGCCTGACCGCCGACGTTTCCGAGCACGTGCTGTTCATCCTGCACGGAGTTGGGGCGAACGGCAAGAGCGTGTTCCTGCGGACCCTGCTGAACCTGCTGGGCCCTTACGGCAAGCCCACCGACCCAGACCTCCTGCTGGCCCGCTACGGAGAGGCCCACCCGACCGGCATCGCCGACCTGATGGGCGCCCGGCTGGCCGTGACCATCGAGACGGACGAAGGCCGGAGGATGAATGAGACCCTGGTTAAATGGCTTACCGGCGGAGACAAGCTGAAGGCCCGTTTCATGCGGCAAGACTTCTTCGAATTTGAGCCCACCTTCAAGCTATGGATCGCTACCAACCACAAGCCCATGATCCGCGGCACGGACGATGGCATCTGGCGGCGTCTGCGTCTGATCCCATTCGCTGTGACTATCCCTGAACATGAGCGGGACCCGAAGCTGATCGAGAAGCTGAAGGCTGAGTTGCCCGGCATCCTGCGGTGGGCCGTGGAGGGGTGCATCCTGTGGCAACAGGAAGGCCTCGGCATGCCCGACGAGGTGCGAGCTGCCACGCAGGCCTACCGCCAGGAGATGGACGTGCTGGCGCAGTTTTTGGCGGAGTGCTGCGTCTTGGAACCGAACGCCAAGGTGTTTGCCAAGCATCTTTATCCGGCCTACGTCAAGTGGTGCGAGGAAAATGGCGAGCGGCCTTTGACCCAGACAGCCTTCGGTACCCGCATGGCAGAGCGCGGGTTCGAGAAGGTGCGGTGGGGCCCCGGGTGGGTGTACCGCGGGGTGGGGCTGCTAGTGAACGGTGTGAACGGAGTGAACGGTAGTGAACCCATTTCTCCCATAAACGCCAAGCGTGCGGCGTCATATACGCGCGATGCCGAAAATGGGTTCACTAACCGTTCACTATTCACTACCCGCGAGGCGGCTGCCGAGGTTGCCTCCGCCGCTGACGGCTGGGAGGAGGGTGAAATATGACCGCCCTTGCCCTCCTGGCGGAGCTGCGCCGGCGCGGCGTGGTGCTGGAGGCCTCCGGCGACCGCCTTCGCTACCGGGCCCCGGCCGGCACCATGACGGCCGAGCTGAGGGCGGCGCTGGCGGCTCACAAGGATGCGCTGCTGGAGGTGTTGCGGGAGGCCTCCCCTGCGCCGGCGGAATCACCGAGGCCTCCGCAAGATGCCCTGCCGGCATCGACCTCCCACGTGGAGGCCTCCGCCCTCCTGGCGTGGGCGGCGGCCCGTGGCTGGCCCCGGCTGCAACTGACGCTGGCGGAGGCGGTGGGCGCCGGCCGTGCGGCGTGGGAGGCCTTCGTCGCCTACGTGGCCATGCCACAAGGGGTGGCGCTGGCGGAACGCAACCGGCGCCGGCTGCTCGAGGCGGTACTGGCAGCCGTGGGGCAGGAGGTGGCCGGCGGTGTCGGCAACCGCAGCGCGGCAGCTTGAGCTGTTTGCGGCAGACAAGCCCGGCGCTGGCGTGCGCTACACGTGCCGATCGTGCAGGCGGGGCGTGGAGGCCTTCGTGCCAACCGTAGGGCCTCCGTGGTGCAGCCGCTGCGGGAAGCCGATGGTACCCGCCGATGGCGGTGGGCAAGGTCTCTCGGGGACTGCAAGGCGTTCCCTGCGGGGCGTGAGGGGAGCCCCCGGTGGCCCATAGGCGAGCCCTGTATGGCATCCCGCAGCGGCCGCCAGAGGGGCCATGCTGGGTGCGCCACAGGGCTGCTGCGACGGGCCACATAGCGGCAAGGCGGCGGCCGCGCTGCTGCGCCGTCCCGACCCGCCACCTTGGCCGGCCCCAGCAAGGAGGCGGTGACCGTGGCTGCTGATCCGTGGCGCGTCCAAGCCCGTGCCCCGGGGGGTAGGGCGGGTGAAATCCCGGAGGCCTCCGGCCGGGGACCGGCGGGGGCGGCTTCGCTCGCGTGGCCGCGAGTTTTTGGGTGCCCCTTCCTGGAAATGGCGGACCCGTACCCCTACGGTACTGCCACCCACCGCAGTAGCACCCCGTTGTGCTTTCGGCGGAGTTTGCCCGCACAGAGGCGGCCGCCCGGTCGGAGGAGGCCTCCGCCGAAATTTTCGCCCTCCCCCTGGGCTGGGTGCACCTTCCAGGAAGCAGGGGCAGGGGGGGTGTGAATCTCTGGGGGTGGCGCCTTGGGACCGGTGGCGGCCCTCCGCGTGCGCAAAACTCCTTTTTTGGCGCGACCCGGAACTGGTAGTCGGAGGGTGCCGTGGGGGCCGGTGCAGGGGACCTGGCTGGCCCACCTGGAGTCGTGACGGCGCGCCACGGCGCGGCCCACCCCGCGCCAAAAAAGGGTGCTGGGCCCGCGACGCGGCGGCCGGCAAGCGAAACGCCTGAAACACCCGGCAGAGGGTGGGTGACGATGGCTGACAAGCGGGCTGATCTGGAGAAGCGCCTGCGGATGCTGCCCCTGCTGCGGGTGCGGGTGCAACTAGCGAGGGACCCCCGCAATCCGCTACCCCGGCCGCCATGGGCCGATGCGGACGAACGCAGGGTGGCCGAACTGGAGACGGCGCTGGCGGCCCTATCGGAGGAGGACAGGGAGTTGGTCCGGCTGCGCTACTTCGAACGGCAGGCCTGGGCGGAGGTGGCAGAGGCCCTGCGGATAAGCCCGCGCACCGTGTACCACAGGCGCCGGCGGGTGCTGGAACGGCTGGTGCAGGCGCTGGAGGCCTCCTGCCGGCGCTGATAGGTGGCGCATCTGCCCGCATCTGCATGCAGATGCAAGCGCATGCCTGCGGACGTCCTGCAGCCGTCCTGCGGACGTCCGGCGGATACGGAACGGAACGCTCCCCAAAAAGCGAGGCCGTTTGATGGCGCTGCTGCCCCTGCCCGGCGTTAAACAGTTGTAGAACTCCTGTAACACGCCCAGGCCGTCGCTACGGTGTGGCCGGCTTCGCCACGTTCGAGGAGTACTGCCGCCAGCGGTGGGGGTTCGTGGCTAGCCGGGCACGCCAGCTTATCGCCGCTGCCGAGGTGGCGAAAACCGTTACAACTGTAACACTTCCGCCGCCAGCCAACGAGGCGCAGGCCCGGGAGTTGGCCCCGCTGGTGCGGCGTGATCCTGCGGCCGCCGCTGAGGTGTGCAGGCCATTTTTTAGGGCGGCGTTGCGTTGCAATGCAGCGTTGCAGCGGCGCCCTGCAGCGGGGCGCGATTCCATGCAGCGTGCTGCACTGCAACCGTGCCAAACGTGACACTGGTGCCCAGAACCGTGACAGGCGTGACACGGGCGCAAGCGGGACACGGGGGCCGCCAACAGGGACACAGGGACGGCCTGTGATCGGTTACGGCGAAGATGCCGGCATGTTGGCCCCCTCCTGGGGCGCGTCTGGCCCGTGGCCGCCTGGCCGTGGCGACACAGGCCGGTGGTGGCGGCGGTGATCCCCCCTGCCCCCATCGTGCCAGGAGTAGCGGGGCGGATGCTAGGCGGAAACCGCCGAAGAGTCACCGAAGAACCACCGAAGGCCTTCGAACGGTGGCCGCGCAGGTTGCGCTGCGCAGCGGGTGCACAAAAAGACGCTGGTATTGGTCTAGTTCTGGCGTAGTTCTGGCGCAGGTTTGGCGCACACAGAGGCCCCAGGATGGCCGGGGAGCGGGCTGGACGATGGAGATGTCCTGCAAGGCCCAACCCCCGGCTTCTGGAGCCTCTATTTGCGCCTGGCGGGACTTCACGGCGGAAGGCCTCCGTCCTGCCCGCCGTCCGTGGCCCGCTTGCGCCGGCGGCGGGGGCGTGACGGGACTACGAGGCTTTTGGGAGGATGGCCGGCTGCTGGCCCTGCTCCGCTTCCACCCCGCCGTAGGCATACCCGCCGGAGTAAAGCTTCTGGCGCTGGAGGATACGGGAGACCTGCACGTGGGTGAACGGGGCGCCCTGGGCCGTGGTGTGGCCCTCCCGGTTGAGGATGTCGGCAATGCGCCGGCAGGAGAGGCCCTGGGCGGCCAGCTCGAAGGCCCGGCGGACGGTGGAGGCCTTCTCTTCGTCCAGGGCGAGGCCCTTGCTGCCCCGTTCGGCCTTGTAGCCGATGGGCGCCCCGCCGCCGGCGTACCCGCCCTTGGAGGCCTTCGCCTTGCGGCCGCTGGCGGTGCGTTCGGTGATCACATCCCGTTCGTACTCGGCGAAGCTGCCCACCAGCTTGAAGAAGAGGCGCCCCGCCGGCGTGTTGGTGTCGAACTGCTCCGCCACAGAGACCAGGCCCGTCCCCGTGGCCTCGAAGTAGTCGGCGTAGACGTTGAGGAGGTTGCGCAGGGATCGGGAGAGACGGTCGAGCTTGGCAACGATGACGCCGGCGACCTCCCCCGCCTTGATCCGTTCCAGGAGGCGCTGGAGGCCGGGCCGTTCTAGCGTAGCGCCGGAGTAGCCGTCGTCGGTGATGACCTCCGCCAGCTCCCACCCCATGGCCTGGGCATAGGCCTGAATCCGGGCGATCTGGACGTCGAGGCCGTGGCCGTTTTCGGCCTGCTCCTCCGTGGATACCCGGGCGTAACCGAGGTAAACCCGCTGGGGCGGTTCCGGCTGCTGGGGTAGCTGCTGGCCCTTGCGGCGGCGGGGCATCTCGCACCCCTCCTTGGAACAGGAATTGTGATTCCTGTTCCATTGTACCTTAGCCACTGCTTGCCCGTCAAGCAGGAAGGGTTGCTTTTAGGCAAGAAGTGACACATGATGTTGGATGAGGAGGTGTGGCGACATGGAAAAGCTGCTCACTCCCGAGCAGGTGGCTGAACATCTGGTGGTGGCCGAACGCACCGTCTACGAGTGGCTGCGCAGCGGGCGGTTGCGGGGCATCAAGCTGGGCCGACTGTGGCGCATTCGGGAGGCCGACTTGGAGGCCTTCCTGCAAGAGGAGGACCAAGACGAGGAGCCCCTGTCCCCCGAGGACCTGGAAGCCGTGCGCCGGGGCATCGAGGACCTGAAGGCCGGACGGGTGAAGACCCTGGAACAGTACGAGGCGGAGCGCGGCCTTGGCCCTGCGCGTTGACCTCTCCCACGAGGCCGAGAAGACCCTGGACCGTCTAGACCGGACGACGGAGCGGCGCATTCGGCGGCGGCTGTGGGAGCTGGCCGAGGCCCCCTTCGACCCCCGTCTCTCCAAGCCCCTGACCGGCGTCGAAGACCTCCGCTCCTCTCGGGTGGGCGACTGGCGTATCCTCTTCACCGTCAACGAGGCTGCCCAAGCGGTGCAGGTGCTGGCGATCCGGCCACGCGGACAAGCCTACCGGGATCTGTAGAGGTGAAGGCCTGCCAAGGGGAGGCCCTACCCATGACCGCTGAGTACGCAAACCGCCTCTGGGAGGCCGTCCTCACCACGCTGCGGGAGTATCGCCTATGCTTACCATCGAAGAGGCCGCCCACCGTCTTGGCGTGAGCCAAAGAACCGTGCGGCGCCTGATCAAGGCCGGCAAGCTTCCGGCGGAGCTAACACCAGGCCTGTACGGGCCCGAATACCGCATCCCGGCCTCCGCCGTGCCCGAGGAGGCCCCACCCCCTGCCCGCAAGCTGCCGAGGCCCGTAAGGGTGCAGCTTGAGCGGGGCGGGCCCCTGCACGCAGGCCTGCTGATCGGCTGGCGCCTAGAAGGGCGGCGGGCCGTAGCCCTGGTGGCCCTGCCCGGCCTGCCGGAGCCCGTGGCGGTGGACCCGATGCGGTTGTACTGAGGCCGGTGCCGGCCTGCTGCTGGGGTGCTACCGTCCCCTGCTGCGTGGTGGCTGGTGGCGGTGGTGTGGTGGCGGATGGCGGCGGCGGGAGGTGGCGCATGGTGGCGGGCTGGCTACGCCTGCACGAGCTGGCCGAGGCGGCCGGGCTGCCCGAATCGACGGTGCGGAGGTACTGCCGGCTGTTCGAGCCGTGGCTGCCCTCCCAGGGGGATGGCCGGGCCCGGCGCTGGCCGCCCGAGGCCGTGGCGGTGCTGCGGCGGGTGGCCGTCCTCTACCGGGACGGATACAGCACCGAGACTGTCCGGGAGCACCTGGCCCGAGAGTACCCCGTCACGATGGATACCGAGGCGGCACCACCGGAGCCTGCGGTAACCGAAGGCCGCCTGCCCGCCGACGTGGCGAAGGCCCTCCTGGCCGCCATGGTACGTCAGGCCGAGGAGCTGGAGCGGCTGCGGAACCAGGTAGCAGAGACGCAGGCCGAGGTGGAGCGAGCCCGGCAGGAGGTGATCGCCGCCCGCGAAGAGCTGGCTGCCCAGCGGCAGGAAGTGGCCCAGGCCCGACAAGAAGCTGCTGCTGCTGCGGAGGCCTTGCGCCGGCTGGAGACACAGGAGGCCGAGCGCCAGCGGCGGGAGGAAGAGCGGGCCCGCCAGCTGGAGGAAGCCCTGGCCGAGCTGCGCCGGGCCACCGAGAAGCCCCGCCCCTGGTGGCGGCGGTGGCTGGGGCGGTAACCCCTTCTGTGCGCCCACCCCCTGCGCCGGCACGATCTGTGCCAGGCCCCACCCCCGGCACAGAACGATTTGTGCAGACAGAGGCCTTTCGCTAGCACAGGTAGTTCCTGTAAGGTTTAAATGCGGACACGCTTTTGGGGGCGATTGTGTTACGCTGTGTAACCAATGCCCCTTGCACAGTGGCAATACCACGGCAACCACGTCGGGCGGTAATCCTGTGCCTACAGCATCTTGTTCCCACGGTTCACTGTCATGCTAGTATGCTATTAGATAGCTGAGGGTGAGCGTTGTCGACTTGGCGTCCTGACGCCTTGACTCATTTGCTCATTGACTCATTTACCCATGGGGCGTGCCAATAACCGTTCGATGCAGCGAACGCAGGCCTGAAGAAGTTCAGGAGGAGAAGCCAAGGAGACGGCGAAGAGATCAGGGGAACGGAGACGCGACGAGCCCAGTGCCATCGGTCCCCCAACCAGAGTGGCACTGGGCTCCTGCGGAGCCGGACACATCTTGTGTCCTGCTTATGTCCCGCGAGGCCTGGGGGCCTCCGCGGCGCTACGCTTTGTAGAGTTCAGCGGTTCCCCCCGTGCCTCCTTCCGGGACTTCTTAAACACCGCGCCATTTCTTCACTCCCGACGGCTCCCGCGTCGCGCCTCCGAGCTACCTCGCTTTACAGGAACAGGAGGCGAAAAGCTGTGTCTCCATTCCAGCACATACGGCGCGAACTGGGCCTCTCACTATCCGAGTTTGCCCGACTGCTTGGGCTGAGCCTCAGCTATGTGGCTGCAGCCGAGACTGGCCTGATTCGGCGCCCCGAGCGGTTGCTGGAAGCCCTGGCCGGGCTGGGGTACGACCCGGACGCGCTGCGGGCCGAGCATGCGGCGTGGCGCGACCGACAGCAGGCTGAGGCCCGGGAGCGGCTGGCCCGGGCGCGGGTGTCGTGAGGCAAAAAGAAACGGCCGTTCGGTGTAGCCGCACCGACGGCCTGGGGCCTGAGCCCACATGGATGCTCTGGCCCCAGTTTACCCGAAGGAGAGGGGCCTGTAAACATGGATGTTCTTCATGTTGACGCCATCCCTGCAGAGCTGCGGGCCTTGCCACAGTGGGTTGTCTGGCGCCTGGAGCGCCGGCCTGGGCAGGACAAGCCAACCAAGGTGCCCTACAACCCCGGGACTGGGCGTAAGGCCGCATCGGA
>SPLK01000180.1_pt1 | contig 23834 bp, 25 predicted proteins | sample 2456111 | NCBI WGS metagenome assembly SPLK01 (sample SAMN11156906, study PRJNA527647) | hot springs metagenome | biome: Geothermal region; feature: Hot spring; material: tree branch in hot spring; isolation source: hot spring sediment rich in lignocellulosic material ... | reverse complement strand
CACTACAAGTTAACACTATCGTATAAATGTGGTTAAGAATTATCTTAAAGTATACATGCATATTCCATTGTACACCAAGTTGAAAAATTTAAAAAATCTTTTCAATAACGGTCATGGCTATTTCTATAACAAAAAGAAGGATTATCATCCATTCAAGAAAGTTTGCCTTACTTTCGCTGTGAATTTCGAGCAAGACCGACGCAACTTCAAACGCATGGTCTAACTTTGTTGTTACGTTCTTATATCTTCTCGAAAGTTCATAATACCTTGAAAGTTTCTGGTAAAGTCGATCGTATAATTCGTTTTCCCATGCCAAATCTAGCTTGTCTAAAATCATGATATCTGATAGTATCTCATGACGCGTCTTAAGAATTTTCATCGCAAGGCTTAGAGATTTTCTACCTTTTGCTATTTTCCCTTTTGTTGAAAGAAATTTCTCTATTTCGTCTATCAGAATATTGGTTTTTTGCTCAATCCTATTCAGTGAAACGCTCTGCGCGAGCACAAAAGAAGTTGTATAGATTATTCCATCGTCTATCTTTGGTAAGTAGATCTTATCTTCGTGTATCTCTATATCTTTGTCCTTGCCTTGATAAATTTCCAAAGTCTCTATTGAGGTGTGTTTTACCTCTCCGATGACATACTCGTCAAGTTCCGCAAGAAGTGAATTGAACTGTTTAGATGGTATGTTTATTCCTACAACAGCTCCAAATGAATATACATAGACCATCCCATCTGAATATCTGAATTTAAAAGGCTCTTCCCACCTTATGTATTCAATATGTGACGATTTTTCACGCATCAATCTTTTTACATCAATATCATCACCTAAATCCAAAACTGTAAACTTATATTGCATAGAGTACCTCCTTAGTTTTTTAATTCATCATTTCAAAAATATAATTTCCATCCTATTTTCAAATTGCTCCACAACGTACAAATTACTGGAGTAGAAGATTATTCTTCCACCCTCGAGTTTGAATGGTTTTTTCGATCTCAAATAGTAATACCTTGGTAAATGATGGCCCATTGAAATATCGACGATAACTTTATTTTCATCTTTCTTGATAAAGGGCCTTTGTGTGAAAAAGTCGTATATAACTTCTGCACTCTCAGACGAGAAATGATTTCTTAGATATGGATAGTATTTTTTCATGATATCCAAGAATTCTCTCAAACTTTCCGACATCTCTGCCCAGGTTTTGTTTCCTGGATTTCTGTCTTTTGAAAATAGATCGTCCGGATGGAGAAAATATTGATAAGTTCCTAACATCATTAGTCCCATAACAGAATTTGTCACAAGATTGCTAACAGGATAATATCCAGCTGTAGTGCGCGGTATAATTACAGTCCCTTGTTTTATTACCGAAAAATCATAATTTCTTTCCCAACTCGGATTTTTGTAAGTAGTTCCAATAGCTTTAACCGTCGGGAAAATTTCTAATAGTTTACTTACCCCAAAATCATCTATTATGTTATCTGGAGCTACGTAAGTGTAGGGTATGTATTCCTCACCAAGTGTGTTTTTTAGAAATATTTTTAAAGTTACCAATACATCCATAAGCTCCTCTTCGTTCCATCTATCTTTTGTAAGTGGTATGTAGTTGTATCCATGTATTCCTATCTCGATAGAACTATTTAACAATTCTTTGAGCGCAATCCTTTGTTCTGGAGTGTTCACGTATTCTTGGAAGCTGAATGGCCATTTTACAGAAGCATTGTAATTCGCCACAAATATTGCTGTGTACCTTAGATTTAATTCATCAGAAAGTTTCTTCATAGTTGGCCACCAAACATTGTAATAAAATTCATTGTCAGTTATGTCACCAAACTCTCTTGTTATGTCATCTATCTTTCTATTATAAGCTGGCAATGGAAAATCGTCTAAGTAGATAGAAAAGCTGTTAATTATAGGTTGGATAGAAAACGGAAGTTGGGAGTATACAACTTGCATAAACAAACCAATTAGGTTTTTCGTAAGTAAGTCAGATGGATAGTATATGACTTGCCCAGTACCCATGAGAATTTTCCAAGCAACCGTTATGTTATCTGAAGAACTCACCAAAGGTATAGATGATGGAATAGGCTCTATATAATTTATTTCTCTATTAAACTCTATATTGAATTCAGATGGGATAGGGAATATGTCACTGGTAATTTTCAAATTAGCTACTTTTGTCTTTTTATCACCCTTAGAAATAACTACCACTGTTCCACCAGAAAATGTGTAATTTATAAGCTTTTGGTCGGTTATCGGTACTGTTCCATCAAACAAAATTATTAAATCGTATATGGAAAGAACGGATGGAATATTCTCTTTCCAATCATACCTGACAAGTGCATAACCGAGTGCATTTGATAATGCAATATTGTCCTTACCGATTACAAGTACTTTAAAAACTTTGGAATCGCCGTAAAGTAAAGATATAAGGATTTTGCCAATATCTAATGATACCTTACCATTATCGTCAAATAAGTAGTTATAACTTATTATCGCACCAATTGAACCAACAAATCCCATATCGAAAGAGTTTCCATCGGAAGTTTTGACAGTCACAATCGGTTTTGTATAAGGACTTATTGAATAGTAAGGCTCAACGTCCCGATCTTTTGTTAAATAAACAGGATTTTCATTTAAGAGATAATACTTATCTATGCTAATTTCTGAAGGTTTTGTCTTTTTCCAACCAAAAGTATAGGAAATACCAATTAAGTTATATATAGAATTTATTTCGGCAAGTCCCGGGTGATTCGAACCAGAAGAATCGATTGTAGCACCTATGTTGTTTATGATAAATATTTTCCCACCATTTAGCAAAAAATCATAAAGTCTTTTTAAGTAAGTCTTTGCGTTGGGCATAGTGGGACTGTAATAACAAGTCACAATAAGTTCGTAGCTTCTTAAATCTAACGTTCCAAACTCTTCGCTTTCTACGTCCATTAAGTCGTAAGCTATAGAAAGTGTTTTTAACTCAGGTGCGACATACTTTAAAAGTATGTTATAGCCATATCCTTGCTCAGAATTTTTATAAAGAAGCAAAGCTTTTGGATATGCTAATGTGTCTAAAAAAATTACAAATAATGCAATCAAAAATGTGAACTTTAGAATTTTACCAATTTTTTTAACCATTTTTCAACACCTCTCTATATAAAGCGAGGTAAGATTCTATCATCTTTGAGAGGGTGTACTTATCTCTAACAACTCGTTTTCCATTTTCAGAAAATGTGTGCCATAAATCTTTATTTTTGGCAAGTTCTAATATCTTTTCCGACATACTTATGTAATCTTTAGGTTCAACAACAAAACCAGACTGTCCATCAGGATCTAAAGCTATTTCAGCGCAATTTCCAACGTTTGTTACAACAACTGGGATTCCACAAGCCATAGATTCCAGCTGTACTAAGGGCTGACCTTCCGAGACACTGCTGAGAAGAAGAACATCTATTAAACCATAATAATCAAGAACATTCGCTTTTCCAGTGAATATAACTTTATCATTTAGTTCAAGCAAATCTATTAATTCAACACATTTTTGGTAATATTCTTCATCTTCATCAGTGGGCCCAATTATGTAAAGTCTTGCATTTTCATGCTCTTTAGCCACTATGCTAAATGCTTTTATTGCTGTTAATATATCTATGATTGGCACTACCCTTCCAACCATGCCTATATTAAACGTTTCGTGCTCTATCCTCTTTACTTTGCTGAATTTATTTACATCTATACCATTCGGAATTACGTACATCTTACTAAAATCTGCGTTTAATTCAAGTTGAAAGAGCTGGTTTTTTTCAAATAGTGTAGTTAACGCATCACATTCTTTATACGCAACCTCACTTATCAATTTGAATATCTCTATCCATACAGGTTTATAAACCTCTTGAACATTTCTAGACTTCATTATTTCAATTTCTCTTTCTCTGTGATATATGCCATGTTCTGTAATTATTAACTTGCCATTATAGATGTATTTTCCAACAAGTGCACTTAGTGATGCATAACCAGTCGTTGTTGAATGGTATATGTCGGCTTTTGGAGGAATAGATTGGATGGCTCCAATTATTGGGATGATAAATCCAATTACAGTCCAATAAAAACCTGTGAATCCTTCACTCTCAAAGTAATGTGAATAAATGTCGGTGATGAAATCCCAAAATTCTTTCGTTAAAATAGCCGAGTATAAATTCTTTCCGGCAACATCTTTTAATATTTCACTAAACAAGTCTGCTTTTTTACTTCTTGGAAAATCTATCAACTTACGAACGTTTAATACCAAATTATTCGTATCAACAAACTTATTAGAAGTATCCCCCTCTGAAAACAAAAGATATTCGTATATTCTATTTAGATTTTTTGGCATTTTATATCCAAAAGGACGTTTCCATCTCCAAGGTGCAAGATGGACAACGTCGAATTGAATACCAGGAAGATTTTCAATTAACATTTGTATCCACGATGATACTCCACCTGTTATGTACGGATACGTTCCTTCGACTATTATACAAACTCTCATATAATTTATTTTCTTTGAAGAAATGGTCCTTATTATCTAGCTATTTTTTAGTTAATTTCCAATATCTCAATCTCAAAAATAAGATTCTTGCCAGCTAAAGGATGATTGGCGTCCAAAATTGCAACAGCGTCGTTCAACTCTTCAACCCTTACAACAAAGAAATTCCCATCTGGTTGATGAACTTCGAGAAGGTCCCCTACACTAACATCTTCAGGCAATCTTCCTCTTTCAACTGAGAATTTTAAATCTTCCCTGACTGGGCCATAAGCTTTTTCAAACGAAACTGTGAATCTCTTCTTGTCGCCCATCTCCATGCCAAGTATCTCTTCTTCAAAACCAGGAATAATTTGCCCTGCGCCTACAACAAATTCAAGTGGTTCTCTGTTCAAAGATGTATCAAAAATTTGACCATCTTCAAACATACCAGTGTAGTGAAGCTTAACTTTGTCTCCTACTTTAATACCCATGAAATCACTTCCTTTAATAAAGATAATTATGTGGTAAAAATATTTTACCACATTTTTTACTTTTCATCTTTATTCTTTTTAAAAGTTGTGCTATTGTGTATGTGAACACTTAATTTTTGAGAATTATCCTTTTGATAAGAAATTATTCTTCTATGCTTAAAGTCTTTAATTGATGTAACAAAAGCATTTTTCTTACTTTGTTCTAACTTTGTTGTTTGTGTTTTCTCATCGGTTTTATCTTTGAAAATATATATCAAAACAAAGGTTATCAACGTTATGATAGTGTTTAAAAGATAAAATGTACCAGTGATTAAAAAGAGTTTTGAATAATTTGTTGTACCACTTTTTGAAAGGTGAGTAAATATTTGAGCGGAAAATGCTTTCATTAAGTTGTTTATAAAGTAACTTACACCTGAAAATGTGGCTAAGTAAGATTTTGGAAGATACGATAGACAGAAAACCATAAACATAGGCGTTGTTATGTTTAACAGAATATACCTAAGTATATAAGCAACGGTAAAAAGAGCTGAGTTTAACATAAATATAGGCATCATGAAGATCAGTAAAGTTACCGAAAGATAAAGAACAAAGAGTAACAACTTGTAACCGTACTTAGACGTTAACTTGTGGGTGAACAATGATGTTACAGCCGTTGAAAGTTGAGAAATAGTAAGGATAAGTGTTATGGTTGTCGTTGAAAACAAAAATAAATCTAAAAATATCACATTCCCAAAGTTTATAAAAACTGCCGCGGCAGCGCTCACTAACGCTCCAGATAAAATGTAATAGAATAACATCGTTAATTGCACAGGATTTAGGTACATTTTACCATTTGTTTTTAATTTTTTTCTTTTAACTCTTAACTTCGTATTAGGCAAAGCAAAAAGTGGGAGAATAGAAAATAGCGCTAAAATCATAGATAATCTTAAGCTGTTGACTAATCCTATTTTCTCTGACAGAAGACCTGCACCAAAATATCCCAAAACACCTGTAAGCATAACTATAGCAAAGTTTATATTCGAATTTCTTAGTCTTTTCTTTTCATCTGAGCTTTCTATTACAGAAATTGTTGGTAAAATTATTGAAGTGTCAAAAAAACCAAATAAGAAAGAAAAAACATAAAGCAAAGTATACGAGGTTGGTATCAGTCTCAATAAACCAGCGAGAGAAAATAAAGGCATTGTTACAAGCAATGTCTTTTTTCGACCGATTCTATCTGAAATGCTTGAAAAAAGAAGTCCTCCAAAAGCTAATCCCCAAGAGTAATAAAATGTAGAATTTCCGATAATAGAGTTTTCATAAGATAAAGACTTTAAATACAAGTTAAATAAAGCAGTATATGCTGCTTTCGATATACCAACAAGGAAAGTGTAAAGATTAATATAGAGTAGCAACTTACTCCCCCCATCATTTAATTGAAAATAAAAAAATCTAATTTAAATAGCTCAAAACAATTATATTATATCACAATTAAAAACAAATGAAAAATCATTAGCTCTATCATTTGTTTCTTCAATGTAACATTTATTATGTTGTTTAAGTTAACACATCTAATTTAAGAAACTAAAGATTCATCATATATTTACTCATATGTTACATTAATCCACGTGAATTAATTGATTTTTTCAAAAGGTATAGTATTATTTTTAGTGCAAACATTTTTGCATTTGATTTTTTGAATGTTGCATGGGGTGATTAGGATGTTTGAAGGACTGCGAGATAAATTATCAAACGCTTTTAAGGTTCTTTCTGGAAAAGGAAAAATTACTGAGAAGAATATAGAAGAGGCTATACAGATAGTAAAGACTGCTTTATTAGCAGCAGATGTCAACTATAAAGTTGTCAAAGAGTTTGTTGAAAATGTAAAGAAGAGAGCTTTGGGAGAAGAAGTACTCAAATCGTTAACCCCAGACCAGATGTTTGTAAAGATAATTAGGGATGAATTGATAAAACTTCTTGGGGAACGCGAACCATTTAAATTAATTCATAGGCCCGCGTATATAATGATGGTTGGTTTACAAGGTACAGGTAAGACTACCAGTGCAGCTAAAATCGCTAATTATTTGAAAAAACAAGGTAAAAATCCTATACTCGTTGCCGCAGATACTTATCGTCCAGCCGCTATAGATCAACTTGAAACGTTAGGTAAAAAGATAGGTGTGCCAGTAATCACAGGCGATAGAAAAAATGCTTTAAAAATAGTAGAGGAAGCAAAGAAACAAGTTAAAGATAGCGGTCATGATGTCGTTATCTTAGATACCGCTGGGCGATTGCACATTGATGATGAGATGATGCAAGAATTAGAGCAAATAAAGGAAATGGTGAATCCTGACGAAATTTTGCTCACAGTCGACGCAATGGCTGGCCAAGACGCTGTTAATTCGGGTAAGACTTTTAACGATAGATTAAATGTGACGGGTTTTGTAATAACAAAATTAGATGGTGACTCACGTGGTGGAGTTATATTAACAATTCGATATATAACGGGTAAACCTGTAAAATTTGTCGGCGTTGGTGAAAAGATAGACGACTTTGATGAATTTTATCCAGATAGAATTGCAAGTAGAATCCTTGGACTTGGCGATATGCTCTCACTAATTGAAAAAGTTGAACGTGAACTTGATAAAGAAAAGATGGAAAAGATGAGTCAGAAATTCATGAGAGCTGAGTTCACGTTAGAAGATTTCAGAGAACAAATTAAAGAGATTAAAAAACTTGGGATAGATAAAATTCTTGAAGCATTACCCGGTTCTCCACAAGTTGATTTAGATACAAGCGAAAAGGAACTTAAGCGAATTGAGGCCATAATAAACTCAATGACACCAGAAGAAAGAAACAATCCGGATATTATAAACGCAAGTAGGAAGAAACGAATAGCCGCCGGAAGTGGAACAACAGTCCAAGATATCAATAAGCTTCTCAAATCTTACGAGGAAATGAAAAAACTTATGAAAACAATGAAAAAAGGAAAAATGCCATTTGCTCTTAAAGGATTTAAATTCTGATAAAAACATTTTAGGAGGTGTTTTTAGTGGTAAGGATTAGGCTTACACGCATGGGAAAAAAGAAACAACCATTTTACAGGATAGTTGTCGTTGATCAGAAGAAGAAAAGAGATGGTGCTTACATCGAAAGTTTAGGTTACTACAACCCACTTAAGGAACCTTACGAGGTAAAAGTTGACATCGACAGGGCAGTTGAATGGATGCTTAAAGGTGCTCAACCAAGTGAAACAGTTTCAAAACTCCTTGGTAAGCTTGGATTATACGAAAAATTAGAAGAAGCAAAATCTAAAAAGGCTTGAATGTAAATATGAGGAGGAAAAAACGTGAAGGAGTTTCTTGAGTACGTCCTCAAATCTATAGCAAAACATCCAGATGATGTTGTAGTTGTTGAATACGAAGAGGACGGAAAGAAAGTCTTTGATATTTCAGTTCATCCAGACGATGTAGGACAAGTTATAGGAAAAGATGGCAGAACGATAAAATCTATTAAAATATTACTTTCAAGCATGTCTGATGATTCTGAGTTTATTTTAAAGGTTTTACGTTAAAACAAGGTGATAGGTATGATGAGAAGAGTAGAAGATCTACTAAAAGATAAAATACCATATGGAATATTGAGTAATACACACGGACTTAACGGTGATTTGAAATTGTATTTATTTTCAAATATGCCGGAACTTGTGAAAAAAATAACCGAAGCTGTGGCATACAATGAATCACAAAAAAAGTTTGTTATTGTAAAATTTTCAAAGGTAAGAAAAGCAAGTGACTATTTTATAGTACACTTAACAGGCATAGATACAATATCGGAAGCTGAAAAATTAAAAGGTTTCATAATTTACCTTGATAAAAGCTTTTTCCCAAAATCTAAAGATGGTGAGTATTACTTTTTCGAAATTTTGAACGCTGAAGTCTACGACAATGCTGGAGAATTCATAGGTATAGTCGAGGATATTATTGAAACCGGGAATAACGATGTTATCGTTGTGAAAAAAGAAAAGGAAGAAGTACTCATCCCAGTTATAGAAAGATATATCTTGAAAATCGATAAAGAAGCAAAAAAGATAATTGTAAATATGCCGGAGTGGTTGGAGTGAGAATTGGCATCCTAACCATTTTTCCGGATTTTGTGAAAGTTATCAAAGAGTACGGAGTTATAGCACAAGCCGTTGAAAATAACCTTTTGCAAATCGATATATTCAATCTAAGAGATTTCACCACAGATAAGCACAAGGTCGTCGACGATTACGCCTATGGCGGCGGACCTGGAATGGTTATGAAACCAGAACCATTTTTTAAATTTTTCGAGTATTACAATCAAATGTTTGGTAAACCTTACGTAGTACTGACATCACCGCAGGGTAAAACGTTAAATAACGAAATAGCAAAGAAATTATCAGCTCAAGAAAGATTGTTAATCATCTGTGGAAGATACGAAGGCATCGATGAACGCGTTATGAAGTTCGTTGATGAAGAAATTTCAATTGGAGATTACGTCCTCACAGGTGGCGAACTACCAGCAATGGTTATTACAGACGTGGTATCGAGATTTATACCGGGTGTGGTAGAAGAGGAGTCTGTTAAAAACGATTCTTTCTACAACGATTTATTAGACCACCCACACTATACAAGACCAAGAAACATAGACGGTTTGGAAGTTCCTGAAGTGCTTCTTAGTGGTAACCATGAAGAAATCGAATTGTGGCGAAGAAAAGAGTCTTTAAGAAAGACTATATCTAAAAGGCCTGATTTATTTTTAAAGCACCAATTTGATGAAGTTGATAAGAAAGCACTTCTTTTACTCTTTAAGGAGCTGATAAAAGATGCTAAATAAAGTTTACACAGCGCTGATTCACTATCCAGTACTTGGTAGAGATGGAAGGATAATAACCACAGCAGTAACGAATTTGGATATACACGACATAGCTCGTAGTTCAAGAACTTACAACGTAAAAAAATATTACGTAGTTACTCATCTACCAGCTCAACAAGATATAGTAAAAAAAGTGCTTGGATATTGGACGGAAGGGTACGGTAAAACATACAATCCGAATAGGTCAGATGCGCTTTCAATAGTTGAACTAAAATCTTACGTTGAGGAAGTAATTGAAGACATAGAAAAGGAAGAAGGCCAAAAACCAATCATTATGTTTACATCTGCCAAAGTAAGGCCAAATACTATAAGTTACGAAGAAGGTAAAAAGATAATACTTAACGATGAGCGACCGGTTTTATTGCTTTTCGGTACAGGTTGGGGAATGCCAAAAGAATTAGAAGATATGTGCGATTACTCACTCGAACCAATTAGAGGAAAGAGCGATTTCAACCATTTATCAGTTAGAGCTGCGGTTGCGATAATTCTTGATAGATTGATAGGAGAAGAAGTAAGTTATTAAACAAACTAAACAAATTAAATGTGATAAAGGAGGTTATACATATGAGCATGGACAACATTGTTAGAATCATTGAGAAATCTCAGTTAAAAGAAGTTCCAGAGTTTAGACCTGGCGACACAGTTAGAGTACACGTTAAAGTTAAAGAAGGAGATAAGGAAAGAATACAGGCATACGAAGGTGTAGTTATTTCCATAAGAGGTTCTGGCATTAGCAAAACATTCACAGTAAGAAGAATTTCTGCAGGTGGAATCGGTGTTGAGAGAATCTTCCCACTTTACGCGCCAACTATCGATAAAATTGAAGTTGTAAGAAGAGGTAGAGTAAGGAGGGCAAAACTCTACTACTTGAGGGATGTCAAGGGTAAGGTGAAAATTAAGGAGAGAAAATAAAATGCCCTCAAAAGACAAAAATAAAAAAATAGAAAAAAGCAAAAGTATATTTAAGGAAACGATTATAACGTTAATTTATGCAATCGTTGCAGCCACGATAATTCGGCTTTATGTATTTGAAACTATGCTTGTTCCAACGCCTTCAATGGTCCCCACAATAAATGTGGGGGATCGTCTTTTTGTTGAGAAGGTAACGTATTCCGCGAGAGAACCACAAATTGGGGAAATCGTCGTTTTCTACACGCCATTCCCTGACGAAAGAGCTCAACAAATGCTCCGAGCTTTTGATAAATTTATGGATTCATTCTCACCAAAAGAATTTAAAGGTTCGGTCAAATATGTAAAAAGGCTTGTCGCAAAAGAAGGCGATGTAATCACGTTAAAACAAGTGGATGGTAAATGGAAGTTGTTTGTTAACGGAGAAATTCCCGAACACTTAAAAAATGTTAATTACGAACCAGATGGTATATTTAAATATCCAAAGTTATGGGATTATCTTGCGCAAGCAAGTAAATTAAAAAACAACAAAGAACAGTACGGAGCTTACCTATTCACGCTTGCACAAAAAGAAGGTAATGAACTTGCAAATATCGTTTTCAGTATCTTAGGTGGACTTGATCCGGTACCTTATGGAATCAATTACGACGTTTTTGTGACAAAGTATCTTGAACCAAATGGTATAAAACTTTCAGATTATGTCTGGGAAGAGAATGGGCAAGTTTACGTTAAAATCCCAAAAGGTTTCTATTTCTTCATGGGAGACAACTCACCACAGAGTCTTGATGGTAGATATTTTGGTTTCGTCCCAAAGCATGCGGTTATAGGAAGGCCGATATTGAGGATATGGCCATTCAACGCATTCGGGCCAGTGCAACCTTTGGTTAAATAGTTGATCAATAAAAACTGGAAAAAGGTGGGAATATTTCCCACCTTTTTCTATAAATTTCCTATTTCCTACTAAATTATTTCTTTGCTTCTTCGATTACGCTGTTTAAAGCTTTGAAGAAGTCAACACCGTTTTTCCCAAGTTCTTCAATTTGCTTTGATATTTCTTCATTCGACATTGCCATCTGCTTTGCCATCTCAATTGCTCTTTCTGGATCAAAAACAAGAAGAACATTCGTATAAACTACGTTACCAACGTATTCTTCCCAAACAGCGTAAATATACGCCCCTGAAAATTCACTATTTGAAAACATCTCAGTCACACTTTTGTAAGCTTCCATCGCAATTGCAACTATTTGCTGACTTGCACCTTTTTGTTGAATTTGTCCCTCAACTAGTTGTTTAAATGTTGAAACCTTCGTATTGAAATATTCTGATAATTCTTTTAACGCGTTAACTTTTGCTTTTTCACGCGCTTTTACCGTATCAAATCCACCGCCAATAGACTCTCCACGAAATGCTAAGAGTTTCCCCTTTATATAAAGTTCTTTAACACGATTTTCCATAGGATTGTTTATGTAGACTATCTTGGCTTCTTTAGATATAGACTGAATTTTTACACCCGCGGCCGTTATCCATTGATAATCATCTTTGGATTTGAGCACTAAAAATATCAAGATACCTCCTACAATCAAAGCGGTAATTACGGCTATTGTTAACCAATTCTGAGATAAGAAGTTATCCACATCTCTCACCTCCAAAGTTATTGCTTAATCATCCTCTGGTATAAACTAGAAATACACTCCCAATTGGAAGCTTATTCCAGTTGGTCCACTCGTACCTAGGTACAAATTGTATCCAAGTCCTCCGTAAATTCCAAATTTTGGATTAAATTCATAAGTACCTACTCCACCCACAAAAACTCCGTAAATAGCTCCAACAAAGTCTGTGGTGTTTAAATCAAATAAGCCTATTAAGCTTATGCCACCGCTTACAATACCACCAAATCTGTCAACCTCAAGTAATTTCATTCCAACACCAACATTAAGATAAGCAGGTGTGTAACCTAATATTTCACCAATGAAAGTTCCCATGCTTGCATAAAGTGGTAAAGGTATCTCGCCACTTGCATCAGTCCAAGCTGTCACACCTAATCCAAATAAACCAGAGAACATCGATAATCCAAGCCCGGCGTGCGCCGGCAGCGTTGGAAATTCTTGCGCTACATCGTAAACCTCCGGCCTTTCACCATACATAAATTTCGCAACAACGCTTCCAGTCTCTTTGTCATATCCTGTTACCTTTGCATACCCGACACCTGTCGCGGTCTCTATTTGGAATATAAAACCAACCTTTGCAAGCTTCGGATCTATACCCGCAAGTAATATTTTGTCTCCTTGAATGGATTTTACGTATGCTTCCAGTTTAAATATATTTCTCAACTCGAGCCAAATTGATGATGCCGTAGATTTTAATGCATCGGATATCGCTTTCTGGGATGTCTCCTTAGAACTCCCTGTGGATTCCATCGATTTAGAAGCAAGCAATTCGCCATTTTCAATATTGTAAAGCTTTATAGTATACCTAGAGACTGCTTGATAACTATTTGTTTTACTACTCCAAGAAGCCGAGAGTTCAGTTAAAGTTAAAAGTAAAGCATATTTCGAACCACCCAATTTACCGATTTCCACCGCTTCGGAGACACCTAATTCAGTAAGATTTCTCTCTTTTAAAATTTTTTCTAAGTCTGCCCTTGGAAAGAGTTGGAATCTGCCAAGTTCAAGGGCTTGTTCCTCTAAAATGGACAGTAAGTAATCTACTTCGTCCATATTCCAGCCGTTTCCAATTTTTGCAGGAAGTATGACAAGCTTTATTTTTTCAGTTACTGTAATACCACCAGCAGCATTTAATATCGAAACAAGTAAAACTGTTAATATAAAGGTTATTAATAGTAATTTCTTCATATTATCCACCACCCTGAATTATTATTTTTAATTTACTTTGTAACTATGTACTCGTAATCGCTAACTTTCTTTACTTTCACAGAAGTCAAAGAGTTGAAGAATTTTTCCATTTCTGGCATATCAATGTCAATTTCAATTACCAATTTTTTGTCAGTATTTTCAATCACTTTCAATGAAGCATATTTTGCTTTTAATGCATCAAGAAGCATGGCACTGTATGCTGCCCGCTCCGGTGTGAATGTGTATCTGTAAGCTTTTGAAATTTCTACATTCTCAAAATTTAAAGAATTAATTATCTTTTGGATATATGCTTGGAAATTTGAAGAATTAACAATTTTCGAAAGTGCAGCTTGAATTGTTGCACCTGAATTCGTTTCTTCGTAATTTTGGGCAGAAACTATATTTCCCGTTATTGAATCGATGATTTGAGTATTTACAAGCATTCTGACTGAGTAAAGCTTATATTCAGAAAGATATGTCGACGGCGCGTTGACTTTTGTGTATATCAAGTATCTTGCAGCTGATAGAGCTGCATATTTCGCAACTATCGTTGAGTTGTAACCCAATTTGTACTGCTCTTCAAGTATCTTCTTTGAAAAATCTTTAGAAACGAGCTTTACTCCTGCCGATAGTATTCTTTCAATCATCATTGATTCAACATAGCCATTTTCATCGCCTTCTACTATCAACAGTGCAAATCCAGAAGGTGCGGTTTTTAAAGCGTACTCTATGTCTTTTTCAAATCTTGATTTACTTATTTTCGCATCAACGACTACGTAATAAAGGTTCTGATACTCTCCAGAAGCGGTGATTTCATAGTCAATTCCTGCCAAAACTCTATCCAATATGTAATCATCAACGGGAACGTTAAGTAATTCCTTGTTCTCACCTATTAATACTTCAGCCGCAGCTTTCTTGACTATCTTTATAAGTGCGTCTTTTGTTGCATTTTTTCTCATCGCATTTTGGTCAGTAATTATTTTTGCAGTACCCCCTGCGAGGATTCTTAGAGTGTCTCCCTCTCTTGTAACCACTCTCAGTACATCCGGATTAACACTGACTTTCCCTGGTGCCCATGTTGCGGATACAATTCCCGCTAGAGTAACTGTTAGCTTCGAATTTACCGATTTGACTACGCCTGAAAGTTGTGTAGTACCATCTTTCAAACTTATCAAATCTGGGTTCTCTGTATTTTCGCCAATAACCCTTAAAAGTGTTATTGTATTCGGTTGAACCTTTACGGAAATTGTTACCTGCTCTCCTATAATCGTTTCAGAAGGTCCTGATAATTCAATTTTTACATCGCTTAGATAAGACCTTAACGATTCTCTATTAATCAACTCCGAAGGTAAATCTATTGCCATCGCGTCGATTTCATTAATCATCTGTGCAACTTTTATAGCACTGTCTTTATCTACTATTTTTGTAGAATTTACATTGTGTTAACCATCATTGAAACTTGATTATACTTATTTTTTATACTTCCAACAATCATAGATAACTCTTCAGAAATTCTTGGTGGAAATTTGTATTTTCCAAGTATCGGTTCGTATTTGTCAACAATTCTTTTCGCTGTGTAAATCATCTTTGATGCGAGTAATGAATTTCCAAGTCTTATTGACACAAAAGCTTCAAAAGTTTGTCTTGCAACATCCGCATCAACATATGCTTCCGCTTTTGCATAATATTTACCTTCAACCGCTTTCTTATCGACTATTTTGTAAACAACATCCATAAACTCGAATTCCGTCTTTGTTTGAATTGTCTTTTCATATTCGCTCTGGAATTTTTCTTTAACTTTGTTATCAACTATAAGTTGGCTTAATTGGTCTTTCAATATTGCAGAAGATTTAACTTCAACGTACAATTGCTCTGACAAATTGCTTAGAGCGTTCTTTTTGGCACTTTCTTCCGCTTCAATTTCAGTTTTACCATATGCTTCACCGATACCTTTTATGTAATTAGATGGTATATTTACTTGAGCGGGTGAAGTTGGTGAAATTGGCTGTGTTGGTTGACTCGGTTGACTTGGTTGGGTAGGTTGAATAGGTTGCTGTACTTGGTCCGTTGGTTTGGACGGTTCAGATGGTTTACTTTCCAAAGGAGTACCTTTGTAAGCCTCTTCTATAACACTGTTAAGTGCACCGAAAAAATTCACCCCTAAGCTACTTAAACTTGAAATAGCAGAATCTATCTCTGGTTGCATCTGTATATATTTTTTCACGTCCTCTGGATCGTAAACTAGAAGGGCGTAAGTTTTCACAATATTACCTTCTTTGACTCTCCAATATGCGTAAACGTACGCACCGGAAATACGTGCTTGAGCAAACAGTTCGGTAACTCTTTTGTAAGCATCTACTGAAGCAGAAACTATTTGTTGCTTGTTTTGAGAAGTTGAAACACTTTGAAGTTGACCTTCAACAAGCTGCGCAAAAGTACTTACCCTTGCGTTTAGCATCTCCGCCAAATTGGAAAAAGCTCTAATCTTTGCCATTTCTTTTTCTTGTAGAGTTCCTGTCCCTTGGGCTTCACCTACGAAAGTGATTAGTTTGTTTTCTCTCATTAGTTGTGCTACGGCTTTTTCCTTAGCCGTGTTTTTCTCTATTATCTCAGCATTTACTGATATTTTTTGGATTTTAACACCATCAGCTTCTATCCATTTTTCTTGTGGTTGACCAAGAATAAAAAAAGCCCCTAGGGCAACTACAACAACAAGTGCTAAACCCATGATTATAAATAAATTATTTTCCATTAGTTCACCTCCCGATTAAAAACAAAAAGTGGAAATAAATAAAATAACCCCCTGCCGCTTTGCAGGGGGCTTAAAAAAAGAGAATTATTTTTTCTCCATCGGTGTTCCTTTCGTTGCCTCCATCATAACAGAATTCAAACCTTCAAAGAAATTCACACCTTGTTTTGCAAGCTCATCAACTACTTGCTTGACCTGTGCATCCATTTCCACTATCTTCAAAATAGATGCCGGATCATAAACAAGCAAGGAATAGGTAGTAACAACATTATTCTTCGAAACTCTCCATACTGCAAAGACATACGCGCCTGAAATTCTTGCGTCCGCAAACATTTGTGTAACTCTCTTGTAGGCGTCTGCAGATGCACTCACTATCTGCTGCTTATTTCCACTCACTTGAACATTTTGAAGCTGGCCTTCAACCAATTGCGCAAACGTTTCTACTTTCGCATTCAAAAATTCTGCAATCTGCTGGTATGCTCTTATTTTAGCTTTCTCTTGATCTTGCGATGTTCCAGTGCCTTGAGCTTCTCCAACAAATGCAATTAGTTGGTTCTTTTGTTTTAACGATTTTACAGCATTTGCCTGGGCTTGGTTTATAAATATTACCTCTGCATCGTTTGGAATTTGCCAAATCTTTACTCCATCAACTTCGATGTATTTCTCCTTAGGCATCAATAAGAAAATTCCACCCACTACAAGTACAGCCGCAAGCAAGCCAACGAGAACCCAAGTCATCATGTTGCTATCCATAGTGAATCCCTCCTTTGAGTTATGTATGACAAATTTTTGAATGACGGAAATTAGTAAAAAATAGTAACCAATTGTAAAAAAATATAAATTAAATTAGAGAAGAATTTCACTAAAATCAGCTAACATATATATAGACCTCAACAAAATCAAAATCGTTTAAAAATTTTTATATTTTTAAGATAATTTTTGGTTAATTCAAATAAAAAACCATCTCAACAACTACACCTTTCCCTTTCTCCGAAAGCACCACCATTTTATCTGAGAATCTCTTCATATTCGGTAGTCCCATACCTGCTCCAAATCCAAGCTCTCTAACGTAGTCCGGGGCTGTTGAATATCCTTCTTTCATCGCAAGTTCTATATTTTCTATCCCTTTTCCGTTGTCCTCAACTCTCACTATAATTCTATCTTCAGCGATAAAACAATAAAGTTCGCCTTCACTTCCACTATGTATAACAACATTTGTCTCGGCCTCGTAAGTTGCAACAGCAACTCTTCTCACAACATTTTCATTTACTTTTTTGTTCAAAAGGAATTTTTTCAACTGCGCAGCACCTATACCAGCAAGATTTACATCAAAGTAATCTATTTTAAAATAGAAATCGGCCCCTTTTTTGTTGAGTTCTTCACCTGTTATTAAAGACCGATTAAGCATATCCCCTTCAAGGACTTCTTTTCTTCGTTCATCGTGAAGATACAATAATCCAAGTCTTGTTGCAACAGCAGCAAGTATATCGTTTTTTGTAACTATACCAACGAGCTTTCCATCATCGTCTACAACAGGAAATCGTCCATATTTATAACGTTCAAATTGTTTTATTACTTCTTGAAGTGTCATATCTTTATGTAAGCAAATTACTCGAGCAGTCATGTGCTTGTCTACTTTCTCATGTAACGTACCATTTTCAAGGGATTTTATTATGTCTTCTATACTTATAATGCCGACCACATTTCCATCATCATCAACAACGGGAACACCTGAAATTCTTTTAAGTCTAAGAATTTCTTTAACTTGAGCAACCGTTCTGTCGGGCTTAACATAAATAACATCTCTATTCATAAATTCTTCAACTTTTATGTTAGCAAATACCTTTTGGACTTTTTCAAGAATTTCCACCATCTGGCACCTCACACGTTAGTTAAATTATCCTTACCTATCTTGTCTCAACCATTATGCAATTGATAAACGAAAATTGCGCATCTGAAAGCGTTTTTGAATATTCTATTAACTCCGGAGATTCAGCGCCGGGTTGGAACCAAAATCTTCGAAAACCACTTTGATAAGCTTTCTTCAATTCTTCAATTGCTATCTTAGGCGGGACAATAAAAACCAACAGTTCAACGTCTTTTGGAAGCTCATCGACATTTTTGTATACTTTCAGTCCATCAATCTCATCGTAATTCGGGCTAACAGGATAAACTTCAAATCCTTTTTTTCTCAAATCTTTTAAAACGATGTTCCCAAACTTATTTGGATTTGTTGTGGCACCTATAATCGCTATCTTTTTAAATTCCTTAGGGTTCATACTCATTCTTCTCAACCTCCAATCAAACTTCTCTCAAAATCATATATATCTTTTTGTATTGAAGACATAAAATCAATTTTATTGAAATCATAACCACCAAAAACAAGTTCTTTTAAAATACTTGCAGGCCCTTTGTCTAATACACCGTTAGAAACAGCGCGCTCAACCTCTTCGTATGCTTTTTCTGGAGTGTTTGGTCCCCTGTATGGTCTTGGTTCTAGAACTGCGGTAAAATAATCAGCAACTTGCAAAATCTTATCTTTGAATGTCATTTTATCACCCTTCAATTTCCAAGGATAACCATTCCCATCTACTCTTTCTTGATGCCTTACCGCTGGCCAAAACCATGGTTCATCTTTATGATTACTGAGTATTATGTAACTATAATAAACATGTTTTCTCATTATATCCATTTCACTTGGTTCTAACTTACCTTTCTTCTCAAGCAAATTGACTGGTGTCGTTATCTTACCTATGTCATGGAAAAGCCCTGCTATGAAAAATTCTTCGCTGTTAAGCAATATTTCACTAGCAATTGCCGAGGATACCTTCGCTACCCTCCAAGAATGTTCTCTAGTGAATGTGCTTTTAGAGTCTATTATATACGATAGAACAGCACCTATTTCAACAACTTCGTTAAATGAGAGTTTAACATCCAACGTGTGCTCGTTTATAATCTTTTCTCTATTATATCCCGCCTTTATATCGTATAACATCCAACGCGTGTATTCTTCCTTCAAAACTCCAATTGCAGCATCGTAAACAAAATCAAAATACCTATTTTTTATAGTAGATAACGGTATAACAAAGTCATCAAAGCTTAATTCTTCATTATTAACTAGAACATATTTAGATATCTCTTCACTGATAGAAAGCACATTCCCGAGAACGTCCTTTTTTTCATTTTCATTAAGATAATGTGGCATTGCGTGGTGCAAAAGAATACTTGCAGATAGGTTCGGATACATATTCGCAAGTACAGATATTTTCGATACCTCAAATGCAGAAATCAACGTATGATCTTTTGTTGGTGATTCATGAGTTGGAATATCCTGGTTAATAAGAAATTGCTCATCAATGTCATCTAAAACCATACCTTTATGAGGCGTGATAACACCTATATCGTGAAGCACTCCTGCGTAGAAAGCTTCCATTTCATCCAAACCAAGCATTTTAGCAATTTTTGAAGCTAGAAAACCAACCTGGAGCGAATGAATACCAAATCTTGGAACAAAGAGTATAGTATTCAGCAAAATATCTATCATCTATCTCACCTCGTTTAAATTATACCATAAATTATTTGTAAAAATATTCTGTAAAAATATTCAGTATAATAAAAAAGGGCTTGACTTTTTTTTAGCTTATGTTAATATATATTTCGGTCATAATAATTGTATGGCCCCATAGGATAACGGCTAGTCCATCGGATTCTCAGTCCGAGGGTCGGGGTTCGATTCCCCGTGGGGCTGCCAGTGTAAAAAATGGTGTTTGAGCAGCCCCCATAGTTCAAAGGATAGAACGGCGGATTCCTAATCCGCAAATGGAGGTTCGATTCCTCCTGGGGGCACCATAATTGGGCCGCTAGCTCAGCAGGTAGAGCACCTGACTCTTAATCAGGTGGCCGTGGGTTCGAGTCCCACGCGGCCCACCAGTTATCTTAGGGTTAATAAATATTTTTTAGGCAAAAAGTGGAGGCGCCCGGCTTCCCACCCAACGGCAAAATGCTGTTTGGGTATCAGAAAAGTTAAGTTTGAAAGGTAGAACTGTGATAAATCATAATGTGTTATAAAACAACGGGCGCTTTTGCCCGTTTTTATTTTTGCAAAAACTAAATTAAAAACCAAAACAGGAGGGTGAAAATTATTAAAAACGAAAAAGAAAAGATTATAAAGAACGAAGAAATTCCTTTCACAGAATTAAGAGTGGTTGATGAAGAAGGTAAAGCCATTGGTGTTATGTCGAAAACTGCTGCTATCGATTTGGCTAAGTCAAAAGGACTCGATTTGATTTTAGTTGCACCAAATGCTCAACCACCAGTTGCGAGAATATTAGATTATGGTAAATACAAATACGAATTAGCAAAGCGAGAGCAAAAAGCAAAAAGAAACCAAAAAATTATCGAAGTGAAAGAAATGAAGTTTAGACCTGTTATAAACGAGCATGACTATCAGACAAAGCTTAAACATATAAAAAGATTTTTAAGTGAGGGAAATAAGGTTAAGGTTACTGTAATGTTCAGAGGAAGAGAATTGGCATTTGTTGAGAAAGGTAAAGAGATTCTTGATAGAATTTCCAACGATATTGCCGATATAGGAAGTGTTGAAAAAGAAGCGAAGATGGAAGGCCGTGATATGTGGATGGTTTTGAAACCTAAAAATCTTTAAAACACAATAAAAATTTAGATTAAGACAGGAGGGATAAGCAATGGCTAAGCAAAAGATGAAAACAAGTAAGACCGCTGCAAAAAGATTTAAAGTCACAAAAAACGGTAAAATTATGAGAAGACATGCAAACGCATGGCATAAGACAGGTAAGAAAAGACGTTCAACAATGAGAGCTTTAAGACTCGAGGATGTTGTCGCAAAATCAGATGAATCAAGAATATTAAGGTTACTTGGAAAGAAATAATAGTTTTTGGTACTTTTCGCATCGATAAATTTATTTAACTTTTACGAATTCAAAAAATAAAAAAAGGAGGATATAAACCATGCGCGTAAAAAATGCCGTCAATTCAAAAAAGAAAAAGAAAAAGATTCTGAAGTTTGTAAAAGGTTTTAGAGGTGCATTGAGAAGAAGGTATTCTCTTGCTAAACAATCTTACTATAGAGCATTAAAATTTGCTTTTGATGGTAGAAGAAATAAAAAAGGTAACTTCAGAAAGATATGGATCACAAGAATAAACATCGCCGCAAGAAATGAAGGATTAAAATACAATGAATTGATTCACGGTTTGAAACTCGCTAATGTTGCGATAAACAGAAAAATGCTTGCGGAATTGGCAGTTAACGATCCAGAAAGCTTTAAAGAATATGTAAATATAGCTAAAGCAGCACTTGGAAAGTAAAATTGATATTGATTCTCAATAGCAAGGGGCGTATGCCCCTTTGTTTTTTAATAATTTTCATACTCTAAAGCAAGGAGGCCTTAAAATGGAAAATATAGCCGAAAAAGAATTAAAAAAAATTTCTATCATTGCAGTTTTCACAAATTTGATTTTGGCAATTATAAAGGTTAGTATTGGCTTGATTTTCAAAAGTATGGCCGTTTTAGCAGATGGTATCGACACATCGACAGACATCCTCACATCTTCCACTATGTTGATAGCAACGGTGATATCGAAAAAACCTGCGGATAAAGAGCATCCTTATGGCCACCAAAAAGCTGAAAACATAGGCGCAAAGATAATATCCTTCGTAATATTTTACGCAGGTGTTAGCTTGTTAATAGAAAGTGCTAAAAGACTTATAACTGGTCAATACGAAGTTTTAACAGGTTTTTTACCGCTCTTTGCAGCGATAATATCAGTTCTTGGTAAAACTTTTCTTTTTACAATAGAATACACAACTGGCAAAAAACACAAAAGTCACGCTATGATTGCGGAAGCAAAAAATATGAGAAATGATATAATAATGTCAGGACTCGTTTTTCTTGGAGTATTTTTAAACAAAATAGGTTTGTCTTGGATGGATCCGCTTGTTGGTATAATTATGTCTGGTATAATAATAAAAGTAGCATGGGAAGTTTTTGAAGAAAATGCTCACGAGCTCATGGATGGATTAAAAGATGAAGAAATGCTCATATACGACAAAATTTTTGAAGCCTGTAAGGTTTGTGGCGCATCAAATCCACATAAAGTAAGAGTTAGAAAAATAGGTAATAAGTTCGACATAGATATGGACATTGAAGTTAACAAAAATATGTCTGTTAAAGAAGCGCATGATATAACAAAATGCATAAAAAAACAACTTTGTGAAACAAAAGATATATATGATATTGTTATACACGTTGAGCCGGAGGCAAACGATGAAAAAGAGCCGTTTGGACTTTCTGAAAATACTCATAGGATTAGCGATAATAGTACTAATTAATTCAAAAGTGTTATCATTAAATTTAAATGAGATATTAGAAAAATCTAAATCTGATCCAGAGTTTGCCTGGAATATGTATTTGATTTATATTTCTCAAGTTTCCAACGAACAAAGCCAATATATAAACTCGGATGAAATTGACAAAGTCGGCAAGAAAATTTATGCGAAAAGAAAATTAGTACAGTACAAATTCGCCCTTGATGAAGATGTAGATGGTCTAATCGATTTTTTAAAAACAAACGCAATAACTGAAAAAACAAAGTATCTACTTTTAGATATATTCGACGGAGAAAGCTTATCAAACTATCTCCTAAAAAATCTGAAAAACAACATTGATTCTCTTTATCTTCTGAAAATTATCCGTATTCCTGACAAAGATCAATTCTCAAAATCTTTGATGGCATTACTCGAACAAAAAGTCCTGTCAAAAAAGTTTTTTGAAACTGTTTTACCTTCACTTCCACAACAAATAAAAGACGAGCTGCTAAATATGATAATAGAAGAAATTACAAATTTTGTGAAAAATAAAAACATAACAAATGAAGAAAAAATATCGTTGGCCAACGTATATAAAGATATTTTAAAATACTACCCTTCGTATAAAAATTCTTTTATTGAAAGAAGACTAAAATTAAACAAAAATATTTTAGTGTCTATATGGGAATTTTTAATTAAATTTTCGTTTAGCACATTATCTAACATTCGTATTTTAATAACAATATTGCTCTTAGTAGCATTGCTAATATCTTTTTCTCTACGGATTATACGATACAGGATATTCTTATTACTAGGATTGAAAAAGTTAGCGGCGTTGAGTTATAAAAAGATAGTCGAGAAAGACCCATTAAATGAAGAAAAAAGGCTTAAACTCGCTCAGTTATATGAATCAGCCGGTATGTTTGATGAGGCTTTGAATGAGTATAATTTCTTAAAGCGAATAAAATTTGAGTGAAGGTGAAAATTTACAAGCGATTTACGACTAATCCCTACACATTATTATTCGTGTAGGGTTTTTTGTTACGTACTGTGATATAATTTATAATGACTAATTTAAAAATACAAAAATAAATTTGGGAGTCAACTATGCAAAATTAAATT
>SPLK01000179.1_pt1 | contig 23992 bp, 21 predicted proteins | sample 2456111 | NCBI WGS metagenome assembly SPLK01 (sample SAMN11156906, study PRJNA527647) | hot springs metagenome | biome: Geothermal region; feature: Hot spring; material: tree branch in hot spring; isolation source: hot spring sediment rich in lignocellulosic material ... | reverse complement strand
GAGGTCTGGGTGTCGGAGGCCTTGTGGCCCGCGATTGCCCGGGCGCATTGGGAGTAGTGTGCGGTACTATGAGTGGCTCAACCGCCACGAGCAGCCCGAGCTCCTGCGGGCGGTGGAGAGGGCGGCGGAGGACATGAGCCCCGCGGAGGCGGCGGCCTTCATCCGGGCCCACCGCCCCAGGGGGGAGGAGGAGTCCTGGCAGGCGGCCCTCTTCTGGGAGGAGCACCGCCCCCTCCTGCTCCTTGCCCTTTTGGGGCGTTCGGGCCCCGTGGTCCAGGTGGAGCGCGAGCTGGGCCTGGGGGCGGGGATGCTCTACCACCTCCTGAAGGACTGGGGCGTGGTGTTTATGGTCTTGCCCGCCCGGGCTACCCTCGAGGGCCCTTCCGGGCGCTTCTACGAGGGCGTGGTGGAGTGGGACGGCTCCACCTACCGAGCCCGGGTGCGGGGGCAGGTGGTCCCCGCGCGGTGGGGGGGCGCTTCCGCCTCCTGGATGAGCCGGACCTGCTGCCCGCCCGCTACGCCCTGGAGGCGGCCCGTTTGGCCTACCCGTGGCGGGCGTGGACCCGCACGCCCCTCATGCTGGAGCTGCGGCTGCTGGCCCGGGAGCTGGGGCTGCCGGCTCGGGACGAAGCCGTCTCCGAGCGGGTGTTGCGCCACGTCTTTGGGGACCACGCGGTGGAGCTAGCCCTGGCCCGGCTCAACCCCTGCGGGTGCGCCCTCTATGACCCCCTGGAAGGGTGCCTCCTGGAGCGCGGGCGCGAGGCCGAGGGCCCGTGCGAAGACCGCATCGCCTTGGAAACCTCATGGCCCGTGCCCCCCTCGAGGAAACCTCATGGCCAGGAAGAAAGACCCTAACCCCAACCTGGAACCCTTCCTACCCGATGGCAGGCCCCGGTGTCAGGCCCGGTCCAAGTCCACCGGGGCGCAATGCCGGCAGCCGGCGGTGCGCGGCTACTCCGTCTGCCACGTGCACGGGGCGGGCACGCGCAAGCGGGTGGCGGAGGGCGCCCGTAAGCCCCCGGGCCGCCCCGTGGTCCACGGCCTCTACTCCGAGCGGCACGCCGCCACGCTTCGGGCCCTCTACGAGGAGGTCCTGGCGTTGGGAGACCTGGACGCCACGGACCGGGACGTGGCGGTGCTAAAGGCGGTGGTCTGGTACCTCCTGAACGGGGCGGGGCGGGTGGAGGAGTGGCAGGGGCGCCTCGAGGGCCTCTTCGCCCGCCTGGAGGAGGCGGGTGCGGAGGAGGCCCGGCCCCTCCTCTACCAGGTGGAGCGCCTCATGCAGCAGACGCAAAGCTACCTGGACCGCCTGGCGGAGCACGCCTTCCGGGTGGTCCAGGCGGTCAAAACCCGGGCGGAAACGGAGGCCAAGCGGGCGGAGACCAAGGCCCTGGCCTACCTCCTCCGCTTTGTGGACGAGCTCAAGGCGGTGCTCGTGGAGCGCCTAGAGCCCGAGGTCTATGAAGCGGTGCTGGAGGATCTGCAAAAGCGGGTGCTGGCGAAGGCCTTGCCTCAGGCTGACCCCTAGCCCCGGGTAAAAGGGGAGCATGACGCTGGCCGAGGAGCTAGCCCTAGCGTACGCCCGGCGTGCGCTGTTGCCCCCGGGGCGGCATGAGGTGTACGTCCACCCCCACGCCCTGGTCCTGGCCAAGGCGGGCTACAACCCCTGTAGCCCGCCCCACCACCGCTGGATTACCCTGCACCCCTCCGATGACCCCGAACACTACGTGCGGGTGTGCATTCGCATCCACGAGGACGGCACCGCTCACGTGGTGAGCGGGGGAGAGGGGTTGCGGGGCCTCCGCCTCACCCGCCTCCGCTCCCCTGAGGAGTGGAAGGAGGCGGCGAAGGAGCGCCGCAGGCAGCGGGAGGAGCGCCGCCGCCAGGAAGAAGAGCGCCGGCGGCAGGAGGAGGAAGCGGCCCTGCGCCGCGCGGCGGAGGACCCGGAGTACGCCGCCCAGTACGCCCGGCAGAAGCTGGAGGAACGGGAGTGGCAGGAACGGGCCAAGGAAAAGCAGGCCCAGCTTATGGAGGAGCTGGCCCGCATCCGCTACCAGCAGGCCCAGCTCGCCCAGGACCTGGGCCTCGAGGGCTGGGACCTGGAGGAGCTGGGCATAGAGCGCCCGGAGGACCTGGACCCCAAGCGGCTCAAGGCCAAACTCGCCTCGGAGGTGGACCCCGACCTGGAGGACCCCGGGGTGAAGGGCGGGGCGGGGATGGTGGCGGCCCGGGTCCACCGTACCCTGGTGAACCGCCTGAACGCCCTGGAGCGGAACCTCATCCGGGAGCTGGCCCAGGACCACGAGCTCAGGGCCCAGGTCCTGGGGGAGGGGGCGGCCATCGCCCCGGAGGAGGCCCTAGCCACCAAGCCTAAGGGGGGCCTGGGCTTCAGGAAGAGCCTGAAGGCGATGGCAAAGGAGCAGGGGGCCACGGAGGAGGCGCTCGAGCGGGAAAAGGAAGAGGTCTTTTGGAAGCGCGTGGAGCAGATGGATCCGGAGCGGGCCATGAATGTCATCCAGGCCCGGGACACCCTGCAACGGATGCACTACTGGGCCAAAGAGCTTTCCCCCGGCCCCCTCCAAGCGGAGGCCAAGCCCAAGCCCGAGGAGGTGAAGAAGGACGCCGAGGCGGTGAAGGCCTTCCTAAAGCTGGCGGAAGAGGCGCGGCGCCTCGAGGCCGCCCTCCGCCGCTACGCCCGCGACACGGACCAGGCCGCCAGCGCCCTGCAAAACCGGGACCCCTCCGCCTTTGACGTGGAGGCCCGGGCCCTGGAGGACGAGGAGTTTTTGGCCAAGCTCAAGGAGGACGTGGCGGAGATGGCCCGCATGGAGCTCACCCAGTCCTTCTTTGACGCCCTGGAAGCGGAGGACGACCCCACGGGCCTCCCCTACGCGGAAAAGCGGAAGAAGATGCTGGGCCACCTCCTGCACGGGGCCTACGCCCACCTCAACGCCGTGGTGGCCTCCACCCTGGGGCTTTCCACCCTGGACCGCTTGGTGGTGGACGCCTTGGGCATAGACGGGGCGGCCCAGGTGGCGGCCTACGCCCTGCGGTCCCGGCTGTCCCCGGAGGAGCTCCAGGCGGTGCGGGAGGCCCTGAAGCGGTACCACGAGGAGCAGGCCACCCGCCTTATGGAAGAGGCCTTGGAGCGGGCCCAGGCCGCCCAGGCCGCGGCGGCGGCCATTGAGCTCCCCGAGGTGAAGGACGCCCTGAGCCTCACCCTGGCGAAGGAGCTCAACGAGCAGCGCAAGGCCTATTTGGAGGAGGCCCTCGAGGCCTTGGGCACGGCCCTGGGCCAGGTGGAGATGGGGGCGGCGCTGAACCTGGCCCTGCGCGCCAAGCGGGACCAGGTGGTCATCCGGTTTGGCCGGGATAAGGACACGGAAAGCGTCCTGGTGGCCCTTCGGGCCCTGGGGCTTGGCCGGGAGGACTACGAGGCGTCCCGCCACCCGGAGACCAACGAGCTATCGGTCATCCTCAAGGAGAGCGCCCTTCGGAAGCTCGCCCCGGAAGCCCCAGCCCAGGAGCTGGCCCTGCGGGCCCGCCTCGAGGCCATCCGGCGGGGGGAGCTGGACGAGCCCAACTGGCTCCCCAAGGGCTTCGTGAGCTACCCCAAGACCCTCCACAACGACCCGGAGCGCCCCAAACCCTTCGCCACCCCCCCGGGCTTCGCCGAGGGGCGCGACGCGGCGGATGCCCTCTATGAGTACGTGGCCTCCCGGTTGGCGGACGGGTGGAAGCCCTCTGACATCCTGCGGGAGGTGGGCTCGGTGGACTTCGTGGCCACCTACGTTCCCGAGTCCCAATGGGACGAGTACGCCCGGGCCCTGGACGCCCTTTTCCCCGCCACCCGGGAGGACGGCACCCTCGTGGACGTGGACAAGGACCCCGAGCTGCGAGCGCGCTACGAGGCGATGGCCCGGGAGTACGCCAGCCGCTACGGGGATGCCGACTTCCACTCCCAGGCGGTGGACCCCGACCACCCCGACACCCGCAAGGCCCTCTACCTGGCCCTCATGGAAGACCCCCGCACCCAGGTGGCCTTCAAGCCCCTAGGGGAGCTCACCCCCGAGGATCAGCGGGCCCTGCGGGAATACTTCTACACCGAGATTGCCGGGGTGGACCCCAAGACGGGCCGGGACACCAAGGCCTTAAGGGAGGCCCTCGAGGCCCTCGGCCCGGAGCCCGCGAAGTACGGGGAAGACCTTTTTGGCAACCGGTCCATCACCCCGGAGTGGGAGGAGTGGAACCGGAAGCGGGAGGCCATCTTCGCCCAGCATTTTGGCCCCACCGCCTGGGAGGAGTTTGTGGTGGGAATGCGGGGCCTGGACCGGGCGTATGAGGCCATCCAGGACCACATGCGGGGGCGCTTGGCGGAGCGCTTTGCCAAGAGCTACGCCCGGCTCACCGGGAAGCCTTTGCGCCTGGGCAAGGTGCCCCTCCAGCACGGGGAGCGCTTCCGGGCCGCCATAGACCCCGAGGAGCGGGCCCGCCTCCTCCAGGAGGAGCAGGCCAGAATGGCCGCCCTCAGGGAGCGGGTCCGGGGGCGGTTTGCGGCTGAGGGGGAAGGGGCGGTGAGGCAAAAGCTACAGCGCTCCCTGGAGCTCAGGCGGGCCTTGGAGCAGAAGCAGGGGGCCCTCTTCGGCCTGGCCCCGGGGGCGGGCTACAGCGTAGAGGTGCGCCTCGAGGACCCCACCCGGGAGCGGTACGCCCTGGGCCGCCGCCTGGAGGGGCAACTGGCCTCCCTCCTGCCCTACGTGGCCAACCTTCCCCCCACCGCCAAGCGCATCACCCCCATCCCTGGGGTCAACCTGGGGAAGGGCACCCCCTTCGTTCGGCAGCAGCGGGCCATCAAGTTCGCCAAGACCGCCCGCAAAAGCCTCATGGCCCTGGGGATGGGCTCGGGGAAGACCCTCATCCAAATCGGCACCTTCACCGAGCTCCACGCGGAAGGGAAGGCGAAGAAGGGGCTCTTTATTGTGCCCAGCGTGGTGCGCAACCAGTTCGGGGAGGAGATGGCCCGCTTCACCGAGCCCGGGCGCTACCGCTTCCACGCCCGGGAAGCCCCCTTCCACGAGCGCCTGGAGGCGTACCGCGACCCCAACACCCACATGGTGGTCATCACGCACCAGACCTTCCGGGATGACATGCTCCGCCTGATGGCGGCCCACACCGGCCTGCCCCTCGAGGACTTCCAGGACCACTTCATGCAACTCACCCCGGAGGCCCGCAGGCGGCTTCTGCGGGAAACCCTGAAGGCCAACGGCATGGAAAACCTCCTGGACTACGTGGCCGTGGACGAGGGGCACCAGGCCCTGGGCCGGGAGGGGAAGCCGGACGCCTTCTTGCAGCTCGTGGTGGACGCCGCCTTGGGGGAGTCCGGCTACGCCATCGCCGCCACCGGGACCCCGGTCAAGAACGACGCCTCGGAGGTGTACGACTGGCTTCGCAAGCTGGACCCCGAGCGCTGGGAGGGGCGGGAGGAGGAGTTCAAGCGCCGCTACGGGGTGAACCTCCGCGCCGCCCAGGAGGCCTTCAAGCGGGAGGCGGCCCGCTACGTCTACGCCGCCTCCATCCGCCCGGGCACCGAGCGCAAGGACGTCTGGGGCATGGAGACGGAGCGGGGGCACGCCCCCATTCCCCTCACGGCGTGGCAGCGGCGGGAGCTGGCCCGGGTGAACGAGGCCTATGAGCGGGCCCGGGCCGCGGCCCGGGAAGGGCGGGTGGACCTCGAGGCCCTCGAGGTCCTGAGCCCCAAGGCCTTCGCCTCCGCGCCCCCGGAGGAGCACGAGGCCATCGCCCGGCGGCTTAGCGCCTCTTTGGGCACGCTGCGCTTCGCCGCCCAGGCCCGGGTCATAGACGCCGCCCCCCCGGAGCACAACGCCAAGCTCCAGCACCTGCGCCGCCTGGCCAAGGAGCGCCTAGCCCAGGGCCTGCCTGGGGTGGTCTTCGCCCACAGCCTGGAGGCGGTGAACCTCATCGCCGATGCCCTCAAGCGGGATGGGGCGCGGGTGGAGGTCATCACCGGGGCGGACTCCTCGGAGGAGAAGGCCCGGAAGCGGAACGCCTTCCAGAACGGGGAGGTGGACGTCCTGGTGGCCTCGGACGCGGGGGCGGTGGGCATGAACCTCCAGCGGGGGCGCTGGCTCGTGAACTACGACCTGCCCATGACCCACGCCACCCACGCCCAGCGCAACGCCCGCATAGACCGCGTCGGGCAGACCAACCCGGTGGAGGTCCACCACCTCATCACCGAGTCCAAGTACGACCTGGACGCGGTGAAGCGGCTGGAACGCAAGCGGCTCCTGCACGAAATCTTCGAGGGGGACTGGGAGCGCATGGACGACCAGGGCCTGGCCCGGCTCATCGCCCTGGAGCGCGCCAAACGCGGGGAGCTCCAGGGCATGGTGGCGTGAAGGGGGTGAAGGATGCGGAAGCGGCTACAGCGCAAATGGGCCGAGGTCTGGGGCGCCTACGTCACCGCCTTGCGGATGGACGAGGCCATTCGGGAAGCGGCCCGGGGCTTGGAGGCGCACCACGAGCGCCGCCTCCAGGCCATGCTTCCCCTCATCCCCGCGCCTGGGGCGCGAGAGGATGGCCTCGAGACGGAGTACCTGGACGCCCTCTTCCAGCGGCACATCGCCCGGCTGTACGCCGGGGATGAGGCGGGGTAGAGAAGGGCGTAGCCCGGTTCTGAAGGGAACGGGGGCCTAAGGGGGCGATTTGGCGGGTTGGGGGATGGGCCCTTACTTGCGGATGAGATAGCTACTTCCGCAGTTCGGCTAGATTTAGGCGCAAAGGCGCGTTTAACACTTTCTCATAGTGTAGTGAGCTCCGCAAGGTTTTTTCTGTCGCAAGTATATACTGAGTGCATCGTTGCGCTCATCTGCTATAATGGCGTTGTCCGAGGGTCGGACAGGGGATCTTGAAAGCCAGTTTTGCCCTTGAGGAAGGCGAATATGCGCTTTCACCTTCTCATCGCCCCTTCCGCAAGTAAGTTTGCATCGGGCTAAACCCCCAAAAACGGCCTTTATACGGCTTATGCATATTCCAAACTTCATCTTTCTCACAAACCCCCCCTCCAAGAGCAACGTCCAGGACGGGATTATGAGAGGGGTACAGTTGCACGAGATGCTTCCCCGCAAGGGGATTGCGACCCTCCGCCTCAAAAAGTCCAGGCCCGCCTCACCCATAAGTTGCACGAGATGCTTCCCCGCAAGGGGATTGCGACTGGGTCGGGGGGGACCTCCTGGAGACCCTGGCCCGGTTCGTTGCACGAGATGCTTCCCCGCAAGGGGATTGCGACAGCTGGAGGCGGTCAAGCGGCACATCGCGGCCCACTACCGTTGCACGAGATGCTTCCCCGCAAGGGGATTGCGACTCGGTGGTGTAGGCGGCGATTTTAGGCCAGAGCCAGACGGGTTGCACGAGATGCTTCCCCGCAAGGGGATTGCGACGCCTTGGCCCAGCTCCGGGGGGGGACGGTGAGAATCGCGTTGCACGAGATGCTTCCCCGCAAGGGGATTGCGACTCCAGGTACAGCTCACGCTCCCGCTCCCAGCGTTTTGTTGCACGAGATGCTTCCCCGCAAGGGGATTGCGACCTATACACATAAGCAACCCCAAAACTAGTAGCCCTCTCTCCTACCAATTCCCATTGATTGCTAACCCTGCAATTTTCGCACCTAGTTGCACGAGATGCTTCCCCGCAAGGGGATTGAGCTAGTGCCGGGCGTCGCCTCAGACCCCTACCCGCCACTCCAGGGTGTAGTCCCCAATGCGGTAGGGCCTGCCGTAGGCGGCGTAGGCGTCCAGGATGCCCTCGAGGGCCATCTCCGCCCCGTAGAGGACCGCGCTTCCCAGGTCCAGCATCCGGTCCGCGCGGGTGAGGGTGAGGCCGTCCCACCCTAGGGCCTCTAGGAGGGGGAAGTCCGCCAGGAGGCGGGCGGTGAAGTAGAGGGCCAGCTCATCCCGCTGTCCCGGGCTTTCCGCCAGGAGGAGGACCTCCGCCACCGCGCGGAAGGTGGCGGTGAGGTCCCGATCCCCGAAGGCCCGCTCCGCGAGGGCGTAGCGGGCCTTGATGAGGGCTTGGGGAAGGGGCTTCTGCTCGTGCACGTGCTCTTGGAGGACCACAAAGACCCCCCGGGCCTCCCCGTGGAAACGCAAGCGCTGGTACAGCACGCGCTTCACGTCCAGGACCAGGCGGGCCTCCGCCTCCCGCCGCACCGCCACCGTGGCGGTGGCGGGCTCCCCGTACTGGCCCTCCGGGGTTTTGGGCCAAACGTGGTAAGTCCAGCGGCCCCCCTCCAGGGGCCGGCGCTCCTCCCCAAACGCGGCGGGGAAGGCCTCGAGGTCCCACACCTCCCCCCCCTCGGGCAGGGAAGGGCGCGGTTCCCGCACGAAGGGATAGGCGCGGCTGGGCCTGGGCGGCCCGTCCCAGACCAAAAAGCCCCCGGGGTCCTCGGGGCCAGCGAGGGGCGTGCCCTCCGGGGCCCGGAGGACCCGCACCCAGGGGTAGCCCTGGGGCAGGGTGAGGAAAAGCCGCACCGCCCCGCCCTCGGGCCGGGGCTCGGCCAAAAGGTGCAAGACCCTCATGCCCCACCCCCCGCCAAGGCCTTGAGCCGGTTAACGTCCGCCTCTAAGGCGATGCGCATCACCTCGGGGTACACCTGGCGTAGCCAGTCGTAGACCGCCCCGGCGACGCGGTAGCCGGGGTGCTCGGGGATGACCCAACTCCCCGGGGGGCTTTTCTCGGAGAGGGTGCGGAAGGTGAGGTACGCGCTCCGGCTTTCGTTCGGGGTGGAGGCGGCCTCGAAGCGGTATAGGCCCGCCAGGCGCTGTACCTGGGGGTCCGAGGTGTCCAGCCCCAGGGCCTCGAGGTCGCCCAGGGTGAGCCGGTCCCCCCATTGGTAGCGGAAGCGGCGGGCGAAGACGCTGGGGTCGTGGACCGAGGGCTCGTGGTGCACGCCCACGACGCGGCTTTGGGCCATCCGCCGCGCCCGGGCGTACACCTCCTCCGGCATCACCGAGGCGAAGCCCACCGCCCCCGGGGTCCCGTGGCGGAAGGGGATGTGCATGTAGAGGTGGCCCGCCTTGGCCCGGCGGGCTTGGTGGCTTCGCTTCAGGACCTCCCGCAGGTCGTAGGCGGGGCGCCCCCACTCCAGGGCCGCGGCGTAGGGAGCCTTGGCCTTGAGGGTGTAGCTGTGGTCCGCCTCCGCTTCCAGGGTGATGCTCCGGGCGTAGTTGCCCGTGCGGGGCTGGACGCGCTCCCCCGAGGGCAGGGGTTCCCCCAGGGCGTAGCCCACCCACTTCCGGTGCGCGGCCACCGCCAGGTCCCGGATGGCGGCGAGCTGGTTGGGGAAGAGGGCCTCGGGCCGGTGGGTGGCCAGGGCGATGGCCCGCTCGAAGGGGCTGGGAAAGCCGATGCTGACGCTGACCTCGTAGCGCATGCCTCACCTCCCGTAAGCCGCGCCGGGGCGGGGGAAGAGCTCCCAGACGCGGAGGTGCAACCGGCGGGGCAGGGGGTGCCCGCCCTGGTGCCGCACCTGGGGCAGCTCCCGGAAGACGTAGAACTCCGGGGCGGCGATGTACGTGAGGGTGTAGGGGGTGCCCATCCGGGGCCCCCGGCCCGGGGTCCAGACCACCCGGCCCGCCTCGAGGGTGAAGTCCTCCCCCGGCGCGTAGGCGCTGGGGCGGAACTGGGCGTCTAGGGCCTCGCATCCCAGGACCTGGTAGACGTACGCGTATAAGAGGTGCTCCTCCTCCCCCCGGTAGAGGACCTGGGAAACCCGCACCCGCGCGTCCACGAGGACGAAGCGGTCGGGGTAGGCGGCGAAGAAGGCGGGGTTGGCCACATACCTGCCATCGGGGAGGCGGGTACGGGCGGGGAGGGTGAGGCTCAGGTCCCGGTGGTCCAGCTCCCCGTACTCCCCCACCTCCTTCCGCCCCGCCAGGTTCTGCCCGTGCCCCCGCACCACCATAGGCGCCCGCACGCGCACGTGGTAGGCGGCGCCTTCCGGCGGGGCCTCCCCCACGAAGCGGATTTGGCCGTCCTCGAGGGCGATGGCGTAGCTCCTCCCCTCCTCGTCCCAGACCGCCATCACCTCCTCCGGGCGGAGGTGGCGGGGAAGGGCCTCGGGCCGGGCCGCGGAACCCCGGTGGAAGGTGAGGGTCCACTCCACCCTCGGGGGCGGTTCCCAGGTGAAGCCGTAGCCCCGGCAGCGGGGGCAGGTGGGTTGGGGGCTCCCCGTGGCCCGGTCCCGGCAGGGGCAGGCCCGGGCGGGGAGGTAGAGGAGGGCCCAGGACTGCTCCCCGTTCAGGAGCTCGTCAAAGTGCTCCAGGTGGAAGGCGTACCCGTCAAAGGAGTGCCTCATGCGCTGAAGAGGATGGGCCCTTTGATGGAGAAGTAGGTCCGGAGGAACGCCTCCAGCTCCTTCTCCAGGGCGCTTTGGTAGGGGGAGAGGCGGTGGCTGGTGGCGCTCACGGGGTAGCTCCGGCTCTGGCTGAGGCCGTCCACGCTCACGCTCTCCGAGGCCACCGCTCCTTCCTGGAGCATGGCCAGGGTGGGCAGGAGGAGGATGGCGGCCCGGGCCGCCACCGCCCAGGCCAGGTCCGGCTCCTCCTCGAGGACGTCCCCAAACCCCGCGTCGTAGGCGATGCGCCACCCGTTGGGGATGCGCCTGCCCCCCGCCACCACCCCCGTCCACACCCCGCTGAGCTGCACCATCTGCGCCGAGGTCCATCCCGGGTAGAGGCGGAGGGCGTAGCGGCGCCGGCTCACCTGCCACCACTCCCGCGGGAACTCCAGCACCGGGGGCAAGGCCTGCCCCCCCAGACCCAGGGCCACGTAGCGCACTTCCCGGATGGGGCCGTAGGGGAGCTTCAGGATGCTCCAGCGGTCCCCCTTCCAGGCGTCCGGCTCGTAGTCCGGCCCTTCCCCCCGGAGGATGGGCAGGCCGTCCTCGGGCAGGCGGGCCTGCGGCACCGCCCCCAGGACGACCCGGGTGGGGGCGAAGAGGACGCCGAAGGCCCGGGTGAACCAAGCCTGGGCCGCCTTCAGGGCCTCCTCCAGGTGGGCCTCGGGGTACGGCCGGCCCTCCTTGTCCTCCAGGGGGACCCCCCGCAGGAAGCGGTCCCGCAGGTACTGGGCCGTGAGGGGCATAGGCTAGAGGGCCTCGTCCAAAAGGCGCACCAGGTCTTCCTTGGAGGCCTCCTCGGGGGCCACCACCTGGAGGGCCTCGAGGGCCCGCTTAAGCTCCTCCTTGGGGAGCCTGGCCTTGGCGCTTGGGCTCATGCTCCGGTAGCGGGCGCGGAAGGCCTCGAGCCAGTCTTTTTCCGCGGGGGAGGGGCCCAGGCCCGTTTCCTCCGTGGGGTTGGGCGCCACCGCGGCCACGGGGGGCGTGATGAGGTCCCCGGTGGTGGCGTCAATCACCGCGTAGCCCGGCACCTGGCGGAAGGGCTCCACCTGCTTCAGGCTCACGGGCTCGGAGACCACGGCGCCAAACTTGTCGCTCCAGCCGAAGAGGATGCCGTTCACCTTCACCCTCTGGCCCTTCTTCACCGCGTCCAGCACGCTGGGCACGCCGACCACTTTGACCCGGTAGTCCATGCTCACCTCCACCCGCACGCTACACGGGGCGCGGGGTCAGGGGGCTCTGACCCCTAAGCTGGTCCACCTTCTAGGGTATGGAGCTCCTCACCTTGCCCCAGGGGGTGGACACCCTTCTCATCCCCCTGCCCCAGGCGGTGCGGGCGGAGCCCGGCACGCGGCGCGTCCTCTACTTCGAGGCCTCCCGGGAGGGCGTGGTGGACCGGGAGGGCGAGGACATCGCCGCGGATGCCCTTTGGGCCTCCCGGGACCTCTTCCTGCGGCAGGGCAACATTGACGTCAACCATTGGTCTTGGCTCGGCAACCCCCCGGGGACCGGGATGCGCCCGGAGTACGTCATCGGCCTGCCCCTGGAGGTGCGCCGGCAGGGCCCGAGCATCTTCGTTAAGGCGGAGCTCTTCAGCAACCTGGCCCCACCCCCGCCCGGCTCCAGCGGGGAGTGGGCGGACCGGGTGTGGCACTCCCTCACCCAGATGACCCCGCCCATGCGCTGGTTCCCCTCCGTGTTCGGCAAGCTGGCCCCCAACGCCACGGTGGAGGTGGAGCTACGGGACGGGAAGCGGGTGCGGGTGCTCAAGGGGCCCATCGAGTGGTACTCCGTGGGCCTGGCCCAGCGGGCGCAAAACCCCGCCTTGCCCCCGGTGAGCCTGGAGCCGATGGGGGCGTTCGCCAAGGCGGAGGGCGCAGGGGACGTGCGGGTGATGGGGCAGGTGGCGGTGGTGCCCTACCGCACCCTGGCCAAGGCCCTGACCCAGGCGGCGCTGCTCACCGCGGGCGACCCCCAGGCCCTGGACGCCAAGGCGGGGCTGAGCGGGGTGCCCGCCCTGCGGCGGGAGTCCCTCGAGGCCCTCTACCGCCAGACCGCCCCCAAAGTCCTGCGGGGGCTCCTAACGGGCCGGGTGGAGGGGAGCCTAAAGGGGGTGATGAAGGCCTTCCTCCGCCTGGGCGTGCCCGAGCGCGTCGCCAAGCGCTTCACCACGCGCTTGGGAGAGGAGATTTTGGCTCTGACCCCTAAGGGAGGGCAAGGTGAAAGCGTGAGGAGGAAGCCATGAGGCAGAAGGACGTGGAGACCGCGTTCGCCCGCATTCAGGGCCTCCTGGCCAAGGCGGTCCAGGAGGAAGAGGATGACGAGCTGGCCCGGGACCTGGACGAGGACCTCGAGGCCTACGCCCGCCTGAAGGCCAAGAAGGCCAAGAAGGCCCAGGAGGCCCAAGAGGACGAGGAGGACCAGGACCTGGAGATGGACTTTGAGGACGAGGAGGACAAGCCCACCGCCAAGGCCCGCCACGAGGACGACGAAGAGGACGAGGACGACGAGGCGGAGCCCACCCTGGGCGCCGTGCTCTCCCTCATCGTCCGGGCCCTGGACGGCATCCACCAGAACCTCGAGGCCCTCCGGGCCGCCACCTTGGAGCTGGGCAAGCAGAACGTGGCGGTGGCCAAGGGGGTGGCGGAGCTGGAGGAGGCCGTCTATGGCGTCCTGGACGCCCCCAGGCTCCCCAAGTCGGGTCGGCGGGTGGCCAAGGCCGCGGAGGAGCCCCGGCTCAACCCGGGGGAGCTGGTGGCCAAGGCGGTGGCGGCCAAGGACGCGTTCAGCGCCTACGACGTGGCCGTGCTGGAGTCCATGCTCAACCGCGGCGACCTGGAGGGCGTTCGGAAGCGTTTCGCCCCGCACCAGCTCAAGGTGCTGGGCCTCATCTAGGAGGTAGCGGATGGACGGGTTGACCAACATCCTCTTCGGCGGGGGGCTTCCCGGCTTCCCCAACGGCATTCGGACCCTGGAGGACTGGCAGGCCTTTGCCAAGGCGGTGCAGACCGCGGGCGACCCCCACGCCCTGGACTTCAAGGCGGGGCTGAGCGGGGTGCCCGCCATCCGCCTCGAGTCCTTGGAGGCCACCCTGCGGAGCGTGGTGGAGCGGGAGGAAACCTTCCGCCTCTACAAGCGCCTCACCCCCGTGCCCGCCTTTAGCTCCGTGGCCGAGTGGGCCACCCAGGTGGGCACCGGTGGCGACATCGCGGATGCCTTCCACTCCGAGACCTCGGACATCCGGGGGGCGGTGGGCGAGTACCGGCGCAACATCCTCCGGGTGAAGTACCTCATGACCCGGGCGGAGATTAGCCTGGCCGCCTTGCAGCAGCGCACCGTCTTGGGCACGGGGGACGACCTGAAGGCCCGGGAGAACGTGAACGCCACCCTGCGCCTCCTTCGGGGCCTGGAGTGGGCCCTCTTCCAGGGGGATGAGGCGGTGGTGCCCACGCAGTTTGACGGCATCCGCGCCTGGCTTGCCAAGGAGTTCCCGGACCACATCCTGGACCTAAAGGGCTCCAGCAACGTGGACGAGCTCTACGCCGCCATTTACCAGGCCTTTGGGCGCACCATCGGTCCGGATGGCGGTTTTGGCCGCATCACGGACGTGTACCTTTCCCCCGCGGTCCAAAACGACCTGGACCTTCACCTCCAGCCGCAATGGCGCGTGGCCCTGGACGATAACCCCCGGGCCGTGGATTACGGGGCGCCCGTGCGGGCCATCCGCACCTCCTACGGGGACGTCATCACCACCCAGGACGTCTGGATCGAGGACCCCGACGCCGCCCACCTCACCACCCCGGCGGAGGTGCGCACCCGGGGCCGGCTTTCCCCCGAGGCCCCTGCCGCCCCCACCCTGAGCGCGCAGGCCATCACCTCTGACCCCAACAGCCGCTTCCAGGCGGCCCAGGCCGGCACCTACCACTACGCCGTGGCCGCCATCGGGGAGGGCGGCGAGGGTCCCTTGAGCGCCCTCGAGGCCGTCACCATCGCCGCGGGCGGCGGGGCGGAGCTCACCATCCAGCCCCCCGCGGGCTACCGCCAGACGGGCTACGCCATCTACCGCTCCACCAAGGACCCCGCCACCCTGCCCACCCCGGCGGACCTCCGCCTCGTTAAGCGCATCCCCGCGGGCTCGGACCCCACCCAGCCCGTGGTCTTCCGCGACCTTAACCACGACATCCCCGGCTCCGCCACCCTCTACCTCCTGGACCTCAGCCCCGAGGCCATTGACTGGACGCAGCTTTTGCCCATGCTCCAGTTCCCCCTGGCCCCGGTGAAGGCCACGGTGCCCTGGGCGGTGCTCCTCTTCGGCGCCCTCAAACTGGGCATTCCCCAGCGGCATTGGGTGGTCAAAAACTACCTGCCCAAGGCGGCCCGCTGGAAGCCCTTCTAGCCCAAGGCCTGGCCGGGGGGCTTCGGCCCCCCGGTTGGGTCTGACCCCTCGAGGGGAGAAGGATGAGGCCATGCCGGTGTACCGCGCTTCTCGCGCCCGCCTCGTGGAGGCGGCCAAGCGGCTAAGCTTGCGAAGCTTGGCCCAAGTGGTTCGGCGGGAGGGCTTCAGCGCCCCTTGGTTGTGGGTGGACGGGGAATGGGTGTACGTCCTCGAGGCCGCCCCCCTGGACCCCGTGCCCGAGGGCTGGGAGGAAGTCCCGGAGGAGGCAGACAATGGGTAAGCAGTTCCGCTACCTCAGCGCCCCCTGGACGGGGGCCGACCTCATCGCGGCCATCCGGGAGATGGCCACCGACCCCACCATCGGCTGGGAGGCCATATCGGACGGGAGCAAGCGGGCCGGCTTTAACGCCTGGTCCCAGGTGAGCGACCCCGGGGTGGCGGGGCAGGACTTCATGTGCCCGGACCCTGCCCGGAGCCGCTTCCTCTACACCTACGGGGACAAGGTGTACGCCGTGCCCGTGGTAAACGGCGCGCCCCAACCCTCCGTGCAGCTTTTGAGCGGCCTCACCACAGGGAGCCTGTGGATGCCGTGGGTGGTGGGGAACACCCTGTACCTGGCGCAGTTCTTGGGCACGGGGTTCCGCCAGGTCCCCATCAACCCCGATGGCTCCTTGGGGACCCCCACTACCCCCACGGCCAGCGCCCCGGGCAGCTTCTATAGCCTGGCGTCGGTGGGTGGGCGGCTCTTTGCGGTGGCAAACAGCTATAGCCGCATCTACGAGGCCCAGCTGGGGCCAGGGGGCAACGTGGTCGGGTGGACGCAGGTGCTGGACATGAGCGCGAGCGGAGCGGCCCCCAGCGGCTATGAGCCCGTCCTCCTCTCGGACGGGACCCGGCTCTACTACCTCGAGATCCGCTACAACAACCCTGCCCGCATCTGGGGCATCCCCGTGCCGCCCCAAGGCCTGGGGGCCCCCTTTGGGGGTACCCAGTTCCCCAACTACGCCTACCGCAACAGCGGCCGGGCCCCCTTTGGGGCGGCCCCGGGGGTGCTGGTCTTCCCCTACGCCCACACCACCAACAACGTCTACCTGGCCCAGCTGGCGGCCAATGGGGCGGTGGAGAGCATCCTCACCTTGGCCAGCGCCACCCCCGGGAGCCCCGCGGCGGCGGGGGCGGGGGCCATGCTCCCGAGCGGGCTTTTCCTCCTGAAGTACGGCACCACCCTCTACTACGCCCTCATCCGCGAGACGGGAAGCGCCGTGGTCCTGAACGCCTACACGGGCTTCGGGCGCGACAAATACCTCTACCTGCGGGTTCCCGCGGGTAGCGGGGGCCTCGAGGCCTACCTGGCCGAGGCCTGGGACGTGGCCACGGACACCGCCACCAACCTGACCCGCATCGCCTCCCCCAGCCTCAGCACCGGCCAGGACCTCATCCTCACCCTCATCGGCGCTCCCACCCACCTGGGCTTCCTCTTCCGCCAAGGGAGCACCCTGCCCCTTCCCATCTTGGTGGGGGAGGTTGAGCCCCACCTCCGCCCGGACGGCACCCTGGTCTACCCCCAAGATGACGGCTCCTGGCCCCTGTTCTTTGGGGTGCATAGCTGGGCCTACAGCCTTAATAGCGAGCGCGGGTTGGGCATCACCACCCTGCGCGGCCCCATCCGGCCCGAGTGGTTTGTTCTGGGGGACGCCTACCACAGCTCCTACGTGATGACCCACACATCGTTCCTGGCTGGGCCTCCCCCGTCCTTTGGCGGGCCCAGCCCCATGCCCCCCACCACGGCCAAACGGGGAAGGGTGTACCAGCGGCTCAGCCCGAGCGCGACGCCCTCTTCCAACGAGCCCGGGCTGGACCGGGGCTGGCTGGGGGTGGGGGATACCATCCTCTTCGCCCGGGACACCACGGGAGCGGAGGGGGACGTGGTGGAGCTCCCCACGGGCCGCTACACCATCCTGCACCGGCGCCGGGACGATTACGGGTTCTACGACCTCCTCGTGCAGGAGGAGGCGGCGGTGCTAGAAGCCATGTAGCGGAGGCGCCATGCCGGTGAGCCCGCCCCTAGCCCCTCCCCAGGCGGAGGTTCCGCCCCTAAGCGCGGGGACCCCGCGGCTAACCCACGCCCCCATGACCTTCCCGCTTCCCGCGGTGGTCCCCTCCACGGCGGAGGCCCCGCCCCTAGCCATCCGCAAGGTGCGCCACTGGCTGGCCGACCTCCTCGAGGCCCCCGGACGCGCCTACGAAGCGGGGTACCAGGCGGGCTACCAGGCCGGCTACCAAGCGGGTTTCCAGGCGGGGCAGGAAGCGGGCTACCAGGCGGGCTACCAGGCGGGGCTCACCGCCTGTCAAGGGGGCGGCCACGCCTACCCCGACCGCCCCCGCTCCGTGTGGGAGTTCCGCGACCTGTACGACCCCGACCCTGAGCTCTTCGCCGCCCTCCTGCGGCGCTACGGCGGGGCCAAGCGCCCCGTGGCGGAGTGGCTGGCCCTCCTCCAGGGCCTAGCCGAGGAGGTCTGACCCCTGTTCTTGGGCAGGATGAAGGACATGAAGAAGCGCCAGACGGAAACGGAAGTGGTTCCCCCTTCTCCGGCGGAGGGGAAAGAGGTCCCCCCCGCCCCTGAGCCCGCGCCCCGGGTGATGCCCCTGGAGGAGTGGGCCAGGGAAGCGGGCCTGAGCCCCATCGCCCTGCGGGCCATGCAGCTCCGCTACCGCTCGGACCGGGCCACGGCGGAGGAGTGGATGAGCCGCTACACCCGCATGATGGCCGAGGTGGTGCGGCACTAGGAGGTGAAGGATGCAGCTGGGCATTTACTTTGAGGGCAGGCAGATTATTCTGCCGGGCGCCTACGCCCGGACCAAGGTGGAGGCCTTCAACTTGCAAAGGCCGCCCCTCTTCAAGCGCCTGGCGGTCATCGCCCCCGCGCTGGGCGGCGTGCCCAAGGGCTTCACCCGCATCACTTCCGGCACCGAGGCGGCGAAGAAGCTGAAGGGCGGGGTGGGCCTCGAGCTGGTGGACCTGGCCCTGGACCCCTCCCGGGAGGTCCCCGGGGCGGGGGAAATCCTCTTCTACCGGGTGAACGCCGCGGTCCCAGCGAGCCTGGACCTGGGGAACCTCCGGCTCACGGCCAAGCCGGAGTACGCTGGGCTCTACGGCAATGGCTTCCGGGCGAAGCGGGAGCTCCACCCCGAGGGCTACCACCTCCTGTGGGTGGAGGACCCCCAGGCCGGGGTCCTGGAGCAGAGTCCCCCCTTGGGGCCGGCCCTCGAGCTCCGCTACTACGGGAGCGGCACCCCCACGGCGCAAATCACCACGGACAGCGAGGGCCAAAAGCACCTGGTGCTCACGGGCGGGGCCCCCTACGAGAACCACGACATCCGCATCGGAGGGATGGGCATCAAGACCATCCAGGAGCTGGCGGACTTCCTAAACGGCACCTCCGTTTGGGGGGGCACGGTGCTCCACCGCCACCACCTCTTTGACCCCGGGGGCTTCCCCGACGGCGCCCTCACCTTTGCCAATGGCAAGGCGGTGCTCAACCTGGGGCTTTCCGCCCAGCTCCAATGGCTGGCGGGCTCCAGTTTGGTGGACGCCGCGGCCACCGCGGGGACCGATAGCGCCACCGGGCGGGGCTGGCTCTACTTCAGCGGCGGCCACGAGGGCCCTCCCGTGAGCCTAGGGGACTACGAGCAGGCCCTGGCGGCCCTGGAGGGGGAGGACGTGCAGGCGGTGGTGGTGGGCTCCACCGACCCCGCGGTCCAGGCGATGGCCGCGGCCCATTGCGAGTACATGAGCCACCCCAAGCAACGGCGCGAGCGCCTCTTCTTCGGGGGACCGGCCCTGGCGGCCAACGCCCAGGCGCAAAAGCAAGCCGCCTTGGACCTGGCCCGGGAGCTCCAAAGCGAACGGGCGGTGGTGGTGGGCACGCCCATCCGCCGGCGCAACCTCCGCACGGGGCGGATAGACGACCTGAGCCCGAACCACGTGGCGGCCATGCTGGCGGGCATGTGGTGCGGGGTGCGTCCCGAGGTGCCCCTCACCAACAAATCCGTCTACGCCCAGGGGCTCACCTACCGCTACACCCAGACCGACCTCGAGGACTTCCTCAAGGAGGGGGTGGTCCCCATCGCCCAGGACCCGGAAAGCGGGGCCTTTTTGGTGGTCCAGGGCCTCACCACCTGGCGCAAGGACGCCAACCCCATGCGCCGCAAGCTCCAGGGGGTGAGCATCCGGGACTACCTCACCCGCAAGCTCCGCCTCTACACCAAGCGCTTTGTGGGCGAGGTGGGGGACGCCACCACGGTGGAGTCCATCCTGAACGCGGTGGAGGCGGCCCTGGCGGAGGAGGTGCGGGGCGGGCGCAACCCCGAGGGCGTCCTGACCACGGGCACCGGGCCGGATGGGGAGCCCGAGCCCGCCTACAAGAACATCACCGCGGTCTTTGACGGCGTGGAGCTGGTGGCGGTGGAGTTCGAGGCCCACCCCGTGGGGGAGGTGGCCTACATCACCCTCACCGCCTTCCTGACCCCCACCCGCATCGTGCGGAGCGCGTAGGAGGTGAGGCATGGCGACCATCCGTGAGCAGACGGTCTTCCACGCGAACCACGCCGTGCTCAAGGCCAATGGCGTGGCCATCGGGCGGCTTCAGAACGTCCAGGTTTCCGTGGACTCCGGGGCCGATTACGTCTACGAGGTGGGGAGCATTGACCCGGTGGAGATTAACCACAACCGCCGGGCCTACCGCATCACCGCCCAGACCTTTGTGCTGCGGCAGGGCGGGCACGCCGTCTTCCACAAGTTCCCCCAGAAGCTGGGGGAGGTCCCGGCCATGACCATCGAGTTTTTGGACCGGGACACGGGCACCTACTGGATTGCCTTGGGGGTGGAGCCCGTGGGGCAGACGGTGAACGTGAGCGCCAACCAGCGGGTGGCCCACAACGTGCAGTTCATGGCCTTGGCGGTGCAGCAGAAGGGCTCTGGGGGCGGCTCCCCCGTGGGCCGGGCCTAGGGGGGTAGATGTATAAGCCGCCTGAGCCCGCCCAGTACATGCCCGGCGCCCTGGCCCCCGAGGGGCCGCATCACGTGGTCCAGGGGGCCAAAAACCCCAAGCTCAACGGGCCCATCACCTTCCGCTACCCCACCGCCTTTGAGGAGGTCCTGATCGGCTCCCGGGCCCAGGAGATCGCCTCGGGGGGGAGGGCGACCCCGGTGCGCCTCGAGGCCCTCCCCTTACGGGCCCGCCTCTACGCCGAGGCCATCGCCACCCTGGAGTACGTCATCAAGAACGCCCCGGAAGGCTGGTACACCCGGGGGACGGACGGGAAGCCGCTTTTGGCCCCCGGGCTCATCGGGGACGGGGACGAGGAGAAGGTCCTTGAGGTGTATGACGCCTTCCTGCGGTGGCGGGAAGCGTTTCGAGGCCGTCCTGCTGGAGCCGCGGAACCTGACCCGGCTCAGGCTGTGGTACGCGGCGGTGGCCCTGGTGGGGGGGATGGACCCGTGGCGGATGACGAACCTGGAGGCGCAGGCCCTTAACCGCCTCCACGCCCTCTATCAAGGGCGCCAAGACCCCCTGGTGGTGAAGCGGGAGGAAGACCGCTTCGCCCAGGAGCTGGAGGCGGAGGAGGCCTGGGAGGCCGCCCTTCCCGGGGGCGAGGGGTATGGGGGCCCCCGGGGAACGTTCCCCTACCGAAGGGGGTAGGCCGTGGACCAGGAAGTCAGCATCCGCATCCGGAGCTCCTTCCAGGTGGAGGGGGCGGAAGAGGCCCAGGCCGCCACCGAGGGGCTGCGGGAGGAGTTCCGGGCCCTGGCGGAGGCGGTGGAGGAGGCGGCAAACCGCTTAGGAGAACGCTTTCCCCAAGCGGTTCAGCGGTTAGCGGAGCCTCCTCCCCGGGTGGAGGAAAAGGTCCCTCCTTCCCAGGTGGTGGAGCGGCTGGAGCTGGAAGCCCTCACCCCTCGGCAGGGGGAGCTTTACGTGGACGTGGCCCGGCGGGCCCTCGAGGCGGGGGAGCTGGACCGGGCGGGGCAGGCCCTCTACCGGGCGGCCCAGGCGGGGGAGCCGGAACACCTCATCCGCCGCCTGGGGGCTGAGCTCCTCTTGGCCCGCCGGGCCCAGGCCAGGGTGGAGGAGGACGAGGAGAACCCGCAGGCGGAGCACTTGCGGCGCCGGGTGGAGGCCATGCTCCCCACCTTGGCGGCGCAGATCGCCTCGGGGCGGCTGGTTCAGGCGGAGCGGGGCCTGGCGGGGGCGGAGGCCTATTTGGAGCAGGTGCGGGCCCTCGAGGGCAACACCGAGGAGCTTCGCCGCCTAGAGGAGGCCCTGAAGGGGCACAAGGCTACCCTGGAGGAGGCCAAAAAGGCGCAAGAGGCCCAGGCCCAAGGGCGGGGGGTGGACGCCCGGGGGGCCCTCGAGGAGGTGGGGGAGATGGCCCTGGGCCGGGCCCTGGGGGGAGCCGGGACCCTGGGGAGTTTGGCGGCCCGGCTTAGCCGCTTCCTGGGCCCCTGGGGCTGGCTGGCCCTGGGGGCGGGGGCCGCGGTGGGCGCGGTGGAGGTGGCGGGGGGCATGGCCCGGGAAGGGCGGCAGGAGGCGATGGCCTTCCTGGAGCTCAACCGCGCCCTGGGCCTGGACTACCCCACCTGGGTCGGCTTCCTGGACGTGGCCCGGGGCCGGCCCTTCGCCACCCGGGCCGAGCTGGAGGCCCTCTTCTACACCGCGCGGGACGCGGGGCGGTTCGCCGCGGCCTACGGCCTCATCGCCCCCGAGGCGGGCCGCACCCAAGCGGAGCGGGTGGAGGGCCTCTTCCAGGACGTCCTGAGCGGGCTTCGCCTGGCCCGCTACCTGGGGGTGGACGAAGACCGGGTGGCGGGGCTCCTCCGCACCGGGGTCCAGGCGGGGGTGGTCCTGCCGGGCCAGGCGGAGGGCCTGGCGGGCATCCTCTTCCGCGCGGTGCGGGAGGGCACCCGGGAAGGGGTGAGCACGGCGGAGACCCTCCAGAGCATGGAGCGCCACCTCCAGGCCCTCCTGGCCCAAGGCATCACCGGCAGCGAGCGCACCCTGGCCGCGTACGCCGCCCTCGTGGACCGCCTGAACGAGACGCAAAACCGGGCCCTCATGGGAGAGGCCGGGGCCCGGGCCCTGGGGAACCTGGTGGAGGGGCTCACCCGCACCGGGGTGCCGGGCCTCGAGGTCCTCACCCTGCGGGCCATCGGCCTCCCGGCGGCCCGGGAGCTGGGCCTCACCGGGGCGGAGGCGCGGGAGTACGAGGCCCTGCGGCGGACCGCCCCCCTCCTGGCCGGGCGCTTTCTGCTGGAGGAGGCCCGGGGCTTCAACCCCGAGGTGCTCCGCCGCCTGGGGGCGGGGCTTGGGGCGGCCTTCCAGGGCCGCCCTGACCTGGAGTACCTCCTGGCCACGGAGTACCTGGGACTGAGCTTCGAGCAGCTCGCCGCCATCCGGGGGCGCTACGGGAGCCTCTTCGCCTTCCTCCAGCAGGCCCAGCCCGCGGAGCTCAGGCGCTACCTGGAAGCCCGCCCGGAGGACGTGGCCACGGGGGGCGTGGCCCGGCAGCTGGCCGAGGCGGGCTACCGGCGGGAGTACCTGGAGGAGGAGATAAGCCGCCTCAAGTCCTTGGCCGCGGCCCAGCAGGACCTGGACGTGGGCCTGCGGGAGCTGGCCCGCTCCGCGGCGGAGGCCTCCAACACCCTGGCCGCCCTGGCGGGCGGCATCGCCCAGGACCCCGTGTTTGGTCCCCTCCTCCAGGGGTCCCGGCAGGCCACGGGGGTGGAGCCCGGGCCCCTGGAGGGGCTTCCCGTGCTCGGCCCAGCCATCGCCGCCCTGAAGCGGGTGCCTTGGCTGGGGGGCCTGGTGGACTTCGCGGAAGGGGTAGCCCGGGCCTTCACCCCCCGCCCCCAAACGCCCCCACCGCCCTCACCGCCCCAGGGCCCCGTGAGCGTGGAGGGTCTCGAGGCCCGGGCCCGCCGGGACGCCGCGGTCAACCAGGTCCTACGGGGCCTGAATGTCCAGCAAATCACCCTGGGCGTGGGGGTGCCCTACGCGCGTTCGCTGCGGGAGCAGTACCCCAGGCTTCCCCCGGTGCACCAGGGCGTGGACCTCCGCATCGGCGCCATCGGGCCCGGGGACCCCGTGCGCTCCCCCTTCGCTGGGCAGGTGGCCCGGGTGGGGTACGACCCCGGGGGCTACGGCAACTACGTGGTCCTGAGGGCGGGGGAGCACGAGGTCCTCATGGCTCACCTGCAAGAGGTGCGGGTAAAGCCGGGGCAAACGGTGCGCCCTGGGAACCTGATTGGCCTCGAGGGGGAAACGGGGGCGGCCAAGGGCGCCCACCTCCACCTGGAGCTTCGCCGGGGCGGCAAGGCCATCACCGACCAGGAGGCCTTTTGGGAGTCCCTGGCCCGCCTCACCGCGCCCCCGCCCCCCAAGGAGGAGAAGCCCGCCACGGGCAGCATCCAGGTGGGGGGCACGCTTACGGTGAACGTCCACGGCCTGCCCCCTGAGGTGGGGGCTCGGGTGGGCAAGCGGATTGAGCAGGTGGTCCAGGAGGAGATGGGGCGGCACGGGCAGGAGACCCGCAGCCCCTACAACGAAGGCGCTCGCCGGGGGAGCTTCCGGTAGCCAAGCCTTAGAACCTTTATGGGCAGTTTAGGGATCATTGGGGGGCTCCTTTTCCTTGGGCGAAGATTCCCGATCGGTATAGCGGTTGCGTAAGAAAGCGAGCACAATAGCTACCAAGCCCGCACCGCCAAATAAATACCCTTGAAGGGATTGACCGCTTTTAAGGAGGTCATAGGTAAGGAAGACAAGAAAAGAAGTTAAAACAAAAGCAATCAGCTGACCACGCAAGTAGCCTACGCTGTCTGTGTTTGCGAGTTTCTTTTCTAGCTCGTGGCGGTGCTTTTGTTCTTGCTCTGCCATCCGCAGGATGCGATCTGGGGCGTCAGGAAGTACTTGCCCATAAGCTTTAAACGTAAAAGGGTCAGGTAATGGCCCTTTATAATAGGCAAGTTGAGCGACTGGGCCAAGCTTCGTGTTATTAGGAGGTTGGTTTTCTAGGTTTACAGCTTCAGGATAAATGGGTGCATCTACTGAGCTTTCCTCAAGCGTTTCCTTTCTTTGGTCTTTTTCCTCACTCATTTCTTGCTAGCCACCTCTGCTTTGAAGCGCGTC
>SPLK01000178.1_pt1 | contig 24029 bp, 23 predicted proteins | sample 2456111 | NCBI WGS metagenome assembly SPLK01 (sample SAMN11156906, study PRJNA527647) | hot springs metagenome | biome: Geothermal region; feature: Hot spring; material: tree branch in hot spring; isolation source: hot spring sediment rich in lignocellulosic material ... | reverse complement strand
AGGTTGTGGCCGGTGGCCACCACGGTGTAGCCGTGCTCCCGGGCGAAGCGGTTGAAGAGATGCCGCTTGGTCGTACCGCAGGCCGAGCACGGGATGCGCCGGGTGCGGCGCGACAGCTCCTCGATGCCGAAGCCCAGCTCCTCGGCCACCGAGACCTCGTGTAGCGTGAGGCCGCGCCCTTCGGCGAAGGCCCGGGTCTTGACGGCCGACTCGCTCGAGTACTCCCCGATGCCCAGGTGGACGTGGAGCCCGTCCGCCCGGTAGCCGAGCCGTTGCAGGATGTCCCACAGCGCCAGGCTGTCCTTGCCGCCCGAGACCGCCACCAGGATGCGGTCGTCGCGGCGCAGCATGTCGAGCTCGTCGATGGTGCGCTCCACCTGGCGCAGCACGTGCTCGACGAAGTGTTCGCGGCAGAAGCCGGCGTTGTGGCGGCGCACCTCGACCACGGCCGGCTGGCGGCACTTGACGCACTTCACGCGGCGGCTCACCCCTCACGCCAGCAGTTTACCTCACCCGCCGGAGAGAGCCGGGCGCACCTCGATCTCGTCGGCGTCCTCCACGACGGCGTCGGAGGTGAGCAGGGTGTCGCCCCGGATGACGATGACGGTCTCCGGGTTGAGGCGCAGCTCCTCGAGGATGCTCTTGACGGTGCGGGGGCCCCTAAACTCCCACTCCTGCCGCTTGGGGATGCGCATGCGCACCTTCATGGCCTGTCCGCCTCCCTCGGGTGCAGGCGCACGGGGGCTGTGCGCCGTGCGCATCCTCCACCATAGCCGAGCAGGGGCGGGGCGTCAAAGGCGGCAGACGAGCTCGTCCCAACGCCAAGATCATGCCACGAGCTGGCTTGAGGCTCGGAGAGCGAAGGGACGCAGGAGACGTGGCCAGACGTGGGATAGGAAGAAGACGACGGTGACTCTCCGGGTCGTCGGGCGGGTCCCGCGGGACCTGCGGGGAGAGCTCGTCGCCGGACGGTCCAAGGCCATGCAGGTCTGTTGGTGGGCCGGCTGTCGTCGTAATCCGGCGAACGGATGTATCGTCCTCGGCGACGACATGGTCGTGCGGCTGCCCCGGATACTGTGGGCCGTCCCCAAGGTGGAGAAGGAGCACCGGTAGCTCTCCCGCCCGGCCATGTCGCTGCCCCTCGCTGTCCGCGCCCCGTCCCCGTGAGGGGAGGCCCGTCGAGGGCCTATCCGTGGCCGTGGTCAGTCTACCGTTGGCTGGAGGGCGCCAACGCCACGGTGGAGCCCGTCTTGGACCCGGCGGAGGCGGAGCGACAGCTGGCCGGCTCCTCTCCTCCGACACCCGCGAGATCTTCCAGACCGCCCCGGGAGTTGGCGACACCATGTGGGCGCGGCTGGGCCCTCTCCGTCGCCCTCAGCGCCCTTCCCTACTACCAGCACACCAACCCCGTGCTGACGGGCCTCCCCCGCCGCGCCATCGAGGAGATGCTCTTCGAGTGCCGGCGGGCAACCCGACGACCATGGAGCGCGGGGCCCCGGCGCATCAGGAAACCCCACAGGCCCCGTGGACTTGGCCCGTCCCCACGGTCAGCACCTGAGAGGGTTTCGTCCGCGCGGCCCGAATACACGTTTGGCAACCGGCTGACCCTCTCCAAAGCTGTGCACGCTTGTTCTCAAAGCTCCTTGACAAGGTCGGCCTTTCCGAAATCAGCCGGCCAAATAGAAGAACCTTTTAGCTTACCTCTCCAGTAGCGCGGTTGCAAGGGGCTCCCCCGCGTGCGCGGGGATCGACCCCGAGCGCCCGGGAGGCTGGTCATCGGAAGGAGGGCTCCCCCGCGTGCGCGGGGATCGACCGTGGTCGACGATTCGGGCGGCTAGCTCAGGCCCGGCTCCCCCGCGTGCGCGGGGATCGACCCCTCGGACGGGCGTTGCAGACGCTTCAGGATGGGGCTCCCCCGCGTGCGCGGGGATCGACCCGCCTTCTTCACGGCCTCGATCAGCCCCGCCGGGGGCTCCCCCGCGTGCGCGGGGATCGACCCCGCGTCCCCTGCGGCGGCTGGCGCGGCGAACTGGCTCCCCCGCGTGCGCGGGGATCGACCGCTCAAGGGTCTACTCCAGACGCTCCGGACCGAGGCTCCCCCGCGTGCGCGGGGATCGACCATGCCCTCTTCGAGGATGAGCGGCAGCCAGGAGGGCTCCCCCGCGTGCGCGGGGATCGACCTGGCGTAGCGTGCCCACGCGCGGCGATGGTAGAGGCTCCCCCGCGTGCGCGGGGATCGACCGACGTTGAACGTGCCGACGGTTGCCATGCTACAGGCTCCCCCGCGTGCGCGGGGATCGACCCGATGACCACGGATCGCCGGGTCGAGCTAGAGCGGCTCCCCCGCGTGCGCGGGGATCGACCTGCGCCAAATAACAGCGTGATTCCGATTCCCAAGGCTCCCCCGCGTGCGCGGGGATCGACCCCCGTCTCGCTGACGCCGCGCCCCACGGCCTCGGGCTCCCCCGCGTGCGCGGGGATCGACCCCCGGACATGACCTCGCAGACGTTCCGGGAGACGGCTCCCCCGCGTGCGCGGGGATCGACCGCCCTTCGGCCTGCTGAACGCTCCGGGCGCCGTGGCTCCCCCGCGTGCGCGGGGATCGACCACCATCCTGAACGCCCTCTCGCTGTCCCTGCCCGGCTCCCCCGCGTGCGCGGGGATCGACCTCCAGCCGCGCAGGAAGCGCCGCAGGGCAGGATGGCTCCCCCGCGTGCGCGGGGATCGACCCCCGATGAACAAGAGCCGCTCGTCCCGGCTCAGGGCTCCCCCGCGTGCGCGGGGATCGACCCCTCCGACTCATGGCGGAGGAAGTCCGCCGGCGGGCTCCCCCGCGTGCGCGGGGATCGACCCTGATGGCCGAACGCAACCTGGGCGTGGTGGAGGGCTCCCCCGCGTGCGCGGGGATCGACCCCATCACCCCTCCTTTTCCGCCCGTATTTCCAGGGCTCCCCCGCGTGCGCGGGGATCGACCCGTCTCCCGAACGTCGCCCGAAGTTCCGACGAAGGCTCCCCCGCGTGCGCGGGGATCGACCCCAGGCGCTTTGAGTGCAATCTCCAGGGCCTCGGGCTCCCCCGCGTGCGCGGGGATCGACCCAGGTGGCAGCGCTGACGCGGCAGCTCAACGAGGGCTCCCCCGCGTGCGCGGGGATCGACCCCCCGCACGCTGCCGTCTCGGGTCTCGGGAAGGGGCTCCCCCGCGTGCGCGGGGATCGACCCCGGCAACATCTGCTGGGCCAAGCTCGACGGCGGGCTCCCCCGCGTGCGCGGGGATCGACCCCGGCTGACCGCGTCGGCGAAGCGCCCGAGGCGGGCTCCCCCGCGTGCGCGGGGATCGACCCATCGTAGAGACGCGCGGGCGCATTACCAGGGTGGCTCCCCCGCGTGCGCGGGGATCGACCCTCGTCGGCGGGCACCGTCGCCAGGCGGAACCGGGCTCCCCCGCGTGCGCGGGGATCGACCTATCCACGGCCCCCCGGCACCATCCGGCGGGCAGGCTCCCCCGCGTGCGCGGGGATCGACCCCTCGGTAAAGACGGCATCCGCCTGGCGCTCCGCGGCTCCCCCGCGTGCGCGCGGGGATCGACCCTCCTCGCCGGGCACCGGGCTGGACTCCTGGAGGGCTCCCCCGCGTGCGCGGGGATCGACCCCAGCACGCGTATTGTTCAAAGCGCTGCGCCGAGGCTCCCCCGCGTGCGCGGGGATCGACCCTCAAGGATGCGCCGACCGATCCATTCCGCGACGGCTCCCCCGCGTGCGCGGGGATCGACCGCAGATGGGGAACGTGCAGCCGGACGCGGACAAGGCTCCCCCGCGTGCGCGGGGATCGACCTCACGTCCATCGTCGCCCGACTGGAGAGCGACCGGCTCCCCCGCGTGCGCGGGGATCGACCCAACGGGCAGTACCTGTGGCAGCCGTCGCTCCAGGCTCCCCCGCGTGCGCGGGGATCGACCTGCTGCTGGAGCACTGCTTTCGACTCTTTCCGTGGCTCCCCCGCGTGCGCGGGGATCGACCCGCCGAGGCCGTCCTGGCGGCGGTCGACAGGGCGGCTCCCCCGCGTGCGCGGGGATCGACCCTCCAGGTCGCCCGCTGGAGCGACGAGGGTGCGGGCTCCCCCGCGTGCGCGGGGATCGACCCCTCTCCGCCTGGTCTGCGCCCGTCTCCGGTGGGGCTCCCCCGCGTGCGCGGGGATCGACCGTCGCCCAGCACCCGCGACTGGTACGCCGGGGAGGCTCCCCCGCGTGCGCGGGGATCGACCTGAACACACGCTTGCGTCGCTGGGCCAGTCCGAGGCTCCCCCGCGTGCGCGGGGATCGACCCTTACAGATCATCGCCAGCGGGCCGTCGAGTATGGCTCCCCCGCGTGCGCGGGGATCGACCTTCTCCGGGCGACTGGCAGCGGAGGGGTGCGGAGGCTCCCCCGCGTGCGCGGGGATCGACCGGCAGCGAAGCTGAACAACCTGGACCTCTTGGCGGCTCCCCCGCGTGCGCGGGGATCGACCCGTCGAGGAGGAGGCGGCATGAGCGTCGATACGGGCTCCCCCGCGTGCGCGGGGATCGACCACCAGAGGTCCTATGGCGGCGGGACGTTCTACGGGCTCCCCCGCGTGCGCGGGGATCGACCTTACGAAGCAGGCATCCGCACCCCTCCGCTGCCGGCTCCCCCGCGTGCGCGGGGATCGACCCCCGCGCAGGTGGGCGCAGTAGCCATCGGGCGGGGCTCCCCCGCGTGCGCGGGGATCGACCCGTTGCCCCCATCGAAGCTGCCATCCGCGTCGAGGCTCCCCCGCGTGCGCGGGGATCGACCCAAGCGCCGCAAGGCGGCACGGCAGGCGGCGTAGGCTCCCCCGCGTGCGCGGGGATCGACCTCGAGGATGAGCCGGAAGTCCCGTCCGCCGTGCGGCTCCCCCGCGTGCGCGGGGATCGACCCGCCCCGACGACCCAGATGCCCGCGGCCACCAGGGCTCCCCCGCGTGCGCGGGGATCGACCCCACCCGGCGAGGAGTCGCCAGACTCCGCAGCCGGCTCCCCCGCGTGCGCGGGGATCGACCTGCGTCGCCCAGGCTCGTCGAAGGGCCGGAAGAGGCTCCCCCGCGTGCGCGGGGATCGACCCCGCGGCCCTGGCACCACACCAGCCACCCAGACGGCTCCCCCGCGTGCGCGGGGATCGACCCTCATTCCGGCGGAGAAGGTCGACGTCGACCCGGGCTCCCCCGCGTGCGCGGGGATCGACCCGATGTTGCCGTTTGCGTCCACGGACAGCCAGGGGCTCCCCCGCGTGCGCGGGGATCGACCGTCCACGTCGAGCCGGTCTACCCCGAGGACGAGGGCTCCCCCGCGTGCGCGGGGATCGACCTGTATGCTCATGTGCCATACCCAGTCAGACGGTGGCTCCCCCGCGTGCGCGGGGATCGACCCCGTGCGGACGTCCGCGTGTCCGACGACCTCGGGGCTCCCCCGCGTGCGCGGGGATCGACCGTACCGGGCCGCCGCCGCGATGGCCTCCTCCGCGGCTCCCCCGCGTGCGCGGGGATCGACCCGCGGCCGACAGGTCGAAGGCCCGCCGTACCTTGGCTCCCCCGCGTGCGCGGGGATCGACCCCGCGCAGGCGCGGGCCTGACGGAGAGAGGGGGGGCTCCCCCGCGTGCGCGGGGATCGACCCCCTGAGCGGCCCGACGAAGGACTTCCGGGAGCGGCTCCCCCGCGTGCGCGGGGATCGACCCGTGGAGTATCAGTCGGTGTGGGACGCCATCCAGGCTCCCCCGCGTGCGCGGGGATCGACCGAAGCTCGGCAGCATCGATGGGTCGGCGACCGTGGCTCCCCCGCGTGCGCGGGGATCGACCTCCTCGGTCTGCCAGGCGTCATGCGATGAGCCGGGCTCCCCCGCGTGCGCGGGGATCGACCTCTACCTTGCCGCAATTTGCGGCAACTTGCGGCGGCTCCCCCGCGTGCGCGGGGATCGACCTGCTCCAGGCGGATTCCAAGCCGGTACGGCGGCGGCTCCCCCGCGTGCGCGGGGATCGACCCTGCGCGGCGGGCAGCGCGGGATGATGAGCCGGGGCTCCCCCGCGTGCGCGGGGATCGACCCGCCGAGATGTTGCTGTTCCCGGCGACCAATAGGGCTCCCCCGCGTGCGCGGGGATCGACCTGCGAAGCGCCAGCGCTCGGCATTGTCAGGAATGGCTCCCCCGCGTGCGCGGGGATCGACCCTCGGCATCCCCCTCGACGCGATGTGGCAGATGGGCTCCCCCGCGTGCGCGGGGATCGACCCTGCTCGAAGACCACCGGCCCCTCGGGCATGGCGGCTCCCCCGCGTGCGCGGGGATCGACCTTCTGCGGGCCATGCCCGAGGGGCCGGTGGTCTGGCTCCCCCGCGTGCGCGGGGATCGACCCCGAGCGGAACGGCTTGCCGTGGCATTGACTGAGGCTCCCCCGCGTGCGCGGGGATCGACCCCTGGGTCATGCGGCGCCGGACGGCAAGCCGGAGGCTCCCCCGCGTGCGCGGGGATCGACCCGTCCACGGCGGCCACGCGGTCCGCCGCGGCGAGGCTCCCCCGCGTGCGCGGGGATCGACCTGCGAAGCGCCAGCGCTCGGCATTGTCAGGAATGGCTCCCCCGCGTGCGCGGGGATCGACCCTTAAGAGCCTGCCCGTCATTTACCTGCACCAGGGCTCCCCCGCGTGCGCGGGGATCGACCCCGGACGAGGAGCCTGCTGGCATCGAAGTCTCAGGCTCCCCCGCGTGCGCGGGGATCGACCCTGGTTCTTCAGGGTGCCGCTGGTGATCTCCAGGGCTCCCCCGCGTGCGCGGGGATCGACCTCGAGTATCCGGCAACAGGACTGATTGAGTATGGGCTCCCCCGCGTGCGCGGGGATCGACCGCGGCTCATGGTGATGATGCCGCCCCGACACGGGGCTCCCCCGCGTGCGCGGGGATCGACCTTGAGCGTGCTGGCATGCAGGTGGTGTGGCAGGGGCTCCCCCGCGTGCGCGGGGATCGACCCGCCATCCCAACTGCACCGCCTCGCCCATGCCGGGCTCCCCCGCGTGCGCGGGGATCGACCCCAGGAGGCGAAGCTCTGGAAGCTCTTGCGCAGGGCTCCCCCGCGTGCGCGGGGATCGACCCGGCAGTAAGGACGAATCCAGACCTGCAGCGGGGGCTCCCCCGCGTGCGCGGGGATCGACCCGAGCTGGTCGGCCGCGCAGCGCCTGTACGTCGGGCTCCCCCGCGTGCGCGGGGATCGACCACGGCGCTGCGCTCGGCCTCGCCGCCAAAGAGCGGCTCCCCCGCGTGCGCGGGGATCGACCCGCGTTGAACTGGACGCCCTTGTAGGCTGCTGCGGCTCCCCCGCGTGCGCGGGGATCGACCTGGATGCCGGCCGGTACCACTGCACCTGCTACGGGCTCCCCCGCGTGCGCGGGGATCGACCCCAGGAGTACGCCGACCGGCGCATCCCGTTACTGGCTCCCCCGCGTGCGCGGGGATCGACCCGTGACGCGCTCTTGGGAGGACGTCGCGACGCTGGCTCCCCCGCGTGCGCGGGGATCGACCCCAGTCTCAATTGCCCGGCGCACGCAGTCCTGGGGCTTCCCCGCGTGCGCGGGGATCGACCTCATCCGCATCTGCGACCGCGCTCCCGAGTCGGGGCTCCCCCGCGTGCGCGGGGATCGACCCGGTGGGACGGATCGGCGTGGGTGACGGTCGCGGGCTCCCCCGCGTGCGCGGGGATCGACCCCAGCGGCGGCGCCGGTGTCCCAGCAGTCCGCGGGCTCCCCCGCGTGCGCGGGGATCGACCCCAGTTCGTGCAGTTCGTCGAGGCGCTGCAGGCGGCTCCCCCGCGTGCGCGGGGATCGACCCGTGGCGGCGGCGGAGGCGCTGCTCGATAGAGCGGCTCCCCCGCGTGCGCGGGGATCGACCCCACACATGCACCAGCGATTTGGCTGTCTGGGAGGCTCCCCCGCGTGCGCGGGGATCGACCCACGTCCCATGCCCTGGCCAGGTCCGGACCGTAGGCTCCCCCGCGTGCGCGGGGATCGACCCCCAGGGCGTGGGCCTGAGCCTCGTGCGTGACGGGCTCCCCCGCGTGCGCGGGGATCGACCTCGGCGGGTCGTGCCGCTGGTCACGCCGGACGAGGCTCCCCCGCGTGCGCGGGGATCGACCCGAGCAGGCCATCGTGCCGGCTCAGCCGGAAGCGGCTCCCCCGCGTGCGCGGGGATCGACCCCGACGGTATAGGCGCCGGCGCTGCTCGGGGATGGCTCCCCCGCGTGCGCGGGGATCGACCCCACAGGTCGCAGGCCATGCAGTGGTACAGGCGGGCTCCCCCGCGTGCGCGGGGATCGACCTCGGGACGAACCCGCCGCAGGCCGCACTCCCAAGGCTCCCCCGCGTGCGCGGGGATCGACCCTTTCCCCCGTACCGCGATGTGCTCCTAGAGGGGGCTCCCCCGCGTGCGCGGGGATCGACCCTCCTGGCCCAATTCTCTCCCACGCAAGTCTCGGGCTCCCCCGCGTGCGCGGGGATCGACCCCCTCTGAGGCGATGCCTATGCCGCGCCGCATGGGCTCCCCCGCGTGCGCGGGGATCGACCCGCGAAGTGCCCAATCTGGTTTGGCCCAGGCAGGGCTCCCCCGCGTGCGCGGGGATCGACCCCACGACACCTCCTGCCCATCAACAGACAAGCAGGCTCCCCCGCGTGCGCGGGGATCGACCCGCGTCATCTGGCCGGTTGGCTCTCGCAGCGGGGGCTCCCCCGCGTGCGCGGGGATCGACCCTTACCTGGCCCAACGGCGCGATCGCCATCACGGGCTCCCCCGCGTGCGCGGGGATCGACCCTTTGTCCCATCTGACCCGCCGACTTGAACCGCAGGCTCCCCCGCGTGCGCGGGGATCGACCCGTACCGGGCTGCGCTCGTCGACCGGGGGCCGGGGCTCCCCCGCGTGCGCGGGGATCGACCCGCGCCGCTACGCCTGTGCCGCGCGCCCCGTGCGGCTCCCCCGCGTGCGCGGGGATCGACCTGGCCGCCAGCGCCGTAAACCTTTCTCCGGCGGCTCCCCCGCGTGCGCGGGGATCGACCTTCGAGGAGGCCTTGCGGGCCGTGGGCCATGAGGGCTCCCCCGCGTACGCGGGGATCGACCTTCTTCGCCGTCCCTCGTCCCGCCGCGAACCGCGGCTCCCCCGCTTGCGCGGGGATCGACCTCTCGCAGTGGCCCGGGCGGCGGTTGCGACCCCGGCTCCCCCGCGTGCGCGGGGATCGACCCGGTGGCGACGCTTGGTGCGCGTTCGGACGTGCGAGGTGGTACGGCGCCGTCGCCTGTGGCCGACTCCCGGACGATTTCCCGGGATGTCGACAGAAAGCTGCAGGAATAATCCAGTCACTGGCCGAATTGGGTGCGTGGCTCCGTTGTCATGTCTCTCAGGAAGGGGGAGAAGCTGAAGACTCGCCCAGAGCACCGGCTGACCCTGAGGCATGTGACGGCGCCAACATGTTGTAACGACGCAGGAGTTCGTATAGATAGGTGTCGCCACTTGCACTCCGGTATTCGAGCAGGGCAAGCAGGGCGCGACAGTCGGCCTGTGCCCGGTGCCGAGCGCGAGAGCGGATGGCATGTGCCTTGAGCAGTGCCGTGAGACTGCGGGACGTGAATCCTCGCCGACGCCAATCGATGCCTTCCAGAGAGCACAGCCACCTTCGGCTCGGGAGGTCTGGATAGAGTCGCAAGAGGAATCGCCGGTCAAAGGCTGCGTGATGGGCGACAAGGAACTCCGCTCTTTCGACCAAGCCTCTGACCCTTTGATGATCGAGGATTTGTCCACGTACGTGCTCCGCCGTCATGCCATGCACACGTGTGGCCGCGATCGGGATCGGCCGTGACGGTTCACGCTGACCGACGTATTCGTCGACGATCCTGATGATCCGCGCGGAGCTGCGCTCGAAGGAGAAGAGGAGAATGGCAAGCTCGATTACCTCGTCCCGGTCGGGCTCCAATCCTGTTGTCTCGACGTCAACGATGGCCCCTACCCCTGACGAGCCCAGGGACACACTACGGGCACCGAGTTTGCCCTGCATCGCCTCTCCCCTCATCCATATGTCGCTGAGTGGTAATTCCTCTTCGTCGTCCTCGGCTCCTTCGGTACCAGGAAAGGAAGCGTGAGGTGACATGTTCCCCACGGGGGGCGCCGAGGCTTGCGTCTTCTGGGGAAAGTTCCGCACCGAGGACTCCCGTTGCCTGCCCCTCGTGGCTCACTGCCTTGATGTCGCCGTGGTGTTTAGAGCGCTGTGCGAGCTCGATGCAATCAGACGCTCGCTACGATGCGCTGCGGGAGCGCCGGTCGCAGAACAGCAGCTGGACCGGCTCGCGGTACTAGCCATGCTTCACGATGTGGGCAAGGCCAACCTGGGCTTTCAGCTGAAAGTCTTTGGTAGCAAGATGCCCAAAGCCGGCCACATCCGAGAGTTGGGGCCCTTGCTGGACCCGTATGCCTTGGATGAGCAACTCCACATGGCCTTCCTGGAGTCGTTGCCCCCCGGCATGGCCGCCTGGTTCGACGACGAGCAGATTGCCTATAGCTACTTCCTAGCTGCCTTGTCGCACCATGGGACACCCCTTCAGTTTAAGGGTCAACGTAGCGCTGTCTATTGGGACGCACGCGACCGGTGGTGGCGTCGCGGGGGCCGGTGGGACCCGATGGCGGCCATCGCCGAGATCTCGCGGTGGGCTCAGATCGCCTTTCCCGGCGCGTTCGAGCCGGGCGGACCCAAGCTGCCGTCAGCGCCCAGGTTCCATCACCGCTTTGCCGGGCTGCTCATGCTTGCAGACTGGCTGGGGTCTCACCCGGCATGGTTCCCGGTGGAGCAGGTCGATGCTGGACAACGTCTGCGGCACGCCCGGCAGGTAGCCCCCAGGCTTCTGCGAGCCGTGGGGTTGGACGTGGTCGGCGTCCGCCAGGTCGCGTCACGGGCACCCCATCACTTCCACCAGCGGTTCGGCTTTGCTCCACGGCCAGTTCAAGAAGCCATCGACGACCTCGACCCCGAGCTGACTACCTCGCACCTGGTCATCGCTGAATCGGAGACCGGCTCGGGTAAGACCGAGGCAGCATTGAACTGGTGGTTCAAGCTCTTCCGGGCGGGTAAGGTCGACGGGCTCTTCTTTGCCCTCCCGACCCGGGTTGCGGCACGTGAGATATACGGACGCGTTTGGCGTACCATGCAACGGTGGTTCCCGGACCCGCCTACTCGCCCCGTTACCCTCCTCGCCGTACCCGGATACGCCCAGGTGGACGGCGTCTCTCCCGATCAGGTACTCCCGGCGGAGGACGCCGCCAATATCTGGCAGGATGACGAAGTACTCCTGAACCGCCAACGCCAGTGGGCGGGAGAGCGTCCCAAGCGCTTTCTCGCAGCGACCGTAGCGGTCGGTACCATCGACCAGGCATTGCTGTCGGGGGTTCAAACAACCCATGCTCACTTGAGGTCAGTGTGCCTCGACCGAAGCCTTCTGGTGGTGGACGAGGTCCACGCCTCGGATGTGTACATGTCACGCTTGCTCGAACGAGTGCTCGAGCACCACCTAGCTGTCGGTGGCTACGCCATGCTGCTGTCTGCCACGCTCGGGGCGCGAGCGCGACATCGTTACGCCGCCGTCGCAGGGGGCGCGGCCTCCCTGCCGGAGGCGCAGATCACCGAACGGGTACCCTACCCGGCGATTACGCTGGCAGATGGGGTCCCAAGAGCCGTTCAGGAGGCGTCCCGGGAGGAGAAACGCGTTCGATTCGACCTGGTGCCCCTGGCCTTCAGGCCCGAGGCCCTCGTCGAGAGCGTGGTAGAAGCGCTGGGTTGCGGAGCCCGTGTCGTGGTCGTGATGAATACCGTGGCCCGCGCCAATGCGCTTCTGCGCGCATTCGAAAGCTGCGACCATGTCGACCCGGCCTGGTTGTTCAGCTGTGAAGGGGTCGTTTGTCCCCATCATGGCCGTTTCGCCCCGGAGGACCGCTCTCTCCTCGACAGTCGTGTGAGCGAACGGTTGGGTCCCGGCGGTGCGGAAGGCCCTCTTCTCCTCGTCGGAACCCAGACGCTGGAGCAGAGCCTGGACATCGACGCCGACTTGCTGGTCTCGGATCTGGCGCCGGCCGACGTGCTCCTGCAGCGCGTAGGCCGTCTGCACCGGCACCGCAGGGGGCGACCGCCGGGCTACGGGCCTCCCGCACGGTGCATCGTGCTGGTACCAGCGGGAGACCTGACCGAAGCGCTCGATGACCGAGGCAACGTGGTCGATACCTACAGGCGGCTCGGTTACGGGAGCGTGTACGAGGACCTCCGATCGCTCGAGCTAACCCGCCGAGTCCTGGAGCAGCATCCTGAGATCAGTATCCCTCGTGACAACCGGCGCCTTGTTGAAGCAGTGACACACCCTCAACACCTGGCGAGCTTGCAGGGAAATCGCTGGCAACGTCATACCGAACACATCGAGGGAGGTGAGCTGGCCCGCTCCGTCGCGGCGGGGCATGTAGTCGCCATCTTCGACAAGTACTTCGGCACCTTCGAGTTCAACGAGCATGGTGGCAGCGTTACGGTCCGACTCGGCATGCGCAACCTTCAACTTCCTCTGGACCGTCCTATCATCAGCCCATTCGGCCGGACGTTACGCGAGGTGGTGATCCCCGGCCACATGAGCCCCGCGGAACCGACGGACCGGGTCTCGGTCGAGCAAGAGTGCCATGGCATCACCATCCTTCGCTGCGGTGGCCGCCGGTACCGTTACAGCCGCTATGGATTGGAGGAGCTCCGTGAATCTGCTGACGGATCCTCTGCTACGGACGGAGACCTCTGACGGGCTTCGCCGCCTTAGCCTTCCCGAGCTGATGGCTGCCCTGGGGCGGGACCAGGTGGAGCACCTGCCAGGGCTTCAACGCCACCAGGAGGACGCTTTTCACGTGTTCCTGTGCTACCTAGCTGGAGCCGTGTTGGATCGTGGTGGCGATACGGACGTGATCCATGACGCGCAATACTGGCAAGACGGGCTCCGGAGTCTCGCGGGGCAAGCGGGCGATGACGCGTGGACCCTGGTCGTGCCAGACCTCTCTCGGCCCGCCTTCATGCAGCCACCCCTGCCCCCGGAGGATCACGACCGGCTACGCCCGATCGCTGACACACCGGACGCCCTAGACCTTCTACCTACAGCCAAGAATCACGACCTGAAGCAGACCCGGGCGGTCCGGGCCGATCCTGACGCGTGGGTCTACGCTCTGGTCAGCCTCCAGACCATGAGCGGGTTTTATGGCGTGGGTAACCGAGGGATTTCCCGCATGAACGGGGGTTTCGGAAACCGGTCCATCGTCGAGGTCGTACGAAGCTTTCGGCCCGGTACCAGGTGGCGCGACGCTGTTCTTCGCCTGCTCGAGCATCGCCGCGAAGTCCTTGAAGCCGAGTATAGTTACGATCCCAGAGGCATCGTGCTGGTCTGGGTAGAGCCGTGGGACGGCAGGACGGCCTTGCCCCTCGCGCGACTGGATCCCTTCTATGTGGAGGTATGCCGCCGGGTCCGGCTCAAGGGAGATGATCGACCCACTCACGCGGAAGCCGTGGCGTCAGTGGCTGACCGCATCGCAGCCGGCGAACTCCGCGGCGCTGTTGGAGACGCGTGGTTGCCCATCGACCTGCGTGAGTCCAGCAGCCGCAAAGATGCCGGGGTCAAGGCGGTCACGGTCGGTCCGAGGGGTTGGGACGCCGACCTCATCCGACGGCTCATCTTCGCAGATGAGCTCAAGCTGAGCCCCTTGCAACGGCCAGACGTTGGCTGGCAAGGAGATGTTTGGCTGTCTGCGTCCGTCCTGGTTCGCGGCCAAGGCACCACGGATGGATTCCACGAGCGGCGGATTGCCATCCCGGAAGCCGCCCGACTCCGGGTCTTCGGCTCTCCAGAGCGACGTCAACCATTGGCAGAGTTGAGCAAGACAGCCATCGAGTACGCCGGCCAGATGCAAAACCGTGTACTCCGACCAGCCGTGCTGACATATATGGCTGCGGCCACGTCCGCGACAGACCGAGACTCCTTCCAGACATGGTGGAGAAGGGCTGCGGGAAGGTTTCAGGCTCTGTGGACCGACGCCTTCTTCAACTGGCTGTGGTCCGTACCCGAGCCGGTCGACCAGCGCCTCGCCTTAAGCCAGTGGGCCCGTCAGTTGCGAGACTACGCGCTGGAGGTCCTCCGCGAAGCGGAGAGAGTCTTGCCCAAGCATGTAGGACGGCGTTTCGGGGCCCGAGCGGCGGCAGAACGGCGCTTCTGGACAGCGCTGTATGCCAACGGCAATTTCCCGTTCTTGAGGGAGGAGTCACGTGATCACGTTGGTGTCGCCTGAGCCGACGCTCCATCATCATATCGGCCAGATCGCTCGTATCATCGCAAGCGACCGCTTTCCAACCGGGGAACGCGCCGCCCTTCGACGAATGCACCCTACCCAGCTCCCGCCCGTGGTCTTCTATCGCTTCGCACTGCTCTACCTTCCAGAATGGTGGAATCGCACGCCGCAGTCTCGAAGAGACTGGATTACAGTGGTGGCCGGCATTGCGCTCATGAGTCCCAACGCGCACGACCCCCGCAAGGGACTCGGAGAGGCCCTGGCCGAAGCGAGCTATTCGGCGGCCCGGTTGGAGAGGCTCCTCGCCGCTGATGGAGATACGCGCCGAGTCTTGCTATTGCGAGCGGCGCGCTTTCTTGCAGCTAAGTCGACCCCGTGCAACTGGACGGACGGGGCCCTGCTCCTGCTCACCCAGGATCCCGAGAAGCGTGAAGCGGTCCAGGAGAGGATCGCTCGCGACTTCTACTACAGGTCCGAGACGAGAGAGAGAAAGGCAGGATGAAAGGCATGTTCCTTCAGATCCACTTTCTCACCAGTTACCATGCGAGCCTGCTCAACCGAGACGACGCTGGGTTGGCCAAACGGATCATCTTTGGAGGTTACCCCCGGCTCCGCGTCTCGAGCCAGTGCCAAAAGCGTCACTGGCGCCAATGGATGGTCGAGCACACTGGACTGCCCTCCGGCATCCGGTCCCGGCACTTCTTCGACAGGGTCGTCAAACGTCGTCTCATCGAGCAAGGAATGCAGGATGACGTCGCGCATGCGTTGACGTTCCACCTGGCGCAGGGGATTCTCAAGGCAGCAGGGGAGAAAGAGGCCGTGGACCGGGAGACCCTGGAGATGAAGCAGCCTGTATTGTTCGGACAGCCCGAGGCGGACTACTTCGTCACCATCATCCAGGAGGCCTTCCGTCAGGGGAACACGGAGAGGGCCAAGACCTTCCTGGATGAGAGAGTCAAGACGGAGAGAAACAACTTCCGGGCCCTTCTCGACCAGGCTGGCATCCGCAATCCCGCGGCCGGTTTCGAGGGTGCTTTATTCGGGCGGTTCGTCACATCTGACGTGTTGGCCCGGGTCGACGCGCCCGTGCACGTCGCCCACGCCTTCACGACGCACGCCCTGGAGACGGAGGTGGACTTCTTCACCGCCGTCGATGATCTGGCGGCTGACGAGGAAACGGGGGCTGCTCACGCAGGCGACATGGAGATAGGTGCAGGTGTTTTCTACGGGTACGTGGTCGTGGACATTCCCCTCCTGGTATCCAACCTGACCGGCTGCACTCGTTACGAATGGCAGGAGCAGGACTGCGGGGATGCCCGAGCTTTGCTTGATTTGCTTGTTCAGGCCGTGGCCCAGGTCACGCCTGGAGCCAAGTTGGGCGCGACAGCTCCATATGCCCGTGCGGAGTGCGTGGTGCTCGAGGTGGGGACCGCGCAACCCCGAAGCCTCGCCAATGCGTTCCTAAAGCCCGTAAGCCTGGAACACCACGATGGCCACCTCGTGGCCCAGTCCGTGCAAGCGATGGCCAGGTACCTCGACGCCCTCGAGTCCATGTACGGTGATGCCGAGGAACGACGTTTCGTCTCATCCGCGCATCCCTGGCCGCGCGATCGAGAACCTGTGGTCCCTCTCCGGGAAGCAATCCGGCAAAGCCTCGACCAGGCGCTCGGTGATGCACCATGAGGGCCTTGGTCATGCGGATCGATGCGCCACTGGTAAGTTTCGGTTCGGTACTCGTTGACCAACATGGTTTCGTCGACCTCTTCCCCGGGACGTCCATGCTGACGGGTCTCGTCGCCAACGCCTTAGGATGGAGCCATGGGGACTTCGACCAGCTGGATGCGCTCCAACGCCGGTTGGAGTACGCAGCCCGTTGGGATGTGCGGCCACAACGGATGGTCGATTACCATACGGTCGACCTGGGCCAACCCAAGATGTCCCGACCGGGATGGACGCGCCGCGGGGTGCCCGAGCACAGGGCTGGCGGTGCTTCGGCCCGGCTCGGTACACACGAGCGGCATCGTCACTATTGGGCCGACGGCCTCTTGACGGTGGTGTTGACGCTCCATGGCGACGCTGAGCCGACTCTCGAGAGGGTCGCAGGGGCCCTTCGCCATCCCGCGAGGCCCCTGTTCCTTGGACGCAAGGCCTGTCTACCGGCACGGCCATTACTGGACCCGGAGACTCCAGTCGCTGACGGCGACGACCTCCTGTCAATCCTGCGGAGGATACCGGTCTGGAACCGGGCCGGGATCCCAGTCGAAGCCACCGAGCGTCTCATGGCGTGTTGGCCAGCCAGCCTGGGAACGGGCGGCCGAGGTGAAGTCCGGCGGGTCTTCGACCTCCGAGATTGGTCCAACCAAATCCCGGCGGGTAGCCGGTGGCGGGTCGAGGGCACCATCGAGGGGAAGGCACCGTGAGCACTCTTCACATGCTGGAGTTGCGCATCGAGCTGCCCCTTCTCTTGCGATTCTTGCAGGGACAGGGGCTGGACATGCGGGATGGCGACGAGGATCTCGGGTACGGCATCCATGCCTGGTTGACTGCCGCCTTCGGCCCGTTGGCACCTAAGCCCTGGCGCCTCGTCGTAGGGCGCGGTAGGCCACCACGCATCCTGGGATATGCTCGCGCTGATGCCGAGCAGTTGCGGCGGCGTCTGCGGGAGTTCGCCGAACCCGCTTCCGAAGCCGTGTGTCCGGACCCGGACGCGATGATTGCCGGGAAGACGATGCCCTCGTGGCGCCACGGGCGTCGGTTGGGCTTCGAGGTGCTGTGTTGTCCCGTGGGGCGCAAGGCTGACGGAGGTACTGAGAAGGACTTGTTCCTCATCCGCGCAGACTCGGCGCCGCAAGGAGCTCTGACTCGTGACAAGGTATACTCCGATTGGGCTCGCGAGCGCCTCGAGCGACAGGGTGCATGTACGGTCACCAGCATCCGCTTGGAGGGTTTCCGGCTGGTCCGACAGACCCGCCGCATGCAGCGGGCACTCCACGGCCGGGTCCAGAGACATATCATCAGGCCCCAGGCCCTCCTCCGAGGTGAGTTGATAGTGGGAGATCCTGAAGCGTTTGCGAACCTGTTGGGCAAAGGGATAGGTCGGCACAGGGCCTTCGGCTATGGCATGGTCCTCCTGAGGCCGCCGTCATGAGCTCGTCTTTCCTGCTTCCAGGACGCCTCGGCCTGGCAGGGTCGAGCATTCCCCATGTGGACCGCCACGGTCTTCTGTGGCTGTCTCGAGGCAATCTGTATGTCGAGGACGGAACGCTCTGCTTTCGGGCGGCCGGCAGCGATGATCTGCCTCCAGGCGTCTACGCCATTCCGTATCAGGGCGTCTCCATGATTCTGATAGGCCCTGGGACAAGCGTCACGCACGACGTGTTGCGTATCCTCGCTCGTCATGGGACACTCCTCGCGGCGGTTGGGGAGGGCGGAGTAAAGCTCTATACCGCACCGCCCATGGGGCAGGGACGATCGGACGTGGCTAGGGCTCATGCCCGGCTCTGGGCTGACGAAGACTCCCGCCTCCGGGTCGCACGCCGCATGTACGCGATTCGGTTCGGTGAGGTCCTGCCCCATCGCGACATCAGCGTCCTGCGCGGGATGGAAGGGGCTCGGGTCCGGGAGACGTACCGCATCATCGCCAGGAAATATGGCATCGAGTGGAAGGGCCGCCGCTATGACCGTGACGATCCCGAGGCCGCAGATATCCCCAACCAAGCCGTCAACCATGCGGCCACCTTCGTGGAGGCGGCAGCCGACATCGCCGTTGCAGCAGTTGGAGCGCTCCCGCCCTTAGGCTTCATCCATGAGGAATCGAGCAACGCCTTCACCTTGGACATCGCCGACCTGTGGCGGGCAGAGGTGACGTTGCCGCTGGCCTTTTCCGTGGCGGCGCGCGTGCTCCGGGACCCCGAACTCCCCCTGGAGAGAGAAGTTCGTCACGAGGCGGCCAAGTGGTTTCGGGCAAAGAGACTCATACCCGCCATGATCGAGAAGATCAAGGAGCTACTCGATGTCGACAACGGTCATCGTGACGCGTAACGTGTCGGACCGCATCAGGGGGTTCCTCGCTTCCTCCATGCTGGAGCTTGCGCCAGGGGTTTATTGTGGCTTTCGCCTGTCGCCGGCCGTCCGAGAGCGCATCTGGGGCGTGCTTGAAGAGTGGTTTGCTGCGGAAGTCGACGCAAGCATCGCCATGTTGTGGCGGGAGCCAAGCGTACCTGGGGAGCAAGCCGTCAAGGTGCTGGGTAGCCCCCCTGTCGACTTGGTCGAGCACGATGGCATGATACTCGCGCGTCGACCTGCGCCCGCCACAGAGGAATGAATCCAAGAAGGCGCCGGGCAAGGCAGGCCCACGTGGCGACCGGGGCGAGTCGGATGATGTGGCCGTTCCGTACCACCCAGAGTAGCGTCTATCCGATCCTCGGGTTCGAAGCGTCCGGTCGCGGACAACCATGTTACGGACGGCCCGGAACGCACCCCGGTCCCGGCGCTCCAGCGTCGTCGCCGGGGCGCCTCCAAGCGGCTGCGGGCTCCCGTCTCATCACCACCGCCGAGTCCAGGCAGATGCGGGTGAACTCGGGCGAGGAGGTGACCGGGCCGGCCACGGCCTGCCGCTCCACGCGCTCGAAGCCCAGCCGGGCGAAGTAGTCCACGGCCGTCGTCGTCAGCAGGAAAGCTTCCGTGGCGCCGAGGCGGCGCGCCCGCGCCAGGGCCGCGGCGACCAGACGCTGGCCGATGCCGGCTCCCCGGAACGGCGGGCTGACGGCGACGGAGCGCAGCAGCGCCTGCTCGCCGTAGAGCTCGACCCCGGCGCAGCCCACGATGGTGGTCACGGTCGGAGGACTCACCCGCCCGGCATACGCCGGCGCCGGCATCGTACGCCGGGCGACCACCAGGCCGTCGAGCCCGTCGGCCACCCCCTCCGTCGGAAGGCCGACCGCCTCGAGGAGATGGAGGATAGCAGGGAGGTCGTCCCGGGACGCTGCCTCCACCGAGAGCCGGCCGTCGCCGAGGTCGGGCGAGCCGGGCTTGCGCGCTCGGACGACGGCGCTAGCGACGTGCAGCGGCCCCTCCTCCGCCCCGCAGCACCCACCGGCTTGCGGGGCGAGCACGGGTCGCACCTCGACGTCGACGAACCCTGCCTCCTGGAGGAGGCGCACGTAGGTCTCCCGGTCCAGCGCGCCCGCCACGCACTGCGACCAGGCCCGCAGGTCGCGCCGTGCCTCGGCGGTGAGCGGCTCGTGCGCCACGATGTCGTACACCGCCAGGCGTCCCCCGGGCCTCAGCACCCGGGCTGCCTCCCGGAGCACCGCCGCCTTGTCGACTGACAGGTTGATCACGCAGTTGGAGATGACCACGTCCACGCTGGCGTCGGGCAGCGGGAGCGCCTCGATGCGGCCCTCGAGGAAGCCGACGTTGTCCAGGCCGCTACGCCGGCGGTTCGCCTCGGCCAGCTCCAGCATCTCCCGGGTCATGTCCACGCCCCAGGCGTGGCCGCCGGGCCCGACGCGACGGGCTGAGAGGAGGACGTCGATGCCCCCACCCGAGCCCAGGTCCAGTACCACCTCGCCGGGGTGCAGGTCGGCCAGGGCGACGGGGTTGCCGCAGCCCGCCGACGCGGCCAGCGCCTGGGCAGGCAACGACGCCCTCTCCTCGGGCGTGTAGTCCGGGGCGTCCGCGCAGCATTCGCCGCCGGCAGAACAGCCGCACCCCGATGACGCACATTCCCCATTGGCCCGAGCCGCTCGCCGGGCCACGCCCGCGTAATGCTCCCGCACCGCCTCGACGATGGCATTCTCGTCCCGCATGTCGCACACTCCCTCGTCTCCCCGCCGTATTGACACTTGTCGATATATCGGGGAACCGGTCGCTCGCTCTCAGAGGATCTCCAGTCGGCCCCTTTCCGCCCGGCCTACGGCATCAGCCGGCCGATGGCACGCCAGCCTTCCATCAGCCCGGTTGCCGCGGGAGCGTAGTAGACCCAAGGGCCGCGCCGCTCGGCCGTCACGAGGCCCGCGTCTCGCAAGACCTTGAGGTGGTGGGAGATCGTCGGCTGCCCCTGAGGAAACTGGGCCACGATGTCACACACGCACAGAGGCCCCTGCTGAGCCTGCAACAGCGCGAGGATGCCGAGTCTCGTCGGGTCGGCGAGGGCGCGGAAGATGCGCGCCCATCGTGCGAGCTCGGCCGAGGATGTCCGGGCGGGCGTGACGGGCGTGCAGCAAGGTCGGGCGATCGGCCCTCGCACCGGCCCCCCGTGCACACGGGCATCGACCCCGGCCTCGCCGTTACGCTGCAGTGCCAAGTGCGCCCCACCCCGTCTCGGTAGCTCCGTCTGTCGGGCACAGTATAGACGATCGCATCGATTGACGTCAATGTCCATTGTCGGGCCAGCCCCGCGGACAGCTCTGCCGGGGCGACGTTGGCGGGCCAGCGGCTACCGCCCCCTTGTGGCAGGGTCCCGAGGCCCGCCCGAAGCGCCCTCCGCCGCCCGGTCACGACGCGCTCGGCTGGGGCCGCTGCAGACCAGAGCTCGGGCCGTCTCGGACCGTTTCCAGCGTGCCGCCCGGCAGGGCGACCACCCGGTCGAACCGCTCGTGGAGCTCCTCGTCACCGTGGAGGACGACGACCAGCGCCTTGCCGCGGGTCCTCTCGAAGATGAGCTCCAGCACCGCCTCCTTGCTCTCGCTGTCGAGGTTGGCGAGGGGCTCGTCGAGGACGTACAGGTCCGCCTCCTGGGACAGCAGCGCTCCGACCGCCGTCCGCTGGCGTTGTCCGGCGGAGAGCGTGTGCGCGGGCTGATCCCGCACCTCATCGAGACCGAGCGCCCTAACACACCAGGGGTCGGTGACCATCTGCCGGACGGTCAAGGGCGGGAGCTCGACGGGAGCGGTCAGGGCGGCCACCCGTTCCGGCAGGGCCACCTCTCCCCGGTCGGGGGCCAGGTAGCCGGCGAGCACGTGGAGCAACGAGGTCTTGCCCGCACCGTTGGGCCCGATGAGGAGGAGTCGCTCCCCCGTGCGGATCTCCAGGTGGGGGACGTCCAGCACCCCCTTACCATCGTACGAGAGCTGCACGTCCCGCAGTCGCACCGCGGGCGAGGGCCGGGCGTAAGACGAGGGCTTCACTGACATCAGCTCGCCGATGCGCCGGAGGACCTCCTGATAGCGCTGCCACTCGGGGAGCCGCTGCAGCAGCGCGAACGCATTGCCCACCGCCCGCCAGAAGGCGTTGACGAAGGCCACGTACCCGCCGAAGGTCAGCTCGCCCACCAGGACGTAGTAGCCGCCGACGGCCAGAGAGATGGCATCGGCCCCGTTTCGCAGGGAGTCGCTCCAGGTGCGCTGGAGGGTGAGGAGCCGGAAGTTGTCGTAGGTGCTGACGAGGTAGGCCCGCAACGCCGCCCGGTTGGCCCCGAGGGTGGGTGGGCGCAGGTGCGGCACGGCGCGCAGGATGCGGAAGGCCTTGAGGGAGTCCGTGAGGACGTGGACGAAGCGGGCCTCGCGCTCGCGCTCCTCGGAGGTGGCTTGCCGGACGCGGCCTCCCATGCGGCGGGCGGCCCAGATGAGCGGTGGAGCAAGGAGGATGAGCGCGAGTGTGGCCTTCCAGGACAGGTAGAGCAAGACGGCCAGAAAAACCGAAGTGGCGAGCGCTTGCTGTACGAAGGTGAGCGCGAGGCTCACCGCGGGCACGAAACCCTCGAACGTGTCCTTGTGGATGCGGCTCACGAACGAGCCCGACCCCTGACGGTTGAACGCCCGCCAGTCGAGGACCAGACTCTGCTCCAGGAGCCCCATCTCGAGGTCGAGGACGACACGATTCGCAAGGGCCCTTTGCCACAACGAGGTCGCATAGAAGAGCCCCACCACGGCCAAGCCCAGGGCGAGGTAGCCCAGGCTCAGCCAGAGGAAGCGCTGGAAGTCCTGGACGATGACCGCCTCGTCGAAGAGCCACTTGAGCATGAGCGGGTGCAACAGGGCTTCGGCGGCACTCACCAGGCTGCTGACGGCCAGGAGCCCGACGAACTCGGCTCGCCGGCCTCCGAGGATCGTCCAGAACGTCTTCACGGGGATATCACCCCGGCTACCACGACGTCGGGGGTGCCGCTCGCGGTAGAGCCGGACTCAGGCCCTGTTACCGCCAACGATCCCCGCACCCATTACCTTACCATGCAGTATAGGCATTAGTCGGAAGTTCAGGGGCTGGCAGCAGGTGAGACCCGCATAGCGGTGGGCATTCAAACAGGTTGAACGCGTGCCAATGTAGCCAAAAGTATGGCCATGATGTCTTGCCTTGGAGGCTGTTGTATGGTATTCCTGAGCCATGAGACGCGTATCCAGTGCCATGCACATCGAGACCATCCGCCGCCGGCAGGGCGACAAGGTCTACACCTACCACCTGCTGCGCCAGACCTACCGGGAAGGCGGCAAGGTGAAGCACCGGACCCTGGCCAACCTCTCCCACCTGCCGGAAGCCGTCCTGGAGCTGGTCCGGCGAGCCCTGCGGGGCGAGCCGGTGGCGCCGGTGCCGCAGGCGGTGAAGATCCGCCAGTCCCGCCAGCACGGGGCCGTCGCCGCCGTCGTGGGCATGATCCGCCAGCTGGGCCTCGACCAGGTGCTCTACTCCCGCTCGGCCGACTGGGTGCGCGTGGCCCTGGCCGTCGTCGTCATGCGCATCCTGCGGCCCTCCTCCAAGCTGGGCGGGACCCTCTGGTGGACGACCACCACGTTGCCGCAGCTTCTGCGGTTGCCGCACAACGGCGAGGACGTCCACGACGTCTACCGGGCCATGGACGAGCTGCTGGCCCGGCAGGCGGCCATCGAGGCCAAGCTGGCGCGCCGGCACCTGACGCCCAACGCCATGGTGCTCTACGACTTGACAAGTGTCTACCTGGAGGGCAAGACCTGCCCGCTGGCCCGCTTCGGGTACAACCGGGACAAGAAGCGGGGCAAGCGACAGTTTTGCGTGGGGCTGCTCACCAACGACGAGGGGTGTCCCGTGGCCGTGGAGGTGTTCCCCGGCGACGTGGGGGATCCCGAGACGCTGCGGGCCCAGATTGCCCGGGTCCGAGCTCGGTTCGGCATCGAGTACGTCGTGTTCGTCGGCGACCGGGGCATGATCGTCAAGGCCCGGCTGACCGATTTGGAGGCGATGGGCTTCGGGTGGATCACGGCCCTGCGGGCCCCGGAGATCCAGAAGCTGCGGGATGAGGGGTTCTTTCAGCCGGGCCTGTTCGACCGGCGGGACCTGGCGGAGATCGCCGACCCCGAGCGGCCCGGGGAGCGGCGGGTGGTCTGCTACAATCCGCTGGTGGCCGAGGAGCGCCGGCAAAAGCGCGAAGCGCTGCTTGCGGCCACGGAGCGGGAACTGGCCAAAATCGAAGCCCGGGTGCGCCGTCGGCGCCGCAAGCCCCTGACGGCCGACGAGATCGGGGTGGCCGTGGGCAAGGTGTTGGGCCGCTGGAAGGTGGGCAAGCACTTCCAGCTGGAGATCCGCGACGGCCACTTCGCCTTCCGGCGCAACCTGGCCTCCATCGCCCGGGAGGCGGAGCTGGACGGGTTTTACGTGCTGCGCACCAACGTGCCGGCCGACCGGATGGAGCCGGCCAAGGTACAGGCCACGTACAAATCGTTGCGGGCTGTCAACGGCCACTTGAGAAACCGCAC
>SPLK01000176.1_pt1 | contig 24425 bp, 25 predicted proteins | sample 2456111 | NCBI WGS metagenome assembly SPLK01 (sample SAMN11156906, study PRJNA527647) | hot springs metagenome | biome: Geothermal region; feature: Hot spring; material: tree branch in hot spring; isolation source: hot spring sediment rich in lignocellulosic material ... | reverse complement strand
AGCATCCTTGAACTGCGCCTTTTACCTCTCAGGGAAAGGAGAGAAGATATTCCTATATTAGTTAATTTTTTTCTCAGTAGGTGGAATAAGAAGATAAGTACAGAGGCTATGGAAATGCTGAAAAACTACCCATGGAAAGGGAATATAAGGGAGCTGAAGAATCTTTTAGAAAGGGCATGCATACTGGCTGATGGCGATTTTGTGGATGATTACCTGTTTATATCCCGAGAAAACGGCACTTTTGAAAGAGAACTTTTTGAGGGTATGCCCGACCTTGAGCTTCTTGAAGCCAGATATACAGCTTATCTTTTGAAAGTTCTAAAGGATGTGAGCAAGGTAGCAAAAGTGCTCGGGTGTAGCAAGAGGACAGTCTACAGGAAGCTAAAAATTTTAAAGGAGCGGGAGTTTAACAACAAACTTTGAACCTTTGCCTGGCTCTGAATCCACATGCACATTACCACCCATGTCCCTGACTATACTGTCCACTATGGAAAGCCCTAATCCACATCCATCTTTATTTTTCCTGTTCTTACCCTGGTAAAAAGGCAGGAATATTTTGCTAAGCTCCTCATGATCTATACCCGGACCTTCATCTTGAACCTCAACGAATGCATACGTACCGTTTATACCCGCTCTCACATACACCTTACTTCCTTTATCAGAAACCTGTATGGCGTTTATAAGTAGGTTAGTTATTATGTGTCTTACATCAGACTCACTACCTAAAACAAAACCGCACTGATCTATACTTTTTTCAATGACTACACCCTTATCTTCTGCGTATATCTTCAAAAGCTCAACACAATCTTCCACAGCCTTTTTCACATCAACGAGGCTTCTCTCTTTTGAATTGCGAACCATAAGGAGAAGTTTACCTATGTAATCCTTGCAGGCGCACACAGCCTCCTTTATTCTTTCTATCTCCTCCTTCTCTCCGTATTCCCTCTCAAGCATTTGCACATAAGTGTATATGATGTTAAGGGGGGTGTTTATCTGGTGAGCAACCCCGAGAGCCAGGTAAGATATAGAACTGAGCCGTTGAGATAAGCTAAACAGGTAATACTTTTCTTTGTCACTTTTTATACCCCTTATTATCTGCAGTACGGAACCGTCTTGTAAGGGATATGCGCATATCTCTACTGGAAACTCGCTTTTGTCATGCGTATAGTGTGTGTGTATAACGTTGACAGCTTTTCCGGTTTTTTCTATCTCCTTAAGAGGACAAGGATGACACTCACCATCACATGGCTCATCCCTGTAGTGTGAAATTCTGAAACATTCTTTGCCTATAACTTCTTCTTTTGAGTTGTACCCCAGATCCTTTGCATACTTGTAGTTGGCGTATAGTATCCTGTAGTTTCTATCTATCACCACAACCTCTTCCTCAAAGGCGTCAAAAATGGAAAACTTCTCCATTATGAGTTATAGTATATCACCCAAGACATACATGTCTCTGCGCACTGTCATAAGTGTCATCTTTTGGAAGACTTTTACACAGAAAGTAAGGCTTTTGCATTATTATAAAATGTTACCTTTTTTGGTACGCAGTTTGCATATAAAAAAGGTGTTAAAAAAACAAGGAGGTGACATAATATGAAGTTAGACAGGCGGGATTTTTTGAAGCTATCGGGCAGTAGCATTGTTGCTGCATCTTTGCTAAGTGGAGGTGCGAGTTTTACCTTCGCGAAGAAGATGGAGGAACTTAACCTTCCTAAACCCTCAAAGAACTCACCTCGCGTTGTTATAGTAGGTGCAGGATGGTCCGGGTTGACTATCGCCAAGTACATAAAGATGGGTAATCCCAACGTAGATGTTGTTCTCATTGATAAGAGACATGAGTTCTTTTCCTGTCCGGTAAGTAACTTATGGCTCGTGGATCTTGTAAACTTAGAATTTCTTATGCACGATTTTCTTACGCCTGCAGCCAGACACGGCTATCACATTCTTACCGGAACGTCCGTAATTGACGTGGACAGGAACGCGAGAAAGGTGTATACGGATAAAGGAGTGCTGAGCTACGACTATCTGGTGCTTGCTCCAGGTATAGATTACTACTACGAGGCCTGGATAAAGGATCCTAAGGAGATAGAACTTGCACAGGTTCGTTATCCAGCAGGTTTCATACCTGCATCTGAACACATAAGGATAAAAGAGAAGATACAGAACTTTGAAAAGGGGACTTTTGTTCTTACTGTACCACCCGGACTTGATTATAGATGTCTCCCTGCGCCTTATGAAAGGGCAACGCTCATAGCCTGGTACTTTAAGAAGAATAAAATAAATGGAAAGGTAGTGCTTGTAGACAACCATCCAGATCCGCCTGTTAAAGCAAAGGGCTTTCACTATGCGTGGGACAACTTTGTTAAAGGATACGTAGAGTATTATCCAAACGCAGGTATAAAGTCCGTTGATGTGAATGGTCGTAAAATATCAACGGAAGCTTATGGAGATATAGACTTTGATGACGGTGCCATATACCCTATATGCAAAGCGGGTGAGATAGTATTTAAGGCTGGTCTTGTGAAGAAAGGTGAAAGATGGCCCGATATAGATCCCCTAAAATACCACGCTGTAGGTGATGAAAGGGTTTATGTCACGGGAGACTCAAGGAATCAGCCATTCTCAAAGAGTGGAAATACCTCCAATACGGAAGCTCACTATGTGGCAAAGCTTATACTCGCAAAGATAGCTGGTAAGGACATATCCTACGAACCTCCAAGAACCTTGTGCTACTCAGCGGTAGCACCAGAGGAAGCCATATGGATAGACCTTACTTATAAGTATCTGGGCAACGGAAAGTTTGAGTTTGCCAACGTAAAACTTGACGAACAGCCAAAGGAAAGCAATTATAAAGCTTACATAGAGTGGGCAAAGGGGCTATACAGAGATATGTTCGCGTAACCTCCCTTTTTCCAGTCCCTTTCACCTCTTTTAAGTACCCCCTAAATGGGGGTTTGTTTTTTTTTATTAACCCTATCATACATAAAGTTCCGTACGTGACTATATTTAGTTAGACTATGGAAAAGATCATTGAGATTCCTATAGATCTCGCTCAAAAATGTGTAAAGTGCGGTCTTTGTAAATCTGTTTGTCCTACTTATATGGTGAATCAAGAAGAGAGAAGCTTTGCAAGGGGAAGGCTTGCCCTCGCTGAGATGGTGATAAAAGGTGATCTTGTGCTAAATGAAGAAGTGGCAAAACAGTGGGATGAATGCGCTATGTGCAGAAGATGTGAGTGGATATGTCCTAACGATGTACAATACAAAGAGATTTTAGTTTATGCCAAACACATGCAAAAGGAAAGGTTGGGTTCTGGGCTTGTAAAGTCGGCTGGTCTGAAAGCCCTTGAACTTATGCAAACCAAAGCTGGGAGAAATGTTGTAAAGCTTGCAGGCAAAGTTATGAACTACCTCCCCGTAAATGAGATAAAGACACCTTTTCCTACGGGAGCTGTTAAGTTCATGCCCAAGCCTACCTCAAAAGCTTTCGCTCTTCGCGGGAAGGTCTTTAAGGCAAAAGAGGAAAAGGGAAAGCTCCTTTTCTTCACGGGATGCATGATAGACGCCTTTTACGGAAAGACAGGTGAGAGCGTTATAAAACTCATGAACAAGGCAGGTTACACGGTTATAGTTCCAGAAGATATAAGGTGCTGTGGCGCTCCCCACTACTATTCGGGAAATACGGAAGCCTTTGAGAAGTTGAAAGAGCATAACCTTAAGGAGATGCAAAAGTACGAATACGATGCCATAGTAGTTGCATGTCCCACTTGTGGTGGGGCTCTTCAGGAAGACTACGGTATAAATAAGGAAGTTTTTGACTTTGCACAGATAGTTTACAGGGAAGGTCTAAAGTTTAAAGGGAGAGGCGAGAGAATCACTTTTCATGTTCCGTGCCACTCATATAGCGCCATGAAGGTAGGAGATGACGTTTTTTATTCAGTTATGCATTCGGTAGAGGATGCGCAAGTGAAAAAGGCGCAGAAAGATAAATCCTGCTGTGGTTTTGCTGGGCTATTTTCTATAACGAATCCCAAGATGTCCGATCAGATACAAAAGGAAAAGATAGAGGATCTTGCAAGCACAGGGGCTCAGATAGTTCTCTCTACTTGTCCTGGTTGCGTACTTAACTTGAAAGATGGAAGCATAAAGCACGGAACCGGGCAAGAGGTTATGCATTTGGCTGATTATCTCGCACAGAGGCTAACGGATGAGTCTTGAAAGCTTTTCATAAACTTCTTTTACTTGCTTTTGTGTTTGCTTTATTCCATCCGAGTTGTCTATGACAAAATCCGCATACTTTACCTTCTCCTCAGGAGGAAGTTGGTGTTCCCATCTTCTCTTGAAGTCTTCTAAGGGAAAACCTGCCTTTATTGCCCTCTCCTTGCAAATCTCGTATGGAGCGTAAACCACTATGAGCTTGTCGTAATTTTTGTAAGTCCCTTTTTCCACGAGAAGGCTCGCTTCAACGATCGCTATAGCCCTTTGCGGTAAAGATTTAAACTCATCCTCCAACTTGGTATACAAAGCGCTGTGCGTTATCTCTTCAAGGACCCTTAGCCTTTTAATATCGGAAAAGACCAAGTCGGCTAACTTCTTTCTGTCTATATTTCCTTCTTCATCCAGCACAGCGCTACCAAAATTTTCTATAACCCTTCTATAAACATCTCCCCTCTCCTGATAGAGATCTTTTATAATTTTATCCGCATCAAACACATACGCTCCAAGCTTTTTAAACATATCAGCTACGGTGGATTTCCCACAGCCTATATTTCCGGTAAGCCCTACCTTGAGCATAAATTAATTCTACATGAGAAACTTTCCAAAACCCGTGCTTGTGATGAGTGCCTGCCTTGATCTTCAGCCGGTCAGGTATAACGGAGAATATATAAAGGACGAGTTTGCCATCAAGCTCAGGGAGTACTGTCGTGTGGTGCCTGTATGTCCGGAAATCTCAATAGGTTTGGGAGTACCCAGAGAAAAGGTGATAGTCTATATGAAGGAAGATTTCAGGATTTTTCAGCCTTCAACGGGTATGGATCTTACCGATGAGATGATCTCTTTTGCGGAGAGTTTTTTAAACTCCCTTGAGCGAGTGGATGGCTTTCTCCTGAAGGGGAAATCACCTTCCTGCGGTGTTTCGGGAACGCGCATCTACAAGGATCCTTATGGAAAGCAAGCCTTTGCACGTGGAAAGGGACTTTTCGCCCTAAAAGTGCTTGAGAGATTTGAATCTGTACCTGTTGAAGATGAAAAAAGACTAAGGAATGTGGATCTCAGGGATCACTTTCTCATAAGGCTTTTTGCTATAGCTGATCTTAGGGAAAGCCTATCCAAGGTGGAGGACGTAAAGGATCTTGTGGATTTCCATCGCAGATACAAGTATCTCATTATGGCACACTCTCAGCAAAAGCTAAAAGAGATGGGAAGAATTGTAGCGAATGCTTCAAAGAGTCTTCCAGACAGTCTCCAGACTTATCAAACTCTCTTCCTGCAAATGCTCAGAAAAAGACCGTCAAAAGGTCAACACATTAACGTACTTCTGCACATTATGGGACATATCTCTGATAAAATAAACGATACGGAGAAAAGGCACTTCTTCGAACTCGTTGAAAACTACAAACGTGGACATGAAACACTTTACACTCTCCTTGAGATACTAAGGACATGGACTTACCTTTTTGGGGAAGAATACCTCTTTGATCAAGTTTATCTTGAGCCTTACCCAAAAGATTTGAGGAGTGTTATAATTAATACTTAACCCCGCAACGGGAAAGGGTGAACCCCGCCAGGCCCGAAAGGGAGCAACGGTAAGCCTGCAGTCCCGGGTGCGGGGTATAAGGGCCCGTAGCTCAGTTGGATAGAGCAAGGGATTTCTAATCCCTAGGTCGGGGGTTCGAATCCCTCCGGGCCCGCTTGTGTTATAATGAAGAAAATGATATCCGTAGTTATCCCAGCTTATAACGAGCGAGAAAATATTCCCATACTTTATGAAAAGTTAACCAAGGTACTTGATAGAGACTACGAGATCATATTCGTTGATGATGGCTCAAAAGATGGAACTTTTGAGGTTTTGAAGGATATAGCTCAAAAGGACAAACAAGTGAAGGTGATACGCTTTAAGAGAAATTACGGACAGACAGCTGCCATGTACGCAGGCTTTCAACACGCAAGAGGTGATGTGATAATTACCATGGATGCCGATCTTCAAAACGACCCTGAGGACATACCCTTACTTCTTAAGAAGTTGGAGGAGGGTTACGATCTCGTGAGCGGTTGGAGAAAGGACAGGAAAGACCCATTCCTTTCAAGGAAGCTTCCTTCGGTCATTGCCAACTGGATAATATCCAAAGTAACCGGCGTGTACCTTCATGATTATGGCTGTACTCTGAAAGCGTACAGATCTGAGCTTTTGAAGGAGCTTGAACTTTACGGGGACATGCACAGATTTTTACCGGCTTTGACTAAAAGACAGGGGGCAAAGATAGCGGAAATCGTTGTCAGGCATCATCCAAGACTTTATGGAAAGTCTAAGTACGGTATAGGAAGAACCGTAAGAGTTATTCTTGACATACTACTGGTAAAATTCCTCAACGAGTATATAAACAAGCCCATGTACGTATTTGGTTTTGTAGGTTTTGTGTTTCTTTCTGTTGGTCTTTTGGCGCTTGCTTATCTTCTATTTGTTAAGCTCTTTCTTGAGGAAAGCATAGGAGGGAGACCCCTTCTGATACTAAGCGCCCTTTCCATACTTGCGGGTATACAGCTCATATCAACAGGAATAATAGCTGAACTTTTGGTAAGAATATACTATAGAAGTAAGGAAGACAAACCCTACATTATAGATCAAAAGATAAATCTTTAGTAAAATAAAGTACCATCTCTAAGCCTTACTATCCTGCTGAAAAATTTGCTAAGTTCTGTATTATGTGTTGCAACGAGGAAAGTAATTCCCCTCTCTTGATTGAGGTGTTTAAACAGTTCAAATATTCTTGTGCCTTCTTCAAGGTCAAGGTTTCCCGTAGGTTCATCCGCAAGTAACACTTTGGGTTCAAGCATTAAGGCTCTACCTATGGCTACCCTCTGCATCTGACCCCCTGAGAGTTGGCTGGGCTTTTGATGTGCCTTGTCCTCAAGTCTCAAAAAGCTAAGAATTTCAAGAGCTTTCTTTCTTGCATCCTTTATACCAACCATATCACCTACAAGCAGAAGGTTTTCAAGCACGCTAAAATCTTCCAGAAGATAGAACAGCTGAAACACAAAGGCTAAATTGTTTTTTCTGAAGTCCGCAAGCTCATCCTCTTTCATAGCTGTTACTTCCCTTCCAAGCACCCATATCTTCCCTTCCGTGGGACGATCAAGTCCAGCTATGAGATGCAGAAGTGTACTTTTTCCAGAACCTGAAGGTCCCATAAGCCCACAGAACTCTCCTTCTTTGATTACAAGATCAACAGATTTTAAAGCCTTAGTACCGTCTGGATAGACCTTCCAAAGATTGGAAACCTTGATGACCTCACTCATTTCTGAGGATCTCCACTATACTCATCTTACTAGCCCTGTAAGCAGGTAGGAGGCTTGCAAGTAAAGAAAGGAAAAAAGCGCCACCTAAGGTAATTACCACATCCCCTGTTTCAAAAAATACAGGCACATGATCCATAAGGTAAACATCTGCAGGTACCCTAACCAGTTTGTATTCGTTTATGAGATACCCGCCAATTAGTGAGATTAAAAGACCACCGATAGAGCCTACAGTACCCAAAGTGATCCCCTCAAGTACGAATATCATGGCTACTTCCACTTTTTTAAGTCCAAAGGTGCGCAGGACAGCTATATCCCTGATCTTTTCCCTTACCTTCATAAAAAGGAGGCTCGTTATGTTAAAGGATGCAACTATTACCATCAAAAGGAGGACAAAGAATATGCCTACCTTTTCAAGCTGTAAGGCATTAAAGAGGGGTTTGTTCAGATCTATCCACGAGCGTACCACGACAGCATTACCGAGTTCTTTTTCTATTTCTCTTTTCACCTCCTGGGCTTTGTAAGGGTCTTTTACAAACACCTCAAAGCCGTAGAGTTGCCACTGTGGACCGAAAAATTCCGTAGCTTTAGACATGGGCATTATAACTGTGAGGTAATCCTGATCAAAAGTGCCAGTCTGAAACACGCCATCTATCTTAAAACTTGCCACCTTAGGTATAAAACCAAAGGGTGTAGTCCTACCCATTGGTGAGACCAAAGTCACGCTCTCTCCTACCTTTATACCCATAAGATCGGAAAGACCCTTACCTACGAGTATTCCACCGCGAAAGTCACCTTCAATTAAAAACTTCCTCTTTCTAAGTATGTCAGAAGGTCTCATACCTTTTACGCTCACGCTTTGAATAGAACCACCTTTGGAGAGGATAGCTTGATATATGACGATCGGATAAACGGTTTTTACATCTTTTAGAAGCTTTATCCTATCTTCGTAATCAGTCATCTGATCACCTGTCAAAACACTAACCACGATGTGAGGTGAGGTTGAAAGGATCTTCTCTTTTAATGCGTGCTGGAAACCTGCAAAAACACCCATAGTAAGAAGGACAGCTACAACGCTCAAGATCACGCCCAAAAGGGCAATGATGGATACAAGTAATGTTGAACCTCTACTGGCTAATATGTATCTGAAGGATATGCGCGCTACGGTCTTTAAAGCGTATTGCACTCATTAGATTATACATCAACCACCCACTTTGAACATCTCCACTTTCCTTATAACCTCCCCTTTACTTAATTTCTCCAATCTCTCCTCCGAGTATCTGTCCTTTCTTGAATGCCATACGGATCTTATAAAATCCTCTATATCCTCATCGCTTGCACCACCTCTTATGAGTGTCTTGATATCGTAGCCATCCGTTGCAAAAAGGCAAGTAAGGAGCTTTCCGTCAGCTGTAAGTCGGAGTCTGTTGCAATCCCCACAAAAGGGTTGTGTCACGGATGAGATAACACCAAACTCAAGTCCGTCATCTTTGTATCTGTATCTGTCAGCTACCTCACCTCTGTAGCTCTTTTCTACGGGTTCAATTTCAAACTCCCGAGATATTACTCTAACTATTTCCTTAGCTGACACTACCTTTTCCAAAGACCATCCGTTCACATTGCCTACATCCATAAACTCTATGAATCTTACAACTACACCCATACTTTTGAAAAACTTTGCTATATCAAGTATTTCGCCATCGTTAAGACCTTTTACCACACACACATTGACCTTGACAGGATGGAGACCAACCTCAAGAGCTGTTTCTATACCGCTCAGTATCTGTGAAACTTTTATACTCCTACCGACTACTTTGGAAAACACCTCATCTCTTAAAGAGTGGAAGCTCACAGTTACTCTCTTTAAACCTGCCTCTTTGAGTGATCTTGCCTTTTCTGAAAGCAAAAATCCGTTTGTAGTCATGCTTATGTCTTGCAAACCTTTTATCTCAGAAAGAAGCTTTACAAGATTCTCGATGTGTTTTCTGACGAGAGGCTCTCCTCCAGTTATTCTTACCTTACTGACTCCTAATCTGACGCTTACTTCCACTATACGCTTTATCTCCTCAAAGGTAAGTATCTCCGAACGAGGATAAAACTCATACTCTTGTTCGGCTGGCATACAAAACTGACACCTGAAGTTACACCTGTCAGTTACTGATATTCTAAGGTCGTGAAGTTCCCTTCCGTAGCTGTCCTTTATCATGCTCCGAGTACCCACTCGCCTTTACCGTTTGAAAATACCTCTTTTTTCCATATAGGTGCCCTCTTTTTAACCTCATCCACCACGTACCTACACGCTTTAAATGTCTCCTCTCTATGCCCACCAAAGACACACACGAGAAAGGATGGCTCCCCTACTCTAACAATACCAAGCCTGTGGTGGACAAAAACCTCTTTGACGGAAAAGAGTTTTATTGCTTCCTGTCTTATTTCCTCCATAACTTTGACAGCCATTTCTGGAAAAGCTTCGTAGTGAAGCTCTTTTACATCCCCATCTTCCGGAGCCGATCTTGCTATACCAAGAAAGGTTACGCTCGCTCCACAATTACTGGGAATATCGTAATGAGCAAGTATTTTCTCTATACCCAACCACTCTATACCTATATAAACTTTTGGCACCATGGCTAGTTTATTAAATATACTTTTTCTTTCACAATTTGTGTGTAGAAATACATCATTTATCTTATACAGCACAGCAGGAAAGCTTTGAAATGTCCTTATAGAAGGATTGGGCACATAGTTTTATCGCTTCAGAAAGCGTAGAATAAACGTCTACCATATCAATAACATCTTCAAGCCTAAGCCCATATTTTATAAGTGGCACGGCTTTGTGTATCAACTCAGCTCCATGAGGAGAAAGCATATGAACACCGAGAATACGCCTTGAACCTTTTTCTACTACCATTTTTATAAGTCCATGATTCTTAAGGCTGATAATCGCTCTTGGAACTTTAGTAAAGTCTAAAACCCTTGTCTCCACGTCCATACCCCTTTTTCTTGCCCCCTCTTCAGTAAAACCAACGCTGGCAAGCTCAGGATCTGTAAATATGGCACGGGGGACAGGCAAGTAATCAATTCTTTTTCTGTTTCCAAGCAAGGCATTTTCCGCTGCAACAGCACCTTCCATAGCTGCCGTAGTGACAAGAAGCATTCTATTTACACAGTCTCCAGCTCCGTATATGTCTTTATTTGTGGTTTGGAAATAATCATCAACCTTTATGAATCCTCTATCGTCCAGTTCTACGCCAACTCTTTCAATACCTGTATGCTCCGTATTGGCTCTCCTCCCAACTGCGATAAGTATATGACTACCTATAACTTCCATTTTCTTGTTATCGTGCAGTATTTTTAGAAGTATGCCTCCTTTGTATTCACTAACCTCTTCAACCTTTGCTGAGGTGTAAATTTTCATACCTTCCTTTTCTAAAAGTTCCTTAAGCTTCCTTCTTAGCTCTGGTTCTTCACCCATAGTGATTTCTGGCAAGGCTTCAAATACAGAAACTCTACTACCAAATCTTAAAAAGGCTTTGAACCCGTAGCTATTATAGCTTTATTAAAGTTTACTTCTTCGCTGTTGATTGTAGCTTTACCATTGTCTATGAACTCCGCATGTCCTTCTGCATATTAATCTCTGGATAAGCCTCAAGAACATTCCAATATTTTTCTTTTCTAAGTTCGGATATAAGCTTATCCTTTAGTTCAATAACCTTGTTAAAGTTAACTTCTTCTGCTTGAAAACCCTCTATCAATTCTGTCCTTGGTCTAAAAAGCATATTAGCAATTTCTACTAAGTACTTTGAAGGTATGCACCCCCTATTCAAACATGTCTTTTCCCTCTGCTATAAGCACTTTTTAGCTCCAAGTTCTACAGCCTTTATAGCAGCTGCGAACCCAGCAGAACCGCCACCTAAAATAAACATATCGTAGTAATCTCCTGATGAAATATATACGGAGCCTTTCTCAAGGGGTTCAGCTCTGTATCCAGAACTTCTAACTGCTTCTATTAAAGTTTCCACATCCAAAGCCTTATTGCCTTCCACCACTGCATAGCCTTGAGGGAAATAGACCTTCGCTTTACTTACACCTGGCACACTCTCAAGTGCCTTTTTCACAGTCTTAGCACAATGCCCACAGGTCATACCAGTTATTTTCAGATAAATCATCTTACGCCTCCTAAAATCTTGTCTTACCGATTACAGTACCCTTATAGTTTCCAGTATTTGATATAGCCTTCAATAAAAGGTCTTCTTTTGTTCCGTCCTGTGCAATAACCACAGCTATCGTATTATTTAGAGAGGTTAATAGTCGCTTAACCCCATTTATTTGAGAAATAGCCCTTTTGACAGCAATTTGACACATTTCGCATGTCATACCTTCCACATCAATCACGAAAACTTCTTCTGCAAAGCTAAGGCTTACCATAATAAGTGGTATCAGTAAAAGTTTTTTTCATGTTAAAACCTCCTTTTTAGTTTCCATAAATTTTTGCAAGGATATATGGGTATAATGTGGAGACAAGCAGAAACACAAAAGCCATTAGGGTTAAACCTTTTCTAAGTTTGTGGAATTTTACCCTATCTTCACATACACAATCTACATTAGGTTTTTTAAGAAAGCTTTTATAAAAGGAGTAGCCAACAGCGATATAACCCATAGCCAGAAAGTAAAACCTGTATGGTTCAAGAACGTTGAGAAAGCTAAGACTTCCTGTTGATACACCGAATACTACAAATAGAGTAGGGGCAATACAACAGGAAGCGGACAAAAAGGACGCAACCATTCCTAAAAGGCTACTTACCGTCTCTCTCATATCAGCAACCTCCCTTTATGAGCTTTTCAAGAGCTCCCATGAAATCTTCAAAAGCTCTTATATCTCTGTATTCTATTCCTGGCTTTACGCAATACTCCGCATGGTCTTTTAAAAGCTTAATGGCAACAGAGTTCAGCGCAGATTTAACTGCTGATATTTGAATGAGTATATCATCACAGCTCTTTCTTTCCTTTAGCATCCTTTGGAGTCCTTTTACTTGCCCCTCTATGCGAAGAAGCCTATTTAAAAGTTCTTTTATGCTCTCTACCGGTAAATATATATCGCATTCTTTCATACCTAATATAATAGCTGTTTTACATGTGAAGGCAGGTAGTTTGGCAAATGCTAAAGCTGTGCTTTTAGTTCCTGCCTCCATACAAAAAACTTGGGTGCTTTTATCAGCACAAAGGGTGTTGTGAGCTTGGATATGGAGACTTCTTGTCTAAGTTTTATATAAATTTATATAAGATGGACCTGATAAGGAACTTCTCCATAATAGCGCATGTGGATCATGGAAAATCCACTCTGGCGGATAGGCTTCTTGAGTTTACCGGCAGTGTATCAAGGCGAGAGCTAAAAGATCAGATGCTGGATACCTTAGAGATAGAAAGAGAGCGTGGTATAACGATAAAGCTTCAAGCTGTCAAGATGTTTTATAGAGCTAAGGACCGTAAAACTTATACCTTACACCTTATAGACACACCCGGACATGTGGATTTCTCTTATGAAGTCTCAAGGGCACTTGCAGCGTGTGAAGGCGCTATACTTTTGGTGGATGCAACGCAGGGGATAGAAGCTCAAACCGTTGCTAACTTCTGGAAAGCTGTAGAACAGGACCTGGTGATACTGCCTGTAATTAACAAAATAGATTTGCCTTCGGCTCAACCAGAAAGGGTAATAAAGCAAATAGAAGATATTTTGGGACTTCCTGCGAAGGATGTGCTTCTCATATCAGCCAAAGAAGGTATAGGTATAGAAGCTGTGCTTGAAGCCATAGTACATCGCATACCTCCACCTAAGGGAGATCCGAATGCGCCTCTTAAAGCACTTATCTTTGATTCATACTATGATCAGTATAGGGGTGCTGTAGCTTTTGTGAGAGTTTTTGACGGTGAGGTAAAACCAGGTATACGTATAAGGCTGTTTTCTACTGGAAAAGAGTTTGAAGTTACAGAAGTTGGCGCTCAAACACCTAAGATGGCGAAGTTTGACAAGCTTACTGCTGGAGATGTGGGATACATAGCAGCTTCCATAAAGGATGTTAGGGATATTAAAATAGGAGACACCATAACGGACGCAAAGCGACCTACAGAAAGCCCCGTTCCGGGTTTTAGACCAGCTAAACCTATGGTTTACGCAGGTATTTATCCATCCGATGGTTATACTTATGAAGAGCTGAGAGATGCACTTGAGAGGTATGCTATAAACGACGCTGCAATACAGTACGAACCTGAGACATCTCCCGCGCTCGGCTTGGGCTTTAGGGTTGGTTTCCTCGGGCTTTTACACATGGAGATAGTTCAGGAAAGGCTTGAAAGGGAATATAACGTCAGCATAGTTACAACTGCACCAAGTGTTGTTTACAGGGTTAGGTTTAAAAATGGTCAAATTAGGGAAGTGCGGAATCCCTCGGATCTTCCCGAGAACTGGGGAATTATAGAGGCAATAGAAGAGCCTTTCGTCCTACTCACTATAATCACGCCAAAAGATTATGTGGGAAACGTAATAAATCTCTGTCAAGAAAGGCGCGGAACTCAGAAGAAGTTTATGTATTTGGATCAGAATACGGTTCTCCTTGAGTATGAGATGCCTCTCAGTGAAATCATTATGGACTTTCACGACAAGATAAAGGGAGTTTCTAAAGGTTACGCTTCATACGATTACGAGTTTATAGGTTTTAAAGAAGAGGATCTTGTGAGGCTCAACATTTTTATAAACAACGATCCTGTTGACGCGCTATCTTTCATAGTACACAAAGATAAAGCTTACAGGAGAGCAAGACAGCTCGTAGAAAAACTAAGAGAGGTTATTCCCAGGCAGTTATTTGAGGTAAAGGTTCAGGCAGGTATAGGGAACAAGATCATAGCTTCTGAGAGGATACCACCATTGAGAGCGAACGTAACAGCCAAGTGCTATGGTGGAGACATAACCAGAAAGAAAAAGCTCTTAGAAAAGCAGAAGGAGGGGAAAAAGAGACTTAAGCAGTTTGGAAAAGTGGAGCTTCCGCAGGAAGCCTTTCTAACAGTATTAAAGGTTGAGTGATCATCTCAGTATGGAAAAGATAGAAAAAGCAAAGAGATTCATACAGGAGCTTGAAGAAAACAGGCATATCAAACTCAAGAGAAGTTCTGGTGTGGGTCTTTACCTTTTTAATTTACTCAGGGAAGAGCTTGAACCTGTTTATCTTAACCTCCTTAAAGATTTTGATAAAGTATCTTTACAGAAGCGTATAGGCATACTCAAAGTGATAAAGGAAAGGCTCACTCATCCTACCCACAAAATAAGCGTTGACTTTTCTGGTTTTGAAAAGAAACCTATAGAGAAGTTCTTTGTACCAATAGATAAAATAAAGGTTCTCGATGAAAAAGAAAAGAAACTGCTCAAGTCCCTCGGTATAAAGGACCTTTACTCGGCGCTATGGTATCTGCCGGTGAGATACGAAGACAGGAGGTTAAACAATTCGGTGAAAACCACTAAGGCTGGGCAAAAGATAGCCCTAAAGCTCAAAGTGGTAGAGACAGGCTACGATCCTTCCGAGAAGTATCCGGCTTTTGTAAAGTGTGAAGACGCTACAGGTATTTTGTACCTTCGCTTTCGCTACAAAAACGAAAAGCCCTTATATCCCTTCAGAAGGGGAAGTCAGATAGTAGTTTACGGTAGGCTAAAAGAGTTTAAAGGCGAAAGGTACATGGTCCATCCAGAGGTATCTTTTCAAGAAAATGAGTTTGGTAGGATACTACCCTTTTACTACATAAGAACCAAAGGAGAAATAAAAACCTTCTCCTCAAAGACAAGACATAAAAAAGTCAGGCAAGCGATAGAAAAGCTCCTTGAGTATACAAAATTTATGCCCGAGTATCTACCTGCGGAACTGCTCCAAAAATATGGATTTCCCAAGATAGGTGAAAGCCTCTATCTTGCACATAACCCTTGCGATGAGGATGAAGATACCCTTAACAGCTTCAGAACATCTTTTCAAAGAAGACTCATCTACGAAGAGCTTCTCCTTTTCCAACTTGCCCTTCAGGTAAAAAAGAGGCAGATAAAGAGCCTTTCGGCTGTTTGCCTTACAAAGCCTGAGGAACATATGGAAGAGTTTATGAGCACCTTACCCTTTAGATTGACAGAGGCTCAGAGGAAGGTACTCAAGGAGATATCATTGGATATAAAGAGCAAAAGACCTATGAATAGACTCCTTCAGGGTGATGTGGGAAGCGGGAAGACAGTGGTAGCGATGGCTGTCTCTTACGCCTTTGCCAAAGAAGGATACCAGTGCGCCATAATGGCTCCCACTGAAATACTTGCACAGCAACACTACGAAAGCTTTAGAAAGTTTCTTGAACCTCTCGGTATAAGGGTAAGTATTTTGACAGGTTCTATCAGAGGTTCTACCAGAAGGAGCATATATAAGCATGTAAACACTGGGGACATACAAGTGCTTATAGGTACACACGCCCTCCTTCAGGATAATTTAGAGTTCAAAAATTTGGCTTTTGTTGTTATAGATGAACAGCATAGGTTCGGTGTTATGCAAAGGAAAGACATGTTGAAGAAAGGGAAGGGGCTTTTCCCTCACTGCCTTGTGATGAGTGCAACACCTATACCCAGAACCTTAGCCCTTTGTTTGTACGGTGATCTTGATATATCTATCATAGATCAGATGCCCAAAGGAAGGAAGCCAGTAATTACCAAAGTGCTGTTTGAGTCTGAAATGGAGAGATGCTTAAGTTTTATAAGGCAGGAACTTAGCAAAGGTGGAAAGGTTTACGTCATATACCCTCTTATAGAGAGTTCCGAAAAGCTACAGCTAAAGTCGGCTACCGATGAGTATATACGCTGGAAGGATCTATTTCCAGACAGAAAGGTACTTTTGATGCATGGGAAACTCAAAGATAGCGAAAAGGAAGCTGTTATGAAGGAGTTTAGAAAGGACGGTGATATTTTGGTTTCCACCACTGTGGTGGAGGTAGGAGTAGATGTACCTTCAGCCACAGTTATGGTAATAGAATCGGCTCACATGTTTGGACTCTCTCAGATACACCAGCTCAGAGGTAGAGTGGGAAGGTCGGAAAGACAGGGCTATTGCTTTCTCATAGTACCTGATCATCTCAGAAATACAGATGCGGAGGCTATAAATAGACTTAAAATTCTCGTGCAGATAAATGATGGATTCAAGATAGCTGAAGAGGATCTAAAGCTAAGAGGACCAGGAGAGCTTATGGGTGTTTCCCAATCCGGATACTTTGGCTTTAATGTTGCAAACTTAGCAAGGGTACAGGACAAATACATGTTACAGCTCGCTAAAGAAGACGTCAGCCGATTTATAGATAACTTGACAAGTGTTGAGGATATTAAAAAGCTTCTTATATACAAATACTCGGAGCGTATAGACATAAGTTACATAGCTTAAATTATTTGATATATATCGGTGGAATACAAGAAAGAAACCTAATTCCGAAGTAAACTGTACCTATTTTGAAGCTGTAACTGTAAATTTTCGCACTGTAGCTACCCTTTTCAGAAACAGGTTCGTTGATGTAGTTTTGGTCATAAACCCCAATGAGTTTTTCGTTTTTACTAAGTAGCAGGATCACCTTTCTTTTGCTTACCTTAAGTATGTACCTTCCCCCACCCCTTGCTTCTTCCCCGGGAAAGGAGTAACCTCTCTCTGAGTAAAGATAGGCGCTTATATTTATTCCATCGGAGATAGGAACAGTTCCCTGTAAACTCAAAGGTGTTACATCTTGGCAAGAAGTGTTTTGAAGAATGTTCCTCCTATCTCCGAGTATAAAGGAGTAGGAGGGAAAATCGTAAGATAGAAAAGAAGCTATCACGGGAATATCGGAAAGGAAAGGCTCGCAAGGCTGTCCAAAATAGAGGGAATACATATCCATAGGTTCTTCAAATATGAACTTTTTTGGTAAAAACTCAAAAGCTAAGTAAGATATTCTCAAGATCATTGGAATATCACTATAACTTACACCTTTCACTTTTACGTTTAAGAATGTATTGTAAGCGCAAGGCGTGTCGGAAAAGGCAACATCTATGCTCTTTTCTTTCATAATCTTGATAATCTTTTTTGGATCTCCCAGTGGAGAATTAAAAACCGTTTTGACGCCTGCAACAAATACGCATCTGCGGTTTACCGGCATAGGACTTGGGTGAGGTATGGAGTAATCAACTTTGGTAAAAAACCTAAATGGTAAAGTGTGATATGCAAAAAATCCCAAAAGATACGTACTGAGGGCAAACCTAATAACCCATCGGTAAGTTCTCCTCCAAACCTCTATAATTTTTGAGCTTGTAAATGTAAAAAACGCTTACCTCTTTACCTCTCCAAAAGACCCTGTATATATCCTCCTTTATTATACCATCAAAAGCATCAAGAACCCTCTTTTGTATAGGTCCTACGCTTACAAATATGGCATCCTTTCCTATATAAGCTTTCATACCATCTTTCCAAAGATCGTACTGATTCATTCTCCTCCCTAAATTCACACAGTAAGTTTGGGGGGTTCCCTTCATGTAAAATGCAAGCTCCGCAGATACCTGATACTGAGGAGAAAATACAAGTTCATTACCTGTATAAAGTTCATCCACCCTTTTGGCAAGGGACCTCCAACCCACCAAAAACTTGGTAGGATCTTTTTCAGGAGGGAGAAATTTCCCAAATCCTAAAGCATCCAATAAAGGGGTGAAGTGTAAAAACAAAAAGATCAGAAAAGAAAAAAAGTAGGTAGGTAAAAGGAGTACACTACGAGATAAAAAGTAAGATATAAGAATAAAACCCGAAAAATAGGCGAAACCTGACCAGTTTGCTTCTACCCTTTTGTGAAAGGAAAGAAGGAGGAAAAATAGAAAAATAGGTAAGGAATAGAAGGTGAAAAATAGAAGATTTCGGTTTTTGAAACTCTTCACCCAAGCATACAAAAGCGTGATGAAGGGTAATACGGATAATAAGACAGCCTGACTTCCGACAAACTCAAGGACATAAAAAGGTTGAAAAAAGTTATCACTTTTGGACGCGAGGGTTGAAACATGCTTGAAAGAAACGAAGTTATGCATGTAGTTCCATACAAAAACGGGAAATGAAAGCAAAAAAGCGGGGATCAGGCTAAAATAAGGATTAAGGCTTTTAAGGAGATATCTTTTTGAAAGAGCCATGTATGTTAGGGTAATGGGAAGTAGGAAAACAGCCGGATACTTACTCAAAAAAGCAAATCCTGAAAGCACTCCAGAGAGAAGCCACAGCTTTGTGTCATTTTTCTCCATAGCTTCGTATAAGCACATAACGGATAAAGACCAAAAAAACACAAAAGGGGCATCCGTAGTCATCAGAAGTGAATTTACCGCATACCCAACCGTTATTTGAGGAAGAGTCGATGATATAAACGCTACTCTATGTCCGAAGATCCTCCTAACAAAAACGTAAGTGATGATAGAAAGGAGAAAAGAAAGTACTACTGGGCTTATCCTCACTGCGAGCTCACTAATCCCGAAGATCTTTCCCATCAGAAAATTTAAGTATGCCACCATAGGGGGTTTAGAGTAGTAACTGAGATCCAAATGCCGTGACCAGTCCCAGTATTGAGCCTCTTCTGGAGATAGATCTGTAGGATAGTAAAGGATGTAAAGTATTCTGAAGATCAAAAGAGAAGTATTAAAAATAAGGACATACACCATCAGATTTTAAAAGAATATTCCTTTCCTTCTATGAGTCTGATTATGTTGTCCTTGTGTTTGCAAAAGATAAGAAACACTATCACAAAGGACATAAACAGCACATTTAAGGGATAGCTAAAAATCAATAAAAGGAAAGGAGCCAAGGCACAAGAAGTTAGAGAAGCTAAGGAAACGTATCCTTTTAATTTGAAGACCACACCCCATACACCCAGACAGATGAAAGCTACGAGCGGAGAGATACCCAAAAGGACACCAAAAGCGGTAGCTACACCCTTTCCACCTTTAAAAGAGTGAAAAATAGGTAAGACGTGTCCGAGTACACTTGCAACACCTACAACGCTGAGTGTCCAACTTTCAACACCGAAATATACCCTTGCCAGAAATATGGGAAATAGACCCTTAAACATATCAAGAATGAAGACCAAAACAGCGTACTTTGCACCTAAAGCTCTGCCTACATTAGTAGCTCCAACATTACCGCTACCTGTAGATCTCAGATCCACACCTTTTGCTTTGGCTATATGCTCACCGAAGAGAACAGAACCCAGAAGATACGCAAACAAAACGAGTAGGATACTATCCATAAGCTATAATTTTATCATGCAAGCATTGAGCGTAAAAGGTAAAAAGTTGAGACTTGTCATAGATCAAGAGGCGATAAAAAAGAGGGTAGAAGAGTTAGCACAAGAAATAGATAGAGATATGGGAGAACCTTTTATAGCTGTGGGTCTTTTGAAAGGATCTTTCATATTTCTCGCTGATCTGATCAGAAGCGTATCTCTACCTGTGAAGGTAGACTTTATGTGGGTCTCAAGTTACGGCTCAGGAACGGTGAGCGAAGGTCATGTAAGAGTCCTTAAAGACATAAGCATGAATATACAGGGAGAAAAAGTCCTTCTCGTTGATGACATTTTGGATACAGGATACACGCTCAAAGAGATAATACAAATATTGAAAATGAGAGAACCCAAAATACTAAAAACTTGTGTACTGCTTGATAAGTACGAAAGGAGGAAGGTGGAAGTTAAAGTTGATTATACAGGTTTTTACGTTCCGGATGCTTTCCTCGTTGGATATGGACTCGATTGGGATGAAGAAGGTAGAAACTTAAGGGGTATTTATGCGGTTGAAGGTTTATAATAAGTATCTATGAAGGTTGAAGATCTAAGAAACACAGCGTGGAGATTTAACGAAAGGCTACGTTTTATCGCGAAGAGGGGAGAAATACTTGAAGAGGAGTATGAACCAGTTGTCAGGGAGATAATAAAGAAGGTTAAACAAGAGGGTGACAGGGCTATAATGGAGTATACCGAAAAGTTTGATGGTATAAAGCTGACCAAAGACACTATGGAGATCCCGTATGAAGAGCTTGAAAATGCCTACAACGAAATAGAGGAGGATGTACGTTCAGCTCTTGAGATAGCCTGTGAAAGGATAAGGAGATTTCACGAACTCCAGAAGGAAAAGGGCTTCTTTTTGGAGGAAAGTGGAACCATTTTAGGTATGAAAATTACACCTATAGAAAGGGTGGGGGTGTATGTACCAGGTGGTAAAGCTTCCTATCCTTCTACTGTGCTTATGAACGTTGTACCTGCTATTGTGGCAGGTGTTGAAGAAGTGATCATGGTTTCTCCCAAGCCTAACAGGTATACTCTGGCATCTGCTTTCATAGCCGGTGTGAGTAGAGTTTACCAGATAGGAGGTGCTCAAGCTATAGCCGGTCTCGCCTACGGAACTGAGATGATACCGAAAGTTGATAAAATAGTTGGTCCTGGCAATATATACGTAGCTGTAGCAAAAAAACTCCTCTTTGGGGTGGTCGATATAGACATGATAGCTGGTCCTTCCGAGATACTGATAATATCTGACGGATCGTGTGATCCCGCTTGGATTGCAGCTGATCTTCTGTCTCAGGCTGAGCATGACGAACTTGCTGGTGCTTTTATGGTTACAACGGATGAAAGACACGCATTGAATGTAAAGGAAGAGTTGAAAAGACTTATGGAGAACTTTCCCAGAAAGGATATAGCCCAAAAATCTGTAGAACGGTTCGGTACCATATTTCTGGTGGATGATCTCTACAAAGCGTGTGAGGTAGCCAATTACATAGCACCTGAACACCTTGAAGTGCTAACACAAGACCCTTTTTCATTACTGCCTTACATAAAGCATGCTGGAGCTATCTTCTTGGGAAGACTGAGTACTGAAGCTCTTGGAGACTATATTTTAGGTCCAAATCACACTCTTCCTACAGGTGGTACCGCAAGATTCTTTTCTCCCTTAGGTGTTTATGATTTTATAAAGAGAAGTTCTGTAATGTATGTTTCTAAGGAAGGTTTTGACAGGCTCGCTGAGCTTACTGAAAGCATAGCAAAGGCTGAGGGACTATTTGCTCACTATACATCTGTAAAGATCAGGAGAGAGGTATGAAAAAGATCTTGTTGATCTGCATTTTTATGCTTGAGTATGCCTGTGCACCCCTGGTTTGTCCGGGTGAGAAAGACATAAAGAGCAGATACTCGGAGGATGTAGCGCCGAAAAGTTATAAAGCTCTCGTATCTCTGAAGTACGGCATTTTAAAGGTACCTATGTATGTTGAAAAAGATATGGGAAGATACACGCTGAGAAGTTCACAAACGGGGACACTCCTCTTAGAAGAGGGTAATCTTTGCATTAATGCTACGTGCCTTGATCTGCCTATAAATCCAGATGGATTAATTTTTGGGGCGCTACTTTTGGGTGATGAAAAACCTACATGCTCATTTGGCACGATCATCTTTGAAAGGGACGATCAGGTATACCTCAGGAAGTACATATTTAGCAACGGCGAGTTGAAGAAGGTAGAGCTAACCGACAAAAAGAGAGGCAAGTTTGTAGTGCTTGAGTATGGGCAGAGAACAAAAGAGGGCTATTACAAGAATGTGAAGGTGAGTATAGGAGATCTATCCTTCCTTTTTAACGTTGATGAACTTAAAAGATGAGGAGGTAAAGCATGAGTTTTGAATACTCTGAGAGGATAAAAAGCTTACCACCATACCTTTTTGCGCAAATAGATATGAAGAAGAGGGAAAAGCTCTCTCAAGGTGTGGACATAATAGATCTTGGTATAGGGGATCCGGACATACCAACTCCTGAACCTATAATAAAAGCCATGCAGAAAGCGGTTGAAAAACCCGAGCATCACCGGTATCCATCTTACGAAGGTATGTTCTCCTTCAGGGAAGCTGTTGCAGATTTTTACAGAAGGAGGTTTGGAGTTTCATTAGATCCTACAACTGAAGTTATTACACTCATAGGTTCAAAGGAAGGAATAGCTCACTTCCCTTTAGCTTTTGTAAACCCCGGAGATGTTGTGCTCTGCCCCGATCCTGCATATCCAGTATACAAGATAGGAACCATCTTTGCCGGTGGCATACCTTACATCATACCCTTAAAGGAAGAAAACGGATTCCTTCCTGATTTTAAGAGCATACCCAAAGATGTGTTAAAAAAGGCGAAAATCATTTGGGTAAATTATCCCAATAACCCGACCTCTGCAACGGCAAAAGAGGACTTTTACAGGGAGCTTGTAAACTGGGCAATGGAACACAACATTATAGTAGCTTCGGATCTTGCTTATTCGGAGATATATATGGGGAACGAAAAACCCATATCCATACTCCAGATAGATGAAGCTAAAGAAGTAGCCATAGAGTTTCATTCACTCTCAAAAACTTTCAATATGACAGGATGGCGCATAGGTATGGCTGTAGGAAATGCAGAACTTGTCGCTGGTCTTGGAAAGGTAAAAACTAACATAGATTCTGGACAGTTTCAAGCTATTCAGGAAGCTGGGATAACAGCTCTAAAAATGCCAGAAAGCGAAATCCAAAGGATCAGGGAGATCTATAAGCAAAGAAGGGAGGTTATGGTTAAGGCTCTTGAAGATATAGGGCTTGAAGTTTATAACTCTACAGCTACATTCTATTTGTGGGTTAAGGTACCCAAAGGATATACCTCCGCTCAGTTTGTCTCTTTGCTACTTGATGAGTGTGGTGTGGTTTGTACTCCGGGAAACGGCTTTGGACAGTACGGAGAAGGTTACTTTCGTATATCCCTCACTTTACCTACAGAAAGACTCATGGAAGCAACGGAAAGGATTCGTAAATTAAAAATATGATGAAGGAAGTGGATATTTCACAGCTTTGTACCTTTGTACCTTCTGTGGAATATACTGTGGGTATTAAGGAAGCTGTTAAGCTTTTTAACGAACACGAGCTACACGAATTTTTTGTAGTTGTCAGAGACGGGAAACCCGTTGGATGGGTAAAAAAGAGGGATGTGTTCCTCGCTGTATACGGACAAAGTCTTTCAATTGGTGACCTTACAAAACCACTTACCAGACTCAGAAATCTTAAAACCACTGCGGATAAAATCAACGGACTTTTTGATTTCTTTAATCTGAAAAAAGACCCGCTGATAGTTGTAAACAAAGATGGATCATATTTAGGCGTACTTTTTTATCACGTTCTTTTGCATTACGTTTGCATGCACAAAGATGCAGAGACATCCATTTTCCAGAAGTTGAGAAACTTCTTCGGACAGCCTTATTACCTTTACGCATTCTTTCTCAAAGGGAAGAAGACCTTCAGAGAAGAATACGGGACTGTTAAAGAGGAAGGTCTTTATAAGATACTATACGAGGATGTAAAAGACAGTATCTTGGGTGATGTATCCATCGTCAAGGATGAGGGGGAAGTTTACGCCCTCTCAAAAGAGAAACTCAGTAAAGGAAAGATAAAGGAAATAATAGAGGGTTTTCATAAAGAGTTTTCACTGCTCTATGCGGATGCAAAGCCCGTTCATGTTCAGGGCTACATGATACCCTTAGAGATCGTAAAAAGTTACGAGGAACTTTTCAAGATAACTTCAGACACTAAGGATAGGTTAAAAGGTGTGGATGTATCCTTTTTCATAATGTATGGGCTACAGCCTTCTGTCATTATATGTGAGTACGAAGCAAAGGAACTTATCGTAAAGATAAAGGAACAGATAACTGAGGACTTTAAAAAGGTTCTTGAGAGGATAAATAGGGAAGATAGGGAACTGTGGGAATATGTACTTTACGACTTTTTCAAAGAGTATCCATACTTTGAACTCTTCTATATAATGAACGAAAAAGGTATTCAGATATCCAACAATGTCATAAATCCCAA